>Ga0181524_10005975_pt1 | contig 10693 bp, 13 predicted proteins | sample PEATcosm2014_Bin_34_FD_119761 | JGI IMG/M metagenome (GOLD analysis project Ga0181524, IMG submission 119761) | Peatland microbial communities from MTU Mesocosm Facility, Houghton, MI, USA - PEATcosm2014_Bin05_60_metaG | ecosystem: Environmental > Terrestrial > Soil > Wetlands > Peat | place...
ACATCTACCAGCAGTACTTCCGCAAGGGCGGCCAAGACGCCCACCTCGTGCGGGTCGGCCGCGTGGCGACGACACTGGTGCTCATCGTGGCGGTCGTAGTGGGCTTTTTCCTGCGCGACCTCAAAGGCATCTTCATTTATATCCAAAAATACTGGTCCATTGCGTATCCTTCGGTGTGCGCGCTGTTCCTGGCCGGGTTTTTCTACCGCCGAGCCAATGCCAAAGGCAGTCTCATTGCGATCATCGCCGGGCCCCTCTGGGCCCTCTGCTTTACCCTGGCCGAGAACCTAAAGTGGGTGCCAACGGTCGCGTTCCTGACGCGCGCGGTGGTTGACTTTGCCTTCGCGTGGCTAATCCTCTGGGTCTTCCGCACCCGCTCGCCCGAGGTTCCCGCCCAGGCCATCGTGGACCGGTCGTTCACTCCCGAGGTCGCCGACTTCCTGCGCTCCATCCCATGGTGGCGTTCGTTCGGGCTTTGGGCCACAGTGCTCGTCCTTTGTGTGCTCGCGCTCTATATCCGATTTTTCTAGTGAACCCACACGATTCTCATGAAGTCTTTCAGCAAACGCGATGTCGTTCGACTGGTGTTCGAGGGCAGGCATCCACCTTATGTCCCGTGGCATTTCCAATTCACCAAGGAGCCTTGGGCGATGCTCATCGACCACTTCGGCGGTGAGAATGCGGCCGAAGCCGCCATCGATAATCACATTCTCGAGCTTGGCTCCGCCATCGGCTTCTTCGAGGACCTTGGAGAGAACCGGACGCGGGATGTATTCGGCGTCGTGTGGGACCGCAGCGTGGACAAGGACATCGGCATCGTCGAAGGTTGCGTATTGCCGGAGCCGACGCTGGCGAATTACCGGTTTCCCGATCCGCTTGACCGCCGGTTCTTTGCCGACATACCGGCCAAGATCGCCCGCTATCCAAACCGGTTCCGCGTCTTCTACCTCGGGTTCTCACTGTTCGAGCGCGCCTGGACCTTGCGCGGGATGGAAAACCTGTTGCTCGACTTCATCGAGCATCCTGGCTTCGTCCACGACCTCTTGACCGCTATCACCGACTACAACCTCGCCCAGGTCCGCGAAGCCTTGCGATACGACATCGACGCCGTGTATTTCGGCGACGATTGGGGCCAGCAACATGGGTTAATCATGGGCAAAGCATACTGGAACCAGTTCATCCGGCCACAGCTTCGCCGCATGTACGGCCTGGTGCGCCAGACCGGGAAATTCCAAATGATTCACTCCTGCGGCGACGTGGACGAGCTGTTCGACGACCTCATTGCCCTCGGGCTGAACTGCTTCAATCCCTTCCAGCCTGAGGTCATGGATACCGAAGCCTTGGTCAAGCAATACCGCGGCCGGCTCGCGTTTCACGGCGGCTTGTCCACCCAGCAACTCCTGCCGCGTGGCACCGAAGCGCAAGTCCGCCAGGAGTCCCGCCGGCTGCTCGCTCTGGGCCGTGAGGGCAGCTACATCTTCGCTCCCGCCCATGCCGTCCAAAGCGACGTGCCGCCCGCGAACATCTTCGCCTTCATCGACGAAGCCCGCCGGCAGCGCCGGTTGGCCGGGTTCGATACGCCCGGAAGCTGAGCGTCCGCATTACCCGGGCATCTGACCTTGGACAGATGGTCTATACGCCAGGTCGTGGAGGCGCCGCCCAGGGCAATCATTCCCTTGTTGTAAGCGTCCCTGGCCCCGGTTCCGCCATCGATGGTCAGTCCGGTCAGGCGAGTCAAGCCGCCTGGCTTGGCGGTGATCTCGAAAACCCGGCGCGTAGGCCGGGTCGAGCTGGGTGGATACTCGCCGGCTGCAATCGTGGTCCGGCCCATGCCGGCCCCCTCGATGGTGATGAACTTGTCAGCCACTCGAATGCTCGTCATCCAAGTGGCCGTTCCAGGGGGAAGGCGCACAATGTCCGCTCCGTGCTGGCCTTGCTGACGACGCCGGTCCCCTATTCCCAATATCGGTCGGCGGCTTCGAAGAACGCGATGACGTTTCGATCGGGTACAGTGTCATCCAGCCCCAGAATGGAGAGCGAAAGCCGTTCGAGCGGTTTGCCGGCCTGGATGAGGGCCTGGATGTCCCGGGCGATGCCCTCAGGGGTCGCCTGGCGCATCTTGACCGGGCTGTAGCGGACATTCAGGTGCGTGTCGGGAAAAAGGCGGCGCACCGCCACGACGTCCGAACCCCAGCCCACTTCCAAAAACTCCAGTCCGCGCACCTTCCGGTATTCCGACGCCAGGCGGGCCAGGTCCAGGCCGCAATGGTGGATGCCGAAGGGCGGCAGAGCCTCGGCCAGGGCCTGGTCGAATTCGAGCAGGAATTCGCGGTAAGTGCGGGGCGAGATCATCGTGGTGCTGCGAAATCACGCCTGTCAAGAAAGCCACGAACCGGGAAGCACTGCCGCGTCCGGTTGCAGGATCCGGCTTGCCTTCCGGGTTACGATAATGGCAGAACCATGGCTGAAATATGCGCATCCTCCCTGTCAGGCTCTGGATTCCGGCCCTGCCGCTCGCCCTGCTGCTTTGTTGCCGCACGCCGGCCTGCCTTGGCGAGGTCGAGCCCAAAGAACTGGGCGGCGTTCTGGCCGAGGAACTCGTTTCTCCAAGCGTGTCCGTGCATCAGTTGCGGCATTACCTGGTCAATCTCGTGGCGCAACCGCCCTCACCAACGACGGCCAGCCAGTGGAGCCAGGAGTCCAAACACCTGCGCGAGCACTGGCTCAACGACGTGGTTTACCACGGCTGGCCGCGCGAAGTCGTTGAGGCGCCTGCCCGATTTGACGAGACGGGGGTCATCGAGACGGGCAACGGATACCGCATCCGCAAGCTGCGCTACGAAATCGTGCCGGGATTCTACTCGGCGGCGCTGCTTTACGAGCCGCAGGACGTCCAGCGCGGCTCCCCGGCCATACTGAACGTCAACGGGCACGTCGGCGCCCCGGGCAAGAGTGTCGAGTACAAGCAGAAGCGGTGCATCCAGTTTGCGAAACAGGGAATTCTGGCCCTGAACCTGGAATGGCTGAGTTTTGGCGAGCTCTCCCAGAGCGGGAATCAGCACTGGTACGGCGCGCACCTGGACTTGGTAGGGGCGCACGAGCTGGGCCTGTTCTACCTGGCGATGCGCCGGGGGTTGGATTACCTCTACGACCATCCGCTGGTGGGTCGCGAACGAATCGGGATGACGGGCCTGTCGGGCGGAGGCTGGCAGACCATCATGCTTAGCGCTCTGGATACGCGGATCAAGGCGACAGCACCCGTGGCCGGCTTCTCCTCGATTGCTTCGCGCGTCGAGGCCAGGCGCTATGGCGACCTCGGAGACCTCGAGCAAGCCCCGGCTGACTTCTTCGTCCAGCGCGACTACACGCACCTGGTGGGCCTGTGCGCGCCACGCCCCACGCTGCTGATCTATAATGCCGAAGATGATTGTTGCTTCCGCGCCCCGCTGGTCAAGCCTCTGGTCTTCGACGCGCTGCGCCCGCTCTTTGGCCTTTATGGGGCCGAAGGGGCCTTGCAATGGCACGAGAACCTGGAGCCGGGGACTCACAATTATCAGCAAGACAACCGGCTGGCGGCCTATCGCTTCTTCGCCGCGAACTTTCACCTGCCCCCGTTTCCGGATGAGGGCAATCTGGACGCAGAACTGAGAAGCTACGACGCGCTCGCCGTGGGGCTGCCAACGAACAACCTGACGATCCTGGGTCTGGCGCAAAAACTGGGCCGCGAAATAGCGCGGCCCCCGCTCCCGGCAAACCAGGCCGAGCGGGCGCGCTGGGTTTTGGCGGAACGGGCGCGGCTCAAGGAAGTGGTCCGGCACAATTTGCCGGGGCTGGCCGCACCCTGGCCTGTGGCCACCGCCCGGAGCGGGGCCGCCATGAGCATCTGCTACGAGTTCGACTTTGCCAATGGCCTTTCGGCCAACGGCGTGCTCACGCGCCTGATGGGCTGCCCGGAAAACGCGCCGGTGACATTGGTCCTGAATGACAAGGGCAAGAAGGAAAGCGCCGGCACAGTCGCGGCCCGGGTCAACCAGGGCGAGCAGGTTCTGGCGCTGGACCTGGCCTTCTTTGGAGACGCCTGGCGCGAGGTGCCCGTGGCCGAATACGAGCAGATCATCCATGGGCTGGGCGAACGCCCGCTGGGCATTCTGACGGGGCAGTTGATCGAGATCGCCCGGTGGATGCGCGACCGGTCTGGCGGGGCCCCAGTGCGCGTGGAGAGTACCGGGTTGCGCCACCAAGTAGCGGTCCTGGCCGCCGCCGCCCTCGAGCCCGGCCTGTTCTCTGAGATTACCATCCATGAGGGAGTGAAGAGCCTCTCCTGCCTTCTGGAGACGCCGGTCCAGTTTTCCCAGGCCCCCGAGCTGTTCTGCCTGGATTTCTACAAGCACTTCGACCTGGACCGGCTGCAAGCGCTGACCGAGGGCGTGCGGGTGGAGTTCAAGGGCAAGGGTGAGACGGCCAAATGAGAGGAGGGCAAGAGCATGAGGAACTCAACTCGGACACGCAGCGGCACAGACTTCCACAAGCTGTTGCCATCGTTGCCACTGGTCACGGTCCTGCTGGCGGGGAGCCTCAGCTCTCACGGGGAAGACTGCCGGCTGGAGTACGCCCGCGACCTGCTCCGCTCGGCCAACCTCTCGGCGGGCGTTGAACTGAAGGTGGATCGGTCCTTGGGGTCTGAGGAGGCCTTTGCGATTGCCCCCGGCGCCGGCGGGGTCCAGGTTGCCGGGGGCGGGGCGGCCGGTGTGCTTTACGGCGTCCAGCAGGCCCTGGCGGACCGCGGCGCCGTGCGGCCGCTGACCGAGAAGCCGGATTTCGAGCTTCGCGGAACGGTGTTGTTCTGGATGAAGGAGGGCAGCTACGACTTTGAACTCACGCCGGAGGAGTTTCCCTGGTTTTACGAGCGCGATTTGCTGACGCGCTACCTGGATTATCTCTTCGAAGGCCGGTTCAACGCCATCTTCCTCTGGAGCGGCTTCGTCTTCCCGAGCCTGGTCGAGCTGCCGGAGTATCCCGAGGCCCGCACGTTGAGCCGCGAGCAACTGCTCCGCAACCAGGAGCAATTCCGCTGGTTCACCCGGGAATGCGCCAGGCGAAACATCAGCGTGCTGATGCACTTCTACAACATCCACCTGACCAAGGCCCTGGCCAGCGCCCGCCACATCCCGTTGCACTACAGCCGGCCGGACCCCTTTGCCGCCAAGTTCATCCACTACACCTTGCTGCGCTTCTTGACCGAGTTTGCCTCCGTGGGCCTCTACGTCTGCCCGGGCGAGGTTCTCCAGAGCCAGTACCAGCCGGAGTGGATTCGCGACGTCATCCTCAAGGCCGCCGAGGATTCGGGCCGCAACCCGCGGGTGGTCATCCGGGACTGGGGCCTGCCGGCGGCCCGTTTCAAGGAGACCTGCCACTACGGCAACCTCTTCACCGAACTGAAGCACAACACGGAGATGATCGTCAGCCCGGTTCCCGACCCCCGCCATGCCCTCTGGGTCGGTGGGGGCCACAAACATATCGTCAACGTCCACGAACTGGCCGATGTGAAGCCGTTCCGCTGGGCCAGTCCGCTCTTTTCACAGGAGATGGCGCGCGAATGGAAGCGGGCAGGGCTGGACGGAGCCGAGGTCTATGGGCGGTTCAGTTGGCGCTGGCCCTATTGCCTCGACAAGCTGGCGCCCGACCAGAAACCCTACTGGCCGCCCGGACCCAAGCTGCTGACCTTCGAGCGGGATGACCTTTGGCTGGCGGAAATGGGGCGCTACCTATGGAAAGTGGACCGGGAGCCCTCGTCCGAGATGGCCTATTGGGCGGAGCGGATGTCGCAACGATTCGGCTCGGCCAGGGCCGGGGCCTTGCTGCGGGACTGGTATGTCACCACGGGTCCGATCTTGCCGGGCCTGCAGAACCTGACCAGCGTGAAGAACATGAACTGGTTCCCCACGGCCATCGGCAAGGAGCAGGACGTCGAGGCCATCCTGAATTCGCGGCAAACCATGGAGAGCGACGTTCGAGAAAACGAGGCCATTGCCAAGGCTGCCGTCGCCTGGACCGCCCATTATCCCACTCGACCTGTGGATTCATTCTTCCTCGGACGCTACAACCGGGAGTATGGCTTGCACCTCACCAACCGGATGAGCATGCCGGTGGCCGAATATGCCGGGAAGGCCGCCCGTGGCCAGGCGGTCACCAATGCCATGACGCCGGACAAGATAGCGGACCTGCTGGTCCGTCTGGCGCACGAATCCGAGGGCCTCGCCCGCCAGGCCGAAGGCGCAGCCACCCGCGCCAGGGACGAGGCGCAACGCTATGTGAGCGACAGCCAGGCCATTTCCCTCATTGCTCAATATTATCGAGCCAAGGTCCTGGCCGCCCTGGAGAAGCGACTCTGGCAGTTGACGGGTAGCGAGGCGCATCAGCGGGCCTTCCTCGCGCACCTGGACGAGTCGGTCGTCCTTTACCGGCAGTTGTTCGAGCTTACCAGCCGAACTTACGTGGCCGCGACCGACATGGTTACAACCCTGTCCTGGGAACGCGGCCTTCAAGCGGCGGAGGAGGACCGGGCTCTTCAGAGGCGGTTGGTTCGTGACCGCGGCCGCCTCAATAGCTCACCTTGAAGGCGATGGGGCCAGGCTGCGCCGGCTTGAGGGAGACGGTCTCCTGCCGGGTATCGAAGGCGGTCGTGAGTTCCACCCAGATGGAACTTGGCTGCACCTCGGAAGAGCGGGCTGATCCCTCGACGATGTTCGAGGCAATCGAAACGCGCACGGTCTCCTGCACCGCATCAGGTTCCGCTTCGCTTATTCATGATAGGGCTGGATTTCGATGAAGTTAAAGGCTTGTTCCTGGCCGAAAGGCGCGGCGGGCTGCCCCGATTCTGGCCAATCGCTGACGGTGAGCGTCGCGCTCCTGCCTTTGGCCCTGAAGATCTTCCAATAATAGGTAATGCAAACGGGCGTTTCCGGCTCGGGGTTGGAGGCGTATGTTTCCGCGAATGAACGGGCGCGGTCCATGTCCGCTCCGTCAATCACCACGCTGGCGATGGCCTTGGTCTCTGCCGGTTTCTTCGGCTTGGGCGCGCGGAGGTCGTTGTTGTCACAGACATACATTTCAAAGGAGTAGAGCCGGCCGGGCTGCAAATCCTTGATGGTTTGCGAAAAGGTGTTCGGGCCTTTGTCGCTTCGTCTCATCGTGAGAAATGCATCGCCTATGTGCTCCGGGTCAGCGGGATGAATCAGACCCATGTGGGCGTTCCGGGCGGGACCCCCAACCGGACAGTAATCGGCTCCACAATTAATGCCGCTGTCTATGGAACAGGATCGGTGGACGCTTCGGCAGCACTCGGCGCCGCGATTGGCACCTGTCCTTCCGGTCAGGTGGTGATAATGCCCGCCGGGACGTGCCGGCTCGACAGCCGCGTTTACCGCGCCTATGCGAGCAACGTGACCATCCGGGGCGCGGGAATGGGGAAAACGATCCTCAAGGCGACATCAGAGGCACAGGTTCTCCTGCTCGGCACTGCGGACTGGCCGCGGGCGACCGCGGGACTCGCCATTACCGCAGGAGCGACAAGAGGCAGCACGGTCCTCACCGTGGCCGACGCCACATCCATCACCGTCGGGAAACTGGTCAGGATCGAACAGAACGATTTGCCCTGCGTCATTTCCGGCAACGCTCCCGCCGCCAACAACAGGCTGATGAGCGCCATGTTCAGGGTCACAGCGAAGACAGCAACCAGCGTCACGGTCATGCCGCCCTTGCCCATCGATTTCACCCAGTCGCCCGCGCTGGTTTAATACGGCATCCCTCCTCTTACAAATACGGGCGTGGAAGACCTGACCATAGACTGCAACTCCATCTCATGCGCTGGCATCGAGTTCGACCAGGCATGGGGATGCTGGATCAAAAACGTTGAAATCAAGAACTCGACGCGCCGGCAGATGTTTTTGATCTGTTTTGTCAACGGCGAGATCCGCCACAACTACACGCACGACGTGGTCGGCGGCGGGCCCAATCACGAGGGCATAGACCTCTATCAGGACGGCTCATTCAACCTGATATGGGAAACAACGGCTTCTCCAGAACATGGGGGCCAAGCACGCCGCCGGACTACAGGGCGCAGGCCGTAAATCAGCCCGCTGGAGACAGTCACGGCGCAGGAGGCAATACGCTGCAGGAGCTGGACCTCAAGGTGAAGAACATCATGATCCGCCACGGTAACTACGATTACCTGAGCCATTCGATTGCGTGGGACGCGGCGATCCCCGATCATACGATTCCGAACAGCTATTTTCGATCGCGCAAGCCGGAGCGGTTCGGAAACCTGGCGTGGCCGCCTTTTGATCCAGCCAATCCGCCGGGAGCCTTCAATGATGCGAATGTGTGCAGAATTCCGGCAGGGTACAAGTATGTGCATGGGAAGGATCCGGTGGCGGGGGTGTCGAGGCCGGGGCCGAATGCGGGGAGAAGGATCAACAGCATCGAGGGCGAAGATTAGGAGCCTGCTGAAGAATTCGTGGAGTCCTGATTTCGGCTATTTCTCAACCTGCATCGCCAGCCAGGCGGACAGGATCAGCCGGCCGACCGCCGCCCAGGCCACGAGAAAGCCGAAAAGGTCTTCGCGGTAGCGGCGGAAGAAGCCGCGCCAGCGCGCGGCGGTAAACCGGGCGCCGACATCGAGCAGGAGCAACTCCCGACCGCGGCCAGCAGCCGGCGGATGGCAGAATTCGGAACCCACAGTCCAAACGTCCGGCGAGATTTCATGGGCGGGCTCACGCTGCCGCACAAGCTGCCGCGTGAACTAGCCCGCTTCTTCCAACACGTTCAATCTACCTGCTCAATCCGGCTGCCCGGCGCGGAGGAAATAAATGGATTCCCAGAGGCGCCCCGCCTCCCCGTGGCGAACCAGGTCCACGGGGCTGTGGCCCTCGAACTCTTCCATCTCCGTGTTGAGCCAGGCACCGACTTCCTCCGGCTTCATCAACGTGGCCAGTTGGTAGTAGAGATTCCGCAACTCGCGCCCGCGCGCGGCATAGACCGGGCTGACCGGCTCGCCCTGTTCCCAATTGACCAGCGCCCGCTCCGAGCAGTTGAGCACCCTGGCCAGCAAAGCCCGCGACCAGCCGAGCGCCGCGCGCAACGCCGCCAGCGAGAGAGTGGACTCGCGGGATGCCGCCGACTCGGCCGCCGGACGCGCGGGCTTCCGGGTCCGCGCGACGGCTGGCGACTCGGCCAGCACGGCATTGACGCGCTGGAGGGCGGCTTCCAGCAGGTCCCGCGCCTGGCGCAAGTCGCGCGCCAGCTCCCGCGTCGCGGTGCGGACAGGGCGTTTGGCCGATTTGCTCACTGTGACTGCCATGAGGAGACTATCGGGCAAAAGGTGCAATGCTTCAAGAAACATTTCCAGGCAAAATCTTGAGGCTCGGAGCCGAGAGGCGGTCTTTCCTGGTGAACTGGTCCGGGAACAGGACGACGGTGCGGCCGTTGGACCAAGCCTGCGAACTGGCAAGCAGCGCCTGAAGGCCAAGCTGGTGGGCGGCGCGCCCGATGGCCTGGGAGACCGCCTCGCGCCGGTGCTGAATGGCCCGCCAGTGGACTTTTTCCGAGGCCAGGAAAGGCTGGAGGACCAGGGCGGCTTGCGGCGCGTCCAAGTCCAGCGCCCAGGAGACTCGGATTTCGACCGCCGCCATGACCATTGGCAGCACGCGGGCATCCGGCAGCCGCATCCGCCGGCTGCGAGCCAGGTATTCCGCGAGGGCGGCCTCGGGCGTGCTGCACAGGTAAACGGCCGGGAATGCGCCTCTGGGGTTCCACCGTCCACCGTGGAGTTGGGCGCCCTTGCCTGAAGCAAAATCGTGGGCAAAAGTGGCTTCCACGCAGCGGTAGAGGGTAGCCGCGTAGGGTGCGGCCTGGACCTTCAGCGGGCGCAAAGCGTCGAGGACTTTCCCGTAATCGGGATGCGGGCCGGGTTTCATGTCAAGGGGTGGAACGCTGCGCGCCGAGGATGAGGGATTCCACCTCGACGGCGATGCTCCGGCGCAACTCCGCGGCGGCGGCGCGTTCGCGGGCGATCTCCTCTCGCGCGGCGGTCACGCGCTCGACAAGTTCTCGTTGAACTTCCAGCGGCGGGATTGGAATCGGGAAACTCGCGATGTCGTCAGCGCCGATTTTCCACATCCCAACCGCCGTGCGGGCATTTGACTGAAAGTGCGAACGGCCCAACGGCGTCTGCATCACCTCGCGGACATAGGCCGGCAGCAAGGTGGTTTTGAGGCGGGCGCGGATAATGGTATCAGGAAAGAGAAGGTCCGGCGCGTTGACCTCGACCACGGCGCTCTTCGCAACCATGTCGTAGCTGCCGACGCTCCGGCAAATGAGCAGGTCGTCTTTGTGAAGGCAGAACCGTTTGGCGGTAGAGTCCGGCACGTTGACAAACTTCGTCGCACTCAAATCCAGGCCCTCCGGTTGGAGCACGTTGAGTTTGAGCATTCGGTGCGGTGTTGGACCAGGAACGGGCCTGATGCAGTAGCCATTCATCGTTGCCAGCAAGTGTTCGCCCAGGGTCTCAATCGGATAACGCGACTGGGTAAATCCGAGCAGACCGGCGCGTGCGCGACTGGGCGCACGACAGAATTCTTCGGCTAGACCGCCAGGCTGAGGCAATCGTTCTCGGCCGCATGAGTGTTGAGTCGCT
>Ga0181524_10005978_pt1 | contig 10689 bp, 6 predicted proteins | sample PEATcosm2014_Bin_34_FD_119761 | JGI IMG/M metagenome (GOLD analysis project Ga0181524, IMG submission 119761) | Peatland microbial communities from MTU Mesocosm Facility, Houghton, MI, USA - PEATcosm2014_Bin05_60_metaG | ecosystem: Environmental > Terrestrial > Soil > Wetlands > Peat | place...
CCTGTGCCACCGTCGAATCCCCAGCCCCGCTTGTTGAGCGGGACCGGGCCACAAGGTCTTTCCGACCGCGCGAGCCCGCTCCGCAAGGCCGAGGAGGAAATCTACTCGACCGCGACGCAGACCGTGCGCGCGAACGCCGAGAACGCGGCGGTGGACCTCCTCGACGGCCTTTCCTCGATCGCCTCGCGCGAGGTCGTGCGCGCCGTGGACGAGCTCGAAGCCGTCCGCGCCGCCCAGGGGAAAGCGCAGGCGCTGCCGGCGCTCGACACCGCCGCCGCGACCGAACAGCAGATCGCGGAGCTGCTCGAGAAACTGCTGAGCGATCCGCAGGCCTTCGCCCGGGAGCGGTTGACGGTGCCGCCGAAAACCCGCCAGGCCGACCAGGAAGAAGTGCTCCATGGGAACCGGGAGCGCGCCGAGCGCATGCTCGCGGCGGTGAAGGACTTCATCAAGGAACAGGAAGACGTGGTCAAGATGTCCAAGCAGCTCAAGGACACGCCGGTCAATGATTTCTCCAGGGGCGACGAGGAGAACCTCAAGAAGGTCAGCGACTCGGAGCTCAAGTGGGCGAAGTATTTCCAGGAACTCGCCACCGACCTGAGCAAGCTGCCGCCGCAGGATTTTTCGCTCGCGACCCAGGCCAAGGAATTCAACGAGATCTACACCGACGTGCAGAAAGCCGCCGATGCCGCCGACCAGAAGGCGGTCGAGATGGCGGTGCCGCTCGAACAGAGCGGCCTGGAGCTCGCCAAGAGCCTCGAGACGAACATCGAGAAGTGGCTCGCGGAGTCTCCCGACCGGATCGCGTGGAAGATGGAAGACCCGGTCCAGGACTACGACGTGCCGCTGGCGGAGCTGCCCAAGGAACTCGAGGACCTCATCGGCGACCTGTTGGAGCAGGAGCAGGACCTGCTCGACGACGCGGCCGACGCGACGAGCGCCTGGCTCGACAACATGGACAAGGGCGTCGGCTGGGGCGCCGCCGACGGCCCGATCGCCGACATGAGCGCCAAGGGCGTCACGGGCAACGTGCTGCCCGACTCGCAGGAGGTCGGCGGCCGCAGCGGCGAGGGCCGCACCGGTAAATCCAGCGGCCAGTACGTGCAGGACACCGCCAGCGGCAAGGGCGGCCGGAACACGCCGACGCGGCTGACGCTGGACCCGTACGAGGCCGGCTCGGTCAAGGACTCGAGCGCGGAGTCGCCCAGCGGCTCGACCGGCGGCGGCAAGGCGAGCGGCTTCGGCCAGGAAGGGCTTCGCGGGCCGATGCCGCCGACGGTGCGCGGCGAGCTCAAGCGCGTCACGCAGCTCCAGCAGCAGTTGATTGACAAGGCGCAGAGCCTCGACTACGGCCTGAGAAAATACAATTACCCGCACGGCGAACTCCCGAAGACCATCGAGCTGATGAAGCAGATCCAGACGAGCATCGAGCAGGGCGACATCCCGACGGCCGGCACGAGTTCCCGCATCGTGCTCTCGAACCTGACGGAGCTCAAGGACGTCGTCTCGCGGCAGAAGCGGCTCACGCGCGACAACTCGGCCTCGCTGCCGAAGGAAATCCGCGACGAGATCGCCGCCGGGGCGAACGAAGGCGTGCCGCCGGAATATCGCGACCTGGTCAGCGGCTACTTCCGCGCGCTTTCCGAAGCGGGCACCGGGCCATGAAGATCAGGGCGGGAATCGCGGCGTTGATTCTCCTCGTCCGGTTCGCGGCGGCCGCGGGCGCGGACCCGGCCGACGCGACCAAGGACCGAGACAGCCTGCCGCCGGCGCCGGACGGCGTCAAGTACCTCAACCGGGATTCCTACGGCGCGATGCAGATGAAGGCGCTGAGCGGGAACCTGGTCAGGAACGGCAGCTTCGAGGACGGGCGCTGGTGGCCGGCCGGCTGGGACCCGTGCGACAAGCTCGGGACGCTTTGGGTCCCGGGCGGCACGGACGGCAAGCGCTGCATCCGCATTGATACGAACCTGCAGGACGACCAGTGGGTGGCCTGGAACGAGAAGGTCCTCGCTATCGCGTCGCAGGCCGCCAAACAATCCGCCGGCGACGCGCAGGCCGCGGCGGAAGATCCGATCCCGAACCCGCCCGCCCGGCAGCCGACGAAGGCGCCCTTTTACGATACCGTGGCCGGGAACCACGGCATCCATTACCGGTGCGAACTGATCCGAGTCGAGCCCGGCGCGATCTACCGGCTGAGCGTGGACGCGCGCAACACCTGCGGCGGCGAGCCGATGGTCTTCGTGAAGGGATTCTTCGGCCGGCCGACGATGACGGAATCCGGCGAGGAGATTCTCGAGCGCAGCATCTATCGCGTGGAGCGGACGCTCCACAACTCCGACGGCGAGTGGCGGCGGTTCGCCACCGTTTTCCACCCGGCGCTTTCCAAGTCCACGGTCGAGGGCAAACCGAAGCAGCCGGAGTGGCTGCGTGTGGAGCTTTACGCGTTCTGGCCGGTTGGAATCTATGAGTTCGACAATGTGCGGATCGAGGTCGTCGGCCACGAGGAAATCCAGCCGCCGCCGCAGCAGCCGGCCGCGGCGAAGGAACCCGGCAAGCCCGCAAAGCCGTTGAAGGACGACGAGTTTCCCGTTTTTGACAAGTAGGCGACGGAGCGAATGACCCCGCAGCGCGCGAACTGGTTGAGTACAGCATTTCAGAAGTCCGCAAGGACTTCTGAAGTGCTGGACGACGCGGGAGGTTTGGAGGGCCGCGAAAGGCCCTCCAAGGGGTTACAGCGGAAAGACGCGACCAAGAGGAGCGTCTTGAAGCGCCATACGGGCGAAGCCCCTGTGGAGTGCGGCATCTCGCGAGGCCGGTCGGCCTTGCGAGATGCCGCACTGAGCCTCGGCGCCGTCCTTCTCGCGGCGGCGCTCAGCGGCCGTCCGGCCGAGGCCCAGGCGCGGCCCGAGTGGTGGGATGCGGCCTGGCGCTACCGCGCGCTGCTGAAAGTCCCGGTCAAGGGGCCGGGCGCTTACCGCGCGTGGATCTTCGCGGGCGAGCGCGCCAAGCCCGATGGTTCCGACATCCGCGTGGTCGCGCCGACGGGCCAGGTGGTGGACTTCGCCGTCATCCGCTCGACGCCGGCCGGCCAGCACATGATCGTTTTCTCGGAGCCCAAAGGCTACCGGGGCGGCGGAACGTACGCGGTCTACTTCGGCAATCCCGCCGCGCCCGCGGCGACGCAGACGCCGCCGCCGATGGGACTCATGCTCAAGACGCTCGAGATGCCGAAGGACATGAGCGGCGCCACCTGGGCGGGCGTCCAGGAGTCCCTGAGCCATGCCCGCGTCTATGGCGTGGATTTCTGGAAGCAGGTTTTCGACGCCTACAACCCGTTCGGGCCGCAGTCCAAATACATCAGCGTTTACGACGGCTTCATGGAGTGCCCGAAGGCGGGCATCTACAAGTTCGCGACGATGAGCGATGACGGCTCGTTCCTGCTGGTGGACGGCGAACTCGTGGCGGAGTGGCCCGGCCAGGGCCACAACATTGACGAGGCGCGGCACGGCGAGAAGAACGGGCAGAAGAACCTGACCGCGGGCCGGCACGCCTTCCGCTACGTCGGCCTCGCGTTCGACGGCGCCCGGCGGATGGCCGCCGTGTGGATGCTGCCGGGCAGTTCCTCGTGGGAAATCATCCCGCCCTCCGCGTTTCCGTCGGTGTTCGCCGCGCCGGTGCTGGCGACCGAGGATTCAGCCCGGCCGATCTGCGCCGCGTTCGGCATGGAAGAGCTCCAGTACCTCGAATGCGCCAACGCCCGCATGATCGCCGTGCAGTTCACCTCGGAAAGCGGCGCGCAGTCGGTCGAGTTGACCCAATGGTTCTGGGAATTCGGCGACGGGTTGATCAGCCGCGAGCGCGACCCGATCCACGTCTACATGCTTCCGGGCCGCTACCAGGTCACGCACACCACCCATGGCGCGGACCAGAGCTCGGCCAGCTTCGCGCTCACCATCGAAGTCGAGCCGCTCCGGCTGGACCAGGACTTCAGTTTCGCGCGAAGGCAGAGGTTCTGGTTCTGGGTCCAGGATTATCCGGTGGACAAGCTGGCGACGAAGCAGTTGCTCGTCTTCCGCTCGTTCCTGAAAGAGGTCGAGGAGCCGCGGCGGGTCTTCGACGCCGGCCTCGAGCTGGACCGGCGCCGGGCACAACTCAACAAGGCGCAGCTTTACGCGGTGGCGCTGGACCTGGCCGAGTATTACCGCGAGCCGCTGCGCGACTGGCAGGCCGCGGAGAAGTACTACCTGCTGGCGCTCGACCAGTGCAGCGTGAAGGATACCGAACTCCGCGCGGACATCCGGTCCAAGCTGGCCGACCTGCATTTCTACTACGCCGGCGACGCGGCGAAGGCCGAGGCGGAACTGGCGGCGCTCCGGGACGACTTGCCGAAAGCGGACGCGACCCGGCGGCGAAAGGCGGCGCTGCAGATCGGCGACATCGAACGCGACCAGGGCCACCTGGACGCGGCGCGCAAGATCTATCTCGAGGCCGAATCCGATCCGGCCTTCCTGCCGAAGGAGCCGCGGGCCGTCGCCGACGGGCGGTTCACGCAGCAGGCCGAGGCCGACATCCGCCAGGGCGACGGCGATGCGGCGCTCGCGCGGCTCGATGAATGGCTGTGGGCCTTCCCGACGAAGCGGCTCGACGGCCCGCCGATGGTGCTGCGGCTCAAGGCGCAGTTGCTCCGCAAGAGGTACGGCGAAGTCCGCCGCGAGGCCGCGACCTGGCTGAAGTTCGCGACCGCCGAGGACTGCATCCCGCAGGTGCAGGTGCTCGCCGGCCAGGCCTGCGCGGCGATGGAGGACAAGGCCGCGGCGCGGGAGTTCTTCCAGGGCGTCATCGAGAAATGGCCGGAATCGCCCGCGGTGTCGGAGGCGAAGAGCGGGCTGGAGCAGCTCAAGTGAGGCGCTGCGGTCCGCCCAGGCCGGCGGCGATCAGCGCGGCGCCGGTGGCGACGACGAACTGCGGCTCCGGCGGCACATAGACCGGCTGGCCGAGCGCGGACTCCAGCGCGGCGCGGACTCCGGCGTTCTGAGCGCCGCCTCCGGCGAAGAACAGCCCCTCGGCCGGCTCGCGCCCGCCGATCTGCCGGACCATCGTGGCGATCCGCGATGCGATCGCCGCGTGCAGCCCCGCGACGATGTCCTCCTTCTTCCTTCCCTGCGCGATGAGCGAGATGACCTCGCTTTCGGCGAACACCGCGCAAGTCGAGTTCAGCGGCACGGGCGCTTGCGACCGGAGCGACAGGCGGCCCATCTCGGAGAGGTCCAGGTCCAGGCAGGCGGCCATGAGCGTGAGGAACCGCCCGGTGCCCGCCGCGCACTTGTCGTTCATGGCGAAATCGGCCACGTTGCCCTCCGCGTCCAGCACGATCACCTTCGTGTCCTGGCCGCCGAGGTCCGCGAGGATCCGAGTGCGGCCCCAGGGCGCGCCGAGCCAGAACGCGCCGCGCGCCGCCGCGGAGATTTCGGTCACCACGTCGCCGGAAAGCCGCGTCGCCCGCCGGCCATAGCCGGTGATGACCACGCGCGAAACGGACGCGCGGTCCGCGCCGGCCGCTTCAAGCGCTTTCGCCCATGCCGTCTCCGCGGCCAGCGCCGGGTCCGCCCCGGTCGGCGCCATCCCGCGCCCGGTCACCTTGCCGTCGGCCAGGACCACCGCCTTGGCCGCAACACTGCCGACGTCCACGCCGCTAGTCGTCATGCCTTCAATCCTTCTCAACACGGAGACACGGAGGGCACGGAGTGAACACGAAGAACGGAAGACTGTGTTCAGACCTGAAGTCGTTATGCCCTTCAATCCGTTCTCCGTGTCCTCCGTGTCTCCGTGTTGAAGAATCACGTCGCTGAACAAATATCCATCGCGAAGTCCGCAGCCGGCGCGGAGTGCGTCAGCATCCCGAGCGAAATCGTGTCGACGCCCGTCGCCGCGATGCGCGCGAGCCGGTCCGGCGTCACGCCGCCGCTCGCCTCGGTGATCGGGCGGCGGGTGATGAACTTCTTCCGATGCGCGCGGACGCGCCGCGCGGCCTCGCGCATCCGGGCCGGCGTCATGTTGTCGAGCATGATGATGTCGGCGCCGGCGGCGATGGCGGCCTCGACCGACTGCAGCGACTCGACCTCGACCTCGATGAGCGTATTCCTTCCGACGCGTTCGCGCGCGCGCAGCACGGCCAGGCGGATCGCGGCGGCGCGGTCGCCGCCCGCCTCGGCGAGCAGCGCGTTCAAGTGGTTGTCCTTGACCAGCACCTGGTCGTACAACCCCATCCGGTGATTGGCGCCGCCGCCCGCGCGGACGGCATATTTCTCAAGCGCGCGGAGGCCGGGCGTGGTCTTCCGCGTGTCGAGGATCTTCACGTCGTGGCCCGCGACCGCCTCGACACAGCGGCGGGTCAGCGTGGCGATGCCGCTGAGCCGCTGGATGAAGTTGAGCGCCGTCCGCTCGCCCGCGAGCAGCGCGCGGACCGGCCCGGCGATCTCCGCGACCTTCTCGCCGCGGCGCACGCGCCGGCCGTCGGCGGTCAACGGCTTGAAGGACGCGCTCGGGCGAAGCTGCCGGAAGACCTCTTTCGCGACGGGCAATCCCGCCACGACGCCGGGCGCGCGGCAGACGATGAACGCGCGCCCGCGCGCCGCGCGCGGAATGAGCGCCTCGCTCGTCATGTCGCCGGGGCCGAGATCCTCCGCCAGGGCGCGCCTCACGGCTTGCTGAATCTCATCGCGCGGAAGTGTCATGAGCAATGGGCGACCTCGCTGAGTGCTCCGTCGAATTACGAATGCCGAATCCAGTCCGTATTTTACCCGCACGACCTGCCTCTTGAACAGTGATCGAAACTCGGTTATCATCACGCAGGGTTCAAATCCGATCTTTGGCGGACAGGGCCCGGCACTTTCTTCTGGAGGAACGACGGAGATGAAGATCCACATTATGACGGACATGGAAGGCTGCGCGGGCGTCATGAACGCGCACGAGTACATTTACTCGAACTCGAAGTATTACGAAGAGGCGCGCGACCTGGTCTCGCTCGAAGTCAGCGCGGCGGTCGAAGGCGCCCTCGAGGCGGGCGCGACGGAAGTCCTCGTCGCCGACGGGCATGGTCCGAGCGCGATCAAACGGGCGCTGCTGCACCCGCGCGCGAAACTGCTCGGCGGGCGGCCGTATTCGCCCGGCCAGCCTTCGTTCGGCTGCGACGGCACCTTCGCCGCCAGCATCGTCATCGGCCAGCATGCCAAGACCAACACCGACGGCGGCCATCTCTGCCACACGATGAGCTTCGGCGTCGAGGACTACAGCCTGAACGGGCGCTCCATCGGCGAACTCGGCCTGTGGATGCTGATCGCCGGCTATTACAACGTGCCGGTCGTCATGGTCAGCGGCGACCAGGCCGCCTGCGACGAGGCGCGGTCGCTGGTGCCGAACATCGAGGTCGCGCCGGTGAAATGGGGCATCAAACGCGGCTCCGCGAGCGGGCTGACGAAGGAGCAGAACAGCGTTTTCAACTCCGTCGCCGTCCACCTGCACCCGAACGAGGCGCGCGCGGTGATCCGCGAGCACGCCTGCCGCGCCGTCAGGCGCATCCCTGAAATCACTCCGTTCCGGGTGGCCGCGCCCTACACGCTCACGATCTCCAGGCGCCTCGCAGAGGACCGGAAACGCGTCGAGAAGGTGACGCTCAAGTCGGCCGATTTCCTGGACCTGATGGGCGGACTCAGCCAACCGCCCAAGCGCGCGCAGAAAGCGGCCGGCCGATCCGCGCGCTCCGCAAAGCCCGCTGCGCAGGCCAAGGCGAAGCGGTCCGCCGCGCCCGGGCGCGGCAAGAAGCGCTGAGGCTCCGCGGACGACGCCTGACGCCAAGTTGATCGGGGGTGTCCGACATGCCTGGTTCTTCTGCGACCGACCTGATGCCGCTGATCTTCGTCGGGCACGGCAATCCGATGAACGCTTTGGCGCGGAACGCGTGGACCGACGGCTGGGCCTCAATCGGGAAGTCAATTCCGCGTCCCAAAGCGGTGCTTTCCGTTTCCGCCCATTGGTATGTTTCGTCCACGGCGGTGATGGCCGATCGCGCCCCGAAAACCATTCATGACTTCGGCGGATTCCCGCAGGAACTTTACGACATCGAATATCCCGCGCCCGGAAGTCCCAAGCTCGCCCGGCGCGTCAGCGATTTGCTCGGCCCGGTATCCGCCGGGCTGGACAAAAGCTGGGGGCTCGATCATGGGACCTGGGCGGTGCTGCGTCACGTTTTCCCGAAGGCGGACGTCCCGATCGTGCAACTGAGCATTGATCGGACGCAGCCGCCGGAATTCCATTATGAAATCGGAAAACGGCTGGCGCCGCTGCGCGAGGAAGGCGTCCTGGTCGTCGGGAGCGGGAACATCGTCCACAACCTGCATGCGTACGCGTGGGGCAGGCAGGGAATCAGCCCGTTCGACTGGTCGGTCCGATTCGAGAAACGCGCGCGGGCGTTGCTCCTCGAAGGAAACGATGCTGTTCTGGTCGCCTATGAAAAACTGGGCCGCGACGCCATGCTCTCGATCCCGACGCCGGACCACTACTTGCCGCTGCTGTACGTGCTCGGCGCTCGGAGAAACGACGAGCCGGTCCGCTTCCCGGTCGAAGGGGTTGACGGCGGCTCCGTCTCCATGCTCGCAGTCCGGATCGGCTGATCGGAGTTCCTACGATGAAGATGGCCGCCCTCAGCGCCTTGCTGACCCTGCTTGTGCCGGCGGCACTGTTCGCCCAGACGAAAGAAGTCTCCCGCACGTGGGCCTTTCAGCCGGCGCGGGACCAGTTCCGGCCGGACGCGCTGCTGGACCTGCGAGCGCTCAACGAGAAGCAGGCCGGCGAATCGGGGTTCGTGAAGGTTGACGCCAATGGCGACTTCGTCCTCGGCAACGGCGACCCGGTCCGGTTCTGGGCGGTCAATACGAACGCCGGGCGCGAGAAGGTGTTCATTCCCCGGCCGCTCTGGTCGGGGCCGGCGCCGGACCTGGCGCATCATGCCCGGTTCCTGGCCAAGCGCGGCGTGAACATGATCCGGCTGCACGCGCACCTCGCCCCCGGGCCCAAGGGCAAACTGACGGATTTCAACCGGGCCGAACGCGACTGGATCTGGCGGGCGGTCGCGGCCATGAAGAAAGAAGGCATCTACGCGACCATCTCGCCGTTCTGGGTCGCCGGGTCGGAAGAAAGGGCCGGCCCGACCTGGGGCATTCCCGGCGTGACGAAGGAGGAGAGTGTCTTCGGCCTGCTGTTCTTCGATCCCACCATGCAGCAAGGCTACAAGGCGTGGATGAAGGCCCTCTACGCCGAGACGAACCCTTACACCGGCATTCCGCTGGCGAAGGACCCGGCGGTCGCGATCATCGAACTTCAGAACGAGGACAGCCTGCTGTTCTGGACGCTCGACCAGGTCAAAGGCGAGCAGCTGAGGCGGTTGTCCAGGCTGTTCGGCGATTTCCTCAAGAGCAAATACGGTTCGCTGGACAAGGCGAAGGCGGCGTGGGGCGGCGCCGACGATAAGGATGACGACCTCGCCAACGGCGTCGTCGCGCTGGGCATTTGGGAGCTGACCCAGGACCGCAGCGGTGCGCGAGGCCGGCGGCTGGGCGACGTGACCGAGTTCCTCAGCCGGACGATGTTCGACTTCAACCGGAAGATGGAAAAGTTTCTCCGCGACGAACTCGGCTGCAAGCAGCTCATCAACGCGGGCAACTGGCAAACGGCGGATATGGTCAAGCTCAACGATGCGGAGCGGTGGAGCTACACGGCCAACCAGGTGCTCGCGGTCAATCGCTACTTCGGCGGAATCCATACCGGCAGGAACAACGTCTGGGCGATTGACAACGGCGACCAGTTCACGTCGCCTTCGGCGCTCCTCACCCCGAAGGACCTGCCGGTCAGCCTCAAGCGGGTCAAGGGATCGCCGATGGTGATCACCGAATCCTCCTGGGTCATGCCGGACGCGTACGCCAGCGAGGGCCCGTTCCTGGTGGCGGCTTTCCAGTCGCTGTCCGGCGTGGACGCCTTCTACTGGTTCAACACCGACACCGACGAATGGACTCCGCCGCGGTCGGCGGACGGCCGCTTGCAGTTGCTGGGCAAATGGACGTTCGCGAGGCCGGACCTGCTGGGCGCCTTCCCGGCGGCTGCGTTGATGTATCGCATGGGCTATATCCGCCGCGGAGAGCCGGCGGTGCACGAGGAGCGGTCTCTGCAGGACATCTTCCTGCGGCGGGACCCGATCATCGCGGAAGGCTCCGGCTTCGATCCGGGCCGCAACTCCGGCAACATCGCCCCGGAGTCGTCGGTCAAGGGAGGCGTCAACCCGCTGGCATTCCTGGTCGGCCCGGTCGAAGTCGTCTATGGCGGACAACCCCAGGCCAGCAAGGTGGCCGATCTCAAGCAGTTCATTGACGAATCGAGCAAGGAGGTGCGGAGCATCACCGGCGAATTGACGTTCAACTACGAGAAGGGCTTCTGCCTGCTGAACGCGCCGAAGGCCCAGGGCGTCGCGGCGTTCTTCAAGAACCGGAAGGACTTCAAGACCGCCGACGTCGAGATCGCCTCCGACAATGATTACGGGACCGTCATCGTCGTCTCGCTGGACGACAAGCCGATCCGCCGATCCGGCAAGCTGCTGGTGCAGGCGACCACCCAGTGCCGGCCGACCGGCTGGCGGGA
>Ga0181524_10005979_pt1 | contig 10689 bp, 9 predicted proteins | sample PEATcosm2014_Bin_34_FD_119761 | JGI IMG/M metagenome (GOLD analysis project Ga0181524, IMG submission 119761) | Peatland microbial communities from MTU Mesocosm Facility, Houghton, MI, USA - PEATcosm2014_Bin05_60_metaG | ecosystem: Environmental > Terrestrial > Soil > Wetlands > Peat | place...
CGCGCGCATGCCGCCGACGAGAACCGTCATCTCGGGGGCGGTCAACGTCATGAGTTGCGCCCGATCCACCAGCATCTCCTCCGCGGAAACCGCGCATCCGGTGTTGAGGTAGTTGCGGAACCCGTCCGCGGCCGGTTCGAGCACCGCGAAGCTTTCCACGTCGGTCTCATCTTGCGTCGCATCCGTGCGCCCCGGCGTGAAGGGAACTTCCACATCATGCCCGGCTTTCTCAGCGGCCTGCTCGACGGCGGCTGAGCCGCCGAGAACGATCAAGTCGGCGAGCGAAACCCGCTTGCCCCCGGACTGCGCCGCGTTGAACGCCTTCTGGACCCCCTCGAGGGCCTCCAGCACGATCGCCAGTTGGGCAGGCTGGTTGACCTCCCAATCCTTCTGCGGCGCGAGGCGGATGCGCGCCCCGTTGGCCCCGCCGCGCTTGTCGGAGCCGCGGAAGGTCGCCGCCGACGCCCATGCGGTCGAGACCAGTTGGGAGATGGAAAGACCCGACGCGAGGATTTTGCCCTTGAGCGCGCGGATGTCCTGCGCGCCGATCAGCTCATGCGTGACTTTCGGGACGGGGTCCTGCCACAGCAACGCCTCCGCGGGGACCTCCGGGCCGAGATAGCGCGCGCGCGGGCCCATGTCGCGGTGCGTCAGCTTGAACCACGCCCGGGCGAACGCGTCGGCGAGCTGATCCGGGTGCTCATGGAAACGCTTCGAAATCGGCAAATAGATCGGATCGAGCCTCAGGGAGAGGTCGGTCGTCAACATCATGGGCGCATGCCGTTTCTTGGGATCGTGGGCGTCCGGGACGGCGCTCGCCGCGGATTTGTCCTTCGGCATCCACTGCCAGGCGCCGGCCGGGCTCTTCGTCAATTCCCACTCGTGGCCGAACAGGGTGTCGAAGTAGCCGTTGTCCCACCGCACCGGGTCGGGAGTCCAGGCGCCTTCCAATCCGCTCGAGATCGTATCGACGCCTTTGCCGCTTCCAAAGCGGCTCTTCCAGCCGAGGCCCTGCTCTTCGATAGGGGCGCCCTCGGGTTTGGGACCGACAAGCTCCGCATCGCCCGCGCCGTGGGCCTTGCCGAAGGTGTGCCCGCCGGCGATGAGCGCGACGGTCTCTTCGTCGTTCATGGCCATGCGCTTGAAGGTCTCGCGGATGTCGATCGCCGCGGCGAGCGGATCCGGCTTGCCGTTGGGCCCTTCCGGGTTCACGTAGATCAAGCCCATCTGCACGGCGGCGAGGGGGTTCTCGAGTTGCCGATCGCCGCTGTAGCGCTTGTCGCCGAGCCAGGTGTCCTCGTTCCCCCAGTAGACGTCCTCTTCGGGCTCCCAGATGTCCGCACGCCCGCCGCCGAAGCCGAAGGTCTTGAACCCCATCGACTCCAGCGCGCAGTTGCCGGCGAGGATCATCAGATCGGCCCAGGAGATCTTGTCGCCGTACTTTTGCTTGATCGGCCACAGCAGCCGGCGCGCCTTGTCGAGGTTCACATTGTCCGGCCAGCTGTTGAGCGGCGCGAAACGTTGGTTGCCCGAGCCGGCGCCGCCGCGGCCGTCGCCGATGCGGTAGGTGCCCGCGCTGTGCCACGCCATCCGGATGAAGAGCGGCCCGTAATGACCGTAGTCGGCCGGCCACCAGTCCTGCGAGTCGGTCATCAGCGCATAGAGGTCCTTCTTCACTGCCTCGAGGTCCAGGGTCTTGAACGCCTCGGCGTAATTGAAGCCCTTGCCCATGGGATCGGACAGGGAGGAGCGCTGGTGCAGAATCCCGAGGTTCAACTGGTTCGGCCACCAGTCCCGGATAGACCTGCCTCCGTAAGTCGCGTTGGGGCGAACCCCATGCATGACCGGGCACTTGCCGGTGTTTCCCGCATCATTTGCGTCCATCTCTCTCTCCGATCGTGGCTGCGTTGATTGAACCGGTCCGTGGACAAAGACTATGAATTCCTCGGAAGGCGATCCGCCTTCATCGCCAGCGCGATGACAAATTGCCAGACAGGCGAAACGTCCCTATTGCCGATCAGCTCGATGACTTCGTAGACGCTCTCAGCCATTTGGCTCCTCCCTAGCGGGGCGCGATCAAAGCGTCCCGAAGGCGCCCCAGCCCTTGGCGTGAACGGTGCGCTCGGGGATGCGCTCGCGGTTCTGATGCGCGAGCTTCTCGAGCAATTGCCAATCCTGCATCAATACCGGCCCGCGCGCTCCGGCGGGCTGCGGGAACTTCTAGTGCAAACCGCGTCATCGTTCCAATCGATTGTTCCGCGCTTTACGATCGGCGCTGCCTATCGTATAAGCGCGCCATGAACCTCAGAGACCTGCACTATGTCGTCGCCGTCGCCGATCACGGCCATTTCGGCCGCGCCGCCGCGGCCTGCAACGTCAGTCAGCCGACCCTCAGCGGCCAGATCCTCAAGCTCGAGGAGGAACTGGGCGTCAGGGTGTTCGAGCGCCAGGGCCGCGCGGTGCGCGTCGCGAGCCGCGCGGCCGCGATCGTCGAGCACGCCCGCCGCGCCCTCGCCGCGGCCGCCGATATCGCCCTCGCCGCGCGCGGCGCCAGGGACCCGCTCGCCGGCGCGCTCAAGCTCGGCGTCATCCCGACGGTCGCGCCCTATCTCCTGCCCTATGCGCTGCCTCTGGCGATCCGCGACCTGCCGCTGGCGCCGATCAAGATCGTCGAGGATCTGACCGACCGCCTCCTGCCGATGCTGATCGAGGGCCGAATCGACGCCGCCGTGATCGCGACCGATCCGGCGAGCGACAAATTGGTCCGGCTCACGCTCTACGAGGAGCCGTTCCTGCTGGTCGTCGCACGCAATCATCCGCTGGCGCGGCGCAAGTCGGTGGCGGCGCGAGAAATCGATCCGGATGCGCTGCTGCTGCTGGCGGACGGTCACTGCCTGCGCGATCAGGCGCTCGATCTGTGCTCGCGCAGCGCCGCCAACCGCGTGGCGGCGTCCGACATGAGCGCGGCGAGCCTGGAAACGCTGCTGCATCTGACCGCCGCCGGATACGGCGTCACCCTCGCGCCGCGCCTGGCGATCGAAAACCGCAACGCCGCCGGCGGCGCTCTGGCGATCGTGCCGCTGAAAGGCGAGGGCATGACGCGGCGCGTCGATCTCGTCTTCCGCCGCGACACGACGCGCCGGCCCGCCTTCGTCCGGCTCGCCGCGTCCATCCGCGCCGCGGCGCCGAATTGCCTGCGAAAGTCCTCTCCCGGCGAAGTCTGCGGCGAAGAGGCCTAAATGCCACATCGCCGCGTTTTGCGGCGAACCGGCCGCCTGCCGCCCCATTCTGGCCATTAAGCGTTGGTTAACCCTCGCGCGCGTTTGCGACAAGGCGACCGGTCGCGGCAAGGTCTCGGTAAGGTTGATTCAACCTTTCATTAATACACTGAACCCTAAGGCTCGATCGAAGCGGCGTCCGTCCGCCCCGACAGGATTTGGAGTTTGCGATGTTTGCTGCGACCTTTCCGCGCGCTTTTCCCCTCATCGCGGCGCTGGCCGTCGGCCTCGCCCTCGGCGCCTGCGCCCGCAACAACGCCGACGACGCCCTGAACGGCGCTTATCCCGCCGCCGGCGCGCCGGGCAGCGTGCAGGAATTCGCGGCGAGCGTCGGCGATCGTGTGTTCTTCGACACCGACGTGACAGAACTCAGCCCGACGGCGCAGGCGACGCTCGACAAGCAGGCCGCCTGGCTCAATCAGTACCCCCGCTACACCTTCACCATCGAGGGTCACGCCGACGAGCGCGGCACGCGCGAGTACAACTTCGCCCTGGGCGCCCGGCGCGCCGAGTCGACCAAGAACTACCTCATCGCCAAGGGCGTCGCGGCGACGCGCATGAAGACGATCAGCTTCGGCAAGGAGCGCCCGGTGGCGGTGTGCAACGACATCTCCTGCTGGTCGCAGAACCGCCGCGCCGTCACGGTGCTGGCCGGCGCCGCGGGAAGCTGACGATAAAATGGGACCGCGCCGTGCGGCGGCCTGATCTTCGCCTCACTTTTGGCCGCCCGCTCCCTATGCTATCGCAATTCGCGCGCCGAGCCGGCCAGCGCCGGCGCGCCTGCCGATAGGGGGTTTGACGTCTTGACGCCGCATTCTCGCCTTCGCCGCGCCAGCGCGGCCGTTGTCTGCCTCGGTCTCCTCGGCGTGACGAGCGCGCGCGCCTTCGATCTCAACCCGTTCAGCCGCCCCGCGCCGCCGCAGACCGCGCAATCCGAGACGCCCCCCGCCTCCATCCCCGGCGCCTCGGCCGATCCGGGCGACCCCGGCGCGCTCGACGTGCGCGTCGACCGGCTGGAAGACGAATTGCGGCAAGCCAACGGCCGCATCGAGGAACTGGAGAATCAGCAGCGTCGGCTCGAAGATCAGCTCAAGCGATTCCAGCAGGACGTCGAATTCCGCCTCGGCGGCGCCGGTTCCGCCGCCGCGGCCCCGACCGCCGCGCCGCCGACCGGCGCGGCGCCGACGCCGACGAGCGCGGTGAAGACCGCGCGCAAGGGCGACGCCTTCGATCCGGCGAGCAACCCGGAAGCGGCCGGCGCCCCGCGCCCGCTGGGAACGACGCCGCCGAGCGCGCCGCTCGATCTTTCCGGCGCTCCCAGCCCCACGCCGATGCCGAGCGGGCCGCTTCCGGCCGACTCGGGGCCGAAGGTCATCGCCGGCCTCGGCGTCACCGACGGCCCACGCGGACAATACGATGCGGCGATCGAGGCCTATCGCAGCGGCCGATACGCGCAGGCCGAGGAGCAATTGAAGGCATTCCTCGCCGCCAACGGCTCCGATCGCCTCGCCCCCGACGCGATCTTCTATCTCGGCGAGACCTATTTCCAGCGCTCGCGGCCGCGCGAGGCCGCCGAGCAGTATTTGAAGCTGTCGACCGATTTTTCCCGATCGGCGCGCGCCCCCGAAGGCATGCTGCGGCTCGGCCAGTCGCTGGCGCTGCTCGGCAGCAACGAGCAGGCTTGCGCCACCTTCGCCGAAGTCGCCAGACGCTATCCCGGCGCCGCGCCGGCGGTGAAGAAGTCGGCGGAACACGAGATGCAGAAGGCGCATTGTTGACGCGCGGGACGAACCCGCCAGCGCCGCCTTCGCTCCAGGCGATCGAGACGAGTTTCGCGCCGCTCGCCGAGGCGAACGCCCTCCTCCTAGCCGTCTCCGGCGGGCCGGATTCGACCGCGCTGCTGCTGATGGCCGCGTCCTGGGCGCGCCGGCGCGCCGGCCGCCCGCGCCTCGAAGCGGCGACCGTCGACCACGGATTGCGCGAGGCAAGCGCCGAGGAGGCCCGCGCCGTCGGCGCGCTTTGCGAAAAGCTCGGCGTTCCCCATCGCATTCTCCCCTGGCGCGGCGCGAAGCCGGAAAGCCGCGTCCAGGAGCGCGCGCGCGAAGCGCGCTATGCGCTGCTCGACGAATGCGCCCGCGCCGTCGGCGCGGATTTCGTCGTCACCGGCCATCACCTCGACGACCAGGCGGAGACGACGCTGTTCCGCCTCTTACGCGGCTCCGGGATCGGCGGCCTGCGCGCGATGGCGGCGCGCGTCGGCCGAGAGGGCATGACGATCGCGCGGCCGCTGCTCGGCTTCGCCAAGCGCGAGCTCGTCGCCACTTGTGAGGCCGCGGGCGTCGCCTTCGCGCGCGATCCCTCGAACGAGGATCCGCGCTATGCGCGCACGCGCCTGCGCGCGCTCGGCGCCGCGCTCGCCGCCGAGGGCCTCGACGCGCCGGCCCTCGCCCGGCTCGCACGCCGGGCGGCCAAAGTCGAGGACGCGCTCGTCAGGCAGACCGAAGCCGCCGAAGCGCGCCTGCGCTTCATCGAAACCAGCGTCTGCGACGCGGCCCCGTTGCTCGCCGAGCCGACCGAGATCGTCCAACGACTGCTGACGGCGGCGATCGCCCGCGTCGGGGGGCGAGACGCGAGCCGAGTCGGCCTGGAGAAGATCGAGGCGCTCGCGGCGGGCTTGCGCGAGGCGTGGAGCGCGGGCAAGCGCTTCAGCGCCAACGTCGGCGGCGCGCGGCTGCGCTGCGACGCCAAAGGTTCGGTGCGGATCGAACCGGAGCCGGCGCGGCGAAAATCGGGCCGCGTCGAACGGCGAAATCTACGAGTGGATGAAATCTGACGCTTGGCGCAGCGCCGGCGCCGGCCAAGATGGCCGGCGCGCAAGCATGGAAGCTCGCGTATCGACGCTTTGCATTGCCAAAATGCGCCAAGAGTGAAAGTCTCGGGCTCGGCAAGGGCGTCGTCCGGCCGATGTCGGGCGAATGCGACGCGCCGACCGAAGCGCATCCGAGCAGGGATGCGCTTCCTCACGGCGCCGCCGGATTCCCGCCACCGGCGATCGAGGTCAGCGGCGAGGTTCAGTCGTCATGTATTCGGCCAAGGCGTTGTATTGGGCGGGAGCCATCGCCGTCGCGGCGGCGGTGGCCGGCGTGATTGTGGCGCCGAGGCTCGCCGGCGTCTGGCCCGGCGCCCGGGTCACGCCATCCTCCGTCGCCGACCGCGGCGCGGCGTCGTCGTCGGCATCGCCCGCCGAGACGACGGCAGGGCCGAGCCCCGCTGGGGCCAGCGCGATCGTCGAGCCGAAGTCGGCGGCGCCGGCCGCCGCGCCATCGGTTGCGGCTGCGGGCGCGCCGATCGAACCGGCGCCGGAACGGCCGGGGTTCGACGTCGTGCGCGTCGAGCCGACGGGAGAGACGGTCATCGCGGGACATGCGCCGCCCGATGCGGCGGTGGAGCTGCTCGACGACGGGCGCGTCATCGCCGAGATCGGCGCCGACAAGTCGGGCCTGTTCGTCATCCTGCCGCCGCCGCTCCCCGAGGGCCGCCACCGTCTCCAGCTGGCGGCGCGCAGCGGCGGGGCGCCGGCCGTCGTCTCCGAGGCGGTGACGGTCGAAGTCGCCGCGCGCGAGCCGGGCGCCCCGCGCTATGCCTCGCCTGCGCCTGCGACGCCTGCGCCGGCGGCTTCCTCGCCTCAGCCGACGGTCGCCGCGGCGACGCCCGCGCCTAAACCCGTCGCCGCCCGAATCCAGCCGCCCGCGACTCCGCTCGCCGCGGACGGTTCCGTCCGAGTGTACATCCGTACGGTCGAGGCGACAGCGGCAGGCCAACTCCTGGTGAAGGGATCCGCCGAGGCGAACGCGGTCGTGCGGCTTTATCTCAACGGCGCGTTTGTCGCCGACGCCTCGGCCGGACCGGATCGGCAATGGTCGCTGACGATCGAGCACGGAATGGCGCCGGGCCTCTACACGATCCGCGCGGACGAGATCGATCGCGCCAACGGCGCGGTGTCGGCGCGGGCCGAAGTGCCGTTTTCCTATCCGCAAAATCCCTCCGCAACGGCGGGCTCGCTCGCTGCGGCCGCGCCGCTCGCCCAGACCGCCTCTGCGGCGCCCTCGACGCCGCCGACGCCCGCTGCCACGCCGTCGCCGGCGCCCGCCGTCGCGCCGGCTGCGGCGCAGTCCGCCGCGACGTCGACGAGCGCGCCCAATCCGACGGCGCCGAAACCCTCCGCTGCCGCGACGCCCGCGCCCCCCGCCTCGTCGGCGCAAGCGCCGAGTCCTTCGCCGTCCGCAACCCCGCCGACCGACGTCGTCGTCGCGGACGTGCGAACCACGACCGTCGTTCGCGGCGACAACCTGTGGGACTTGGCGCGCCGCTTCTATGGCGACGGCACGCGTTTTCGTCAGATCTTCGCCGCCAACGCGTCGCAGATCCGCGATCCCAGCCTGATCTATATCGGTCAGATCTTCGTGGTTCCGAAGGCGCCGCCGCCTTGAGCCGGACGGGGAATTCCATGATGGAACGCTACAATCTGCTTGAAGCGCCGTCCTGGGCAGAATGGCTCGATATCGACGAGTCGGAGCGTATCGCCATCGTCGAGAGCTATCATCGTCACGCGCGCATCGCCCTTCCCAATATGAGGGTGCATGCGACCTTTCACGTCATTGTCGAGAATCAGGCGGCGCTCGGCGAAGAGACCCCGGTGCGCAGGACGCTCGCGCACCTCGTGGAGGAAGGCGCCGACCGCCACGAGGCCATTCACGCCGTCGCTGCGGCGCTCACCGAACACATGTCCGATCTCGTCCGCAGCGCCGCGCCGCCGTCCGACCCGAACGCCGCCTACTTTGCTGCACTGGAAAAACTGACGGTCGAGAGTTGGCGGAAGGATTGCGGCTGATTGGCGCAATCTGTTGGTTGCAGGGGGGGTAATCAAGCTGTCCCCCGTAATCAAGACGCCGGCCATGCCCGGCACACATGATCTTCGACCGCCGGAGGCGGCGCGCGAAACGCGCGCCATTGACAGCCGCAAAACTTCGGAAGTTCATGCTTCCATGAGGTCGACGGCTTGGTGGGAGACGGGGCGGGTCTGGCCGAGAAAGTCTGTCGTCGGCTGCTGGTCGAGAAATAGGGCAATTCGTATCCTGTCCCCGTAATCACTGTCCCCGTAATCCAAAAAATATCTGCCTCTCTATGTCGCCGAGTTTCAATTCCGCTATAATAACCGCCTGAACGCAGATATTTTTGGGGCGGCCATCAAGGAATGCTGAAAGCGATGCAAGACGCCGCATGGTTTGCCGCGTTCGCGTTTGTGGTAGCGTTTTGCGTGCTGATGGCAACACGAGCGTCGCTATCTCCCAACACCCATCAGGAGGCTCAGCACCAACAGCAGCCAGCTGAACATGATCGGGGCACCAATCCATGGGTTGACGAAAATAAACAGCAAAAATCCGCTTATTGGACCCACATAAAGAAACAAGTACAGGAACGGTGGAATCAATTCACTAACAGCGTTAATAATAACGATAAACTTGTCGTGGCTATTAGTAGTATTGTCGTTGCGTGTTTTACGGTCGTTTTGGCTATTGCTACTGGTTTTTTGTTTCTGTCGGCCGACAAATCCGCCAAGATTGCAGAACAGGCTCTGATAGCCGGACAACGGGCTTTTATCTCGGTCTCGATGCTGCATTCCCCGGTCAAGAGCGCCTCGACTGGCAAAATCATTGGATGGACGTTTACCCCAACCTGGAAGAATTCCGGGGAAACTCCAACACGAAATATGGTCAACCATATTAGCATGCTGTCCTTCGACGCGGAGATTGATAGCAAGTGGGATTTTCCCAATATATGGTCTAAAAATATTCCTGTAGACCAACGCACACGCGTCCCTATGGGCGTAGCACCTAAAGACATCACGTTTGGGCAAACTTTGTTTGTTGACATAGACACGCTGGACAAGGTTTCCAACAACAACAAATTTCTCTATATTTGGGGGATGGCAGAATACAACGATGTCATCCCATCGACACCATTGCATGTGACCCGTTTTGCAATGCGCATCGCTATTGGAGGCAACCCTATCGACCCCGAGAAGACGACCATAACATACCCCAATCTGCCCTATTACAATTGCTCCGATGAAGAATGCGAACGCCAGGGAGTGCCAGCCGGATGGCACCCTAGAGAGATGGAAATTTAGCGATTCTGAAAAAGAGAATATCCTCATCCTCTCTCTCCATCGGTAGAGTGGCAGGAGAGAGAAGCGGCTGATTTGTTGACAGAATACTCGTCTGTCAAGTCCGGGCCAATCGCAGGGGAATCGGGTGAAGGAATCATGCGGCGATGAGGCTTGCGAGGAACTCGTCGTCCCAAGCAGCGACCTTGCGCCGGAGGCGCAGCGAATCCTTGCTTTTGGCCCTTCGGATCAGGTTGAGAGCGATGTGTTTTATGGTGGTGAAGTTGGCCGGCGCGTGGTCGGTTCGCACGCGGCATTCGTCATCGCGGAAGACCATGTCCATCACCCAATGGAGACTGTTCTCGACGGCCCAGTGGTCGCGGACGATTGATCCCATCTGGCTGGCCGGCAGGGTCAACGAGGTGATGTAGAAGCGGGTCTCGCGCTCGACCTTGTCGCGCATCTCGCGGGCGCTCTCGACCATGACGACGCCTTTGAGACCGGGCCACTCGTGGCGTTCTTGCAGCCAGGCGACGTCATGGATGACGGTGACGGTTCTGGTCTCGATGCGTGCGTGGTCGCCATCGACGGTTTTGTCGCGGCTAACGGTGGTGTCTTTGAAATCGTTCGCTTTCTGCTCGTTGGCGAAGAGTTCGACGTCCTCGCGCAACGTGCCTTGGTTGCCCTTCAGGGCCAGAACGTAGTCCGCCTTCTGGTCCAGGATCTGCTGGGCGATGTCGCGCTGGCAGCCCATCGCGTCGATGGTGACGATCGCCCCTTCGATGGCCAGCATCGCCAACAGCTTGGGGATGGCGACGATCTCGTTGGCCTTATCGGCCACCTTGACCTGGCCCAGCGCCAGGCGCTGACGCGCGGCGAAGGCGGAGACCATGTGAACCGCCGCCTTGGCGCCCTTCGATCGGCGCAGCGTCTTGCCGTCCACGGCGATCACCCCGCTCGGAACGCCCGTCAGAGACGCCACCCAGGCCACGAAGCAGCGCTGGAAGGCCTCGGCCTCGGCGCCGGCGAGGATATCGCCGAGGTGATCGTGGGACGGCGTTCCGTCGCTGAACGGCAAGAACCGGCGCAGGAACGCCAATTTCCTGTCGCCGAAGCGGGCGAGGCGATGTCCCGCTCGCTGTTGAAATTCTCGAAGCGGTCGTTGCACATTGAGATTTACGCAGCCTCGGGAATTTGAACAAGGGCCTCTTTGGAAGGCCGCTGTTGGCCTTGCTTTGCAAGAGC
>Ga0181524_10005984_pt1 | contig 10670 bp, 6 predicted proteins | sample PEATcosm2014_Bin_34_FD_119761 | JGI IMG/M metagenome (GOLD analysis project Ga0181524, IMG submission 119761) | Peatland microbial communities from MTU Mesocosm Facility, Houghton, MI, USA - PEATcosm2014_Bin05_60_metaG | ecosystem: Environmental > Terrestrial > Soil > Wetlands > Peat | place...
CACGCGCGAGCCTGCGTCCTCGACGGCGACGATATTTTGTTCGTTTTGGGTAGAACACGCTTCGCGGCTGGCTACGTGAAACCGCCCCTGGTGATACTCGACGGAGGCGATGGCGCCGCCGATAGGAGCGCGGTTGACGTGAACGTCGAAAATGTTCAAGAAGATGCTGACGCGGTTGACCGCGGGGCCTTCGGGCTTAACGGCGACCACTTTGCCGTCGGCGGGGGCGACGGCCACGGGGCCGGCGGGAATGGAACGGTTGGGGTCGCGGAAGAAATAGAGGCAGAAGGCCGCCAGGAGCCACAGCGGCGCGGCGAACCAGGGGCCGGCCAGCCAGCGGACGAAGAAGCCCGCGCCGGCCAGAGCGGCCGCGTAATAAATGCCGTCAATGACGATCACGAAGCTACTATTTTCACACAGGCGGGCAACGGGCGAGCCGCCGCCGCGAGTTTCGTTGCGCCCATCCACATGTTAAACTCCCGTTTCACCATGAAACCTCGATTCTGCCTACTTGCCGCCACAGTTCTACTCGCTCTCGCCGCGCCCGGTGCGCTGCTCGCGGACGCCGCCTGCGATGCGCTCACCGCCGTGGCCCTGCCCCACACCACCATCAGCGCGCAATCCGTCGGCGCGGGCACGTTCACGCCGCCCTATGGCAGCCCGCTCGACCGGCTCCCCGCATTCTGCCGCGTGGCCGGCGTCATCAGGCCCTCCAGCGATTCCTACATCCGTTTTGAGGTCTGGCTGCCCACCTCCGGGTGGAACAGCCGGTTCCTGGCGGCCGGCAACGGCGGCTTCGCCGGGGCGGTCGACTATAACGCGCTGGCGCGCAACCTCCGGCGCGGTTACGCCACCGCCGCCACCGACACGGGGCACGAAGGCGACGGCACGGACGCGAGCTGGGCTTTCAAACACCCGGAGAAGATCGTGGATTTCGGCTACCGCGCGCTGCATGAAACCAACGTGAACGCCAAGAGCTTGATCCAGGCGTTCTACAGCCGGCCGGCAACGCACTCCTATTTCGAGAGTTGTTCCAACGGCGGCCGTGAGGCGCTGATGGAAGCCCAGCGCTTCCCCGAGGATTTCGACGGAATCCTCGCCGGTGCTCCCGCCAACTACTGGACTCACATGGTGGCCAGCGGCGTCGATCTTGTCCAGGCGCTATATGGCCGCGACCCCGCCGCGTATATCTCGAGCGTCAAGATCCCCGCCATCAATGCCGCCGTGCTGGCGGCCTGCGACGCGCAGGATGGCATCCAGGACGGGATCATCAACGACCCCACGCGGTGCCACTTCGACCCCGCCGTGCTCCTCTGTAAGGATGTGGAATCGCGCAATTGCCTGACCGCGCCCCAGGTGGCCTCTCTCAAAAGCCTGTATGCGGGGAGCCAGCTCTTCCCCGGGATTATGCCCGGAGGCGAGACCGGCGGGGGTGGCTGGGGGAATTGGGTCTTGGGATCCGCCCCCGGCGGAAGCTCCGGCGCGCTCTACCTGGAGAACTATTTCCGCTACATGGTCTTCGACGACCCGGCCTGGAACGCACTCACCGCCAGCGCCGCCGCCGCGGCGCGCGCCGCCGATGAGAAAACCGGGCAGGCGCTCAACGCCATCGACCCCGACCTGCGCCGCTTCCGCGCCCGCGGCGGCAAGCTCATCCTCTACCACGGCTGGAACGATCCCGGCATCTCGCCCCTCAACACCATCAATTACTACAACAGCGTGGTGGCCGCTCTGGGCGCGCCGGATACGGAAGGCTTCGTGCGCCTCTATATGGCGCCGGGCATGCAGCATTGCAGCGGCGGCCCGGGTCCCAACTCGTTCGGGCAGTCGGGTCTCACCACTGCCAAAGGCCCCGAGTACGGCATTTACACGGCGCTCGAGCAGTGGGTGGAAAGCGGGGCCGCGCCCGGCGAAGTCATTGCCACCAAGTATGTCGCCGACAATTCCGCGCGCGGAGTACAGATGACTCGTAAGTTGTGTCCTTATCCCCAGGTGGCCACTTACAAGGGCACGGGCGATACCAACGATTACTCGAACTTTGCCTGCACCGCGCCGGCGCCCGTCGCCGCCGGCGTCTCCGGCGTCTTCAAATACTTCGCGTACCAGGCGAGGTAACGCTCGATACGGTCCTTCTGGTAACTCGGCCGCGCGATGCCGTGGTTCTGCCCGGGATAGATCACCAGTTGGGTGGGCACGCCCAGGCTGCGCAGCGCCTCGTACATCTGCTCGCCGCCCGACAGCGGCACATTGAAGTCCCGCTCTCCGCCGAGGAAAAGCGTGGGCGTGGAGATCTGGTCGGCGTGCAGGAACGGATAGGAGATCCTGATCCACGGCTCCAGGCCGACCTTCCAGGGCGGGCCGATCTCTTCGTCGTACTGGATGATGTACTGGTCGACTCCGTAAAGCGCGATGGGAAAGGCCGTGCCGGCGCCGCTGGTGGCGGCCTTGAAGCGATGGTCCTTGGCGATGACGGCGTCGGTGAGGATGCCGCCGTAGCTCCAGCCGCCCACACCCAGACGGTTGGGATCGGCCAGCCCGATCCCGACCACATGATCCATGGCCGCCAGCAGGTCGAGGACCTCTTTGTTGCCCCAGTCGGCGGCGATCACGGTCTGATACTTTTCGCCGCGGCCCGAGCTGCCGCGGTAGTTCACGTTCACCACCACGTAGCCGTTGGCGGCGAAGATCTGACGCTCGAAACTGAATGCGTGCGAATCCTGTCCGTTGGGACCGCCGTGGATGCGCAGCAGGGTGGGATACTTCCGGCCCGGCTCGAAGTCGGGCGGCTTCACCAGCAATCCATGCACTTCGTTGCCGTCTTTGGCTTTGCAACTGAACTCCTCGGTGGCGCCCAGTTTCAACTCGCCGAGCAAGGCGTCATTGTGGTGAGTGAGCCGGCGCAGGACGCCGTTCTCGAGAGCATGGACCTCGGCCGGGGCCGCGTCGGAGGCGGCCAGCACCGCGAGGCGTCCGTCCACGCCCTGCGCCACGGTCGAAATCACGCCCGGCCCTTTGACCAGCCTCTCGACGTCCCCGCCGCCGGCCGGAATGCGCGCCAGATACTCGGAACGGTCATCCGCCACCAGAAACAAAACAGAGGAGCCATCGGTGGTGAAGCGCGGCGCCGAGACCCCGCGATCCAGCGTGCCGCCCAGTATTTGCGGGTCGCCGCCGGCCACGGGCACAACCGCCAGGCGCGTCATGTTGTAGGCATTGTTTTTGGCGCCAGAGCTTTGCAGATAAACCAGCCGTGTGCCATCGGGGCTCCACTCGGGGCGCGCGCGCGAGGCCGAAGCCCGCACGCCGTCGTAGTGCGTCACCAGACGGGGCGCGGCTCCGGCGCGCGCTTCGGTCACGTAGACGTTCCATGTGTCGTAGCGGTCGGCATCCTTTCCCTCTTTGCCCAAAAAGGCGATCGACTGCCCGTCGGGCGACCAGTTGGGCGATGCCGCTTCGAGGCTTTCCGCCGTCAGAGAGTCCGTCTTTTTCGACGCGAGGTCGAACAGGTAGAGCCGGGCGGGCGGCTGCGTCAGGTAGCCGACGATATCCTGTTTGAATTTGTAGCGCTCGATCACGATGGGCTTGGGAGGCTTCGGCGGCGTAGCAGGGTTGGGCTTCTCTTCATCGGCAGGGTCGTTGGGGTCGCGATCCTGCATCACCAGCAGCAACCGCTTGGAATCGGGCGACCACTCGCAGGACGACAACCTGCCCTTGACCTCGGTGAGCTGCTCCGCCTCTCCGCCCATCCGGTCGAGCAGCCACACCTGTGTGCCTTTGGCTTTGCCCGGGCGCCCGGAAAGAAAAGACAGATAGCGGCCGTCGGGGCTCCAGCGAGGGGCATTCTCGTTCTCGGGGCTGGAAGTGAGCCGCAACTGCCGGCTGCCATCCCAGCTCGCCATCCACACGTCGGTGTCGCTTTTGTCACCGGCAACGTCGACCGAGTTGAGGGTGTACGCCACCCACTTCCCGTCCGGCGAGATCTGCGCGTCGCGCACGTCGTGGAAACCGTGCATGTCGTCCAGCTTGAGCAGGCGCCGGCTGGTTGACTGGGCGAAAACCAGGGATGCCGCCAACAGACCGATAGAAAAACGGAACGTTGTAGCTTGGGTCATGAGCCTACGAGTCTAGCAAAACGCGGGGGCGCGACGCGGCGGTTCAATGAGAACTCGTGCGCGCGTGTTCGGCGGCCACGTTCCAGAAGCTTGCCGGCGGCGCGAACCGGATCTTCCAGGCGGCCGCGACGAATTTGAAATTTCGGCTGAACGAGCTCTTCGACTCGCCTTCCGGCCGCTTGATCCACTTGGTCGGCAGCTCGACGGCCCTGTAACCCAGGCGCACCGGCTTGAGCAGGAGTTCCGCACAAAACTCATGACGGCCGTACTCCCATTTCACTTTTCGCAGGACATCGGCTTTCATCAGCCGGTAGCCAAAAGTGATGTCGTGAATCGAGATGCCGTAGAGCGTGCGGAATATCAAGTTGTATCCATAGTTCAGCGCCAGTTTGAACGGGTCATATCCGGTGAAACCACCTCCGCGAAGCCAGCGGCTGGCGCACACGATGTCGGCATCCGTCTCCAGGGCCATTTCCGCCATCCGCCTGGCGTCGTCCGGGTTGGTCTCGAGGTCGCTCGAGATAATCAAACCGTGGGTCCCCGTCATATGTGGAATGGCTTCCCGATACGCCCATCCAATCCCCGGCCGGTCGCTCTGCACCACCACTTTGATGGAAGCGTCGGTCTTCGGAAGGCTGTGGCATAGGTCCAGGCACTCCTTAGTGGAACGAGGAGCCACCACAATCACGGTCTCATGCAGCCATTCGCCAAGGGCCTGCCGCAGCCGCTCCAGCGACTCCGTGAGTAAGGCGGTTTCCGAGTACACCGGCATGAGGACGCTGATCTTCACCGCGGGATCACTTCTTTCTCAATGCCCCAATTGCGCATCCGCCGTAGGGGTCGGGCATGCCCGACCCCTACCCCGGGCGTAGCCCTCTCCGCAAGCGAGCGGTCGTTGCGCACACAATAGTGACGCCATGTTCTAGCTGCCGAGAATCTGCCGGCAGGCGCCCAGCCAAGACCGCATATAGTAGGCCACCTGATGGAAATAGCCGCGCGTCGCGTCGGTCCACAAGCCGCCTTGAAAGCGCTCGACGGCGGCTTGAATCTCGTTGCTGAGCGATGCGTAGGCGTCGATAAACGTGCCGCCCGACAAACGCAATTCCCGAAGCCAGGGCAACAGCTCTTCCAGAAGCAGAATGCAGGCCAGCTCGTTGGTGGCGTCCTTTAAATAGTCGTGGCTGTTTCGCCGGTGTTCGGCGATGGGAGTACCCACACGCACGGCGCCACCCAAATGCTTGACACAGGCCTGGGCGAAATACCCGGAGAAGATATCCCCATACCGATCAATCGGCATTCCGGCAATGGGATACCCCATCTTGATGAAGTAGTAGGCCGGGATCGCGTTGCGAGCGAGCGCTGTGTTCTGCGTATTGACCGGCGACCAGGTATCCCGCGCCAGGACGATGGAGGGGCCTCTAAACGACTTGACATGCGGCAGTGCGACCAGCCAGGTAATGCCGTCGATATCGGGATCGAGAGTCCACAAACCGGCATTCATGTGCACCGCCACGGACTCCCGCGCCAACCGGGGATTCTCGTCTTTGTGGCGCGCGAAATACGGAAACCCGCGAGCGTAAACCGGCGCTGGCTTGTCGAACTCGAGCAGCGAGCAGACGTTGAAAAAGCCGGTTGCCGATGAGGTCACAGTGTGCTCGGCCGCCTCCGCACAGACTACCTCATGCTGGCCGAAAACATCTTCCTCGTCCGCGCAGTAGTTGTCGTCGTCGATCGAGACCACAAAGTCCGAACCGGAGGCAAGGGCCAGCAGGTAGCCGACGTTACGGCGGTTGTCGCTGTTGAAGGGCACTAACTCCGGAGGGACCCCGACGCTTCGCAGGAAAACTCCTTGCTCCTCGAGCGTGGGGCACTGGACCTTCAAGCCCCGGTCACGGATGGACCGCGCGCGCTCAAAGACCGTTCGCGGCGTCTTACGATCCGAAATAACGACCACTTCCACCTGGTCCAGGTGGCCGAACCTTTTGAGGTTCTGGTGATACGCCTCTAAAACCTCTGCGTCGTGGATGGTGGTAAACGTGAGAGTGGCGGTTGGCTGTCGCAATTCCCTGATAATATACCACTGTTGGTGAACCCGGCCCAGAACGGCAGGCGCGTCACGCCCGGGCGAGGGTCTCGCGGATCTTCTTGGCCAGCGCTTCGCGGCTGAACGGTTTCGGCAGGAAATCCACGCCGGGGTCGAGGACCCCATGGTGCACCACGGCGTTCTCCGTGTAGCCGGAAAGGTAGAGTACTTTCATTCCAGGCCTGGCCGCGCGCAAGATGTCCGCCAACCGCGCGCCGCTCATGCTCGGCATCACAACATCGGTCAGGAGCAGCGCAATGTGGCCGGGGTGTGCCTGGCTGATTTCAACCGCCTCGGCGCCGGTGGCGGCGGTCAGGACCTGGTAGCCGATGCGCTCCAACATCCTGACGGTGAGTTCGCGAACCGCCTTCTCGTCTTCAACCACGAGAATGGTCTCGTCGCTGAAAGCTTGGGGTGGATCCGCCTCGCCGGCCGCCGAATCATCCAGCGGGTCCGCAACTTTTGGAAAATACAACTTGAAGGTAGTGCCCTGGTCCGGCTCGCTGTACACCCAGATGTCGCCACCGCACTGCTTGACCATGCCGTAGACGGTCGCCAGGCCCAAGCCCGTGCCTTTCCCAGCCTCCTTGGTGGTGAAAAACGGCTCGAAGATGTGCCGGCGTGTCTCGGCGTCCATGCCATGGCCGGTGTCGCTCACCGCGATCATGACGAATTCGCCGGGCTGCACGCCGGGATGAGTCCTGGCGTAGGTCTCATCGAGGCGGACATTGGCGGTCTCGATGGCGAGCCGGCCCCCGGCCGGCATGGCGTCTCTGGCGTTCACCGCGAGATTGACGACGGCCTGCTCGATATGGACGGGATCGGCTCTGATGTTTCCTGCGTCGCGCGCCGGATTCAGCACGAGCTGGATATCCTCGCCGATCAAACGCCGGAGCATCTTCTCGGTGCTGGCGATGACGGCATTCACGTCCAGCACCGACGGACGCATGATCTGGCGGCGGCTGAATGCCAGCAGTTGATTGGTGAGCGCCGCGGCCCGGTCGGCCGCTTTGAGAATCTCCTCGGCATTGCCTCGCAACGGATCGAGCGGCGACAGTTCGTCCAGAATCATCCGGTTGTAGCCGGAAATGACCGTGAGCATGTTGTTAAAGTCGTGCGCCACGCCGCCCGCGAGCCGGCCCACGGCTTCCATCTTCTGGGCGTGAACCAACTGCTCTTCCAACCGCTTGCGCTGGCTGATATCGCTCACAAAGGCGATCGCGAACAGCCCCTCTCGCGTATCGATATGGCTGAGGCTCACCTCGACGGGGAACTCCGAGCCGTCTTTACGACGGCCGGCCAGATCCATGCCGACTCCCATGGGGCGGACGCGCGGTCGCTTGAAGTACTCTTCGCGCTCCCGCCCATGCGCCGAACGCCTGGACTCGGGGAGCAGCATCTCGATGCTCGATCCGAGCAGTTCCTCGCGGGAGTAGCCGTACATTTCCTCGGCCTTGCGGTTGGCCAGAACGATTTTGCCGTCCCGATCGATGGCGACGATCGCCTGGGCGGCAGATTCGAGCAAGGCCAGCACCATGTCCTGGCCGTAATTCCAGGAAGCCGGCAGGCCCTTCCGCTCGGCTGCACGCGGACCACGGGAGCCGCGAGAATCCTCCGAACCCATTTGGGTGGTGCATCCCTCCGTTAGCGATTATTGTCCGACAGATTCCCGGCAGATGCAAATGCTATGCTTTCTTTTGAACGCCGGGCGAGTGCGCCACGTCCGTTTCCGCCTGGCGCCCCGATCGTGAAACTGCCCGGCCGAAGCGAGATCGAGAGCGCGAGTCGCATTGTCCATGGGGCCATGCCGCCCACTCTCCAACACACCTGGCCCCTGCTGAATCAGCGTCTCGGCGCGGAAGTGTGGCTCAAGCACGAGAATCACACGCCCGTGGGATCGTTCAAGATCAGGGGCGGCCTGGCCTACTTCCGGCATCTCAAGAGTTCCCGGCAGGGCATCGCGCGCGTGGTTGCGGCCACGCGCGGAAACTTCGGACAAGCCGTTGGATTCGCCGCGCGCCGGGAAGGCATGGAGGCCATTGTATACGTTCCCCTGGGGAACAGCGAATCCAAGAACCGTGCCATGCGCGCTCTCGGGGTGACCCTGGTGGAACACGGCGGGGATTTCGAAGAAGCCCGCCAGGAAGCCTTGCGGCGCGCGCGGCAAGAGGATCTGCACTACGTTCCGTCCTTTCACGAGCGTCTGGTTGCGGGGGTGGCCACGTATTCGGTCGAATTGTTTTCGGCCGTGGCAGGTGTCGATGTGGCCTACGTGCCCATTGGATTGGGATCCGGAATCTGCGGGATGGCGGCGGCGAGGGAGGTTCTTGGACTGAAGACCGACATCGTCGGCGTCGTCTCCCGGCATGCCCCAGCCTATTATGAGTCCTTTGTGGAGCGCCGCCCGGTGGCGCGCCCGGCGGAAACCAGAATCGCCGACGGAGTGGCTTGCTCGGCGCCGGACCCGGACGCGCTCGACATCATCTGGCGGCACGTCGCACGCGTGGTCATGGTGACGGATGACGAAATCGCGATGGCCATGCGCATCCTGTTCGACGACACCCACAATGTCGCTGAAGGAGCCGGCGCAGCCGCCCTCGCCGCCGTCATCCAGGAGAAACGGCAATTGAGCGGCAAGCGGATTGCGGCCGTGTTGAGCGGCGGCAATGTCGACCGGGATGTGTACCGCGAGGTGTTAGGCGGCAGTTGACTGGCGGGCCACCCTGGATGCGTTTAGGCGATCGTAGGCCCTGCGCCCTAACGAGAATCGCGGAAAAGCAACGGCGCGTACTTGGAAAGGTACACTTGCCAGTTTGGCCAGCTATGTCCGCCGCCCGACTGGTTCCAGACGTGCTTCACGTTCTTCTTCGTGAGCAGGTCGTCCATCGCTTTGACGCCGTTATAGCCAGGGTCCTCTGTACCGCAACCGATCCACAGGACTTTGAGCTTTTGATTCAGCACCGCCGCATCCGCTTTTTCCCACTCAGTGCGATTACCGCCGCCGCTGAACGCAGCGATGTACGCAAACTGATCGAGGTTGTGGAGCCCGATCGACATCGACTGGCCGGCGCCCATCGACAAGCCTCCGATCGCCCTGTGGTTGCGGTCGGTCAACACACGATATTTGCTTTCGACCAGTGGCTTCACCGCCGTTAGCAACTCCTTCTCAATCGCAGCCGGGTCATTGGCCGGGGCGGCAGTACTGGACGCCGTTTTGATCTCCCGCGCCAAGTGGCCGTAAGGCATCGCCACAACCATCGGTTTGATCTTCCCCTCGGCGAGAAGGTTGTCCATGATCACGTTGGCCCGTCCGGTCCAGGTCCAGGATGCTTCGATTTGCCCGTTGCCGTGCAGCAGGTAGAGGACCGGATACTTCTGTTTGCCGGATTCGTAACCCGGCGGCGTGTAGACGTAGACCATGCGCTCGGTGTTCAAGCTGGCGGAATCATAGAACTCCACGTGAACTGTCCCGTGCGGCACGCGCCGTTCTTCGAATACCGCTTTCTCGCCGCCAGGCACGATGAAGAGGCTGGTCGGCCCCCAACGGCGCACTTCCAGATCTGGATTCGACGGATCGGGCATTCGCAGACCGCCATCAATCGCGTACCCGTAGGTGTAGAAGCCCGGAGGAAGCGGGCCCACCGTCAAACTCCATACTCCCTTCTCGTCCCGCTGAAGCGGCATGGGTTTCTTGATCACCTCCAGGATGCCCGGAGATCCCATCAACACGACTTCGCTCGCCTTGGGGGCGAAGAGTCGAAACGTGACGGTCCGGTCGGCGTGCACCTCGGGCGAGACCGGGATATTGTTGGTGTCCTCATAATAGGGCGCAGGAGCTCGCTGGCCGAAGCCGGCGCCGGCGGTAATGCAGCATAGAGCTGCGGAGAATAGAAATCGCACGTGGAACCTCCTTCTACGGCAGAACGTTGTGATCGCTTGCATGTTTATGGCTTGAGCCCGTTGGCGTTGAACTCGCCGCCCTTCACCACAAGATCGAGAATTTCTCTGGTTCTCGCGGGGCAGGCCCTTCCTTTCTGAGGCGTCAGGTTGTCATGCTCGGATTCGATCATGGGCAGCGGTTCTTTGGGTCCGGGGATCTGGTTCAGCGCCGTCCAGACCCCGGCGGGGGGCGAAATCGTGTCGATGAAGCCCATGCCCGCAAGCACCGGCGCCTTGATGCGCGAAGCAAAATCGACGGTGTCGAAATAGAGCGCGGTCTTCATCACATCCGGGTTGTCCGAGGGCCAGTCGGGGTAGCCGGCTTTGCGGCCGTGAAGATCGCCGTTGGTGTCCGCGCCGGCCGGCACGCAGACCAGCACTGCGGTGATTTTGTCGGGCCGCAGGCCGGCGAGCGCGAGGCTCTGTTGTCCGCCCATGCTGCCGCCTGTCAGGACGATGGTTTTGCCATCCCAGTCGGGCCGAGTCAGCAGATAATCCAGGGCCCGCGAGTCGCGCAGGTACATGTTCAGAAAATA
>Ga0181524_10005986_pt1 | contig 10668 bp, 8 predicted proteins | sample PEATcosm2014_Bin_34_FD_119761 | JGI IMG/M metagenome (GOLD analysis project Ga0181524, IMG submission 119761) | Peatland microbial communities from MTU Mesocosm Facility, Houghton, MI, USA - PEATcosm2014_Bin05_60_metaG | ecosystem: Environmental > Terrestrial > Soil > Wetlands > Peat | place...
ATCGACAATGGTCACAATGGGCGCACCGATGTTGACCACTTCTCCCTGCCGCGCCGCACGCACCGAAACTGTGCCGGTAACAGGCGCATAGACATTGGTGTAGCCCAACCGCACGGCAGCTTGATTTTTCTGAGCGACGGCATTCTTGAGATCAGCCTCAGTCGATTGAACAGTACTTTTCGCTGCATTGGCTTGCTGCGTGCGCGCAATAGCCGAGTTCAGGTCCGCTTCCGCCGCCTTCACTAATTCCTGTTGCGCCTGCGCGGTCGCCTGCGCGGCCTGCAAGTTGGTCTCAGCCTGAACGCGATCCTGATCTGACTGGACACCAGCCTTGGCCAATTCGATCATGCGCCGGCTGTCGCTTTCCGTGCGATCGAGCGCAGCCTTTGCCTGTAGAAGTTGCGCCTTGGCTGAAGAGAGCTTGGCCCGAGCATTGGCGACGTCGCTAGAAGTTGAGCCAGAGGTGGATAGTTCGGTGTGCTGCATCTCCGCTACTTTGTGCTGCAAGCTTGCGATGTTTGCCGCAGCCGCGGCTTCCTGCGTCTGCAACTCGGAGGGATCGAGCACGGCGATCAGGTCTCCGGCCTTCACCGGAGTGCCTTCATCCACCAGCAACCGCTGGATGCGGCCTTCCACCTGTGCGCTGACAATTACCTGATTCGAATCGACCGTGCCGATGAGCACCAAGTCTTTGGAATGGTCAGCGGAGAAGGCATAGTAGATAACCGCGATCACGAAGATGATCCCGAGAAGAATGAAAAAGCGGTTGCGAGCACTCATTTGTGTACTCCTGGTGCGCCGCTGGCACCGGGCAGAAACAGCGCCGCAGAAATAAAATCGAGAACTGCGGCTCGCCGTTCGGCGATACGCTGGGGTGCTAGCGGGTTGAAGTGGACGATCCGGTGCATCACCGGCGCGCTGCTGAAATAGAAAACGATCATGGAGATCATCGAAGGAACGAAATGCGCCGGGTCCACCTTGCGGAATTCGCCTTCCGCGATTCCTTTGCGCAACAGTTCCCCCACCCGCCGGTAGATCGGTTGAAAGTAAGTCTTGACCAGTCTGTCGATATGCACCGAGTTGCCCTCGCGCGCCCGCATCATCTCGCGCTGCATCAGTTTGGGATAAATCTGGTTTGAAGCAATGAAGTCGAAATATGCGCCTGCGTAAGCCATGATCTTTTCGCGCGGCGGCAGGTCGCTGTCGAGCACGTGAAAGACCTTTGCCTTCATCCCGGAAAACGCGTTGTCGAGCACTGCGCCGTAGAGCGTTTCCTTGTCCTTAAAGTAGTAATACAGCAGCGCCTTGTTGACCCGCGCCTCGCGCGCAATGGCGTCAGTGCGCGCTCCGGCAATCCCGTGCTCGGCAAACTCTTGTGCCGCAGCCTGCAGAATGGCGGCGCGGCTCTCCTCCGGCTGCCCGCGAGAACCCATGCGAGGGTGACGACGATGGCGGAAGAGTTGGGCCATGGCTTAATTAACTAGTTAGTTAGATTAAGTATACGAGGATTGGGGCAGGGATTGCAAGTCAAAGTGAATCCGGAAGATTGGAGGTTGCGGTTACCGCGCCCCGCCCGCGATCGAAGGCACGAGCAGGACTTCATCCCCATCCTGGAAGGCATAACCCGGCCCACCCAGAAAGCGGATGTCTTCCTCGTTCACATAAATATTGAGAAAGCGGCGCACCTGTCCAGCCTCGTCGCGCAGATGGGGCTTCAGGTCCGGAAACTTCTCATCGAGGGCGGAGAACAGTTCTCCCAGGTTCGTGGCCGAACACGCGAGTGAGCTTACGCCCGCGGTGTGCCGCCGCAACGCGGTCGGAATTTGTACTGTGATTGCCATCGTATGCCTCCTCTATGCGCCCACAGTGGCCGCCGCTTCTTTCCCGACCTCGACAGTGTCCAGCGTTTCGTGCAGATACTTTTCGAATTCGGCCAGCTTGGGTGCAATCGGTCTCTCGATCTCATATACGCCAGCGAGCACATCCGTCGTCTTCAAGCCGTTGCCGGTAATGCACAACACGGTCGTTTCCTCGGGCAGGATGCGGTCCTGGCGATAGAGCTTGCCTGCACTACCCACGGTCACGCCGCCGGCGGTTTCGGTAAAAATGCCTTCAGTTTCCGCCAGCAGACGTATCGAATCGATCACTTCGGGATCACTCACGTCCTCGCTCCATCCGCCGCTGTGCTTGATGGTCTTGATGGCATAGTGCCCGTCGGCGGGATTGCCAATGGCGAGCGAACGCGCGATGGTGGTCGGTTTTTGCGGGTCGATCTCAGCGCTGCCGGTCTTCACCGCCGTAGAAATCGGTGAGCACCCGGTAGCCTGCGCTCCAAAAAACTTCACTGGCTTCTCTTCGACTAACCCCAGCTTGATCAGTTCGTCGAACGCCTTCTTGACCTTCGTGATCAAAGACCCGCCAGCCATGGGAATTACTACGTTGTCAGGCAGCCGCCAGCCCAGTTGCTCCGCGATTTCGAAGCCGACGGTCTTCGAGCCCTCGGCGTAGTAGGGCCGCAAGTTGACATTGACGAAACCCCAGCGCTGCTGTTCGGCAATCTGCGAGCACAGGCGGTTCACCTGGTCGTAGTTTCCCGCGATGCGGACTACATTCGCGCCGAAAACTTGCGTGCCGAGAATCTTCGCTGGCTCGAGATCGGACGGAATAAATATCCAAGCCGTGAGACCGAGGCGCGCTGCGTGCGCCGCCACCGCGTTAGCCAAGTTTCCGGTTGAAGAACAAGCGATCGTATCAAAGCCGAAATGCTGCGCCTGCGCCAGCGCCACGGCAACCACGCGATCCTTGAAGCTCAGAGTCGGCAGACATACGGCGTCATTCTTGATGTAGAGATTCTGCGCGGCAGTTTTCGCATCACTCTTATTGCCAGCTAGGCGCGCAGCCAGACGCGGCGCCTGACAGAGCGGCGTAAATCCGACTGGCAGTCGGGGCTCAAAGCCCGCCGGCAAAGGCAGCAATTCGGAATAGCGCCACATGTTCGGCGGCCGTTGCGAAATTCGCTCACGGCTGAACGTTCCTTGGGCTACTGCGTTCCTGATCGCGTCATAGTCGTAGGTAATTTCCAGAGGAGAGAAGCACTCGTCACAGATCGAGCGGGGCTGGTTTCCCCAGCTTCGGCCGCATTCCCGGCAGCGCAGTTCGTATTGAGCCATTTGGCTACTCGCTTTCTTTGGCAGCAGCGAATAGCTGGGGACGAGCCGGGAAAAAGTGCCCAAAAGAGAAAAGGCCTCTTTTCCAGGAAATAGGAAAAGAGGTTATCGGAATGCAAATACAAATAAGCTTCGCATCCGAATCTCATGTTCCCCGTTTCCGGGCGGGAGTTGGCACCTGGCGGTCGGGATATATGATCCCGATCCGGTTGCCGTGGCGTCATAGGGCTCGTCCCTCAGCCACTCTGCATGAAATTCCGGTTTGCCCCGAAAGGCAAACTTGTCCTTATGATGCTACACATCCGAATGTGGATCGTCAAGAGGCCAGCGTATCGCGGCTTGGGCCAGTTGTTCCGAACGCTCTCCATCAGTACACTCTGTTCGCGAGGTGTACATGGGCAAGATGGGAAAGCATTTTGGGCGTTTAACACTGGGTTCGAAACAAGCAATTTTTTGTTTGCGCAGCGTCGTCGTTCTGTCGCTTGTGAGCAGCCTCCTCCTATTTCTTGAATTATGTTCCGCTCAGACCCTCGGTTTGCCCAGCGAGACACCGGCTACGTTCACGCCTGTCACGTCGAGCTTTGACCACATCAAGCGCGATGTGATGATGCCGATGCGCGACGGAGTAAAACTGCACACCGTCATCGTTCTGCCCAAAGGCGCAAAGAACGCGCCGATCCTATTGACGCGAACCCCTTACAGCGCGACTGCACAAACCAGTCATGCCGATAGCTCGCACCTCGGTCCGATCCTGAGTGGCTATGACAATGCGACCGACGCGATCGTCGAAGGTGGCTATATCCGCGTGGTGCAGGATGTTCGCGGAAAGTATGGCTCTGAGGGCGACTATGTGATGACCCGCCCGCTGCACGGGCCGCTAAACCCTACGCCGGTCGATCACTCCACCGACACGTATGACACTATCGACTGGCTGGTCAAGAATGTCCCAGAAAGCAATGGCAAAGTTGGCATCCTCGGCATTTCCTACGACGGTTTCACCACCCTGATGGCATTGGTCAACCCGCATCCGGCCTTGAAAGTCGCGGTGCCCATGAATCCCATGGTCGATGGCTGGATGGGCGACGACTGGTTTCACAACGGCGCTTTCCGCGAACAGAATATGAATTACATCTACCAGCAGGAGGCCACGCGTGCGTCGGAAGAAAAATGGTGGACGAACCACTTTGACGACTACGACGTTTTCATGGAGGCCGGCTCAGCCGGTGAACTCGGTCGTCGCCACGGACTAGATCAAGTCGGCTTCTGGCGCAAACTTCTTGATCATCCGAGTTACGATTCCTGGTGGCAAGAACAAGCGATGGACCGCATTCTCGCCGCTCAGCCTCTGAAAGTGCCCACCATGCTGGTCGACAGCCTGTGGGATCAGGAAGATATCTACGGGGCACCCGCGGCCTACAAAGCGCTCAAAGCAAAAGACGCCAACAACGATAAGCTATTTCTGGTGCTCGGCCCCTGGCATCACGGCCAGGAAATTGGCGATGGCAGCTCGCTTGGAGCACTAAAGTTTAATAGCGATACCGGGCTCTATTTCCGGCAGGAAATTCTGCGGCCCTTCCTGGATCAATATCTCAAAGACGGCGCGCCTAAGGCCGACATCGCGCCCGTTACCGCTTTTGAAACCGGAACGAACACGTGGCGTCGACTGCCCTCGTGGCCAGCTGGCTGCGCAAGTGGCTGCACCGTTCAACCAACGCCACTCTATCTCAACGCCGGTCTGAAGCTTAGTTTGGCCGCTCCCAAGCCGGGCGACGCGGCGTTCGACGAATATATTTCCGACCCCGCCAAACCCGTACCTTTCCGCCGGCGTCCCATTCAACCCATTGGATACGGCGATCGCTTCACTTGGGCGGAGTGGCTGGTCGACGACCAGCGCGAAGCTTCTGGCCGTCCAGATGTCGCGGTGTTCACCTCCGACGTGCTTACCGCACCCATGAAGATCAGCGGACAGCCGGTTTCCAATCTCGTAGCCTCGACCAACGGCACGGACTCTGATTGGGTGGTCAAGTTGATCGACGTATATCCCGACGAAGTGGCCGGCGACGCCGCTATGGGCGGCTATCAGTTAATGATTTCCGCCGACATCTTCCGCGGCCGTTATCGCGAAAGCCTGGAGACCGCTAGGCCCATCGCCCCGGGCCAGCCGCTGCTCTATCGCTTCAACCTTCCCACGGCAAACCACGTCTTCCTGCCCGGCCACCGCATCATGGTGCAGATTCAATCCAGCTGGTTCCCGCTGTACGACCGCAATCCGCAAACTTTCGTTCCCAACATCTTCTGGGCAAAGCCGGACGACTACCGCAAAGCTGCACAGCGCGTGTATCACACGCCCGCCCAAGCCAGTTTTATCGAGCTGCCTCTGGTGAGGACGCCGTAGGAGTCCGAACGATTCCCAGCCGTGGCGAGGGTTTATTATTCAGTAAAACGCCGGCTAAATTCCGGCAATCGGCAACGCTACCGGCTGTACTGATTCCTCTTTTTATCTGCGTGCCGCTCCAGTCCGAACTGGATCAGCCGGTCAATTAGATCCGCATAGTCGATCCCTGAAGCCGCCCACAGCTTGGGATACATGCTGATGGCCGTGAAGCCTGGCATGGTGTTGATCTCGTTCAGAAAAATCTTGCGCGTCTGCGGATCCATCAGAAAATCCACGCGCGCCAGGCCGGAGCAATCCACGGCTTTGAAAGATCGCACGGCCAGTTCCTGAACTTTCTTCGTTTCCGCCTTGGTGAGCTTCGCCGGAATGATCAGCTCGGACCCTTCGTCGAGATACTTGGCGTTGTAGTCGTAGAACTCTTTCACCGGGACAATTTCACCCGGCAGCGACGCTGCTGGTTCGTCGTTGCCGAGCACCGAGCATTCGATCTCGCGCGCCTTATTTTTCTTTCCACCCACGCCTTGCTCGATAACAATCTTGCGGTCGAATTTCGCCGCTTCCTCAATGGCAGGCCCAAGTTCCTTGCGGTCGTGCGCCTTGCTGATTCCGACCGACGATCCCAGATTCGCGGGCTTCACAAAAACTGGATATCTCAACTTGCTCTCCACAAATTTCTGAACCTTCTTCGGATCTTTCTCCCAGGCACCGCGAAGAATCGTGACGTGCTTCACGATGGGGATTCCCGCGGCAATAAACAAGGACTTCATAATGTCCTTGTCCATACCCGCGGCCGAGCCCAGCACACCCGCGCCCACATAAGCGATGTCAGCCAGTTCGAGCAACCCCTGAATGGTTCCGTCCTCGCCGAATGTGCCATGCAGCACAGGAAAAATCACATCCACGTTGATAGCGCGATCACTGGCGCGCCGCGTGAGCGCGGCATCCGTCTGAAAGGGCACAAGGCCGCTGTGCCGATGCACTGGCTCCGGCGGCACCACCACCGCTTCGCCGCGGGCAAGCACAGCCGCGGCTTGGGTTGTTTCGGGATCGCCAGCACGCAGATGACGTGGCTCGATCACCAGCTTGCCCTGCAGCAGATTCTCAGCGTGCTCGGCAGTCAGCCAGTGGCCGTCCTTGGTAATGCCGATAGGCACGACCTCATATTTATCTTTATCGATAGCTTGCAAAACCGATGCAGCCGAAAGCAGCGAAACTTCATGCTCACCGCTACGACCGCCGAAAAGAATTCCGACACGAAGCTTTTTCATAGTCTTTTACAATATCTTTTTTCCGAACGCCGACAGCGCCAACTCCACCGCCAAGTCCGCCGTCTGGTTGTGTTCGTCGATTACCGGATTCACTTCGACGATCTCGAAGCTCAGCATGCGTCCATGATCGGCAATGATTTCCATGGCCAGGTGCGCTTCACGATAAGTAGCGCCGCCCCGCACCGGAGTGCCCACGCCCGGCGCATCCTCCGGATCGATCCAATCCATATCAAGCGAAATATGATAGCCGGCGGTTCCACGCCCGGCCATGCGCAGCGCCTCTTCCATCACAGTACGCATGCCGCGCTCGTCAATGTCGCGCATGGTGAAAACGCCGATGCCTGCGCGGCGCACATTTTCTTTTTCAATCGCGTCAATGTCGCGCACTCCCACCAGCACACAGTTCTCCGGCTTCACCTTGGGAGAAAAATCAAAGATATTCGAAAGCTCGGCCGGACCCAACCCCATGAGTGCGGCCAGCGGCATCCCGTGCACATTGCCGCTCGGCGAGCTCTCGGGCGTATTAATGTCGGTGTGCGCGTCAATCCAGATCAGGCCGATGCGCTGGTTCTGGCGGCGGTAGAATTCCGCGACTCCAGATACCGTACCTGCCGCCATTGAGTGGTCCCCGCCGAGCGCCAGTGGAATCTTCCCCGCTTCCAACGTCTTTACCACCAACTCCGCGTGCTTGGTGCACGTCGCGGTGATTTCCTTTAAATACTTGGCGTGCGCGTCGCCCTCTTTCTTCTGTTCAGGTATGGCCACGGCAATGTTGCCGCCGTCCTCCACTTCGTGCCCCAAAGCTTCCAGCCGCGCCTCAAGCCCCGCCACGCGCACCGCCGAAGGCCCCATATCGACTCCACGCCGAGATTGTCCCAGATCCAGTGGCACACCAATCACACGAATCTTCTTCGGAACAATGTTGGTGGTGCTGATCGTTGTCGTCATAGTCCAGGAATCGAATCAGTGAGTGAGTGATTGATTCAATGTCTTTATCACGGGTACAGCCGGTGCAGCATTCGCGGGAACGGAATCGTCTCCCGCACATGCTCCAGGCCGCAGATCCAGGCCACGGCCCGCTCAATGCCCATGCCGAATCCGCCGTGCGGCACGCTGCCATACTTGCGCAGGTCCAGATACCACTTGAACGCTTCCTCCGGCAATCCGTGTTCGTGGATCCGCTGCACTAGCAATTCGTGCGATGCCATACGTTGCGACCCGCCGATGATTTCCCCATAGCCTTCCGGCGCCAGCACATCCACACACAGAGCCAGCTCGGGGCGCTGCGGATCCGGCTCCATGTAGAACGCTTTCACCTTCGCCGGATACCGATGCACCATCACAGGCTTGTCAAATTGCGCGGAAAGATAGGTCTCATCCGGCGAGCCCAGATCGCCGCCCCACTCGAACTTCGCTTCCAGCGCGCCCTTGGCGTGGCCTTCCTGCAGATTCTTCACGGCATCGTCATAACTGATCCGAGGGAAAGGCGGCACAATCTTTTCGAGCTTGGAAAGGTCGCGGCCGATTGCCTGCAGATCCATGCGGCGGCGCTCCAAGCAACGCTTCACCACGAAACTGATCAATCCCTCAGCCAAATCCATCAGATCGTCGAGTTCGCCATAAGCAATTTCCGGCTCGACCATCCAGAACTCGGTTAGGTGACGCCGCGTCTTCGATTTCTCGGCGCGAAACGTTGGACCGAACGAATACACCTTGCCCAGCGCCATCGCCGTGGCTTCGATGTAAAGCTGCCCGGACTGTGTGAGGTATGCTTGCTCGTCGAAATAATCGACGGGAAAGAGCGTGCTTGTGCCTTCGCAAGCCGCCGGAGTAAGGATCGGCGGATCGGTGAGAGTGAAGCCGCTCTCGTCGAAAAAATCGCGCACTGCTTTAACGATTTCCGCCCGCACCCGCAGAATCGACGCCTGCCGCTGCGACCGCACCCACAAGTGCCGGTGCTCCATCAGGAACTCGGTGCCGTGCTCCTTCGGAGTAATGGGATAAGGATCAGACTCCGGCACGCGCTGCACCACCCGCACGTTCATCACATCAAGCTCGTAACCGCCCGGCGCGCGCTTGTCCGCACGTACCTTGCCCTCGACGATCACACTTGACTCCTGCGTCAACGTCTTGACCGCCTCGAATACTTCCGGCGTGACCGCGTTCTTTGGCACCACGCCCTGAATCACGCCCGAACCGTCGCGAAACTGCGGAAACAACAGTTTTCCGCTCTCGCGCAAGTTATAGAGCCAGCCCCGCAGGGTGACCGGCTGTCCCTCGTGCTTCCCGATCTCAGCAATCGTAGTTACAGGTGAAGACATAGTGTAGAGAACCGCTTACCGATGAGCACGCTGAAACCGTCGAGAAAACAAATGATTTGGCCGTCTTTACCTCGGCGTTCTTGCGTCCCCGGCGGTGAAAGCGCTTAAGCCGTTTCAAGCTTCTCGAACGTCTCCCTCAGCTTATCCAGCGGATTCACTTTCTCGCTTTCTCCGAGTTCCAGCATTAATGGTGGCGTTTGCGGCGCGGATCGCAACAATTCCATCGCTTCCTTCCAGTCGATGGTCCCCAGCCCCGGCCACAAGTGAGAATCTTGGACTTTGGCATTATCGTGAACGTGCGTGGAGCAGACCTGCTTCCGCAGGATCTCGAAAGCCTCGCTCACCGAACCCATCATGTGCGCGTGCCCGAAATCGAAGCAGATTCCCACATCGTCAAAGTGCGCGGCGCGGATCATCTCCACCAGTCGATCCGGCGTGGAAAGCTCATTCGGAATGTTTTCCAGCAGAATGCGCACGCCCAGCGGCTTGGCAAATGCCCGCAGGTGCTCGATCGAGGTCATCGCCGACTCGAACTTCTTCTCGCTGAAACTCTCGTTGGGCACTCCCAGGTGCTGTACCAGAAAACGAAATGGAATCTGCTCCGCAATCTCCAGTGCCCGTTTCACTTCATCCATCGCCTCCACCAGACCAGCTCGATCCGTGGATGCCAGATTAATCGGCGGAGCTCCAGTCCGTCCCCATTCGTAGTCCGCGTACAGCGGCGAGTGCACGGAATTCAACGGTACCCCACTCCCCCGAAACCACTCGGCAATCTCTCTCACGTGAGCCTTGCGGTTGGCATAGTCGAGGTGCTGCCGTGCCGCGAAAATCTCAATCGCCTGCACTCCGTTGCGAGCAAGGCCATCCAAAATTCCCGGATGAAGCCGCTCCTTCACATACAAATAAGTTGATACCGCCTTCACCATGCCCGATCCTTATCAAGAATTGCTGATTGGAGCCCAATTGTTAAAGCTGATTGTCGATTTTCGATCAACAATCTGAAATCAACAATCAGCAATTGTCTAGTAGCCCACTGCCTTCCCATTATGCCTGTAGTCGCTGGCGCCCAGCCGCTCGCCCGTCTTGGGGTCGATGGCAATGCACTCTGCGTCGCTCCAATAGGGAGAAACGTCCCCACCGTCGTACAAACCGAACTCCACGTTATATCCCATCTTCTGCAACACGCTCACCGTATCCGGCGAAAACCATTGCTCGACGTTTAACACGTCGGGCACCCACTGGTTATGGAAACGCGGAGCGTCCACCGCCTCCTGAATATTCATTCCGTACTCCACAACGCCCATCAGCACATTCGCCACTGTGGTAATAATCTTTGAACTTCCGGGCGAACCCAAAACCAGAAATGTTTTCCCGTCATGCACGACAATGGTCGGCGTCATCGATGACAGTGGACGTTTCCCCGGCCCAATGGCATTCGCTGCGCCCTGTCTCAATCCATCGGAATTCGGCACTCCGGGCTTCGAAGAGAAGTCATCCATTTCGTCGTTCATCAAGAA
>Ga0181524_10005990_pt1 | contig 10664 bp, 9 predicted proteins | sample PEATcosm2014_Bin_34_FD_119761 | JGI IMG/M metagenome (GOLD analysis project Ga0181524, IMG submission 119761) | Peatland microbial communities from MTU Mesocosm Facility, Houghton, MI, USA - PEATcosm2014_Bin05_60_metaG | ecosystem: Environmental > Terrestrial > Soil > Wetlands > Peat | place...
CCTTGACTTTCTGCCCGGGCTGGCACGATAGTGCAAATGTTAGCGCTGTCATTCACTATTTGCGATCATGATAGCGCTGCCACAAGAGACTGTGGTCGTTGGCCGCAAAGGGGGAAAATTGCCGAGTTTCGGCCGTGGATCGCGTGCGCGTCGGCGCGTCGCCGCCCGCTGGGGCGATCGGCGCTCGCGCGGACGTCTCGGTCTCCGTTTTCCTGAAGCATACTTCCACAGCGGTGATGCGTATCGCACCACCGGTCTCGACGCGGCGATCGTTCCTCCGCGTGCGAATGCCCCCGATAACCGCCACTTCCGGCCAGTCGAGGCGCGTGGCACGCCGTATGCGTTGAGCGAAATACAGGCAAGAACCGCGTCAGTGTCATGACCGAAATGACCATTGCCGTCGCAGACGATCAAAAGGGAGCCCTCGGTTCTGCCGTCCGCCTTGGGCGCAGAGGCAGGAGAGCGCAGGTTGCGCTTGCTAATAGCGGCCCGCGGAATCAAAGCGACATCCGCGATAGCTGGGCTCTCGACACGGCTCGGCAAGACCTCTCGGCTTCGGATGTCTTCGAGTGCGCCCGCCATTACCTCTTTGCTCTGAGGCGCCGCGAGGATTTTCCCCGCCAGACGATCGGTCCGACCGCCGACGGTGATTCCGGCGACGGTTGGGCGACCCTGCCCCTGCGCTCGTCGGCCTCGCGCGACCGCTCGCCGCGTCGCCGGCCGATCGAATCCTGCGTGAGGGGAGCTCGCCGTGGCTGATCTCGCGTCGCCGGCCGCCAAAGTCGCGGTGATTGGCCTGGGTTCGATGGGCTACGGCATGGCGTCCTCTCTCGCGCGCGCCGGATTCGACGTCGTTGTCCATGACGTCCGCGCCGAAGTCGCGGCGCGTTTCGTCGCCGAGCACGCCGGCCGTTCGCGCCCCGCCAAGTCTCCGGCCGAGGCCGCGGCGGGGGCGGGAATCATTGTCATCGTCGTGGTCAACGCCGACCAGACGGCGGCGGTGCTGTCCGGCGAGGGCGGCGTGCTGGAGCGCGCTGCGCCTGGAGCGGTGGCGATCTCTTGCGTGACCATGGCGCCGGAGCGGGCTCGGTCGCTCGCCCGCGACGTCACGGCGCGCGGCCTGTTGTTCCTCGACGCGCCGATCAGCGGCGGTGCCCAGAAAGCGCAAGAAGGCGCGTTGACGGTCCTCGCCTCGGGCGCGCCGGCCGCTTTCGCGGCGGCGGAGCCGGCGTTGAACGCGGTTGCGGCGAAGCTCTATCGCCTCGGCGACGAGCCGGGGATCGGCGCCTCGTTCAAGATCATCAACCAGCTGCTCGCCGGCGTTCACATCGCCGCCGCCTGCGAAGCGATCGCCTTGGCGCGTCGGCTCGGCCTCGACCTCGCGAAGGTCTACGAGGTCATCACCGCTTCGGCGGGCAATTCATGGATGTTCGCGAATCGCGTGCCCCACATTCTGGAAGGCGACTACGCCCCGCGCAGCGCGGTGAGTATCTTCACCAAGGACCTCGGCATCGTCGCCGACATTGCTCGCAGCGAGAGTTTTCCCGCTCCGGTCGCCTCCGCCGCGCTGCAGATGTTCCTGATGACGGCGGCGGCGGGGATGGCGCACGACGACGATTCTTCGGTGGCCCGCCTGTTCGCCAAGATCGCCGGGCTCGAGCTGCCGGAACGCAAGATCTGAGAGGGAAAACCCGTGCCACGCTTCGCCGCCAACTTGTCGATGATGTTCACGGAGTGGAACTTCCTGGATCGCTTCGCCGCGGCGCGCGACGCCGGGTTTAAGGCGGTCGAGTATCTCTTCCCCTACGAGCATCCGCCGGAGGTCATCGCCGAGCGGCTGCGGCGCAACGGCCTTCAGCAGGTCATGTTCAACCTGCCGCCGGGCGATTGGAGCATAGGCGAGCGCGGGCTAGCCGCCCTGCCGGAGCGATGGGACGAGTTTCGCGCCTCCGTCGATTTGGCGCTCAGCTACGCGCGCGCGACGGGCGCAAAGCGGTTGCACATGATGTCGGGTCTCGGCTCGCGCAGCGACGCTGCGGCGATGGCGAGCTACCGGCGGGCGGCGACCCACGCCGCCGCGGCGCTTGCCGCTGAGGGCGTCGATCTGCTGATCGAGCCGATCAATCCGCGCGACATGCCCAACTATTTCCTCAACGACTTCGCCTTCGCGGCGGAGTTCATCGCCGGCGCCGGGCTGAGCAATCTGCGACTGCAGTTCGACATCTATCATCGGCAGATCCTGCACGGAGATGTTTTGACGGCGCTGCGCGCGATGCTGCCGATCATCGGACACGTGCAGATCGCCGCGGCGCCGGCGCGCCACGAGCCGGGCGGCGGGGAGTTGGCGGACGCGTTCATCTTCGCCGAGCTCGATCGGCTCGGCTACGCCGGCTTCGTCGGTTGCGAATATCGACCAGCCGGCAAGACGTTCGATGGACTCGGCTGGTTCGCGCCATACCGGGTCTGAGCGTGGGAACGGGATGGAACATACGATGCTGACGCCGGACTTTCAGCTTGTCGACCAGCGGTTCCTGACGGTCGCTTACGGGAACGTCCATCTGGAAAAACTGGCGTCCGAATGTCGCTGGACTGAGGGGCCGGCGTATTTTCCCGCGGGCCGCTATCTCGTCTGGTCGGACCTGCCGAACGACCGCACGCTGCGATGGGACGAAACCGACGGCTCGGTCTCGGTCTTCCAGCACAGCTCCAATTTCGCCAATGGCCATACCGTCGATCGCGAGGGGCGGCTGATCTGCTGCGAGCACTTCACGCGTTGCGTCTCGCGCATCGAGATCGACGGCAGCCGAACCGTCCTGGCCTCCCACTACCAAGGCAAGCGGCTGAACTCGCCCAATGACGTGGTCGTGAAGTCCGACGGCTCGGTTTGGTTCACTGACCCCTCCTACGGGATCGATTCCGAATACGAGGGAGGCGTCGTCCCCTCCGAGATCGGCGCCTGTAACGTCTATCATCTGGACCCTGCGAGCGGGGTGGTCAGCGTCGTGGCTGACGACTTCACCAAGCCGAATGGCCTGGCGTTCTCGCCCGACGAAAGCCTGCTCTACATCGTCGATAGCGGCGCCACCCACGCGCCTGATGGGCCGCGCCACATCCGTCGCTTCCGCGTTACGTCCGGCGGACGGGGCCTGACGGGCGGTGAAGTGTTCGCCGCCTGCGATTCCGGCATTTTCGACGGACTGCGCCTCGACATTCACGGCAACGTCTGGACCAGCGCGGGCGACGGCGTGCGCTGCTACGCGCCGGACGGCGCGCTGCTGGGGCGGATAGTCGTGCCCGAGGTGGTCGCCAACGTCTGCTTCGGCGGGATCAAGCGCAATCGCCTGTTCATCTGCGCCACGACGTCGCTCTACGCGATCTATGTCAACACCCAGGGGGCGCTGCGGCCTTGAGCGATGGTGGGGTCGCTTCCCGGAGTCATGTCGTCCGGCCGGATGCCGGCGGCGCCATAGCCAAGTGATTCACCTGCGGCAGGCGCAGCAGGTGCAAAGAAGTGGAGGTCGTTGCGGGTACGCGCGGGCGTGCCCGGATCGAAGCGCAAGGAAAAGGAAGGAGCACAACATGAGTGTAACGAAGATCGCGGGCGCCGCGTTGGCGGCGTCGTTTGCTTGGTACGCCGCGGCCTCTGCGGCGGACCTCACCGACCCGGCGGGCCTCGCGCAGTGCTTCGTCAAGGCGACGGCCGACACGCCGGTCGTGCAGCAGAAGGCGAAGCCCGGCCCATACAAGATCGCGTTCAGCAACTCCTACTACGGCAACAACTGGCGCACGGAAATGCTGAACATCGTGAAGGCGTACGTGGCGCAGCCGGACGTGAAGAAATACATCGCCAAATTCGACACCCAGAACTCCGGCAATGATGTGGCCCAACAGGTGGCGCAGATCCGCCAGATGATCCTGGCCGGCTACGATGCGATCGTCGTCAACGGCGCGACGCCGTCGGGGCTCAACAGCGTGATCAACCAGGCGGTCAGCCAGGGCATCGTCGTCGTCGCGTTCGACAACACGGTGACGACCGACAAGGCGGTGAACATCAACGAAAGCCAATACGAGATGGGCCGGCAGTGGGCCGAGTTTCTCGCCAAAGAGACCGGCGGCAAGGGCAAGATCCTGATGGTGCATGGGCTGGCTGGCACCTTGGTTGACAACGACCAAGCCGACGGCGCCATGGCGGTGTTCAAGAAATTCCCCGACCTGTCGATCGTGAGTGTCTTCGGCAACTGGGACGTCGGCGTGAACCAGAAGGTGACCGCCGACGCGCTCGCCACCAACGCCGACATCGCCGGCGTGTGGGGCACGGAAGGGGCCACTGGCGCGCTCCAGGCGTTCCTGCAGCTCAACGCCAAGCTGGTGCCGATGACTAGTGAATCCGACAACGGCTTCATGATCGAGGCGGTCAAGCGTCACGTTCCCAGCCTCGTCATCGGCCAGTCGCCGGCGCTGGTAGCGCCCGCCATTCGCGCGGCGATCGCCATCCTCGCCGGGCAGCCGGTTCCGCTTAACGCCAACATTCCGCTGAACCCGGTCAAGACGAGCGAGATGAAGGTGGACGTGGACTACTTCCCCAACCAGCCGAACAGCTTCATCACGGACATCAGCATCCCGCAGTGCGATGTCGCCATCCCGGTGAACGCCGTGGTGAACCCGGTGGACGTGAAGTAACGGCAAGCCGCGGCACAGGTCTCGTGGCCGATCAAAACACGCCTGTCCTCGCCGCTGTCGGGCTCGCCAAGCGCTTCGGCGGCGTGGTTGCCCTGCGCGGCGTCGATCTGGCGCTCCGGCAGGGCGAGGTCCACGCTCTGATCGGGGCGAACGGCGCCGGCAAGAGCACGTTTGTGAAAGTGCTTGCTGGCGTCGTCCGCCCCGATGTCGGGGAGATCCGCATCCGCGGCCGGCTCACGGCCTTCGCGGGGCCGCGGGCCGCGTACGATGCGGGCATCGCCACCGTGCACCAGGAGCTGTCGCTCTTTCCGAGCCTCAGCGTGGCCGAGAACGTCCTGATCGGCCAGGAGCCGCGCCGCGGCGGCCTGTTCGTGGACAGGCGCACCCAGCGTGAACGGGCCGCCGCCCTCCTCGACGGCCTCGGCGTCGCCGACATCGATCCCGACGCGAAGCTCGGCGAACTGCCGCTCGCCCAGGCGCAGATCGTCGAGATTGCCAAGGCGCTTTCCTCCGACCCCAGCGTGCTGATCCTTGACGAGCCGACGTCGGCGCTTTCCATCACCGAGGTCGAGCGGCTGCTGGAGCTGATCGAGCGGCTGCGCGCGCAAGGCACCGCGATCGTCTTCATCTCCCATCGCCTGGGCGAGATCGAGCGCATCGCCGATCGCGTCTCGATCCTGCGCAGCGGTGAGAAGGTCGGAGAGTTCCCCCGCGGCGCGTTCAACCGCGGCAGCGCGCTCGCCCTGATGCTGGGCGAGAGCTGGCAGGCGAACCGTGCCGCACGTCCGCCCGCCGCTCGTGATCTCTCCGCGGCGCCACCGGTGATGCGCGTGCAGGGGCTCACGCTGCACCGCCATTTCACCAACGTGAGCTTCGAGCTCCGCCCCGGCGAGGTGCTCGGATTGGCCGGGCTGGAGGGACAAGGCCAGAAGGATGTGCTGTTCGCGCTGTTCGGGCTGTTCCGCCGCGGCTTGGAGGGCACCATCGAACTGGCTGGCCGGCGGCTGCGTCCGCGCCGGCCGCGGCAGTCGATCGACGCCGGCATGGCCTTCATCCCGGACGACCGCAAGAGCCTCGGCGGTTTCCTGGGGCTGTCAATCTCCGAGAACATCGCCATCACCGTGCTGGACCGGGTGAGCCGCGGGTTGCTGCTGAACCCGGCCGCCGAGGCGTCGCTCGTGCAGGGCCTGGTGGGGCGTCTCGGCATTGTTTGCCCGAGCACGGCGGTGCCGCTCGGCAGCCTGAGCGGCGGCAACCAGCAGAAGGTGGTGGTGGCGAAGTGGCTGGCCCGCCCGATGCCTGTCTATGTGTTCTGCGACCCGACGCGCGGGGTCGACGCCGGCGCGCGCGCCGAGCTTTTCCAGGTCATCCGCGAACTGGTCGCCGCGGGAGCCGGCATTCTGTTCTATTCCACCGACATCTCCGAGTTCCCAGCCCTGTGCAACCGCGTCCTCGTGTTCCGCGAGGGGCACGTTTCCGGCACGCTTTCTGGCGAGGCTATAAGCGAGCAGAACATTCTCGATCTTTCCTTCCGAGAGGCGCAGCATGCCTTCCGAGAGGCGCAGCATGCGACCACCTGAATCTCGCTCGCGACCGCGAAGCCGCGGCTTGGCGAGCCAGCGCCTCGCCGAGTATGCCGGCCCGCTGTCGTGCGCCATCGGGCTCGTCGTGGTCGTTGGCCTCTACGCGCTGCGCCAGCCGCTGATCCTCTCGCCGTTCGGCCTCGCCAGCCTCGCCAACGTCTCGGTGGCGCTGGCGCTCGCAGCGGTGGGTCAGAGCATCGTGCTGCTCGCCGCGGGCCTCGATCTTTCCATCGGCGGGCAGATCACGCTGATCAACTGCGTTGCCGCCACCACGATGGGCAACAGCGGGCTGAGCATCGCGACCGTGGTGGTGGTCTGCCTGCTGATCGGGCTCTGCACCGGTTCCATCAACGGCCTGCTCATCGCCTACGGGCGCGTCGAGCCGCTAATCGCGACCTTCTGCACGGCCTTCATCTTCACAGGCGCAGCGCTTATCATCCTGCCGCGGCCGGGCGGCTCCATCCCTGACGGGTTCGCCACGGCGCTGACCGATAGCTGGGGCCCCCTGCCGCTCTCGCTCGTCCTGCTCGCCGGCACCGTGCTGCTGGTGTGGACGCCGGTGTTCGGCTCGCCGCTGGGCCGCTACATCGTTGCTGTCGGCGACGACGCCGAGAGCGCGCGAGTCTCAGGCCTGCCAGTGCGGCGCATCGAACTCGCGAGCTACATGCTGGCCGGACTGTTCGCCGCCGTGGCGGCTCTTTTCCTTGCCGCGGAGACGACCTCGGGCGATCCCAGCATCGGTCAGATCTACACCATGAACTCGATCGCCGCGGCCGTACTCGGCGGAGTGTCGCTCTCCGGCGGACGCGGCACCCTGATCGGGCCGATCCTCGGCAGCTTCGTCCTCGCCATCATCATGAGCGCGCTCGCCGTGTTCAATGTCTCAGCGTTCTGGCAGAACTTCATCGAGGGGCTGATCCTTATGGTGGTGCTGGGCCTGGGCGGGCTGCGGCTGCTCGCCGCCGGCAACTGGCTCACGCTGTTCCGTCAATGAACAAGGCGAGCTCCGGAGCGCCGATGTCGTACCTGCTGCAACGGATTTCGCCGGGGCGCCGCCGCGTCCTATTCTCTTACGTGATCCTGCTCGCCGTCTATGCCGCCTGCATCGCGGTCAACCGGGAATTCCTGAGCTGGAACACGCTGCGCCTGCAGCTTGTCCAGGCAACTTTCATCGGCGTGATCGCGATCGGCGAGACCTTCGCCATCTTGATCGGCCAGATCGACCTCTCGGTGCCCTGGACCATCACGCTCTCCGCCATCCTCGCCACCAACTTTGCGGTGCAGTTCGACTCACAATGGGTTGCCTTCGCAGTGGTGGTCGGCGTGGGCGTGGGCGTGGGGCTGCTGAACACGCTCGGCGTATTCGTGCTGCGCGTGCATTCGCTGATCTGGACGCTGAGCGTCAACCTGCTGCTGCAAGGCGTGGCGCTGATTTACACGAACGCCGTCGCGCCGACGACGCGCATCCCGCCGGTCGCGAGTTTCCTGGCGCTCGGCAACATCGGCCCGCTGCCTACGGGGTTCGTGCTATGGGCCTGCTGCGCCGTCCTCGCGATCGGCGCCCTGCGGCTGCTGCCCTTCGGCCGCTGCGTATATGCGATCGGCACCCGCCCGGCGGCGGCGCTGCTGTCAGGGGTACGGCTCGGCCGGATCTACGTCATCGTTTTCGTCCTGAGCGGGCTCTGCTCGGCGCTGGTCGGACTGCTGCTGGCCGGTTACTCCTCGCAGGCCTATCTCGGGATGGGCAACGACTACCTCATGCCGCCCGTGGCGGCGGTGGTGATCGGTGGTACGCCGCTCACCGGTGGCGTTGGCGGCTACGTCGGCAGCATCGCCGGCGCGCTCATCGTCGTGCTGCTGCAGGCGATGCTCATCACGCTCAACGTTTCGGAAGGCGCGCGCCAGATGGTGTTCGGCGCGCTTTTGCTCGCGCTCGCCTTCCTGTTCATCAGGCGGTCGCGCTAGGAACGATGGCCGCCGGTCGGCCGGCCCGGCGCCTGGACCGCGCGGCGCGCGCCGCATGAAGGAGGCTCGTCGTATGTCACGGCTCACCATCCGTCCGCTCAACACGGGCTATGTGACCACGGTCCCGAAGGAATACCTCTATCATCATTCGGTGGCGGCCTATCTCAAGGGCATCCCCGACCACCGGATCGAGATGCCGGTCTTCGCCTTCCTGATCGAGGGCGGCGCGAAGCTGACCCTGGTCGATACCGGGATGGCGTGGACCGAGCGGGCCAGCACATACCACCACCCGGGATCGCGCCAGCCCGAGGGGATGGCCATCCACGAGCAGCTCGAAAAGGTGGGCTACAAGCCGGACGACATCGAGCTCGTGGTGTTCACCCACTTGCACTGGGACCACACCTACTACCTCGACCGGTTCACCCGAGCCGAATTCATCGCCAATGAGAAGGAATACGCGTTCGCGCTTGATCCAATCCCGCTCTACTACAAGTCCTACGAACATCCGGCGCTAGGCATCCGGCGCCAGTTCGAGGGGATCCGCATCGCCACCGTGCGCGGGGAGGTCGAGATCATTCCCGGACTCCGGGTCTTCGAGACGCCCGGCCACTCGCCCGGGCACATGTCGGCGGAAATCGAGACCGGCGAGGGATGCTTCCTCTGCGTCGGCGATTCCGTCTTTGTGCCCGACAACCTGAATCCCGTGCCGGAACTCCACTACGACATCACGCCACCTGGCCGATTCTACAACATCGTAGAAACCTGGAAGAGCATCGAGCTGCAGAAGAAGAGGGCAAGGAACCGCAGCTTCATCCTTTGTTGCCACGACAAGGCTCTCGAGGAGAGGATCAGGACGACTCCCGTTCTCGGCGCGCAGCGCGCACGAGATGGACACTAGGCGACCGAGATGAAGACCATCGTCATCCTGGCGTGCTGCGACACCAAGCACTTCGAGGTGGACTTCCTGCGCGGCAGAATCACACGGGAGGGCTTCGGAACCCTCGTCATCGACGCGAGCACGAGCCGCGGGTTTTCGTCGGTCGCGGAGATTCCGCGGGAACGATTGGCGGCCGAGGTCGGCCTCGTCTGGAGCGAGATTGAGTCGCGCCCCAAGCACGAACTGCTCGATGTCGTCGCCCGCGGCGCCAGCGAAGTGGCGACGAGGCTCTATCGCGAGGGGCGACTGCACGGAATCATCTCGGTCGGCGGACTGCAGAACACGATCGTCGGCTCGACCGCCATGAGGGTTCTGCCGATCGGCGTGCCCAAGGTCATGGTTTCGACCGTCGCGTCGGGCCAGAGGACGTTCGACACCGTCGTCGGCACCCGCGACATCACCGTCATTCCGTCCATCTGCGACATGATGGGCATGAACCTGATCAGCGAAACCATCCTCGGCAATGCGGCCGGGGCGATCATGGGAATGCTCCAGCACGCGGGTCACGAACTCCCCAAACCGCAATCGCCGCTGGTCGGAACGACCCTGATGCGCGCGACGAATGACGGGGTTGTCAGCGCCGCTCGCCGTCTCGAAGAGAAGGGTCACCACGTCGTCGCCTTTCATTCGACGGGCGCCGGGGGCAAGGTAATGGAGGAGCTGATCGCCGACGGCACTCTCTCCGCGGCCTTGGACCTGACGCTGCACGAGATCGTCTACGAGTATTTCGGGGCCGGTTTCGGCTTCGGCGCGAGCGGCCGCCTGACGCAGGGGGTTCGGAAGGGCATTCCGATGGTGGTCTGTCCTGGCGGCATCGACTTCGTCTGCCAGTGGAAGGGTCAGCTCTTCCCGGATGCGTCGGCGCGAAAGATGATCTGGCACAACAGCTCGCTCGCTCATGTCAAGCTGAACGTGCAGGAAGCCGCTGACGTCAGCCGCATGATCGTCGGCAGGCTGAACGCCGCGGCGCCGGGGAAAGTCGTGGTCGTCATTCCCACGCGCGGGCTGCGAACCTTCGCGAAGGAGGGCCAGCCACTGTACGATCCAGTGGTCGATCAGGCCATTTTCGGCGTTTTCGAGCAGGGGCTCAGAAAGGACATTCCTGTCAGGTTCGTCGATGCCGGCATTGACGACGACGCGTTTTCCACCGCCGCGGCCGACGAGATGCACGCACTTTTGCGCGGCGGCCGGTGAGACCCGCGGAGGAGATCAAACGATGGGAGACCTGCTTGAGTTGAAGCGGCGCCTGGTAGACGTCGCCGCGGTCTGCTACCGGCGCGGCCTGCAGGTGGGCGACGGCGGCAACCTGAGTGCGCGCGTGCCCGGCCAGGACCTGATGGTCATCAAGGGCAGCGGAACATCCTTCGCCGATTGTTCTGTGCAAACGCTGGTGCTGTCGGATTTCGCTGGCGATCCAGCGGGAGGCGACGACAGACCCTCGAAGGAAAGCCTGCTTCACGGGGCGCTGTACGGGCGGCTTACATGGGTGCAGGCCATCG
>Ga0181524_10005996_pt1 | contig 10658 bp, 8 predicted proteins | sample PEATcosm2014_Bin_34_FD_119761 | JGI IMG/M metagenome (GOLD analysis project Ga0181524, IMG submission 119761) | Peatland microbial communities from MTU Mesocosm Facility, Houghton, MI, USA - PEATcosm2014_Bin05_60_metaG | ecosystem: Environmental > Terrestrial > Soil > Wetlands > Peat | place...
CGCTGCGCGCCGGGCGGGCCGACCGGAATGACCATGATTCCGTTGGGCTTGAGCTGTTGCAGCAAGGGCGGCGGCACGTGATCGATGCCGCAGGTGACGATGATCTTGTCGAACATCATCGGCCCCTGGTCGGCGGCCGCGAGCGCGGGCGAAGGAGAGGCGGCGGGCGAAGGCGTCGCGGCGGCGCTCGCAGCCGGGCTCGGCGAGGCGGCGGGCGAGGGCGTCGCGACCGGCGCGGCGGCGGGCGAAGGCGTCGCGGCCGGCGCGGCGGCGTCGTTCACCCAGCCGTAATAGCCGTCGGCGTTGCGCGAGCGGATCGCCGAGAATTCGACATAGCCGTCCTTGACGAGCTCGTCGTAGATGCCGCGCGTGCGCTCGGCGAGCGGCTTGATGATCTCGATCGTGTAGACCTGATCGGTCAGGTGCGCGAGATAGGCCGACTGATAGCCCGAGCCGGTGCCGATCTCGAGCACCTTCTCGCCCTTCTTCGGGTCGATCGTCGAGGTCATGCGGCCGACGATATGCGGTCCGGAAATCGTCACGCCGAAGCCGATGTCGAGAAACGCGTGCTCGTAGGCGCGGTCGAGATTCTGCTTCAACACGAATTTTTCGCGCGGCGTCAGCAGGAAGGCCCGCTTGTGGCGATCGTCCCAGATGTCCTCGTTGCGCACCAGGGCGACGAAACGATCGAAACGCTCGCCCAGGAACCTCGGGTCCTCGCCGCGCTGCGAAACGCCCCAGGCGATGAATTTCTCGCGGCTGTCCATCGGCGGCGTCAGATCGTAGGTGAAGGGCGTCGGCACATTGGCCAGGCCGAGACGCGGAGCAAGCGCGCCGCCCGCCAAAGCGGCCGCTCCGGCCAGGAAATGTCGTCGTTGCACCAAGGCCTCCTCAAAGGGAATCCAAAGGGAAATTTGTCAGACGGCCTGATACCCCAATTCGCGCCAAAACGCGACAGGCGATTTACCATGCCGGTCCCCGCTTACGGCGCGGCGATCGCGCAGGAATGGTCTTGCAAGTCCTCGGCGTGCCCGCCGCCCTCCATTTCCGCGTGGTCCGCCAGCAGGATAAATCCGGGCTTGCCCGCGAAGGTCGCGCCGACCGCGATCAGCGTCTCCAAGCCCATGTGATCCCTCGCGCCCTCCAAGCCGTCGGCGAGCAGCCGGAACGGAGCGGCGTCCGAGAGATCGGCCGAGTCCAGCCTTCGCGCCCAATAGCGCCGGCCCTTCAACGGCGCGGTCATGACGCGCCATTGGTCGTCGAGGGCGTCCTTGTAGCTCGCCAGCGCGGCGGCGACGTCCCTGTCCATGCAGTCGACATGCAGGTGCAACTGGTCCTGGCTGCGCGAGAATTGCGAATTGACGGAGACGCCGATCGCCTCGCGCGGCAAGGAACGGCTCAGTCGCGCCTCGAGAGCGCTCCGGCCCGCCCAGGCGAAGGCGAAATAGTCGGGCGCGGCTGGCGCCAGGACGAGCGGGTCCTCGATCCCGGTGACGCGACGCGTGGGTATGGCGAGAAATTGCGCGACGCCGTGGAGATCCTTCAGCAGCGCGGCGCCCTTGTCCTCGCCTTGCGAGAGATCGACGCTCTGGCAGGGCTTCGGCCCCTCGCCGGCTTTGAAGTGAGGGACGCATTGCTCGTGCACGATCGTCCACAGCGCCATGCGGTCGGCGTAGGCGGGCGCGGCGGCGAGCAGCGCGAAGGCGGCGGCGAGCGCATAGGCGACCCTCGTCTTGACGAACTCCATTGCGACGCGCCTCCAGCGAACGTTGAACCGGATCGAATATGGCGGCGCGACCGCACGGAAATATGTCATCCGGCAATTCCATGAATGTGACGGCGAAATCCGCCTCCCCGGCGGCTCGTCCAATGGAGGGAGATGTGTTAGCAATATCAACTCGGCGATGAAGCCGGGCTTCGCCATAGTCGAAGGGAGCGCCGGCGCGGAGCTCTAGCGGTTGCGCCGAGTCAAGAGAGCGGGGAGAACGAGAATGCGCGGCGACCATAAAGTCATCGAATATTTGAACAAGTCCCTCAGCCACGAACTCACCGCCGTCAACCAGTACTGGTTGCACTATCGAATCCTCGACAATTGGGGCTACAAGGATCTCGCCAAGATATGGCGCAAGGAATCGATCGAGGAAATGCGCCACGCCGATATCTTGGTGGCGCGCATCCTGTTCCTGGAAGGCATGCCGAACATGCATTTGCATGATCCCTTGCGGATCGGCCCGAGCGTCAAGCAAATCCTCGAATGCGATCTGGCGGCCGAACTCGACGCGCGCGCCCTCTATCTCGAAGCCGCGCAATATTGCCTGTCGGTCAACGACCGGGTCTCCATGAACCTGTTCGAGCAGCTGACGCACGACGAGGAAGAACATATCGATTTCCTCGAGACGCAGCTCGAACTGATCAAGCAGGTCGGCGCCGAGCTTTATGCGCAGAAGCACATCGGCGAGCTGGAGGAGTAAGCGCGGGCGGGCGGTCGCCGGCGTGAATGGCGATGTTCGTGTCGACGCGATAGGCCGAGCCTCAATCCCACTCGCGATCGGGCATTTCGATCGGTTCGCGGATCTCGACGCTCGGGGGCTTGGGCATGGCGCGCAGCCTGGCGACCGCGTCCTTCAAGCTCGCGCGCGGATTTTTCGCGCGCCGGCCCGCGCCGGGGCGACGCTTGTCTGAAGTTTCAGACATGGATCGCCCGCTTGGCCACCGCCATCGCCGCTTCCTTCACCGCCTCCGACATGGTGGGATGGGCGTGGCAGGTGCGCGCCAAATCCTCGGCGGAGCCGCCGAATTCCATCAGCACCGCCGCCTCGTGGATCATTTCGCCGGCGCCGAAGCCGACGATATGCACGCCGAGCACGCGGTCCGACGCGGCGTCGGCGAGCACTTTGACGAAGCCGTCGGTGTGGCGCATCGCGCGGGCGCGGCCGTTGGCGGTGAACGGGAACTTGCCGACGGCGTAAGCGACGCCCGCCGCCTTCAGCTCTTCCTCGGTCTTGCCGACGCTCGCGATCTCCGGGCTCGTGTAGACGACGCCGGGGATCACGTCGTAGTTCACATGGCCCGCCTGCCCCGCGAGAGTCTCGGCGAGCGCGACGCCTTCGTCCTCGGCCTTGTGGGCGAGCATCGGCCCGCGCACGGCGTCGCCGATCGCGTAGACGCCGGGAACGTTGGTGGCGAAATGCCCGTCGATGACGACTTGGCCGCGCTCCATCGCGACGCCGAGCGCCTCCAGCCCGAGACCCTGCGTATAGGGCCGCCGTCCGATCGCCACCAGCACGACATCGGCTTCGAGCGTCTTCGCCTCGCCGCCGGCCGCGGGCTCGATCGTCGCCTTGAGGCCCGACGCGCTCTTGTCGACGCGCGCGACCTTGTGGCCGAGATGGAACGTGAAGCCCTGTTTCTCCAGCATACGCTGGAACTGCTTGGCGACCTCGCCGTCCATGCCGGGAAGAATGCGGTCGAGGAATTCGACCACCGTCACCTCGGCGCCGAGCCGCCGCCAGACCGAGCCGAGTTCCAGGCCGATGACGCCGGCGCCGACGACGATGAGCTTTTTCGGCGGCTTGGCGAGCGCGAGCGCGCCGGTGGAGGAGACGATGGTCTTTTCGTCGATCTCGACGCCGGGCAGGCGCGCGACGTCCGAGCCGGTGGCGATGACGATTCGCTTGGCTTCCAGAATCGTCTCCTTGCCGTCGGCGCCCTTGACGACGACCTTGCCGGGCGCGGCGATGCGGCCCTCGCCGACCACCCAGTCGATCTTGTTCTTCTTGAACAGGAACGCCACGCCGTTGACGTTTGCTGCGACGGTCTCGTCCTTGTGCTTCATCATCGCGGCGAGGTCGAGCTTGGGCGCGCCGACGACGACGCCCAGCGGCGCCAAACCGTGCCCGGCCTCCTCGAACATTTCCGAGGCGTACAGCAGCGCCTTGGAGGGTATGCAGCCGATGTTGAGGCACGTCCCGCCGAGCGTCTTGCGCTTCTCGACGACGGCGACCTTCATGCCCAATTGCGCCGCGCGGATCGCGCAGACATAGCCGCCGGGGCCGGCGCCGATGACGATGAGATCGTGTTGGGCCATTTGCGCTCTCTGCTAAAATGTTTCGCCTAGTCGTCATGGCCGGGCTTGTCCCGGCCATCCACGTGGTCGCCGCCTCGTCGCCCCCTCTTCGCCAGCTCCAAGCCGAATGGCGTGGATGGCCGGGACAAGCCCGGCCATGACGCGTGAAGAGGCGGGCTACGCACTCCTCGTCACAGATCCAGCACCAGCCGCGCCGGGTCTTCGAGCGCTTCTTTCACCCGCACGAGGAAGGTCACGGCCTCCTTGCCGTCGACGACGCGGTGGTCGTAGCTCAGCGCGAGATACATCATCGGGCGAATTTCGATCTTGCCGCCGACGGCCATCGGCCGGTCCTGGATCTTGTGCATGCCGAGAATGCCGGACTGCGGCGCATTGAGAATCGGCGTCGACATCAGCGAGCCGTAGATGCCGCCGTTGGTGATGGTGAACGTGCCGCCCTGCATCTCCTCGATCTTCAAACTGCCGTCGCGCGCGCGCTTGCCGAAATCGGCGATCGATTTCTCGATTCCCGCGACCGACAGCCGGTCGGCGTCGCGCACCACTGGAACGACCAATCCCCTGTCGGTGCCTACCGCGATGCCGAGATGATAGTAGTTCTTGAAGACGAGATCGGCGCCGTCGATCTCGGCGTTGACGGCCGGGATTTCCTTCAGCGCCTGCACGCAGGCCTTGACGAAGAATCCCATGAAGCCGAGCTTGGCGCCGTGCTTCTTCTCGAAGGCGTCTTTGTAACGCACGCGCATCGCCATCACTTCGCCCATGTCGACCTCGTTGAAGGTCGTCAGCATCGCGGCGGTGTTCTGCGCGTCCTTGAGCCGGCGCGCGATGGTCTGGCGCAGCTTGGTCAGGCGCACGCGCTCCTCGCGCGCGGAATCGTCGGGCGCCGAGGGCGCGCGCGCCGCGATCGGCGCCGGCGCGACGACCGCCGCGGCGGGCCTGGCCGCCGGCGCCTTGGCGAGCGCCTCGAGCGCGTCGCCCTTGAGAATCTGGCCGCGCTTGCCGCTGCCGGCGACGCCCGAGAGATCGAGCGCGTTCTCGCTGGCGATCTTGGCCGCCGCGGGCGCGGGCGGCATCGCGGTCGGCGCGGCGGCGGGCTTCGGCGCGGGCGCCGGGCTCGCGGGCGCGAGGTTCGCAGCGGCCGGCGCGGCGGAAGCGGCGGCGGCGGTGAGCCCGCCCAGAAGCGCGCCGATCGCGACCGTCTGCCCGGTCTCGGCGGCGATTTCGCTCAGCACGCCCGCCGCCGGCGCGTTGACCTCCAGGGTCACCTTGTCCGTCTCCAGTTCGACCAGCGGCTCGTCCGCCTTCACGACGTCGCCGCGCTGTTTGAACCATTTGCCGACGGTCGCCTCGGAGATCGACTCGCCGAGAGTGGGAACGCGGATTTCTATGGCCATGGTTCAAATGCGCCGCGAGCGGCGCCCTTCTTTCTAAGGGGAAACGGAGGAGACCGGCGCGCGCGGTTCGGCGGGGCGGACGGAAATCGTCGGCATCGGATAAGTTTCGTAAGCGAAGCCGCGGTTCGCGGCGACGACGGGATCGCGGGCCAGCAGCGCCCGCACCGCCTCGGCCGACGCCGCCTCGACGATCGCCACGCCCCAGCCGCCGGCGGGGTCGTCGACGGCGCCGATCGCGATCACCATCCCAGCTTCCACGAACGGGCGCCAATGGGCCTGATGCGCGCCCATCAGTTCGCGCTCGTCGCCCGCCATGTCCGCGAGGAACGTCCTGCGCGGCGGCGTCAAGCGGCAGAGGAAATGCGGCATGGCGGTCACCTCGCTCAGGCGTTGGGCGAGAATGCGGCGCGAGGGGGCGCTCCCCTCACGCGAAGCACTCGTCGAGGAAGGCCTTGAGCTGCGCGAGATGCTTGGACATCAGGCCTGTCGCGGTCGCCGCGGCGGCCGGACGGCCGGCGTAGCGCGCGCGCTTGGACTTGCCGCCGACCTGACCGAGCACCCACTCGAGATAGGGCTCGACGAAGGTCCACGCGCCCATGTTCTTCGGCTCCTCCTGGCACCAGATCAGATCGGCCTTCTTGAACCGCGCAAGCTCCTTGACCAGGCTCTTGAGCGGGAAGGGATAGAGCTGCTCGACGCGCAGGATGTAGACGTCGTCGATGCCGCGCTTCTCGCGCTCTTCATAGATGTCGTAATAGACCTTGCCCGAGCAGAGGATGACGCGGCGGATCTTCTCGTCGCGCGTGAGCTTGATCTTCTCGCCCTTGTGCGTTTCCGCGCTGTCCCACAGCAGGCGATGAAAGCTGGCGCCCGGCGCGAAGGCCTCGATGTTCGACACCGCCCGCTTGTTGCGCAGCATCGACTTCGGCGTCATGACGATCAACGGCTTGCGGATGTCCCGCTTCAATTGCCGCCGCAGCGCATGGAAGAAATTGGCCGGCGTCGAGGGGGCGACGACCTGCATGTTGTCCTCGGCGCAGAGCTGGAGAAAACGCTCCAGGCGCGCGGAGGAATGCTCCGGCCCCTGGCCCTCGTAGCCGTGCGGCAGCAGGCAGACCAGACCCGACATGCGCAGCCACTTGCGCTCGCCCGAAGAGATGAACTGATCGAAAACGACCTGAGCGCCGTTGGCGAAATCGCCGAACTGCGCCTCCCACAGCGTCAGGGCGTTCGGTTCGGCGAGCGAATAGCCGTATTCGAAACCGAGCACGGCTTCCTCGGAGAGCATCGAATTGATGACCTCGTATCGCGCCTGACCGTCGCGGATGTGGTTGAGCGGAATGTAGCGCGCTTCGCTCTGCTGATCGATGAGCACGGAATGGCGCTGCGAGAACGTGCCGCGCTCGCTGTCCTGGCCGGACAGACGCACCGGAAACCCTTCGTCGAGCAGCGAACCGAAGGCGAGCGCCTCTCCGGTCGCCCAGTCGATGCCCTCGCCGGTCTCGATCGTGGCGCGGCGATTGTCGAGAAACCGCTGGATCGTCTTGTGAACGCTGAAGCCCGCGGGCGCCGAAGTGATGCGCTCGCCGATCTGTCTGAGGCGCGCGATATCGACTGCGGTCTCGCCGCGTCGGTCGTCGTCGGCGATATCCTGCGCCGACTTGAAGCCCGCCCAACGTCCGTCGAGCCAATCCGCCTTGTTGGCGACATAGGCCTGGCCCGCTTCGTATTCGGCTTCCAGGCGATGGCGCCAATCGGCGCGCATCTTGTCGACCTCGCCCTGGGTGACGATTCCCTGCTCGACGAGCTTCTTGGCGTAGATCTGCAGCGTCGTGGGATGCGAGCGGATGTTGCGATACATCAGCGGCTGGGTGAACGCCGGCTCGTCGCCTTCGTTGTGGCCGAAGCGACGGTAGCAGAACATGTCGATGACGACGGGCTTATGGAACTTTTGCCGATATTCCGTGGCGACCTTGGCGCAGAACACCACCGCCTCGGGATCGTCGCCGTTGGCGTGGAAGATCGGCGCCTCGACCAATTTGGCGACGTCGGAGGGGTAAGGCGAGGAGCGGGAGTAGCGGGGATAGGTGGTGAAGCCGATCTGGTTGTTGACGATGAAGTGCAGCGAACCGCCGGTGCGATGACCGCGCAGGCCCGAAAGGCCGAAGCACTCCGCGACGACGCCCTGGCCGGCGAAAGCCGCGTCGCCGTGAATCAACAGCGGCAGCACCTTCACGCGTTCGATATAGTCGTCGAGCTGATCCTGCTTGGCGCGCACCTTGCCGAGCACGACGGGATCGGCGATCTCGAGATGCGAGGGATTGGCGGTCAGCGACAGATGCACCGCGTTGCCGTCGAACTCGCGATCCGACGACGCGCCCAGATGATATTTGACGTCGCCCGATCCCTCGACTTCGTCAGGCGAGGCCGAGCCGCCCTTGAACTCATGAAAAATGACGCGATGCGGCTTGCCCATCACCTGGCTGAGCACGTTGAGGCGCCCGCGATGTGCCATTCCCAAGGCGATCTCCTTGAGGCCGAGTTGTCCGCCGCGCTTGATGATCTGTTCGAGAGCCGGGATCATCGCCTCGGCGCCGTCGAGGCCGAAGCGCTTGGCGCCGGGGTATTTGATGTCGAAGAAATTCTCGAAGCCCTCGGCCTCGACCAGCTTGCCGAGGATCGCGCGCTTGCCTTCCTTGGTGAACTGAATTTCCTTGTCCGGCCCCTCGATGCGCTCCTGAATCCACGCCTTCTCCTGGGGATCGGAAATATGGACGAATTCGAAGCCGATCGTGTCGCAATAGGTGCGGCGCAGGATCGCCAGCATCTGGCGCACCGTGGCGAATTCGAGCCCGAGCACGTGATCGATGAAGATCTTGCGATCGTAGTCGGATTCCTGGAAGCCGTAGGTCGCGGGATGGAGTTCCTCGTGATCCTTCTGCGGCTCGAGGCCGAGCGGATCGAGATTGGCGTGCAGATGGCCGCGCATGCGATAGGCGCGGATCATCATCAGCGCGCGCACGCTGTCGCGCGTCGCGCGGCGGATCGCGTCCTCGCTCGGCGCCGCCTCGGGTTCGGCCGCCGTCAGGGCGCGCAGCTTGTCAGCCACCGCCCTTTCCGTCGCCGGCCAATCGCCGTCGAGCGCGTTGATCAGATCGCCCTTGGGCGTCGCGGGCCATTGGGGACGCCGCCACGAGGCCCCCTCGGCGGTCTTCTCGACGCTGGCCGGATCGTCTCCGAGCGCGTCGAAGAATTCGCGCCAGCCGGCCTCGACCGAGGACGGATCCTTTTCATATCGGGCTTGCAGCGCCTCGATATAGGCGCCGTTGCCGCCATAGAGGAAAGAGGTTTGCAGCAATGCCTGATTGATGTCTTGCCGCGTCATGTCCGGTCTCCCGTCATCGTCCGTTCAATACGTCGACCAACGTCTTGCCGAGCCGCGCCGGCGACGGCGAAACGCGAACGCCCGCCGCCTCCATCGCCGCGGTCTTGTCCTCGGCGCCGCCCTTGCCGCCGGCGATGATCGCGCCGGCGTGGCCCATGCGGCGCCCGGGCGGCGCCGTGCGCCCGGCGATGAAGCCGACGACCGGCTTGGCGCGACCCTTCTTCGCCTCGTCCTTGAGGAATTGCGCGGCGTCTTCCTCGGCCTGGCCGCCAATCTCGCCGATCATGATGATCGACTTCGTCTCGGGGTCGGCGAGGAACAATTCGAGCGCCTCGATGAAATCCATGCCCTTGACGGGATCGCCGCCGATGCCGACGGCGGTCGTCTGGCCGAGGCCTTCCTGCGTCGTCTGAAACACCGCCTCGTAGGTCAGCGTTCCCGACCGCGAGACGATGCCGACGCTGCCGCGCTTGAAGATGTTGCCCGGCATGATGCCGATCTTGCATTCGCCCGCAGTCATCACGCCTGGACAATTGGGCCCGACGAGGACCGATTTCGAGCCCTGTAACGCCCTTTTGACCTTGACCATGTCGAGCGCGGGAATGCCCTCGGTGATGCAGACGATGAGCGGGACTTCCGCCGCGATCGCCTCGCAGATCGCGTCCGCCGCGCCCGGCGGCGGCACATAGATCACGGAGGCGTCGGCGCCGGTCGTCTCGCACGCCTCGGCGACGGTGTCGAAAACGGGAAGGCCGAGATGGATCGAGCCGCCCTTGCCCGGCGACGTGCCGCCGACCATCTTCGTGCCGTAAGCGATCGCCTGCTCGGAATGGAACGTGCCGTTCTTGCCGGTGAAGCCCTGGGTGAGGACGCGGGTGTTCTTGTCGATGAGAATGGACATCAGCGCGTTCCCTGTGCGGCGGAGCGGACCGCTCCCACGATCTTCTGCGCGGCGTCGTCGAGATCGTCCGCGGCGATCACGTTCAGTCCGGAGTCGCGAATGATCGCCTTGCCGAGGTCGACATTCGTGCCCTCGAGCCGCACGACGAGCGGCACTTTCAATCCCATCTCCTTGACCGCGGCGATGACCCCTTCCGCGATCACGTCGCAGCGCATGATGCCGCCGAAAATGTTGACCAAGATGCCCTTCACGTTGGGATCGGCGGTGATGATCTTGAACGCGGCCGTCACCTTGTCCTTGGAGGCGCCGCCGCCGACGTCGAGGAAGTTGGCGGGGCTCTCGCCGTAGAGCTTGATGATGTCCATCGTCGCCATGGCGAGGCCGGCGCCGTTGACCATGCAGCCGATCGTGCCGTCGAGCGCGACGTAGTTGAGGTCGTGTTTCGAGGCCTCGATCTCCTTGGCGTCTTCCTCGCTCTCGTCGCGCAGCGCCACGATCTCGGGATGGCGATAGAGCGCGTTGTCGTCGAACGAAACCTTGGCGTCGAGCACTTTGAGCTGGCCGCCGGTGGTGACGATCAGCGGATTGATCTCCAGCATCGACATGTCTTTGGCGACGAACGCCGCGTAGAGCTTGGCGATCAGGGCTTCGGCCTGTTTGGCGAGATCGCCGGAAAGGCCGAGCGCGCGCGCCGCCGTGCGGCCGTGATGCGGCATCGCGCCGGTCGCCGGATCGATCGAGAAGGAGTGGATCTTTTCCGGCGTATTATGCGCGACGTCCTCGATGTTGACGCCGCCCTCGGTCGAGAGGACGAAGGCGACGCGGCTGGCGACGCGGTCGACCAGCGCGGAGAGATAGAACTCCTTGTCGATCGCGGAGCCGTCTTCGATA
>Ga0181524_10005999_pt1 | contig 10657 bp, 11 predicted proteins | sample PEATcosm2014_Bin_34_FD_119761 | JGI IMG/M metagenome (GOLD analysis project Ga0181524, IMG submission 119761) | Peatland microbial communities from MTU Mesocosm Facility, Houghton, MI, USA - PEATcosm2014_Bin05_60_metaG | ecosystem: Environmental > Terrestrial > Soil > Wetlands > Peat | place...
ATGGGGACTGTTTTAGGCCGCCGGAAAGCGCCGGAGAACAAAACCCTTTCGTGGGATGGTAATCCTCCGGGAGCCACCTTAGAGCCACCACGAGCCAAACCGCCAATGCGGGCCGCTACAAGGCCGCCCGCAAACAGGCGTAATCCCCCAGGAGGGAGCGCTTGCAGGAGCGAGCCAGAAACCGCAACATGTCCTCCGCCGAACCCACGCCGCGTCGCAACTCCTTCCAGAGCTGCTGCGCGGTGTGAAGCTCGGACGGTAGTAGCTGGCCAAAGGACTCTTTGAGCGTGTTCACTCTGGTCAGCAAGCGGTCCCAGGCTCGCTGCAAGCAGCCAGCCTCGACCAGCCCGGGCGGGAGGGTCCAGTCCACAACGGATCCCCGCCTGGGCATCGAAGAATCCCTGGAGGCGCCCGACCTCCAGTGGCCGATAAGTCAGCCGAGTGCCGGGCGGCACCGAAACGGTATGCCCGCAACTGACGCACAAAAAGCGCTGCACCCGGAATCGCTCCTTGCCGGTGGGTTTACAAAACCGCCAATAAAACCCGTGACGATGGAGCCGTCCTGAACGGCCTCGCGGGCAGTCAGGACGGTCTCCCTGAAAGCGGTCAGCGCGGACTTGGATGCCCTCTGGAAAACCTCATTCTCTCCGAGACATCAAGCCAAGATTGCTCGCGCGAACACGAGACCTCCCAACCCGCTCGCCATAGAACCGTCAGGCTTCATCCCCCACGAAACAGCCCGGGCGGCCGCACCCACAGCAAGTCAGCGCCCATACCCTGGCCAGTTACCGCGACACGATTCGCTTGCTGCTCCTGTTTATCGAGAAACAAACCGGCCACCTTCCGGCATGCCTGCGCCATGCACCTGCTCCAAGCCAAGGTCGACATCATGCTCATCGCCCTGTTTCTCGGGCATGAATCGCCCTGCACGACTCACCACTACATCGAGTTGGATCTGCAAATGAAAAAGCAGTGCCTGGAAAAACTCCCCTCACTTAAAACCAAGCCTCGTTGCTTCAAACCCTCCGACCGCCTGTTGGAACTTCTAAAAAACCTCTAATTATTATGCGGACATGAGCCGGTCGAAACTGGCCGATTTCCTGGGGAATCCGGATGCTTCCCGTGCCATGTCCGCATAATATCGATGTCCGCATAAGCTCCTCGTTCGCGCCTTGCCCGCCGCCAAAATCCCTGCGTCATCTTGCCACCTTAATTTATTACGGCCTCCTAAGCGAACTCCACAACGCGCGGGCCGTGGTGATGAACAGGAGGAAACGAAGGAAATCTTGCCCAGCGGACTGAGGACTACGGCTTGGCAGCGCGGGATTGAGCTGAGGAACGTTTTCCGCCCGGCGAGCCGCGGGTTGATTCGATGCGGGCGATGTAGGCGGCCACAGGGGTACGTGCGATGACCTGGCCTACGACCTCGAGGGGAACATCCTCCAACCGTTTGAAACGGACGCAGGCTTTTCCCATATCCAATTTCTTGCCGGCGGCCTGCCATGCCTTACGGAACCACTGCTCCGTTTTCGAATCGCCGTACACGCTGCACAAATGGAGCGCCATGTGGTTCTTTTGCGACCCCAGATTGGCAAAAGGCAGCGGGAGCCTGGGGTCGCAATGGTAGCCCTTCGGGTAAATGCTGTGCGGGACGACGTACCCGATCATGCCGTAGCTCATGCACTCCTGGTAGCCGTCCGGAAGGTTGGCCAGAATGACACTCCGCACGGCGCTGATTGCCTCCCGACGGTCAGCCGGCAAGCTTTTTATGTATTCGTCAACGGTCTCAGCGGTGCTCTTCATAGGTGATTGGCTTTTGGGACCATCGCATCTGCCGACAAACCTGTCAAGATCTCGGGATCCACCGGGAAAGCAGAGCGTCTTTTATGCACTCATTTTTTTGCTGGACGTGTGCCGACGATTGTCCTACCCCCTAATTGCAAGCTGGGACAAATGAAACCGGAGATGGATTATTTCTGGGCAAAGACGACGAGCGGGAAAGCGGGCGAGGAACCGGGAATTTCGGTTCGCGACCACTGTCTGAACGTGGGCTGTGTGGCGGAGGCGCTGGTGAAGCTCCTGCCCAAGCCGCTGCAAGACCTGCTGCCGCCCGGCGCGGTCACCCTCGCGGCGCTTCATGACATCGGCAAAATCTCGCCGGGGTTTCAGCAGAAATGTCCGCTATGGAAGCCATGCCTGCCGGCGCCTCCGGAACTCTACGAGACAGACCACGCGAAGATCAGCCAGCGGTTCCTTCAGTCGTGGCCCATATCCGAGGCGCGTAAGCTCCGGCATTGGTTCATGGCCGTGGGCGCACACCACGGACAGAGCAAAGGCGATTGGATTAAGTCTCCGAAATACGGTGGCACCGACATCAAGCACCGAGGCGGAAAGGAATGGGATGAAGAGCGCCAGCAACTCGCAGAATACGTGCGGAGTTTCTTCCAGCCGGCGGGCAGCGCCCCCGACTACCCCACCGAGCCGCCGCCGTCGAGTTCGTGGCAGGCCACTGTGGGCTTCTTCGCCGGCCTGTTGAGCGTGGCTGACTGGGTAGGCTCAGACGAGCGGTTTTTCGATCCACGCCAGGAGTCGCCGCCGCTATCACCAAGCGAGCGACGAAAGAAGGCACAGCAAGCTCTCTCGGCGATCGGCTTTGGCAATCCGCATGTTCACATCGATGCTCAGTTCGCTGACCTATTCCCAAAGCTGGCCGCGCCCAACGCGCTCCAAAACGCAGTGGTAGACCATGTTCTCGCGCCTGGCTGCTACATCATCGAAGGGCCGATGGGCTGCGGCAAAACAGAGGCTGCACTGCTTGCCGCGCACCGACTCATCGCCGCCAACCAAGCGCGCGGCCTGTATTTCGGCCTGCCGACGCAAACGACCAGCAATCGGCTCTACGAGCGAGTGCAGCCATTCCTGCAAAACCTGCTGCTCAACTCTGCCACGCTTCGGTTGGCCCACGGCGCTTCGTGGTTACGCGAGGATGACGTCCTCCAGGTCCGCCCAGCTTGGACACCCGCCTATGGGCAGGGTAAAGATGAGGATGCGACGAGCGCCTGGGCGGCCCGCATTTGGTTTGCGTCGGTTCGCCGGGCGTTACTCGCCTCCTTCGGGGTCGGCACGGTGGATCAGGCATTGCTCGGGATCGTCGCGGCAAAGCACTTTTTCATCCGACAGTTCGGCTTGGCGGGCAAGGTCGTGGTGCTCGATGAGGTTCATTCCTACGACCTTTACACCAGCACGCTCGTTGACGAGCTGGTTGCCGACCTTCTGCGGCTGCGATGCACCGTGCTGGTGCTTTCGGCCACGCTCACCCGCCGCCGCCGCGATCAACTGCTTGAGCGGGCCCGCCGCGCACTGCTCAGTCTTCGGGATCCTGGGCCTTGTGAGGAAGGGCCGCCGCCGGTCGGCTACTCACTGCTGCCGTATCCGTTGCTGTCTGGAGTAAACCAACGCGGTGAAGCAATCGAAACCGCGGTCGACGAAAAATCGGAACCGAAGCCGCCCGTGCGACTTCGGTGCCAGGAGTTTGGATTCGAGGAATTGGCCGCCGAGTGCGCCGCCCGCGCTCAGGGTGGCCAGGTCGTCCTTTGGATTCGCAACACAGTCGATGAATCTCAGCGCGCCTTCGGTGCCATCAAGGCCGCCATCTGCTGCGGCGGACCGCAGGTTGCGTTGCTGCACAGCCGGTATCCTTGGTTCCGACGCGAGCAGCTAGAACGAATATGGCTGAGGCGTTTAGGAATCGAGGTCACTCGACGGTGGCAGCGGAGGTTCGGTCCCTCTAAGGAACGATGGCCGAGACGCCACGGCTGCGTTGTCGTCGCCACGCAGGTGGTGGAGCAAAGCGTGGACATAGACGCCGATTTCATTGTTACCGACCTGGCTCCCACCGACATGGTACTGCAACGACTCGGCCGTTTGTGGCGACACAGTCGCGGGCAGCGCGCCAACAAGGAGCCGGAAGCTTGGATTCACGCGCCGGACTGCGGAGAACTGACTAGCCAGGCCGAGATCAAAGCCAAGCTCAAAGGGCTCGGTCCGCCTTACGACCCCTACGTGCTACTACGCTCGCGACGCGAGTGGGTTGATCGTTCTGCAATCGCCCTGCCCGGGGACATTCGCCGAATCCTCGAGGCGACTTATGCACCTTGGGTCGATGAGCCGGTAGCTTGGAAGAAGCTCCACGAAGAACTGGCAAGGAAGAAGGCAAAGTTCATCGGAAAGGCGCTCGTCGCGGCCAGCCGCTGGACTCTGCCCGCACTAAATGACGACGAAGGCGCACAGACACGCCTCAACGAGCTTCCCACCGTTACGCTCGTCCTGCTTCGCTCGCTGGAGTCCCAGCGGGGCGCAGTCCGTTTCACCCCGCTCGACGGGGAGCCAGTCGCTGCCACTGAGCGGGAGTGGTCGCTCGACGCGGCGGTCGCTCTCCATCGCAACCGCGCGAAGATTCCGGCGTGGTGGGTCCAAGGACGCGAGCCGAACTCGCCCGGCGCACTGCGCCGCTACTTCCTCGGTCGCTGGGCCTGGGCCACCTGGGACGGCGAGAACCTTTGGCTGAATGGTCGCGAAGGGGAAAACGCCGGCTTGAAATACCTTCCCGATAGGGGCATTTGGTGTCAAACTCCCGGCAAGGAATTTCCAAAGTCGGATTACGGCGAGCACGACGATGAATTTGGCGACTGACAAGTGGATTCCAGTGCTGCGCCAGGATGGCCTGCAGGACGAGGTCAGCTTGGTCGCAGCGCTCACGCAAGGCGAAGGCATCGCCGACCTCGCGGTGCGTCCTCCGGAGCGCATCGCGCTCATGCGGTTGCTGCTCTGCGTGGCTCACGCGGCGCTCGACCCCGGCGGCAGAGACCCGCGCCCGCGCGACCAGGACGACTGGGAGGGGTGCCGGAGCGAGTTAGCGACGAGGGCGGGAAGTTACTTGCATGAGTGGGCGGCCGCCTTTGAGATGCTCGGCAAGGGCGCACGATTCCTGCAGGTGCAAAGGCTTGTGCCCGCTGTGGCTAGGCGGGGCGGCAAGAGGCCAGAGGCCGGCTCAGACCACGCCGACGAAGACGAGGGAAAAATCGTGGACAAACTCGACATTTTCCTCGCTGCGGGAACAAACACTACGCTCTTCGACAACGCCGGCGGCTCGCAACGTCCTTTCACCGAGTCACGCTTGGCAATGATGGTCCTGACATTTCAATCGTTCTCGCTCTCGGGTCCGCTCGGCTTGGCCTTGTGGAACGGTGCAGAGACCTTGGGCAAGAGTCCGAAGAATCCCTCAAAGACCTACACGAACCACGCAGTTTGCGCCTCCGGGAACGCTCTCCATGCTTTTCTACGTCGTCGCACACTGCTCGAGACCATCCATGCCAATCTGATCAGCTACGACGCCTTCACACAGCACGTGGGCCGCAGTGGGTCTTGGGGACGACCAATCTGGGAAGCGATGCCAGCGCAGCCGGCGGCCGTGCCCGCGCTGACCCGCAGCTACTTGGGCCGCCTCGTGCCGCTGTGCCGTGCCGTGCGTCTGGACGACAACGGCAAGACGATGGTTCTCGCCAACGGCTTACATTATCCGGCGTTTGATGAAGTCTTCGCCGAACCATCGACCACCGTCATCGCCGCCAAGGACAAGGGCGAGAGGAAAACCCTGAGCGCCCAAGTGGGCAAGGCCCTCTGGCGGCAACTCAGCGCCGTCACCGTCCTGCGGCGCGGCGGAGACGTAGGCGGCCCGTTGGCTCTGCGGAACGTTCTCGACAGTGACCGATTCGACTTGTGGGCGGGCGGTCTCGTGGCGGCAGGGAACCAGAAGATTGAGGATAGCGTTGAATCCGTGTTTCAACGCCTGCCGGTAGAATTGACGAACGAAACGGGGCAGCAACGTTACAACGAGGGCGTGAAAACGGCTGAGACCATCGGATCCCGTTTAGGCCGCGCAGTTGCGAAGTATCGGCGACTGCACAAGGACGAGACGGAGCATGGCGAAGGGCGCAAGCGTGGATTCAAGCTCAAGGCGAAGGCCGCTATGCACTATTGGACCGCCGCAGAGAACCACGTTCCCGAACTGCTCGCTCTGGTGCGCGACTTCCGTCCAGAGCCGCACAAGACATGGAATGACAGCCTCTTTGCCGCCGCGCTCAATGCTTACGACCTGGCCTGCCCGCACGAGACCCCGCGCCAGATGAAGGCCTACGTGCTTGGCCGGGGCGTCCTGCTCCGGCCCGCCGCCGAGCCTGACCGCGAAAACGAAAACCAGGAGGAGACCGAATGAAAGCAGACGCCTTCAAAGATCAAGCTCGCCATTGGATCGAGGGCCTGACGGAACTGAAGACCGATCGCGGCAAACTTGCAGACCTGCGCTGCTGGTTCCGCGAGGCGTCGAGGGGACGCTCCTACCAGACCCTTATCGAGTTGCGCGGCTCGCTCAACGACAATGCCTTCAACACCGTCGCCGCACTCTTCGCGCATCACCCTGAGCATCGCGAAGGTGCTGGCAATCTCGGGGCGCTCCTCCGCCGGCTCGCTCGCGAGCATAACACGTTCGAGGGGCGCATGCGTCGGCTCCTTTGTTGCGGTCCGGTCGAGGTAATGAACCATCTGAGGCCGGTGGTCCTGGCCGCCAGGCGCGACGGCGCCCCTATGGACTACCTTGAGCTTTACCTCAATTTGCGGTCGTGGGGCCACGACTACTGGGGCGAAGAGGCACGCAAAGACTGGGCCACGGCTTTTTGGGAGACCGAACCGGCCGCCAGCGAAACATGACGCCATGACGCACCTGACCCAGGTTAATCTTCCCTACGAACTGGCGGCCAAGCTCCGCCTGCGCGACAGCTACGACTGGCACCAGCGTGCTTGGGAATGTTTTCCAGGCCGGCCCAGGGACGCACGCGATTTCCTCACGCGCTTGGACGAAAAGCCTGAAGGTTTCCGTTTGCTCATCGTCTCCCCGCGCGAGCCGGCGCGTCCAGACTGGTGTCCCGCAGATGACGAGCACTGGCGCACCAAGCCCATTCCCGAAACCTATTTTGGCCGCAGCCGTTACGCGTTCCAACTGCGGGCGAACCCTACGAAGAAGGTCACCGCGCTCAATCCCGAAGGTTCGCCCAGAAAGAACAGCCGCCGCGTCCCGTTACGCACGCGCGAGATGTTACTCGCGTGGCTCCAACGCAAAGCCGAGCAGGGCGGTTTCCGGGTGGACCCGGAAAAAGTCCGGACGACTCCCGAAGGCCCAGAGCGGTTCAGCAAGCCGGGCGCCTGTGGCACCCACACCGCTGTCGACTTCCGCGGCGTCCTCGAAGTCACTGACCCGGCGGCATTCCACGGAGCCTTTACGCGCGGCATCGGCTCAGCAAAGGCCTTCGGTTTCGGCATGCTGGTCATTGCACCCATCAAATGAACCTCAACGCTGAATGAAAAAAGACCCCATGAAACTGATCGAACTTCATATCCTGCAATCGTTCCCCGTCTCCTGTCTCAACCGCGACGACGTGGGCGCCCCCAAAACGGCCGTCTTCGGCGGCGTCACCCGCGCTCGCATCTCCAGCCAGTGCTTGAAACGGGCCATTCGGGAGTTTGCGCAGGATAGCTATCCGTCGGCCCGATTCGGCGGCAAGCGATCGCGGCTGATCATCGAACCGCTCAAGAAGGCCTTGTTGTCCGAAAAGATTGCGGCTGATGAGGCGATGAAACTTGCCCTGCAGGTGGCCGATGAACTGTCCGGCCTTGACGAGAAGACGATTGACAGGAAAACCCTCATGCCGAAGGAGGGCAAGACCCCACGGGTTGGCACGCTGATCTTCCTTTCGCCGGCGGAGATTGCCGCGCTGGCCAAGGAGGCGGCCTCTCTCGCTGCCGGCAAGAAGAAGCTGGATCCGAAGAAGCTCTTTGCTGTCTGCAAGAGCACCCCGCTGAGCGACGCGGCGGACATCGCCGTCTTTGGCCGAATGGTGGCCAAAGGCCCGGACCTCACCCTGGAAGGCGCAGCTATGTTCGGCCATGCACTTTCCACGCATAAGGCCGAGAACGACATTGATTTTTTTGCCGCTGTCGACGACGAGAAACTCAAGGAAGAGGATGCTGGCGCCGGCCATACCAGCACACTGGAGTTCACATCGGCAGTTTACTACCGGTACGCTGCTCTAAACCTCGGTTTGCTCAAAGACCACCTCAGCGAACTCGACGCCGACGAACGCCGCGCTATTGTTGACGCCTTTGTCCGCGCCACGTTGCTAGCGGTCCCGACGGCGCGGCACAACTCTATGAACGCGAACGTCGCAGTCGATTACGCACTGGGCCTCTACCGCGAGTCAGGCCACCCGCTGCAGTTAGTCAATGCTTTTGAGGAGCCCGTTCGGAGCCAAGCCGGTCTGCTTCAACCCTCGGTTCGCAAAGCGCTGCTTCACCAGCGCAGGCTCGAGGAATTCCTGGGACAGGCACCCACGACAAAACTGGCCACAGGCACCTATCGGCCAACGCCCGATCCCGGCGACAAGGCGGAGTTGAACAGCGACATGGTTCCACCGCATGTGGGTCTGCATGAATTCGCAACGGGGCTTTCCAGCCATGTCCTCTGAACAACACCTGGCTCTACTGCTCGACGCGCCGCTGCAATCCTGGGGCTTCGCAAGCCGCTTCCAGCGTCGCACCACGGGGCTACACCCGACCAAGAGCGGCATCGTCGGCCTACTCGCCGCCGCGCTGGGCGTCGACAAACACTCGCCTCTGGAAGCCGATGCTGTTGGCGCCCTCGCGCGCTTGCGCATGACGGTAGTCGCGATTCCCAAGCCAAGCGGTGCCCTGTTCGCAGGATCCAGGACCGATGCGCTGGAGGTGCGCCGACTGGCAGACTATCACACCGTCCAAGGCACTCGCCTCGCGAGCGGGAAGATCGACCGCGAAGGTACTGTGGTCACCCACCGGCAATACTTGCTCGACGCACGCTTTGGTGTGTTTCTTTCCGCCGTCAGCAATTGGCATCTCCCAGACGGACGAGACTTGGCCGCCGTCGCCGCCGCGCTACGCGATCCGGTGTGGGGAGTGTGGTTCGGGCGCAAGTGCTGTATCCCGGCAGCGCCTGTCCTGTGCGGCGGGCTGTTCACTGACGCGGCGGATGGCTGGCGTGCAATCCTTCAGGCTGTCAAGCTGCCTGAAGATTTGCCCCTCGAAAACCTTACCCGTATCGAAGAAGCCCTCGACTTCGAATCCGGAACAGACACGTTCAACGACCAGCCTGTCACCTTTTCCACGCCCAACACCCACGCGCCGCGCCGAGTCCGTTTGAAGCGTGGCGGCGAGTCGTAACTGAGTCATGCCCATCTTCGAACGCCCACCCCTGGAAACGCTGGCGATGGCGCGGGACCGCTGGACGCCCATCTACCTCGAACACGGCCGGCTTGAGGTCGATGATTCCAGCGTGAAATGGATCAGCGCGACTGGCCTGCTCTGCCGCCTGCCGGTGGCGACGATTTCTGCGGTCCTGCTTGGGCCCGGCACTACCGCCACGCACGCGGCCATGAAGGCGTGCGCCGACTCCAACACGCCCGTCTGCTGGGTGGGCGAGGACGGCCTGCGGTTCTACGCCCTTGGCCTCGCGCCCAATCACGCCAACGACATGCCGCGCCTCCACGCCGCCGCCTGGGCCGACAAGAAGCGCCGCGCCGAAATAGCCCGCCGCATGTTCCGGATGCGTTTCCCGGACGTCGCTGTCGAGAGCCGCTCCATCAAAGAACTGCGCGGCATGGAGGGCTTGCGAGTGCGGGCGCTCTACGCCGAGTTCGGGCTTAGGCACGGGGTGACCTGGAAGGGGCGCAGCTACAATCCGAGCAACTGGGACATGGCCGACGGCATCAACAAGGCCCTCTCCGCTGCGAACGCCAGCCTGTACGCCCTCTGCGCGGCGGTGGTTTGTTCTCTGGGCTACCTGCCCAGCCTGGGTTTCGTTCACGATTCCGGCACGCTGCCGTTCATCTACGACGTAGCCGATCTTTACAAGCACATCACCAGCATCCCCGCCGCTTTCCTGGCCATTCGCCAAAAACCCGACGACGACGGGGAGTTGACTCGCAAACTCTTCAAGCAAAGCGTCGAAGAGGAGAGAATCCTCCAGCGCATTCCCAAAGACCTGGAGGCCCTCCTTTTCGACGCCGGTCAATCCCCAAACCCCGCGGCGGCCGAGGCCGCGCCGGGGCCACTGCCCTCCCTCACACCATGACCGTGATCATTGCGAACGACACTCCAGGTGCCATCCGCGGAATGCTCAAGCGCTGGTTTGTGGAACCCCGTCCGAACGTCTTCGTCGGGACGATCAACCGCCGCACGCGCGAGAAGACCCTCGAATACATCAAGCGCAACGCCGAGGGCTTGGGGATGCTCATTATTTCCAGCGACAACAACTGCCAAGGCTTCAAGATCGACAGACATGGGGACACCAACCGGCGGGACACAGAGCTTTCCGGCCTGTGGCTCGTGGCGGAAAAATGGGTCGAACCGGAAAACTCACCCTTCTAAAACACCCGGAAAACGAGAAAATGGCGTCGTAAGTCGTTGGTAATTCAGGGTTTTCCCCACCCGCGTGGGGATGGTCCGTCCGGCGCCGGCGCTCCGGGCCGAAAAAGACAGTTTTCCCCACCCGCGTGGGGATGGTCCGCTGCCCGGC
>Ga0181524_10006000_pt1 | contig 10657 bp, 10 predicted proteins | sample PEATcosm2014_Bin_34_FD_119761 | JGI IMG/M metagenome (GOLD analysis project Ga0181524, IMG submission 119761) | Peatland microbial communities from MTU Mesocosm Facility, Houghton, MI, USA - PEATcosm2014_Bin05_60_metaG | ecosystem: Environmental > Terrestrial > Soil > Wetlands > Peat | place...
CGCCTTCACGATAGCGAACGGTCATTAGCTGCCCGTCGACGCGGCTTTTCACCGTAACCGTAGCGAGGGGCGTGACGGCGCCAAGCCCCGAATAATATACGCCGATGTCCCCCTTGCGGGATGCCGCCGCGACCACGGGTATGGGCGGCGGACCTTTTGCGGCGGCGGCCTTAGCCGCGGCAGCGGCTTTCGCAGCGGCGACTCTCGACCACAGAACATACCCGCCCAAACCCAGCACGAGAAGAACGGCCAGCCAGAGCCACAGCCGGCGCCGGCGGGTAGGCTTGATCTTCGCGGATTGGACACTCACCGCCGGGGCTAAGGCGACAGGCGCGGGCGCGGATGGAACGGACATCGGCTCATGAGTTTCGAGAGGCTGTTCGGCTGGCGTCCTTGAGGTATCGAGCATATGGTTCCTGGCCGAAGTCGAGCGACCGCCTGCCCCTCAAAGCCAAAGGCCGATGACGGGCATGATGTGAAGACCGCTTTGCGTAGTAGAGCACGGGACGGACCAAGTGCACCCGGATGGCACTGCCGCAGTCACACAACGCGTATGCACCTGAAAAGAGTGCAGAAACTGCACATGGAAGTGCGGGATTTGCTGTTCGCCGCAACTCGTCTCGACACCCTGGTGGGGTACGGACAGTCTATACCGGGACCGGGCGCCGGCATGAATGCCGATGCGGCACGCACGAGGGCGTGCGCCACGTCAGAGGTGTACGCCGCCGACCAGCAGAGAGTCACCCTCCCAGATACTCGACGTGAGCGTACGTACCTAACCGCGGATTGTATGCGAGGTACCAGCCAACATGGTCAGGGTCCTCGTAAATCACGATCTGATCGCCACTCCAGTTCCAGCCGGCGACGATGTTGTAATCGAAAGCGGCGACGTCCCAGTAGAAATTATTAAACCAGAAGCGTTCCCGGTTTCCTCCCGCAAGGTTGAATTGCATTCCAAAACCACCAGTGAAATGCCCGTGTGCCCACGGCTGAGCGAGGTGGTAATGCTGGTCGTTGGGGCCACTATCATGTCCAACCCATCTATCGTTCCTGGCGTCAACGTGCGGAACATCCGGATGACCTTGCTTGTCCACTTTCACGTGGTTCTCGGCCGCGGCCTTCTCCTGACCTCGCGCAGGGGTCGAAGCGCGCGCAGGCGCGGAAGCCCTCGCGGGAGCAGGACCGTGAGCGGGGATGTGTCCACCGCCAACCGCGGGGTGAGAACCGCCGCCGCGCTGCGGCTCGCCGCGCCCCTGCCCAAAAGCAGCCAGGCAAAATAGAAGTGATAGCCCTATAATCTTTTTCACGTTAACCTCTCTGGCGACATTTCGCCGTTAAATCCCTTGCACGCGCAGTTCCACCGGGTGAGCATTCACTGGCAACCTGCGTCAAAGGGGACATGATCAGAGATCAGACGATCACCCTTGCCGACATGCGATGGCGGTGCCGTAGAATATTACAGGAGGAGACCGATGATGACGTTTTCACGCCGTGACCTGGCGGCATTGCTTCCCGCGCTGGCCGTCCGCGCCACCGCGCAACAGACTCCGGCGCCCGCCGTGCTGCCGGGCAAGATTTACCATTCCGCGCAGATCCCTTACACCGGCGCCGACGACAAGAAGGGGCGCCGGTTCTTCCTGGGAACCACGCACACGGGCTTCAACCTGGAGACGCACGAGACGATCCTCGGCGCCGGCATGGACACGCACGCTCCGCACAAACACGAGCACGAAGAAATGCTGATCATTGTGTCGGGTTCCCTTGAAATGCACGTGGACGGCAAATCGGAAACGGCCGAGGCCGGCTCGATCGTGTATCTCGCTTCCAACGTGCTTCATAACGCCCACAATTCCGGCACGACGCCTTGCCGCTACTACGTGATCGAGCTGCGCGGCGCGGCAGCGTAGGGGAAGTCCCAGCCTGAACCGATGCCATACGCATACACACGCCGCGAGATCCTTTCGTTGCTCGGAGCAGCCGGCGCCTCGCTCGCCGCGCCCGGACGTCCGCAGCCCAACATCCTTTACATCATGGCGGACGATCATGCCGCCCACGCGATTTCCGCTTACGGCAGCCGCATCAACCACACTCCCAACATCGATCGCGTGGCCGCCAGCGGCGTGCGATTCACCAGCTGCTTCTGCACCAACTCCATCTGCACGCCGAGCCGGGCAGCCATTCTGACCGGCCAGTATAGCCACAAGAATGGCGTCTACACGCTGAACGACGCGCTCGATCCCAAGCGCAATCACGTCGCCAAGGAATTGCAGAGCGCCGGCTACCAGACCGCCATGATCGGCAAGTGGCATCTGACCAGCGATCCCACCGGCTTCGATTACTGGAATATCCTGCCGGGCCAGGGCGTCTATTACGATCCGGAGTTCATCGATGGCGGCACAAGGAAGCCGCACAAGGGCTATGTCACCGATCTGATTGGCGACTTCACGCTGGACTGGCTGAAGCAGCGCAATCCGAACAAGCCTTTCTTCCTGATGTGTCACCATAAGGCGCCGCACCGCCCCTGGCAGCCCGATCCGAAATACCAGGACCTGTTCCAGGGACAGACCATCCCCGAGCCCGATAACCTCTTCGATCACTACGAAGGGCGCGCCCGCGCCGTGTCCACAGTGACCATGCGCGTGGGAGAGGACATGACTGAGACCGACTTGAAGCAGCCGATCCCGGCCGATCTCCGTGGCGACGCTCTCCGCAAATGGGGCTATCAGCTCTTCATCAAGGACTACCTGCGGTGCGTCCAGAGCCTGGACGACAACGTGGGCCGGGTGCTCGATTACCTGGATGCGGAGAAGCTCACCAACAATACGATCGTGATCTACACCTCGGACCAGGGCTTTTTTCTGGGCGACCATGGCTGGTTCGACAAACGCCTGATGTATGAGGAATCGCTGCGCATGCCCTTCCTGATGCGCTATCCGGGCGCGATCCGGCCGGCCTCGGTCAATCGCGACATGGTTCTCAACATCGATTTTGCGCCGACGTTCCTGGACTACGCCGGCGTGCGGACTCCCGCCGAGATGCAGGGCCGCAGCTTCCGCTCCAATGTGGAGAGCCACACGCCGCGGGACTGGCGCAAGTCCATGTACTACCGCTACTGGATGCACAACACCAGCGATCACCATGTGCCCGCGCACTACGGGTTGCGGACCGATCGGTGGAAGCTCATCTATTACTACGGCAAGCCGCTCGGCATGACCGGCGCTAATCCGCCCGACACCCCGCCCGATTGGGAACTTTTCGATGTGCGCAACGATCCCCGCGAGATGCACAATCTCTATCACGATCCGAGATACGCGAGCCTGGTGAAGAAGCTGACTCTGGAGTTGGCACAGCGTCAGAAAGAAGTCGGCGACGTCCCGGTGTAGCATCGCGCCGATGGTAGACTCCGGCTATGGGTAACGCGGCATTCCCGCTGTATCAGGAGAGTCTCGCGACCACCAACGGACAGGCACCGCGCATCAGTTCGCTGCTGATCAAGCCGGCCTCGGCCGTCTGCAACCTGGATTGCGAGTACTGCTTCTACCTGGACCGCCAAGCCGACCCTTACCAGGCCATGCCGTCGCGGCGCATGCCGGAGGAGACGCTGGAGCGCCTGGTGGATACCTACCTTTTCTATTCTTATCCGCAGAGCACGTTCGCGTTTCAGGGCGGCGAACCGACGCTGGCTGGTTTGCCGTTCTTCGAAAAGGTGGTCGAGCTGCAACAACGTTTTGGGCGTAACGGGCAGTCCGTGTCCAACTGTTTGCAGACCAACGCCATGGTCCTGGACCGCGCCTGGTGCCAGTTGTTCCGCCAATACCAATGGCTGTTGGGCGTCTCGCTGGACGGACCCGAGGACGTGCATGACGGGTACCGCAAGAACAAGGCCGGCCACGGCACCTGGAAGCGGGTGGTCGAGAGCGTCGAACTGCTCGGAAAAGAGCGAGTCGAATTCAACGTCCTCTGCGTGGTGAGCCAGGCCAACGTGAGCCTCGCGCGGGATCTCTACCGCTTCTTCCGGAGCCTGGGGGCCGGCCACCTGCAATTCATCCCGCTGGCCGAGTTCGACGCCGCGGGCAACCCGCTGCCGTTCACCATCACCGCGGAACAGTACGGGCGATTCCTGCTGGAGCTGTTCGACGCCTGGTGGCCGGAGCGGCGCAAGGTCCGAGTCCGGTTTTTCGACAACGTTGCCGAAGCGCTGGCGGGACAGAGGCCGGGCTGCTGCGAGCTGCTCGAAACCTGCGACAGCTACGTGGTGGTGGAGTACAACGGGGACGTTTTCCCGTGCGACTTTTTCGTGGAAAGCGGATGGAAACTGGGCAACATCACGGTCGATTCCTGGAGCGAGATCGCGCGCCGCGCACGGCGCTACAGCTTTGCGGCGAAGAAAACCATCGCCCACGCGGAATGCCAGGTGTGCCAGTTTCAGTCGATTTGTCACGGCGGCTGCCCGAAACTTCGCCATGGGCCGCGGGGCCAGTTTGAAGACCTGGACTATTTCTGCCGGGCTTACAAAATGATCTACGAGCGTTGCACCGGGCCGTTGCGGGCGGAAGTGTCACGGCTGCTCGCCGGGAAAGCCCAAGGCGAGCGCCGGTAAAGAAGCCCGGCGGACGCATTTCTCACGCTGGCGGGGAAACCGGGGGACGTACCCCAGGAGTTCCTGGCTGCTTGCGCCGCGCGCACTCCTCCCTACGCCACGCGGTCCGCCACCAGGCACAGAATCGCGATGGTCGCCGACAGCAGGGCGAACCAGTCGCCGAAACGGGTGTAGACGGTCTTCTCCATGATGTAGCTGAAGCCGGTGTAGGACGTGGCTTCCACATAGGCCGGCAGCGACCCGCGCACGCGGCCGGCGGGGTCAACCGTGGCGCTGATGCCGTCGTTGGTCGAGCGCAGAATCCAGCGCCGGTTTTCGGCGGCCCGCATCCGCACCAGGCTGAGGTGCTGGCGCCGCGCGGCACTGCGCCCGAACCAGCCGTCGTTCGAAATGTTGACGAGCACCTGGGCGCCGTCGCCGGCGAATTTCCGCACGAAGTTCGGGAACACCGATTCGTAGCAGATGAAAACCCCGATCTTGTGCGCGTCCACGGGCGAGACCACCACGCGCTTGCCGGCGGCGAAATCGCCGGCTTCGGTCGAGATCTTGCTGGTCAGCCAGCCGAAGGGCCACGGAACAAACTCGCCGAAGGGCACCAGGTTCACCTTATCGTAGCGGCTTACCAGCGTGCCGGCGGGCGAAACCAGAACGGCGGAATTGAGCGGAGACCCCTGCGGAGTGTGGCTCACCTCGCCGGTCAGCAGGTACGCCTGGGCCGTGCGCGTCACAGTGTCGATGTAGTTGCGCAGGCGCACGTCTTCGGCGTAATAGAAGGGCGCGGGCGCCTCCGGCCAGATCAGGATGGACGGCGGCTGCTGGGGGTGGGCCAGGGCGCTTTCCAGCGTGAGGGCCGCCATGCGCCGCTCCGTGCGCTCGAGCGATTCGAAGGTCCACTGTTCGGTTTCGGAGATGTTGGGCTGCACCAGCAGCGCCGTGTCATGGCCCGGCTCGGCGGGTGGCAGGGGCGGCAGCAACAGCAGCGCGGCCAGCGGAGCCAGCCACAGCAGTTCGACGCGCGGGCGGCGCAGCGCGGCCAGCGCCAGTGCCACGGCCAGCATCGCAAATACGAAGGAGATCCCATAGACACCGGTGTAGGGCGCCAGGCGCATGGGGAAACTCATGTCGATGCCCGCGTTGCCGAGCGCCAGCCACGCGAAGCCCAGCGGGCCGTGCGTCACTTCCACCGCAACCCACAGGGCGGCGACTCCGGGAATGGCCCACCAGCGCCGCATGATGATTCCCGCCAGCAACGCGAAGACCCCCATGTGCAGCGCCTTGGCGGCACAAAAAAGCAGAAACACCAACCAGCCCACCAGGTCGCCCATGCCGCCGTGGAATGACAGCACAAACTGGATCCAGTAACAGACGCCGAACCAAAAGACCACGCCGGCGCTCCAGCCCAGCAGGAAACGGCGCAGGGGCCGGCGCTCGCGTGCCAGCGCAACCAACATGGGGGCGAGCGCGAAGGGAGCCAGCCACGCGAAGTCGAACCGCGGGAAACACACCACGAGCAGCCCCGCCGAAAGGAGCGAGAGCAGGAGGTTCAGCACAAGCTCCGTCTGGCAGCTTCGCGCAAAGCGCCGGCGTTGACCTCATCGGCCATATAGGAACTGCGGACCAGCGGCCCGCTGAAGACCATCTTGAAACCGAGCGACAGGCCGTAATCGCGGTATTCCTGGAACACGCGCGGTTGGATAAAAGCGGCCACCGGCAGGTTGCGCCGCGTGGGCTGGAGATACTGGCCGATGGTGGCGACGTCGGCGCCGGTCGAGTGCAGATCGCGGAGCAGCGCCCGCACTTCTTCTTCGGTTTCGCCCAACCCCACCATGAAACCGGATTTCGTGAGCGCGCCGCCCGCATGGCGGTGCGCGAAGGCCAGGACCGCGAGCGACTGCCGGTAATCGGCCTGCGGGCGCACGCGCGCGTAGAGCCGCGGCACGGTCTCCAGGTTGTGATTGAAAACGTGCGGCCGGGCGTCGAGCACGCGCCCGACGGCTTCGAGCGAGCCGCAGAAATCCGGCGTGAGCACTTCCACGCGGGCAGCCGGCAGCGCGCGGCGCACCTCGCGTACGGTCTCGGCAAAATGGCGCGATCCGCCATCCTCCAGATCGTCGCGGTTGACGCTGGTGATCACCACGTAGCGAAGGCCCATTTCGGCGGCCATGCGGGCCACGTTGGCCGGCTCGGCCGGGTCCAGCGGCAGTTCGGTGCGCGCCGGATTGAACTTGGGGACCGAGCAGAAAGCGCATCCGCGGGTGCAGCGGTCGCCCAGAATCATGAAGGTGGCGGCGCCGCGATGGAAACACTCGTGGATATTCGGGCAGCGCGCCGATTCGCAGACCGTGTGCAGGTTCCAGCGGCGGAATCCTCGCTTCAGGTGGTTGAGCGATTCGAAATGCGTGCGGCCCTTGCGCGCCCACTCGGGGAGCCGGGGCCGGGTAGTGGCTCCGAGTTGGACCAGGGAATCGTTCACGGCTTCTTGACGATGGGGTTGAATCCGGCCTTCTCGAGTTTGCCCTTGGCTTCGGCCAGCGGCTTCCGATCGGTGAAGGGACCTACCCAGACGGCCGTGAGATTATTCGGACCGGCGCGCAAAACGGCGGGGAAACCGCTCTCTCTCAGGGTCTTCATCACGGCTTCGGCGGAACTCCGCGAAGCCTGCGCGGTGACTTGCAGGTACGAGGCATTGGGCGGATCGGATTCCGCCTCCGAAACCGGAGCGGAGACCGGCGGCACGGTGGCCGGCTGCGAGGCCGCGGGCGCGGACGGGTCGCGCGCCGGTTGCGTGGTCGGCTGCGGCGGCGTATCGGCCGCGGTATTGGCTCCGGCCTGGGCGTCGCCTGGTGGAGTGGCCACCGCCGTTGTGTCGGGTTTGGGCTCGGGCGGAGATGCCGGCTGCGGGCGGTTGGGCGCGCCGGTATTGGTCGCGACCGGCTCCGTCGCCAGCTTGGGGGATCGGGGAGAATTCTGCCCCAGCACGTAGCCCATGGCAAACACCACGGCCAGCAGCAGGACTCCGATAAAGAATCCGCTGAGCAGTTGCCGGTCGCCCACCACCAGTTCGAATTCGCCGGTTTCCTTGTTGCGCATGTTTTAGGACTGACTGGGGCCCGGCTTGTTGGCGCCGCTAAATTGGTCCAGGACTCCCTTGAAAGAAGCAAGTATATCCAGCGGCAAGGGGAAAACGATAATCGTATTCTTCTCGGTCCCAATTTCGACTAAGGTCTGGAGATACCGCAACTGGATGGCCGCCGGCTGTTTTTGGATCACCTCCGCCGCCATGGCCAGCTTGGTCGAAGCCGAGTACTCTCCTTCGGCGTGGATGATCTTGGCGCGCCGCTCGCGTTCCGCCTCGGCTTGCCGCGCGATGGCGCGGATCATCGACTCGGCCAGATCCACCTGCTTCACTTCCACCATGGTCACCTTGACGCCCCACGGCGAGGTGTGCTGGTCGAGAATCGCCTGCAGCCGGATGTTCAGCTTTTCGCGCTGGCTCAGCAGTTCGTCCAGCTCCACTTCGCCGAGCACGCTGCGCAGCGTGGTCTGCGCCAGTTGCGAGGTGGCATAGAGGAAATTCGAAACCTCCACCACCGCCAGGCGCGGCTCCACCACCCGGAAATAAATCACCGCATTCACCTTCACGGTCACGTTATCGCGCGTGATCACGTCCTGCGCGGGCACCTCCAAGGTATCGATGCGCAGCGAAACCCGCACGATCCGGTCGACGGGCGCGAACACCAGGATGATGCCCGGTCCCTTGGGCTGGGGCAGCAGGCGGCCGAACCGGAAAATGACGCCGCGTTCGTATTCCCGCAGAATCTTGATGGAACTGATCAGGTACAGTACGACGATCACCACAACGATAGTGGTGAAACTCGTGACATCGATGTTCATTTCAGCCTCCTGTTTGATCCGGAACCGGCTCTACCGTGAGTTTCAGTCTATCGATGGCCGTGACGCGAATGCGGGCGCCCGCGGCCGCCGGGCGAAGCGAGACCGCATCCCAATACTCGCCGTGCACGAAAACCTTGCCTTCCGGCGCCAGCTCGGTGATGGCCGAGCCGGTTTGCCCGATCATGCCCTCGCTCCCCGTCTCCACCTTGCCGCGCCGCGCGCGCAGGACCAGCGAAAGCAGCATCGTAGTGATGGCCGCGAAGGGCAGCGCCAGCGCAATGGCCGTTCCCCAATGAACGCGCATTTCGGGTATCGGGCTATCCACCAGCATCACGGCTCCCAGCACCATGGACACCGCGCCTCCTACCGCCAGAATTCCATGCGCCGCGAACTTCGCCTCCAGCACGAACAACGTGAACGCCAGCAGCAGCAGCGCCGCGCCCAGCCAGTTAATGGGAAGCACGGAGATGGCGGAAAGACCCAGCAGCACGAGGATCGCTCCCACCACGCCCGGCGCGATGAGCCCCGGGGAGTGGAACTCGATATAGATCCCGAGCGCGCCAATCACCAGCAGCACCAGCGCAATATTGGGGTCCGCGATGGAGCTGACGATCTTTTGGCGGAGCGACTCCTGGTAGACCTCCACGATGGCGCCGGCCGTGTGCAGCGTCTGCACGCGGCCATCGAAGCGCGTGACCGTGCGGCCGTCCAGCGCCGCCAGCAGTTGGTCCTGGTTGGCCGCAATCAAATCCACCAGGTGCTGCTCGAGCGCTTCGCGTTCGGTATACGACTTGCTTTGCCGCACGGTGGTTTCGGCCAGTTCGCTATTCCGGCCGCGCTTGGCGGAAATACTGCGGATGTAAGCGGCCGCGTCGTTTTCCACCTTCTGCGACATCACCGCATCCATCTCGCCGGTCAGGGCCACCGGGTGCGCGGCCCCGGTATTGGTGCCGGGCGCCATGGCGGCAACCTCGCCGGCTTCCAGCAGAAAGAATCCGGCGGAGGCCGCGCGGCCGCCGCTGGGCGCCACGTACGTGACCACCGGAACCGGCGAAGCCAGCATCTCCTCGATGGTTTCCCGCATGGCGTCCATCAGGCCGCCGGGTGTGTTGAGACGCACCAGGACCAGGGAAGCGTTCTCCGCGCGGGCTTGCGCAATCGCGCCGGCGACGATTTCGGCGGTGATGGGGTGCACTACCCCGTCCACGTCCACCGCGATGACTTTCGGTGGCGCGGAGGCTGCCTGCGCCAGGAACGCAAGCAGAATTCCGGGAATTGCGATTCTCCGCAATCTAGACCCTAGTATACGCCACCCAGACAAGGGCGTCTGAAAAGGGCCCCGTAATCCAATTGATAGAAACTTTTGATGGGACGTTAACACACAATTGGGATACAATAAAAACAACTAATCCACACGGGAGTTATCAAATCTAATATGGCTAGAAAGCGTGTCTCGGAAAAAGAAATCGTGGTGTCGGCCGCAGCGCCGGTCCGCCACAAAACCGCAACCCTCCGGCGTCCGCGCCGTTCGTCGGCGGAGACCGCCGCGGCAGTGGCTCCCGAAACCGCCGCTCCGGCTGCCGAACAGATTGCTCATCTGGCATATTCCTACTGGGAAGCTCGCGGCTATCAGGGTGGTTCTCCCGAGGAAGATTGGTTGCGCGCCGAACAGGAACTGCTCACCCAAGTCGCCGCTGCCTAACCTCGCATGTCGAGGAGTTAGAAGTTAAGAAGTCAGAATAACCCTGCGCGCAGCGAATTCCGGCTTCCTCGACTCCTGGTTCCTATATCCCGAAGGGATGTCAAGGGCGGAGCCCGTGGTTATTTGTACTTGCGCAGCACCGCCAGCAGGCGGCCCTGAATCTGCACGTCGCTGGCAGGCATTACAATCGGTTTGAGCGTCGAGTTGGCCGGCTGCAGTCGTACCATGCCGCCGGCTTCACGGTAGAAGCGCTTCAGCGTAGTTTCGCTGCCAGCCACCAGCGCCACCACAATATCGCCATCCCTGGCTTCGGTGACGTGCTCCAGCAGAATGCGATCGCCATCGCAGATGTGATCGTCAATCATGGAATTGCCGCGCACTTCGAGCGCAAAGGTGTCCGCGTTACCTGTATAGTCGGCGAAACTCAAGGTCTCCCGTTGCTCGACAGCCTCTACCGGTGC
>Ga0181524_10006003_pt1 | contig 10654 bp, 4 predicted proteins | sample PEATcosm2014_Bin_34_FD_119761 | JGI IMG/M metagenome (GOLD analysis project Ga0181524, IMG submission 119761) | Peatland microbial communities from MTU Mesocosm Facility, Houghton, MI, USA - PEATcosm2014_Bin05_60_metaG | ecosystem: Environmental > Terrestrial > Soil > Wetlands > Peat | place...
AGTGATCAGCAGCGTCTTGCCGCGGAACTGATCGAGATGAAGGTCGCGCCCATCCTGGTTGTGCAGCTTGAAGTCAGGGACCGCGTCGCCCGGTGTGGGCACGTGATAGAACACCGCGGGCTTGTAATCCGGCTTGCCCTGCGCAATCACCACGATGTGATCGAGCAAAATGTCCGCATCGGGATTCTGCGAGACCAGCACGTCGGCGGTGATGGTGTCGCCGGGATGCAACTCGCTCAGGATGCTGGGATCCTTGAGCTTGTAGGACATGGTCATCGCTTCCATGAAGCCAGGAATGGCCTCATGATCCAGCATCACCTCGCCGGTTGCGGGATGGGTCGAAACCACCTTGCCACGCAGTTTGTACACCTTGAACGACTGCGCGGCGGAGCCCTGCGTTTCGGGCTTGGGGCTGGAATGGCATCCGGCGACAACAGATACGGCAAGCAGGGTGCTGGCGAGGAGAATTCGCATCGTTCCTAGTGTACAACCAGTGGACTGACCACTGGAAATAACAGTTTTCAGTGGTCAGTGATCAGTTGTCAGATCTTGATCCATCGGCAGCACAACGGTTCCACTGGCTGTCTTCCGCTATCTGCAACTCGCGTTCCCGGCCTTCGGGAAGGCCAGAAACGTAATGCTGGCCGGCGCAAGGGTCACCGTCCCGGCGTGAACCGCGGTCCCTCGCAGAGCGGGCAGCGCATCGCCCGGACCCAGTTCGAGCGGCTTCCCGTTCAGATCGGCTGTGGAATCCGTGAGATTGGCCGCGGTGAGGGTGTAGCGCTCCGCGCCCACCGGAAGATGCAAGGTCTGTTCCGCATCCTTGTCTGCATTGATGGCCAGCAGCGCGACCCCTCCCGGTTGGTTGCGCAGGCAATGGGCATAGAGATGCAGATTCGCGGACGGCGAGGGCCCCGGATCGAGCACCGTGGTTCCCATCAGCCTTCGCCACAGCAGTGCGGCCCAGTAGTCCGGCCGGGGTTCGAGCGTCTTCTCGTCCAGCAGACCGTAGTCGCTGGCGTTGAGCGTATTGTGCATTTGCACCTGCACGCCAAGTCGCGCCAGGCTGCCCAGTTGATTCAGATAGCGAAACGTATCAAGAAACGTGGAGGCCCAACGGTCGCCGCCGCAGGCAGCTTGACCGGTTTCACTGTTCCAGATGGGCTTTCCCGGCTCAAAACGGTCGCGCAGCGCGGCGTAGAAGGCTTCGGCGCTGGCTCCGCGCGAGAGCCAATCCACAGATAACGCCGCTTCCTCGGTAGTCCCCATCGCAGAGCCCATGATTGCGCAGCGGCTTGAAACGGCTCCGTAGGAGTGGTAGCTGAAGATGTCGAAGACGGGGCCCGTTGCCTTCAGGATGCCTTCGGATGTGAGCAAGTGCATGAACGGCGGCGCAAGTGGCGTTCCCTCGCCCACGCCGCCCGGTCCCATAATCTGCATCTCCGGAGCATTCGCACTGGCCCAGGCCTGAAACACAACGAAATCGCGCGCATACGCCTGCGCGTCATATCCCTTGGGCGCACCACCCATCTCGGCAAACGTAGGCTCATTCATGAACTCTGCCGCGGCAATGTTTCCCCCGGCAGATTTCGTATAAGCGAGAAATGCCTGCGCCACCTTCGGCGTCCAGATACCTTCGGCATCGCGCGTCCCTGCGCTTACCGCAAACGAAGTCACGATGTGGGCATTCACGGCGTGCGCGAAATCGATCACGCCCTTCCACTCCTGGCGCGTCAACACGCTGTTGAAGCCCGCCGGCGGTTTCGCCGGAGCCGGGCCGTCCGAATCCTGAAAATAGGTCGAGTTCATCCACGTGCCGCTCACGCGAACGTAGGCTGGCCCCAGCGCGCCAGCCAGCTTCCGCAGCCGCGGATTGCTCAAATCAATGGGCGCGCGATATTCATAGAGCGATGGATTCATCCCCGGCGGGGTATTCGCCGCCGGCTGCGCACCCGCATTCGATGTGCCCGCCGAGGCGTACGGTTTCCAGAATCGCCCTCCGGTCACTTCAACCGCTTCGATGTTGTAGGACTGAAATCGTTCGTCCACCGTTCCCACGCGGGGCATCGCGCCTGGCGCAATGCCGCCTGCCGGTGTTTGCCCAGGACCCGCGGCGCACGCGGCTCCCATCATCCATGCCGCACCCAACGCCCAGCTTGCCAACTTCGTCACCCACGCCATAAGATCGCCGCCTTTCCTGCAATCGATTGGTCAACGCACAAGTATAGGTGATCGCACCGGCAACGATCCTTCGCTCGCATCGTCCGTTGGCGTTCGGCCCGCCCCGCAGCGTATAACGCTGCCATGGGGGAAATGTCCGCGGTGGAGATCGATGCGTGGCTGCGGGGCGGCGGAATTGTAGTTACCGCGAGCGAACGCGCCGCGCGATCCCTCACCGCTGCCTATCATCGCGCCCGCTGCGGCGAAGGGCTTACCGCGTGGGCCTCTCCGAACATTCAGGATTGGCAGAGTTTCGTTCGTGCGGCCTGGGAAGAACGCGTGCTCGACAGCCGCGTGGTGCTGAGCCCGCCTCAGGAGCAATCGCTTTGGGCGCGCATTGTGGCCCATGCCGAGCCCGAAGCCGTGCAGCTGGCCGGCGCGGGCGACCGCCTGGCCGCGCTCGCCATGGAAGCGCACCATCTGCTCTGCGATTACGCCCCGCAATTTCTCAAAGACAACGCGCGCATCGGCTGGGATCGGGACGCGGGAGCGTTCAGCGGCTGGCTCAATGCGTTGAACGAACTCTGCCGCGATCGCAAGTTCATCAGCGCCGCGCGCCTTCCGCTCGAACTGATTGCATTGCTCCAAGCCGAGACCGCGGAGCGCCCGCCGCTTTTGCTTGCCGGCTTCGACCGTATTCTGCCCACGCAGCAAAACTTCCTTGCGGCATGGGGTGCTGACGATCGCGTGCGCGAGGCTTCGCTCGGAGCAGCCGCGGAACTTGTCGAGTTTCACACCGCTGGCGATCCTTCCGCGGAACTCGCCGCGTGTGCGCTTTGGTCGAAGGCCAAACTTGCGGCCCATCCCCATGCGCAATTGCTCGTGATTACGCAGGACGCGCGCAAACGCCGCGGTGAGATCGAACGCATGTTTCTTCGCCATTTGGACGCGAACGAGAATTCACAGGGCGCCGCAAACTTTCTTGAATTCTCGCTCGGCGTCCCGCTCGGCCAGGTCGCGCTGGCGCGCGGCGCGCAGTTGCTGCTCCGCTGGCTGAGCGACGCCATTTCCGAAAACGAGCTTGACTGGCTGCTCTCGACAGACCAGATCGCTGCTTCGCCCGATGAGTCGCGCGCGCTGACGGCTTTCATGCGCGCTTTGCGCCGCCGCGGCTTGCAGCGCCCCAGCTGGACGCTCGCGGAGTTCCTGCGCCAACGCCCGCGCGCTGAGTTGCCAGCCGAGTGGACCGCGCGCATGACGCAAGCCCGGCAGCGCCTGCAGGAATTCGCGCGCCGCCCGCAAACTCCGCTCGACTCGGCTGAGTTTGTGGGGCAGTTGTTGCAAATAACGGGCTGGCCCGGCGCACGGCCGCTCACGAGCGCAGAGTTCCAGGCCCTGCGCCGCTGGCAGCAGACCGTCGACGAATGCGCTTCGCTCGGCTTCGATGGCCGCCGCATCGCGTGGAGCGATTTTCTTGCCGCACTCGATCGCGCTGCGAATGAAACGCTGTTCACGCCCGAGTCGCAGGATGCGCCCATTTTGATCGCCGGTCCCGCGGAGTCCGCGGGCCTTACTGCCGATGCCATCTGGTTCCTCGGCGCAAGCGAAGAGGCGTGGCCCGCGGCCGGGGCTACGCATCCATTCATTCCACTTTCCGTCCAGCGCGAGGCCGGAATGCCGCACGCCTCGCCGAAACTCGATTGGGACGTGGCCAACGCCATGACGCGCCGTGTGCTCGCCTCGGCGCCCGAGGTTCACTTCAGCTACGCGCGGCAGAGTGAGGGAGTGGAAGCGCGTGCCTCGCGGCTGGTGGCGCAAGTGGCAGGTTCGCCGCAGCCGTTGCCTGCCGATCTTACAGCTCCTGCTATTCCCGAACCGCTCACCATCGAGTTCAACGATGCAACGCAGCTTCCCTACCCTCTTCGCGAGGTCTCCGGCGGAGCCACTGTTCTCACCACGCAATCGCAATGCCCATTCAAAGCCTTCGCAACCGCGCGTCTCGATGCGAAGACGTGGGACGCGGCGGAAGCCGGCCTCACCGCCCTTGAACGCGGACAACTTCTCCACGACGTGCTGCACTCGGTCTGGGCCGGCCCTCCCCACGGCATCCGCACCTATGCGGAGCTTGCGGCACTTACCGATCTTGCCGCCTTTGTCGAAGGCCATGTGCGCCGAGTGCTCGATGAAAAAATGCCGGTCCGTGCGCGCGAGTGCATGCCGCCAAGGTACCTCGAGCTCGAAGCCACGCGCCTCATTGTGCTGATTACAGAGTGGCTGCGCTTCGAGCAAGGCCGCCTGCCGTTCACCGTGCTTGAAACCGAGAGGAAAACCAATGTCTCCATCGCAGGCCTGCCGCTGCATTTGCGTCTTGATCGCGTGGACCGCTTGAACGACGGCTCACTGCTCGTCATCGACTACAAGACCGGTGACGCGAAGGCAAAATCCTGGGAGCTGCCGCGCCCAGAGGACGTGCAACTGCCTCTTTACGCCGGCTTCGCCCTGGGACATGAGGAGGGTGAGGTGGGCGGCCTGGTCTTCGCCAAACTGCGTGCGGGAGAGAGCGGTTTCGAGGGCCGCGTGAAGGCGGCGAAGCAAACTCTGAAGGCAGGCCTGAGCGGCAACTCCAACCTTGTGCGCAAACCGCTTACGCAGCAAGACATGACCGCATGGCGCGATGAGATCAACAGGCTCGCGAAGGCATTCCTCGCCGGGCACGCGGACGTGAATCCCCGCGAGTATCCCGAGACCTGCAAAAACTGCGGACTGCAGGCGGCCTGCCGCATTCAGGAGATCCAGGACGGCGCCGGAGCAGGCGATGACTCTGAGGGTGAGGAGGCTGGCGGTGAGTAAGAGTCAGGCAAAATCGCCACCACCGGATCAGACGCAGCGCGACAAAGCGCTCGACCCGGAGCGCTCGATTCTCGTCAGGGCCCCTGCCGGCTCAGGCAAGACCTCTCTGCTCGCCGAACGATTCCTGCGCTTGCTTGCCGAGGTGGAGGAGCCCGGCCAGGTGGTGGCCATCACCTTTACGAATGCCGCCGCCGCGGAGATGCGCAATCGCATTCTCGATGAGCTGCGCAAGGACGACCCCAGCCCGCTGGCGCGACGCGCTCTCGAGCACTCGCAGCGCCTCGGATGGAACCTACTCGATTTGCCCGCGCAGCTGCGCATCTCCACCATCGACTCCTTCTGCCGCGATCTCGCGTTGCAGCAGCCGCTCATCTCGGGCCTCGGAGGCAGCCTGGAGATTGCAGAGCAGCCCACCGAGCTCTATCGTCGCGCGGCTCGCCGCACGCTTGAAGAGGTGGGAAATGCGGGTTCGCCCTTAGGCATAGCGGCGGAAACGCTCCTCCTGTGGCGCGACAACAACTGGAAGGAGATGGAGGAGTTGCTGGTGAACATGCTCGGCGAACGCGACCGCTGGATGCATGCCTTTGTTTTGGCCGGCAGCCAGAACTGGGATGCGTTGCGCGAGCGCCTGGAAATGTCGCTGACGCGTGCCGCGTTGGATGCATCCGAGTGCGGCTATACCGAACCGGAATGGGAGATCGTGCGCGCCTGCTTCACGCTACTTCGCCAGGCCGCCGCTTATCTCCGCATCACCTTTGCCGAGGCGGGGGTGGTCGACTTCATCGAGGTCGCGCAGATTGCGCTCAACGTGCTCAGGGGCGAAGATGACCGGCCGACGGATGCCGCCATCGCCGTTGCCGACCGCATCCGCCATCTGCTGGTTGACGAATTCCAGGACACCAGCCGCCGCCAACACGAATTGCTCGGCCGCCTCATTGCCGCGTGGCCCCAGCCTGAAGGCCGCACCTGCTTCGTGGTTGGCGACCCGATGCAATCGATCTATTTCTTTCGCGACGCCGACGCCGAACTTTTCCCGCGCGTCGAAAATATCGGGCTTGATATCCCCAACGAACCGGTGCTGCGCTTCGATTCCGCGCATCTCAAAGCCAACTTCCGTACTGCGCCAGCGCTCGTGCAGCGCCTGAATGAAGTCTTCGTCAAAGTCTTCGCTGTCGACGACGGCAGCGGCATCGAATTTGTTCAAGCATTGCCGGCGCGCGAGGATTCCGCACAACCCGGCCCGCATCCTGTTGCAGATCCGTTGCCGCGCATGTCGTTGCATCTCGAATTCATTCCGCAGAATCTGCGCGCAAATTCGCGCGGCTACACACGGGAGCGGAAAGCGGAGATTCAGGTGGAGCGGGATAGGGCGGGCCAACGACAAGCACAAGATATTGTCGATCTCATTAAGGCGCATGAAAGTCAGATTGAAGAGGCAAAGGCATGGAACGAAACGCACACGGACACTGATGAGAAAAAGAAATATCGCATCGCCGTGCTTGGCCGCACACGGAAAGCGCTTGTGCCCGTTGCGCAGGCGCTGCGTGAAGCGGAAATCCCCTTCCGCGCCATCGAACTCGAGACCTTGCAGGACCGTCCGGAGATCATCGACGCCCTGGCGCTGGCCCGCGCGCTGCTCCATCGCGAGGACCGCGTGGCCTGGCTGGGCGTTTTACGCGCACCGTGGTGCGGACTTTCGCTTGCCGATCTGCACACGCTCACGAGTGTTGATGACGAGCAGTTGAAGTCGCGTCCTGTGCCGGATCTGCTCGCCGAACGCATGACGCTTCTGTCTGGCGACGGCCGTGCCGCTGCGGAACGCCTGCTGCGTGCCATCGCGTTTGCCGAGCGTCTCCGTTCCATGCAGCCCTCCGCGACACCTGGAACCTGGCTCGAGCAGGTCTGGCTGCGTCTCGGCGGAGCGCAATGTGTGGACGCCGCGGCGCGCGCCAATCTCGACCTGCTCTGGACGTGTCTCGATAGCTTGCCGCAGGGAGAGGCCGATCTCCTCGGTCCCGCTCTCGATGCGGCCCTCAAGAAACTCAACGCGCAGCCTGATCCTTCTGCCAGCAGCGACTGCGGCGTGCAACTCATGACCATCCACAAATCCAAGGGGCTTGAATTCGAAGTGGTGATCGTGCCTGACCTGCAGGCGGGTGCGGGCCGCGGTGGCCGGAGACTGCTCTCCTGGCTGGAACGCGGTCTCGCGCCGGACGTTGATGCCGTCGACGAGGACAGCGCCGGCGCCATCACCGAATTTCTTGTGGCGCCGCTGCAGCCGAAGGGCGCTGAAAGCGGTTCGGCCAAGTCCCTGGTCGATAAGGCCCGTCGCGATCGCGAGTCGCAGGAGACGCGCCGGCTGCTTTACGTGGCCGCCACGCGCGCCCGCGAAGAGCTGCATCTTTTCGCTCGCCCGGAGTTCAAAACCGCGGACGATCAGTCTCTCACCCTGGTTCCACCAACGGGCAGTTTGTTTGCCACCGCATGGCCCGGTTTGCGGGAAGAAGTGCAGCGTAGTTTCGAGGAATGGTGCGCCGATCAATCTGCTCAGGCCGCACAAACTGAGGAATCGCACACCATCGATTCCCTTGCAGCGTCGGCAGAGAAGGTGTTTACGATGCCTGCGCCGCCTGATGGATGCGCGCCCGCTCCGACACCGCTCCGGCGCTTGCCGCCGAGCTATGAGCCCGCAAGCACCGAACTCACCTCCGCAGCCGTGGAGCCGCTGGCCGGCGCGGGCCGTCTTTATGAGCGCCATGAAGGCGGCTTGCTTTCGCGTGCGCTCGGCAAAGCCGTTCACGAGCTGTTTCAGCATCTGGCGCAGCTTCTCGCCGCGGAAACAAGTCCAGTTGCTCGTGAGTCGCTTGCCCGACTGCGGCCACGCATCGCAGCAAACCTCCGCGCCTTCGGCGTTGACGCATCGCAGGCCGATCGCATTGCCGCGCAGGCGCTCGAAATCGTTCTCCGCGCCGCCGATGACCCGCAGGCGCAGTGGATTCTGGCTGCGCACACCGATGCCGCGAGCGAAGCGCGCTGGACGGGCGTCGTGGCCGGCGGTCTGCGGACCGTGCAGGTCGATCGCGTCTTCCGCGCCGGTCCCACGCCGCAATCCAGCGACGACAACTCCACCTGGTGGATCATCGACTACAAGACGGCACACGAAGACGGCCTGGATCCCAAGGCCGCGCTGCCCGAACTGCGCCGCGCTCTTGCGCCGCAGGTTGAGGCCTACGCAAAAGTGCTGCGCAACCTGCACGGCGCAGATGCAGCGGTTCGCGGCGCTTTGTATTACCCGCGCATGGCACTGCTGGATTGGTGGGAGTTGTAGGATCAAGCGGGGTTAGCGGTGTTAGCGGAGCTAGCTTACTGCGCGCAACGCACCTACCTGGCGAGTTCCCCGGCCTGACCCCTTCCTGGCGCAAGTTTCACTCCCCGGGCGCTTACGTCTTGCAGAGTTCTTCTGCGAACACATCGCGTGCGGCAAGAATGATCCGCTCGGCATGGCGCAACATGAGCGCATAGCCAAAGATCGCGGCGATGGCAAACGGGCCAAAGATCCATGCCCCCAGCCATGGCGCCCTAAAGTAACTCGACGCGATGGCTACGGGAATCTGCAACAACATGCTGCCGAACAGCACCGCGAGAACCAGCAAGGCGCTGGTGCGGTTGGTGGGAGTGGCGCGCTGCATCCGCGCCTGCCCCGGAACGAAGTGACGTGGCGCCTGGATCGATCGCAGGGTTCCAATGACCAGATTCATTGCCACGACGAAGACCGTCCAGAACGCCGTAGAGATCTGCAGCGACACCGGAATGGGGGCTCGCGCCAGCACGCAAATGATGGTCCAGGCAAGCCCCACCAGCGTAACGATCAGCGCCAGGCTCATCAAGTTCTTGGCCACAACCACGTCGCGCATGCGAATGGGCGCAAGCAGATACACCTGCACGCCGCGGCCGTCTGCGCCGAAGACGTTGTAGAGCGAGCCGAGAACGCCGATGAGAACGTAAGCGATCGCCGTGGGAAGAAAGAACTTCGAAGAGATGGCCGAAAATGTCCGGTTCATGCTGAAGATGATCACGAACATAAGCGGCGTGAATAATCCGATCAGCTGGGTTCCATTGCCGCGCAGAATGAGCCACTCTTTGCGCAGGCACGCGGTCACGGTGGGCGAAAAGATGCCCCCGGTAACTGCCGGCGCAGGTTGAGCGACGGGTTCGGGCGCCGGCGCTTTGACGCGCGGCGCCGATTGCGCCTGCACGCGCCGGCTCACGCCCTCGCTCAGGTGCTCGCCAAGAAACTGCTTGTGCAGCCGGATGGCAAAGACCGCGGCAAACAGCGCAGTGCTCGCCAGCAATCCTGCAAATTGGGCGAGCGCAGCCAGGGGATGCCTTACGAGCAAAATCGCCTGCGCCGCAAAGCCCGACGGCAGCCAGTTGAGATACGATCCGGAGCTGTGCAGAACGTTGAGCAGCCAACTGCTCCTGACGCCGGGCCCGCGCATCGAGGTTCGCTGCAGATTCATGAACTGGATGCTGACGGCAAACAGCGCCATCAACATGCTGAAAATCTCGCGGAAGCGGCGGTTCGCCAACCAGCGCTCCATCCATGCGCCGATCATGCGCGTGAGATAAATGTTCATCAGCGCGTAGACCGCCATCACCGCCAGCGCGGGCAGCGCCAGCGACGCATCGGCCACGGCGATTCCCACCGCGGCGGCCAGCAGAGCCAGACAACCCACAACGGTGCTGGGCGTCATCAGGCCCAGCAGCGAGCGCAACACAAAATAGCGGCCGAAGCGCAGAGGAAAGCGCACCAGCGACGCGGGATCGAAGCTGGGAATCGAGGCCGCGATGCTGAGGCCGTTGATGCTCACAAACTGCCAGAGTAGCGTGATGCCCAGCAGCATTGAAGCAAGGCTTTGCGGATGACCCTGGGAGATCGCCAACCACGCAAAAAATCCGCTGGCCGCAACCGGGCCCACCACGATCAATGCCAGCATGGGCCAGACGATGAGACGCAGGAGAATGCCAAACACCAGCCCGACAATCTGGCGCGTGCTCTTGGGCCGCTTGCGAAACATGCCGTTGACAAAGATGCGCCAGCGCAGCCACGCGACGGCTAACAACTGCGTGCTCGCCGGAATAGGCGGCATGGAACCAGCAACACTCTCCGGACCCGTCAGCTCAGCCATGAGAGCTCCTGCTCGGATGCAGTGGCGGCGGGATTGCCTTCGCGATCCGTGCCCACAATCTCAAGGAAGATTTGCTCCAGAGTGCGTTTCTCCGGACCGAGCGGCGGCGCGCTTTCCTCGATTCCCATTTGCCCGATGCGCCCGGCTCCGGCGCGCAACTCGTCAAGCGAGCCCTGCGCCACCAGCTGTCCCCGATGAATGATGGCGACGTGCGTGCACAGCCGCTCCACAATCTCCAGTACGTGCGAGGTGAGGAAGATGGTCGCGCCGCGCGCAATCATTCTGAGCAGCATGGCCTTGAGCGTGCCCGCAGCCACGGCGTCCACGCCCTCAAAGGGCTCGTCGAGAAACAGCACCTTGGGCCCGTGAATGACCGCTGCCGCCAACGCCAGTTTCTTCTGCATGCCATGCGAGAAGTCGGTGACCAGCTTCTTCTGCTCGCCGGCCAGTTGCAT
>Ga0181524_10006004_pt1 | contig 10654 bp, 8 predicted proteins | sample PEATcosm2014_Bin_34_FD_119761 | JGI IMG/M metagenome (GOLD analysis project Ga0181524, IMG submission 119761) | Peatland microbial communities from MTU Mesocosm Facility, Houghton, MI, USA - PEATcosm2014_Bin05_60_metaG | ecosystem: Environmental > Terrestrial > Soil > Wetlands > Peat | place...
CGCGTTGCCCCGATTGTTGAGCGCGTCGGCGTGGTCCGGCCGAATGGCGAGCGCCCTGTCCAGGCTCGTCAGCGCCTCCGCCGGGCGTTCCAGCTCTCGCAGCAATCCGCCGCGATTGTTGAGGGCTTCGACGAAATCCGGCCTGACGGCGAGCGCCCGGTCGTAGCTCGCGAGCGCGTCGCGCAGACGCTTGAGGGCGACGAGCGCGTTGCCCTTGTTGCTGAGGGCGTCGGCGTGATCGGGCTTGAGGGCGATCGCCTTGTCGTAACAGACGACCGCCTCCTCGAAGCGGCCCATCGTCGCCTGAACGACCCCGAGATCCGACCAGGCCGCGGCGCGCCTCGGCGCCGCGCGCAGAGCCGCGCTCAACGACCGCGACGCCTCGTCGTTCCTGCGCTGCTGAAACTGAAGAATTCCCTGCCGATGCCAGGCTTCGAAATTGCCGGGCTGCGTCGTCAGGACGGCCTTGTAGAGGCGCTCGGCCTGATCGAGTTCGCCGAGCCGATGCATTTGAATAGCCCGCTGCAACAGCGGCGACGCGGCGGAGGTGGGATTGCGGATCGGAGGCCGCTGTTTCATGGCGATGACCCTGGTGAATCCGATCAGAATTCATTTGTGATTCTGCATCGGTCGCCCGACTTGGCGGGATGCTTCCCGTTAGACCCGTCGAACCTTTCGCCTGGCTTGCGGGCAAGGGAAGTATTCACAAATGTAAGTCGTTGACTTTCATGCGCCGCGGGATCGCCGATTTCCGGGCCGCGGCGGCCGCCCGTTAGGCGCCGAGCGCCGCGAAGCGGATGATGCGGCAGGGCGCGCCCGCTTCGGCCGGCGGCGCGTCGGGCGCGCGCACGATCAGCGCCTCGGCGCGGGCGAGCGTCTTGACCAGCGAGGAATCCTGCGAAGCCACGGGGCGAGCGAGAAAGGCGCCGTCGCCGTCGCGCATAAGAGTCGCCCGCAAATAATTCTTGCGGGCGCCGTTGGCGCTCAATGGCGCGCCAAGGCGCGCGGGTTCGCTGGGGTCGGCGCCGGCCTCGGGGTCGCCGACCAGCGCGCGCAGCAGGGGCCTCAGGAACAGCAGCGCGCACACCGTCGAGGACGTCGGATTGCCAGGCAGGCCGAGCACGCTCATCGCGCCGAGCCGGCCATGGATCAAGGGTTTGCCCGGCCGCATGGCGATGCGCCAGAAGCCGAGCTCCATGCCGGCCTCCGCGAGCGCGCCTCGCACCAGATCGTGATCGCCGACCGAGGCGCCGCCGAGCGTCGCCAGCACGTCGGCCTCGGCCTCCCGCGCCGCCGCGAGACTGCGCGCCAGCGCGTTCGGATCGTCGGCGGCGATGCCGAGGTCGATCGGCTCGCCGCCGGCCGCGACGACGACGCCGGCGATGGCGAAATTGTTGGAGGCGACGATCTGAGCGGGGCCACGCGCCGCCCCCGGCGCGACCAGTTCGTCGCCGGTGGCGAGAATGGCGACGCGCGGCCGTCGGCGCACGACGAGGCGCGGGCAGTCGGCCGCGGCGGCGAGCGCGACGTCGCGGGGGGTAAGGCGGCGGCCCGCGGCGAGCATCGTTTCGCCCGCCTCGAAGTCGGACCCGCGCGCGCGCACGTTTTCGCCCGGCGAGACGCCGGCTTCGAGCGCGACCGTATCGCCCTCGCGTCGCGCCTCCTCCTGCGCCACGACCGCGTCGGCGCCGTCGGGCATCGGCGCGCCGGTGAAAATGCGCACCGCTTGGCCCGCCGCAAGGCGGCCAAAGAAGGCGCGTCCGGCCGCCGACTCGCCGACTGCCGCGAGCCGCGCCCCGGGCTGCGCCGCGTTGGCCGCGCGTAAGGCATAGCCGTCCATCGCCGAGCTGGCGAACGGCGGCTGGGCGCGCGACGCGCGCACTTCGCGCGCCAGCGTGCGACCCAGCGCGTCGCCGAGCGCGACGCTTTCCTCGGCTAACGATTCGCGCGCCGAAGCGAGCACCCGCGCCAGCGCCTCCTCGACCGAAATCAAGCCGCCGCCGGTCATCGCGCCGGCTCGGGAGCGCGCCACAGACCCGACTTGCCGCCGCGCTTCTCGATCAGGCGCACGCCTTCGATGCGCATGGCGCGATCGACCGCCTTGGCCATGTCGTAGATCGTCAGACAGGCGAGAGCGACCGCGGTCAAGGCCTCCATCTCGACGCCGGTCCGGCCGTGCGTCTTGACCTCGGCGCGGACGATCACGCCGGGCAGGGCCTCGTCGGGATCAAGCTCGAGGGAGACCTTGGTCAGCGCGATGGGGTGGCAGAGCGGGATCAGCTCGTGCGTCCGCTTGGCCGCCATGATCCCGGCGATCCGCGCCGCGCCGAGCGCGTCGCCCTTCTTGGCCTCGCCCGCGAGGATCAGCGCCAGGGTCTCGGGCTTCATGACGACGCGCCCTTCGGCGATGGCGACGCGGGTCGTCGCGTCCTTATCGGAAACGTCGACCATGCGCGCCTCGCCGGAGGCGCCGATATGGGTGAGCGCGGCCATGCCGGTATCAAACAAGATTCTTCGCCGCTGGCAATGGCGGGTCGTTGGACGGGGCGGCGAACTCAGGTTGGCGAATGCCGAGAACCGTCGACACAGTGCGCCGTCGACCTCTTGGATAGCCTCTTTTTCCGACCGTTCGAGCCTGTCAAGGACGGCCCTTCGGGCCGCCGCGAAGCGGCTAAAGTCCTTGACAGGCTCGAACGGTCGGAAATCCTGCATCCAAGAGGTCGACGGCGGGGAGCGTCGCATCGCCGGGGCGCTCGCGTTGGCCCAGGCTCGCAGCCCCGCCTCGTTCCGCCCGCCAGTTGATTCGCGTTCCGGCGTCGGACAATTCGATGACGATGGCCCAAACCCAATCCCAGCCGGCCGGCCTCGCTGCGCGCGAATGCGGCGCCTGCGCGCCTAGGGCTTGAGAAAGCCGGGCAAGCCTGAAACATTGGGCGCTATTGCAACAGTTCCGCCGGAGGCCCGTCATGCGCAACTCCGCCGTCTCTCTCGCCGTCGAGCCCGCGCGATGAGGGACGCGATCGCCTATCTCAAGCGCGCCGTCGAGCAGGGGCGCGGCCTCGCACGCGCCGATCTCGTGCTCAAGGGCGGGCGCATTTTCGATCTCGTCACCGGCGAACTGACGAGAAGCGACGTCGCCATCGCCGGCGACCGCATCGTCGGGACGCACGGCGACTATCGCGGCGCGGTCGAGATCGACGTCGCCGGCAAGGTCGTCGTTCCCGGCTTCATCGACGCGCATCTGCACGTCGAATCCTCGCTCATTACGCCGCTCGAATTCGATCGCTGCGTGCTCGCGCACGGCGTCACCACGGCGATCTGCGATCCGCACGAGATCGCCAACGTGCTCGGCGTCGCCGGCCTCAGCTATTTTCTCGACGCGGCGATGGCGACCGCGATGGACTTGCGCGTGCAGCTTTCGAGCTGCGTGCCGGCGACGCATCTGGAGACTTCCGGCGCGCGGCTGGAGGTCGACGATCTCCTGTCGCTGGCGCGCCACCCGAAAGCGCTGGGCCTCGCCGAATTCATGAATTTCCCCGGCGTGCTCGCGCGCGATCCCGCTTGCCTGGCCAAGCTCGCCGCGTTCCAGGGCCGCCCGATCGACGGCCACGCTCCGCTGCTCGGCGGCCTCGATCTCAACGGCTACTTGAGCGTCGGCGTTCGCACCGATCACGAGGCGACCAGCGCGTCCGAGGCGCTGGAGAAGCTCGCCAAGGGCATGCAGATTCTAGTGCGCGAGGGCTCCGTCTCCAAGGACCTGCGCGCGCTGGCGCCGATCGTCACCGAGCGCCATTCGCCGTTCATCGCATTCTGCACCGACGACCGCAATCCGCTCGACATCGCCGAGGAGGGCCATCTCGACTTCATCATCCGCACGGCGATCGAGCTCGGCGCGCCGCCGCTCGCCGCCTATCGCGCCGCCAGCATTTCCGCCGCGCGCATTTTCGGCCTCAACGATCGCGGCCTGGTCGCGCCGGGCTGGCGCGCCGATCTCGCGGTGCTCGACGATCTCGAATCCTGCGCGGTGTCGCGCGTCGTGACGGCCGGGCGGATCGTCGGCGACGCGTTCTACGCCGCGCGGGCGCTTATCGCGCCGGTCGGCCGCCACAGCGTCAAGGCGCGGCGCGTTTCCGCGGGCGATTTCGCCGCGCGCGGGCAGGGGCCCTCGACCCAGGCGATCGGCGTCGTCCCCGGCAAGATCATCACCGAGCGCCTGCCGGCGATCCTGCCGTTCGCCAAGGGCCTGCGCGGCGTCGATCTCGACCAGGATTTCGTCAAGGTCGCCGTCGTCGCGCGCCACGGCGTCAACGACAATATCGCTGTCGCCTTCGTCCACGGCTTCGGCATGAAGCGCGGCGCCATCGCCTCCTCGGTCGGCCACGACTGCCACAACATCACCGTCGTCGGCGCCGACGAGGCGGACATGGCGATCGCGGTCAATCGGCTCATCGAGATCGAAGGCGGCTTCGCGGTCGCCGAGGGCGGGCGGACGGTCGCCGAACTCGCGTTGCCGATCGCCGGGCTGATGAGCCTGATGAGCTTCGAAGAGGTGCGCAAGGCGCTGATCCCGCTACGCGCGGCGGCCAAGAGCCTCGGCGTCGCGCTCGCCGAGCCGTTCCTGCAAGTCGCTTTCCTGTCGCTGCCGGTGATCCCGCACCTCAAGATCACCGACATGGGCCTCGTCGACGTCGACCGATTCGAATTCGTGCGCGATTGACGCCGCTCGCCGGCTCGCCGCTAGAGCGGGGCGGAGGCTCGCGCCCTGCGCACGGCCTCGGCGATGTCGTCGTTTCGCCACAAGCCCTGCACGCGCTCGCTTTCGCCTTGCGGCGCGTCGCGCAACGCGACCTCCGGCTTGGGCAATCGGAAGGGAGGCTCGAGGAGGTTGATCTCGCGGTGCAATCCCGTCTTGATGTCCACGTTATGCGAAATATACGGATGCGTCGTCAGAAGGCAGTAAGGCGTTCCCGACCTCAGGAAACGCTCGAACGTTCTGAAAATGTCGGCGAAGGAAAAGTGAAATAAGCCGTCCCGGCACAGCCACAGATCGCTTTTGGGATGATCCTCGTTGATGATGTCCATGACCAGGAAGGTCTTGCTGGCGTCGCCGCGGTATGTGCAGTGAAGCGAGTCGATCAATTCGCCGACGATGTCGGCGCCGATATATTTCATCCCGCTGGGAAACTTGACCTGCTTCATCCAATTGAAATCCCCGCAGGGGGCGTCGAACAGGGTCGCCACGCGCCGGGAATGGAGCAGGGGTTCGAATTCCGCCCGAAAAACCTCGGTGGAGGCGAGCGTCGAACCGTTGCCGCTGATCGATTCCGCGCTGCCCCAATAATTGGACTTGTAAATCAGGCGAAACGCCTCCTCGGCGTCGGCCGACTCCCGAATCTGCTTTCTTATCCGCTTCTTTTCCAGGCGCCTGGCCTGCCTTCGAACGAAGCGGAGCTTCATCAGCAGCTCAAACATCCCGCCGTTTCCCAGATAGCGTCTCGCCCGATCGACAGTTCGGCGCGGTGCCGTTTCCATAGCAAGTCCGCCGCGCGCCTTCTATCCTCGCACGCGAAACGTGCGCCCGTCGTATTGCGAGGGCTCCGCCGGGCCCGGCGGCGCAAAGGCGAACGCGTCGGCGAACAATCCTTGCTCGGCCGCCCGCGACAAGAATTCGACGAATCGAGCGCGGCGAGCGCGCCAGAAATCGAGATGGGCGCGGGTTCGGCCGGTCACGATCCCCAATCGATAGACGCTCCGGTAGAGACCGATTCGAATTTTCTTCAGGCGCTTGAAGCGCGGCGTGCGCTCCCGCGCGGGCAATCGGCTGAGATCGACGCGCGCCGCGCTCGCCATCGCGGCGAACTTCTCGGCGTAGAGGGGATACTGATCGGCGAATTCACGGTGCCAGGGTTTCACGAATCCGGTGACGTGAACGACGCGCGGATTGATCGCCCCCTGCAAGCCGGCCTCGAGGAACGGTATCAGGCAGTTCCAGCGCGGACTGAGGGGCAGCCAATCGGGGAAGAGAAAGTTCAGGAAATCCTGGTCGAGATAGCCCAGTCCGAGGCGCTTGGGGAAAAACGCCAGCGCTTCGGCCGCTACGTCGCGTTCGAGCCAACGCTTGCGGTCGATGAGCAACATGCCCGAATTAAAATATCGCGCGCCGGCCGGCCGGCCGTTGGCGGGAATTTTCTCGACCCTCCGGTCCAAGGCCTCTTCGATGGCGACGTCGTAGGTCGCCGCGAGCGCGGCGCCGCGCATGTCGAGCGAAAAGAGCTCGTCGAGCGGTCCGTCGATGACGACGTCGACGTCGAGGTAGAGCAGGCGATCGGCGACAAGGATTTGCGGAGCGAACAACCGCCCGTAGATCTCGCGCGGCCAGGCTTTGGGCGTCGGCAGCGCCTCGGGCGTCAGGCCCGCCAACTCGTCGCGATGCAAATGAAGGCGCCCGGCGGACTCGGCCTCGATGCGCGGGTCGAACCGAACTTCGCCGCTGCCCTGTCCGTCGACGAAGACGTGGACGCCGACATCGCCGCCGCTCATGGCCAGGGCGCGAACCGCCTGAATGGCGGCCAACAGGAAGAACTTGGCGTCGACGACGAAAAAGATCTCGCCCTTCATCGCTTCGCCCGCCGATCGAGGCCGTCGCGCCGGCGCTTTCCCGGCGCCTCTTCGCTCGGCGCTCTCGCCGGGATCATTGCAACGCCCGCTTCGCCTGGGCGCCGAAGGCGAAGACGACCGCGAGGGCGAGCCAGGAGAGGATCGTCAGCGACCCGCCGATCGGCGCCGCAAACGGGAACAAGCGCGCGCCGAGAAAGGCGCGCGCCGTCAGATCGGCGTCGAACAGGACCGCCCCGGCGGCGAGCGCGAATCCGGCGGCCAGCAGGCGCTTCGAGCCCTCGCCGACGCGCGCATGGGCGCTGACGGCGAGCAGCGCGGCGGCGTGCAGGACGAGGAACAGCGACGCCTTGTCGGCGAGTTCGCCGCCGTCGGCATGGACGGCCGCCGCCGCGAGCGCGACGCCGCCGGCCCCCATCAGGGCGGCGAGGGCGGCGAGGGCGTCGGGGGCGCGCGGCATCCTGGGCTCCGGGTCGGCGGGTCGGCCGGTTAAGAGGCCCGCCATCGGCGTCTTGTCAATCGCCTTGCCCATCGGGGGCCCGCGAACTCGGGTCGACGCGCGACGGCTTACCAGCGCCTGAAAGCCGGGGTAAAGCTTTTGCTCGCCGGACCCCCGGCGCGCCCGAGACCCGCTCATGCCGTTGCTGCATCACCTGCATCAGTTCGTCGCCGAATACGGCTATTTCGGTATTTTTCTCCTGGTGGCGCTGGAGAGCGCGGGGGTGCCGATTCCGGGCGAGACGGCGCTGGTGAGCGGGGCGGTGTTGGCCGAGCGCGGCGATTTCCATATCGTCCTGGTCATCGCCTGCGCCGCGGCGGCGGCGATCCTGGGGGGCAGTGCGGGCTATTGGGTCGGGCGCGAGTTCGGTTTCCCGCTCGTCTACCGATACGGAAATTACATCGGCGTCGACGAGGGGCGGCTCAAGGTCGCCCAATATCTGTTCATGCGCCACGGCGGCAAGATCGTGTTCTTCGGCCGCTTCATTGCGATCTTGCGCGCGTTCGCGGCGTTTCTGGCCGGCGTCAATCATCTGCCCTGGCCGCGCTTTCTCTTCTTCAACGCGCTCGGCGGGATCGTGTGGGCGACGCTGTTCGGCCTCGGCGGCTATTTCCTCGGCCTCGCCTTCGAGCATTACGCGCGCCCCGTCGGCGTCGCCGCGCTGATCGCCGCCGTCATCGGCGCTTTCGCCGCGAGCCGCTTCATCGCCCATCACGAACAGGCGCTGCGCGCCGAAGCCGAGGCCGCGCTGCCGGGGCCGCTGGTCGCGCCGAAGCGGCGCTGAACCGCCGACTTATCCCCAGCTTATCCCCAGCCTATCCACAGCTTGTCCTAAGACCGCGGCGCTCAGCTCGCGCGCGGCGCCGCCGCCAGGGCGCGGTCCTGCGGGCCTATCCACAGCCGCATTCGCTCCGAGCGGCGTAGCAGATCGACGCTCACCGTGCGGGCGATCTTGTCGGCGTCGAGCAGGCGCATCAGGTCGGCGACGCTGGTCACCGGCTTGTCGTCGAGCGCGATGACGAGATCGCCGGTCAGCAGGCCGGCGTGCGCGGCCGGGCCGCGCTGGTCGACGCTGAGGAGGCGCGCGCCGCTCGCCTGGTCGAGCCCGAGGCGCAGCGCGATGCGGCGCGGGATCGGCGTCGTCGCCGCGCCGACGCCGATATAGGCGCGGCGCACGCGCCCGTGTCGCGCGATTTCGCCGGCGACGAAGTTCGCTGTGTTGGAGGCGACCGCAAAGCAGATGCCCTGCGCGCCCATGATGATCGCGGTGTTGATGCCGATCACTTCGCCGGCCGAGGAGGCGAGCGGCCCGCCCGAATTGCCGGGGTTGAGCGCCGCGTCGGTCTGCACGACGTCCTCGATCATCCGCCCGGTGCGCGATTGCAACGAGCGGCCGAGCGCCGAAATGACGCCCGCCGTCACCGTCGCGTCGAAGCCTAACGGGTTGCCGATGGCGATGGCGATCTGGCCGCGCTTGAGGCGCGAGCTGTCGCCGAGCCGCGCCGCCGGCAGCGTGACGCTTTCGTCGACGCGCAGCAGCGCCAGATCGGTGTCGGGATCGTCGCCGAGCGCGCGCGCCTGGAATTCGCGCCCATCCAGCGTCGTCAGCGCGACGCTGCGCGCGCCCTGCACGACGTGGCTGTTGGTCAGCGCCAGGCCGTCGGGCGAAATGATCACGCCCGAGCCCGCGCCCGCGGCCCTGCCGCCGCGGCGCACGTCGATGCGCACGACGCTGGGGCTGAGCCGATCGACGACATCCGTGACGACGCGCGAATAGGCGTCGAGCGCCGCGTCGTCGCTCGCCGAAGCAGCGCCGGGGCCGCTCGATGCGCCCTCGCCGTCGAGCGTGAAGCGAGGATTGAAACCTGAATCCGCCATGCGCGGCATATGGGAGGCGGCGCCGCGCGCGGCAAGGCGGCCGGCTGCGCGAGCGGATCGTTTCGACGCTAGGCCGCCCCTGCGGTGCCGGCCCGAAGCGATTGTCTCCCGCCGTGCCCTTGAAGCAGAACCACACCAGGAGCGCAACGCCGCCAATCAGCGGCACGAAGACGATCAGCAGGCGCCAGCCGGAGCGATCGGTGTCGTGCAGCCGCCTGACGCCGACGGCGACGGCCGGGATGATCAGGCCGAGCGCGACAATCCCTTGAAGTATCGGATAGCCGATGACCGCTTTGTCGACGATCGAGGCGAGGATGTTGGCCAAGGCGTTGAAGAGCGCGAACCACCAATATTCCGGCCGCGCCGCGCGGCCCTGAAAGTCCGCGTATTTCGACAAGCAGGCAGCAATCGCCAGTCCAAAGCCCATATCCGCCTCCCGCAGCCCGCCCCGACGCCGCGCCCCTACACGTGCTCCACCGCCACCACGCCGGCGACCGCCTTCAGCGCGCCGGCGAGCGCGCCGGTGACGGCGTAGCGGCCCGGCAGCTTCACCTCGACTTCGCCTTCGCGGGGCCCGAGCATCACCACCAGCGAGACTTCGCCTTCGCCCTTGGCGCGCAGGCGCTCGGCGATCGAGGCGAGCGGGGATTCGTCGCGCACGAACACGCGCAGGCCCGTCTGGATCTTGGCGGCCGCCTCGCTCAGCGACTCGACCCCAACGATGCGCGCGCGCACGTCCTCGCCTTCGACGGCGGCCTGCAGGCTCACCAGCACGTCGGCGCCTTTTTCCAGCAGGTCGCGGTATTGGGCGAGGCCCTCCTGGAAGAGGATCGCCTCGTATTGGCCGCTGGGGTCGGAGAGCTGGACGACGCCGATTTTCGCGCCGCTCTTGGCGCGCCGCTCGTAGCGGTCGATGACGCTGGCGCCAAGCCGCGCGGTCGTCGCGCCGCCGTGAACGGCGCGCGCGAACTCCGCCCAGCGCACCGCGCGCAGCCGCTTCAGCGCCGGCTCGTAGGCCTCCAGCGGGTGGCCGGAGAGGAAGAAGCCGACCGCCTCGAATTCGCGCCGCAGGCGATCCGCCGCCGACCACGCTGGCGCGGGCGCCCGCAGCGGCGCGGCTTCCGTGTCGCCGAACAGCAGCTCGTTCTGCCCGGCCGCCTCTTCCTCGGCGCGCCGATGGGCGAGCGCCAGCATCGGCTCGATCGCGGCGAAGGCGAGCGCGCGGTCCGGCTCCAATTCGTCGAAGGCGCCGGCGGCGGCGAGGCTTTCCAGCGCCTTCTTGTTCATGCCGCGCGCCTCGACACGGCGCGCGAAGTCGGCGAGCGAGGCGAACGGCCGCTCGCCGCGCGCCTCGACGATCGCCGCCGCCTGCGCCTCGCCGACGCCCTTGACCGCGCTGAGGGCGTAGGCGATCGACAGCGCGCCGGACGCGCCGAGCCGCACGTCGAAATCGACGTCGGAGCCGTTGATCGAAGGCGGCGCCACCGCGAGCCCGAGTCTTTGCGCCTCGGCGCGGAATTCGGCCAGCTTGTCGGTGTTGGACTTGTCCAGCGTCATCGACGCGGCGAGGAATTCGGCGGGGTGATGGGCCTTGAACCAGGCGGTTTGATAGGCGATGAGGGCGTAGGGCGCGGAATGCGACTTGTTGAAGCCGTATTCGGC
>Ga0181524_10006009_pt1 | contig 10652 bp, 10 predicted proteins | sample PEATcosm2014_Bin_34_FD_119761 | JGI IMG/M metagenome (GOLD analysis project Ga0181524, IMG submission 119761) | Peatland microbial communities from MTU Mesocosm Facility, Houghton, MI, USA - PEATcosm2014_Bin05_60_metaG | ecosystem: Environmental > Terrestrial > Soil > Wetlands > Peat | place...
AAAGACAGGGACTAGGGACTAGGGGGCACGAGCCAGTAGCCAGTAGCCCGTAGTTGGTAGCTCGTGGTTGACGGACCGTGTGGGATAGGAATTCGACGACTTGCGGGTGGAGGGAAGGGCGGAAAGTGACGACGCGCAGGTGGAATTTTGAGGCGCGAAATCGTCGCATCGCGAGCGCGCGTGAAATAAGACCTGCAGGTGGAGAAATCCGGTGAAATTGTGACCTGCAGGTGATTGGAAATGGGTGATTTCGTCGAATCGGAGTTGTTGCGAAGGGTTTTTTGCCAATCTGCGCGGGAGACGTTTGCGGGGTTTGCAAAGCCAGGAGATCCCCCACCCTAGCGGCAAGAACAAGAACGCCGCTAGGATGGGGCACCCGCCGGGCAGGGCGCGGCCCCGGGCAGTGAGTGATCCGTGAACAACAATCAGCAGGCAAGGAGCCGGCTGCGGAGACTCGCGCTGGCGAAAGTACTTTGGGCTGGAGTCCGGCCTAAACGGAACCGGATTGGGCTTTCTTGCGGGTTGTAAGACTGCTGCGCGGTAACGATCCGGCTTCGATGAGTGGCTCGGCGATTTGGCATTCGTTGATGAGGACCGGAGAAGTGAATCTCGTTTCAGGGAACTGATCCTGAAAAACGCGATTCGAATCCCGCCGGTTTAGGTCCGAGGTTTCCCATATCTCCAAAGGCGAGGGATCTGGGGTGGCCTTCTTTCGTGATTAGATCAGCTCTCCGGGGCCTAGCCCCCATTCCGCCCCATTGCAGACGTTGTTTTCTGCCATTACAATACAAAGCCAACTCAGTAAACCGTACAATACCCGTTCTGTATCGGACCATCTTCGGAGTCGCATGGCTAAGAAAAGCACGACAATATCTGTTCCGCCTCAAACTCTAACTGGCTTCATCGATGCATTTGAGCAATATACGTTGAGGCCTAATTATCCGTTGAATTGCTATCGCGGACAGCGTGATGCCTCTTGGCAGATTGTAGCGGGCATATTCCGACCTGATCTCAAGGGGCTTCTTAAGAATGAGAAAAAAGCGGTTCGCGAAATGATCTCAGTTCATCCCAACGAGTTTGCATCCGACGAAACCATGTTCGATAAGCTCGTTCGGATGCAGCATTTTGGACTGCCAACTCGACTGCTGGATGTTTCGAGGAATGCGTTGGTCGCCCTTTATTTTGCAACCGACCCAGGCCCTCATCGTAGCAAACCGAGTGACGGCATGGTCACAGCTTTCGGAATCCCGGAAGAATTCGAGAAGTACTTTGACAGCGATTCAGTAAGTTGCATTGCCAATTTAGCCAATATGACTTCTGGGGAGAAGGACGAGATTGATCGATTGAAAGAGTCACTAATAGGACTACCTGAAGACGAACAAATCACGAAATTCAATAATGATGGCGTTATAAAACGACTTCATCAGTTCATTAGGTCAGAAAAATCATATTTTCAGGAAATTATCGACCCAATAGATCTAGTTAAGCCATATTTTGTTCATCCCAAAATGAGCAATAGACGAATTTTGGCACAGTCCGGTGCCTTCATCCTCTACGGCCTAGATCCATTCAAGAAAACATTTTTCCCGTACAAGATTGAAGAAACATCATTCCTTGTTCCTCAGAAAGCGAAGAAACCTATTCGTAAGGCACTCGCAAATCTCGGCATCAATGAAAGCACACTTTTCCCTGAGATCGACAAGGTTGCAGCCCGGATCAAGAATCAGTACTAGAAGAAGTAGGACATCGGCTGAAAACTAGCTTGCGAACTACCATGGGCGGACATTCAAACCAAGACACTGCGGAGCGACATGTCGGTTCGGCTTTCAAAATGCCGCGGTGATGCATTCGGCTTTTAGAGTTTCCGCCACCTGTCCCTGCCGCCGACATTGGTGTCACGGACGCGCTCAACGTGAACGGCTGCATTCGGGTTCATCTCACGAGCCCGCTCAATGGCTTCGGCTTGAGTTGGGCGTATTGCACTGGCCCTTTCCGAACCTGGTTTTCTTACCGCATAATCTCCCTGCTCACGCCTTTCGATATACACTTCATTTTTGGCCATGTGCCCCCCTCTCCTGCGGGTAGGATACACCGAAGAACACCGCTGACACTACATTGAGCTCGCCGGGTGCATTCTGCAGGCCTGTATGTTTTTCGAATATAGCGTGATCAGGTTAGAACGACGCATCATTAGATGATGCCAACAGGCCAATGCGCTCATTGAGCGCAGATTTCCCATCTCTCCGCAGATTCGTTCCCTGAAACAGAGTTGCAGAAGCCGTACAAGCATAGATTGCCGTTGTATGGCGCAGGGCGGTGACAATTTATCGCGGCTTCACCGCGTACTTGATTTCTCGAAGGTGGGTGGGCTGGGTCGTAGTCCCCAGGCTTGCGCCGTAGGGCTAGTGTGGTGTCCCCGAATTTCGCGACAAAATGAGCGAAGAACAACCGCAGGTCCCCGTTCGACTTCGCTCAGGGCAGGCTTTCGACTCCGTTTGGCCGAAAAACGGCCAAACTCCGCTCAGGGTGACATCTGGATTTATGATGCGAACTTCGGAGACGGGAGACTAGCGGCAAGAACAAGAACGCCGCTAGGATGCTTAGCTCTCTTTCAGTTATTCCAGCGCGGAGGGAAGCTCCTCCTCGGGCCAGTTGTAGTCTTCACCGCTGTTGCGGCACGGAACCTGTCAGCAGCCGCAATGTGCGGTATCGAACACAAGGATGAGGACAAGCTCAAAAGGGGCGCCAGTGCCCAAGAAAAGGTTGGTGAGCTCATCAACTCGTCTTACGAGGCGGGTCCATCCCTCAGGTCACTTCAGCTTAAAGCTTCTCGTTTGCTGAGTTTACGCAGAAGTACGGAGAGCGCGAGACGCGCCGAACGCACCTCCGCCGCCAAGACCTCAAGCACCTTTGGGAACAAGGAAGGTTCTGACTGCATCAGGTCCTCAAAGTCCTTCCGGGCAATGAAGTCCACTTCCGAACCGGGACGGGCCATGGCGCCCAGAGTGTAGGAGTTCTTGCCCACAACCGCGGCAACCCCGAGGATGGAACCTGGGCCGACGGTCAGGCGCAAGACCTCTTCCCCGTCGTCTGCGGTCATTACCATTGAGGCTTTGCCGCTCTTAAGAAGATAGAGACCGGCTGGGGTCTCACCTTGTTTGAAAAGCAGATGTCCCTTCATACACGGCACCGATACCGAACGTTGCTGTAGAGCTTGGATGAGTGCGATGTCGGCTACAAAGGAGTTCTGCATGGAGAACCGCCTCTCTGCCTCGTTGCCACTTTCACGAGCGAGACGAGGCTTTGAAAAATGCAATGGAGTATAGTCTCACTCCATTTAAGAGAGGGGACGTGATGTCGATCACGAACGCATGGTCAAGCAAAGCCTATCCGTGTTGGAGGCCTGTATGAATGTTGAGCAGTTGGCAGGCTCGAATGAGCTAATACCCGGGAGGGACTTGTGCCCGAGTTTGAGCAACCTGCTTGCCCAGACTGCCCGGCAGAGCTAAAGAAGCCCGAGGCGCACATACTCTTCGTGAATGATCCGATAACACTCGCAAGCAACAATTGCGAGGCGTTCGCGATCCTGGATCGTGACATGCCCACGCGAATATGCAATGAGTCCAGCCTTGTGCAACATACCGGCTGCCACGGTGACCGTGGATCGGCGCGTGCCCAGCATCATGGACAGAAATTCTTGCGTTATGGGTACATGATCGCTTTGCACTCTATCCTGGCACATCAACAGCCACCGGGCCAGGCGCTCTTCGAGTTCATGCACCCGATTACATGCAGCCGTCTGAGCGGTCTGCAAAAGCATTCCTTGAATGGCTCGTTGCAAACACAGACGCAGTTCGCTCGACGCCTCGATCTGTTCCTGCACAACCTCGGCCTTCACGCTGAAGCCGTGTCCCGGAATTTGGATGAAGGCCCGGTTCGGAGAGTGTCCGGCGCCTAGCACGGCGGGAAGCCCCACAAATCCGTCTCGCCCGGTCATGCCCACCTCGACGGTGCTTCCGTTTTCCATGGTTACAACAACGGAACAAACGCCCTCTTCCAGAAAATACACGGTATCAGCCGTTTGGCCCGAGTCTTGCAGGGTTCGATTCATTTTCAGAGTTACCGGGGAAAGATGGGGCGCGAGACGCTTCATATCGGCTGCCGGCAGCGAAGCCAGCACCCGGTTCTTGTATGGCAGTGGAACTGAAATCGATGGCATGGGGCTCCTTTGCGCCGTGAAGCCAAAAGGCTTGCACCTGAACGCGCATGAGAGCCTACCCAGAACCCTCGTTTTGGTCAGAAGTGAGCGACGTGCGTATAGAGATGTGTAACAATCGTACGCCACTCAATGCACAATTTAATGCTTGACAAGCGACAGACGCGCCCGAAAAATGTTCGATAGGCGACAGACACGGCCGAAAAAGAAGAATTATTCTGCGCCTAACGCCGTAGGCACGAGAGAAAGAGAATCTCACCCACAACTGCCAGTTCCACTGCCAGTTCCGCTGTCGGCTTCCCGCTGGTAGTTGTGGATATTGCCGAAGGCCGCCAATGCGGCTAAAGCAGACTGAAACGCCGGCGTTCTGCACGTTCAACATTTGATTGCATTTGTACGACTGGCTGCCGTCGCGCTGTCTGACGATTCTGCCCCTCCCCAGGGAACAGGCGAGGAAAGCTGGGCGCCCGAAGGCCGTGATTTTGCCTAAACATGAGGAGGTTCTATGGCGCTGACTGTGGTTCTCTCCGTCGGCCTGGATCCGGATTTATTGAGTACTCGTAACCTCGTCTTGCAATCCGCCGGCTACACCGTTGTCCCAGCGTACTCAGCCAGAGAGGCGGCTGATCGCTTTCGAGAGCACGATTTCGACCTTGTCCTCCTGTGTCAATCCATTCCCACGAAAGAAAAAGACCGCCTGACCCTCTGGATTCGAGCGTCCGGGTCGCGTGTTCCCCTGGTCTCAGTAGCGAGAAAACTCTCTGAAGACGATGCCTCCGGGGGTGTGACAGTTGACAGTGAGCCAAGCGCACTCCTCTGGGGCATACAGGAAGTGCTCATCAACGCAAAGAACCCGGCGGCGCAGACGGCGACGGCTCTCGACAATCGAGCGGTCGATGCCCCGCAAAGGAAGAAGCTGCCAAAACCGAGCACTCGCTATGAACAACAAACTCAAACCGCGAAGGAACGTTTTGCTTCTCATGCCCGCAGAGGTTGGACAAGTGCAGGGTGATCTCCTTCTCCGGGATTGACACCAGCCGGTCAGTTCACGCGGGAACTAAAAGAAGGGCATCCTCAGCTGTTAAAAAAACTCGTCGTTCCTCAAGTCTTGAAAAAGGGGAGCCACCGTGTCTCAGCCACGCCAGCGACCGCGCGTATATGTTGTCGATGACGAGGAAGTCATCGCGTCAAGCCTTGAAATGGCTCTGCACTTGCACGGAGGCTTCAGTGCAAGATCCTTCGCGAAGCCCATCGAGGCTTTGGAGGCCGCTCGCCTTGAACCTCCCGACCTTCTTATTGCCGATGTTGCGATGCCGCAGCTCTCGGGGATCGAACTCGCGATTCAGGTGCGAGAGCATTGTCCGGATTGCAAAGTGCTGCTGTTTCCCGAACAAGCCGCCACCGCTCGTCTGCTTGAAGCTGCCCGGGCGGCGGGATACGATTTCGAGCTTCACCCCAAGCCTGTGCACCCGGCGGACCTGTTGGAAAAAATCCAGTATTTAACTGAACCGAAATCGTCGCTGCCTGCACAGCAGGTGCAAGCGTGACACTAAGCCAGCACCCAGTGTGCGAAGTTTGATTGGCCGGAGAGGCCGGACTGGAACGTATTCGGCAGTGTAAGGTGTGCTGGGCCGGCGACCCATCGCGGCAACAGGGGAAATTCTCAATGACAATACCCATCGAAAGACCCGACGCGCTGTCCTCTGCGCTCCGGGTGGCGCGTGGGAACGAGCAGAGGTGGCTGGAAATGTTCCCGGGGTTCTCTGCGGACAGCGAACAGATGGAGCAATGGATCAGTACTGCCAGGCTCCGGCGTCTCAAGGTCAAACGGATCGAGGCGCTCTTGGCAGAGACGATGGAAAGTCGAGCTTGCCGACGGTCTGAGGGAATTGAGAATACTCTCGCCGGCAACGAATCGCTGGGTATCCCCGCAGTTTGACGATTCCCTGAACTGACGGAACAGAAAAGTTGCCAACCGAAAATAGGGAAATCATGGCCTTTTGGTTCTGGCAAAGGCGCTGCCGGGCGCGCACGGTTCTTTGGCTCTGGGAGGAATACAGAGAGGGATCGCAGCAGCGGCAACCGGCGGTATACTGTCATCACCGAGAAAGCAAGATGGAAATTCCGGATCCATCCGCCAACTCGCCGCGCGATCTTCAATTCGCTCTGCGGTTGACGCGGTGAACACCATACATTCCGCTCGAAAGCGGACCGAGGCGCGATGAACCGCAGATCGTTTCTGGTGAGCGGCCTGGCCGCCGCTGCCGCCATCCCCGCATTGCGAGCCTCCGGCGTACAGGGCGTTGAGTTCTATGTCGCTCCCAGGGGCCGGGATGAGAATCCCGGCACCAGGAGCAAGCCCTTCGCTACCCTCGAGCGCGCGCGCGACGAGGTACGCAAGCTGATTGCCAAGGGGCTCGGGACAAACGTCACCGTCCGGATCTATGGCGGCACCTACACGTTGCGAGAGACCCTGGTCTTCGGACTCGAGGATTCGGGGACGGATGAGTACTCGATCGCTTATGAGGCGGTTCCGGGCGAGGAACCGGTGATCACGTCGGGCGTGAAGATCGAAGGCTGGAAGCAACTCGACGCCATGCTGCCCGAACTGCCGGTTCCCGCCTGTGGGAAGGTGTGGGTGGCGGATGTCCCCGAATCGCTGGGCCGGTTCTACACGTTGTACGACCAACAGGGGCATCTGCCACGGGCGCAGGGGGACGGCTTCATTCCGGAAGACCCGCCGGCGGGCTCCGATCGAAGCGACCGGGCCGGCCGGTTCCGCAATCTCTACTTTCCGCCGGGGGCCATCCGCAACTGGAGCAATCTCGACGATGTCGAGATCGTCATTCGCTCGTTGCCCTCCTCTCTTTCGACCATGAACATCCTGGCGCTGGAATCGGTGGACGAAAAGGCGCGGATGGCCCGCACCAAGCTCCCGGCCACCTACCCCCTGGGCAAGAGCACAGACAAGGACCTTTTGGGGACGCCCTCGGCATGGGTGGAGAACGTCCTGGATGGTCTGGACCACGCCGGCGCATGGGTGCTGAACACCCAAACGCGGAAGCTCTACCTGTGGCCGCGGACGGAGAAGCCGGAAGAGATCGTGGCGCCGCGCCTGCGCGAGCTGATCCGCGTGGAAGGCAAGATCGACGCCGATGGCCCCACCGATGTTCCGGTGCGAGGCCTCATCTTTCGAGGGCTGACCTTTGCGCACGCCGATCGTGACGTGTGGACCGAAAACGACACCGGTATGCAGCACGATTGGGAGATGATCGACAAGCCCGACGCATTAGTCCGGCTGCGCGGCGCGGAACGATGCACGGTGGAAAACTGCAAGTTCCGCGACAGCGGCGGCAATGCCATCCGGCTGGACCTGTACGCGCAGAATAACCGCATCAAGGGCAACGAGATCCGGCGGATGGGCCAGGGCGGCATCGGACTGCTGGGCTACGGAGCCGGGGTGAAGGATGTCAACAAGCGCAACGAGATTTTCAACAACCACATCCATCACTGCGGACTGATTTACTGGCACTCGCTCGGCGTCGTATTGTGGCAGAGCGGGGAGAACCGCATCGCCAACAATTACATTCACCACATGCCGCGGCACGCCATCTGTCTGAGCGGGCCGCGCCTGGAATACTTCCTGAAACCCTGCGAGAGACGGGAAATCTGCAAGAGCGTGCGCTGGCGGGAGATCGGGCAGGTGCAAACCTGGGACCAGGCCATGCCGTATCTTCACACCAGGAAAAACGTCGTCGAGAACAATGAAGTGGAGCGCGTGTTGCAGAAGCTGGGAGACGGCGCGGCGATCAACGTGAGCGGCTGCGGCAACGGCAATCTCATCCGGCGCAACTACCTGCACGATATCTACGCCAGCGAATGGGTGAGCGGTGTTATGCGCACCGACGATTGGCAGAGCGGGACCACCTGGGAAGAGAACATCATCTATCGCTCCAACGCCGGCGCCTGGGAGCACAAGGGCGCCAACAATGTGATCAATAATTACTGCATTGATCTGCTTGCCGAAGGCTATTTCCGGATGGCGGCAAGCAGGGGCGCCTGCTGCGCGGTCGACGGAAGCACGATCGAGCGGAACATCTTTTACAGCCCCAATGGGCCCGCGGTCTTCTACACATTCCTGAACGGGCAGCCGCAGCAGTTGGCTACCTCGACAGTCGAACACAATCTGTATTACGCCGCCGGCATGGAAGAGAGTTCCACGCCCAAATTCTTGCAGGACCTTCAGGCGCTGGGCGTGGCCCGGACTGATGCGTACGCGGACCCCTTGTTCGCCAATTTGAAGGAGGGCGATTTCCGTTTGAAGCCCGATTCGCCGGCGCTGAAGATGGGCATAAAACAGATCGATTTGAAAGGCATCGGGCTCACCAGGGATTTTCGGAAGTCGCTGCTGGAGCGACTGGCCGCCAACGCCGAGAATTGTGCAATTTGAGAATGTCTGTTGACCCCCTCGGGGGCAAAGGGAGGATTCGTGTACCGAAGAACTTTGCTGGGCATGCTGCTGGGAGCGGTAGGGATGGCCGCGGCGGAGACGCCGCAGCCGAGAGAAGAATGGGCGACGCAGCCGCCAGAGAGATGGATACCTCAGTCGGAGGAGGAATGGCGGCAAAATCGCTTCAAGGTTCCCGGGACGCTTAGCCTCAGGGCGCGCCGCCGCGTGGAGGACCAGCCGGGCAGCGGCAAGTTCCGAACCGCCGAAGAGGTACTGCGATGGGAGGTGGCTCAGACGGCCATCATCATTTGTGATGTGTGGGACACCGACCGCTGCGTGACCGAGGTGCAGCGTAACCGTATCCTGGCGCCGCGGATCAACGAGGCGGTCAGTGCGGCCCGAAGCCTGGGCGTGATGATTTTTCACTGTCCCAGCGACACGATGGGATATTACGCGAGGACCCCCCAGCGGCTGAGAATGCAGCGCGCGCCGATGGTTCCCTCACCCATCCCGATCGGCGCAACCCCGCAGAACCCCGACCCTTTGTTCCGCGGCGTCTGCGGCGATAACATCTCTGAAGGATTTTTTACAGGTCCCGAACCGTCTACTTCGAGAAACAACGTTCCCTGGCAGCGCGAGCACCCGGCCATCGATATAGCCGGTTATGACGGCGTGAGTGAAAACGGCCAGGAAGTCTACAACTTCTGCAAGCAGGAAGGCATCACCAATCTCGCCATCACGGGCGTCCACACCAACGAGTGCGTCCTCAACCGCTCCTTCGGAATCCGCATGATGACGCGGCTGGGCTTCAACATGGTGCTGGTGCGGGACCTGAGCGACTCGGGGTACTTTCCGCACAAGCCTCCATACATGAGCCACACGCGCGGCAGCGAACTGATCGTCGAGCACATCGAGACCCACTGGTGTCCGTCAATCTTGAGCGACGACCTCACAAGCGTCATCCCCGGCTCGGCAGATCCGGTCGGGTCCTGATCATTCCGGCTCGCTGCCGGCATTTGTTTTCACTTTCGTTTGTGCGCTGTTTGTTCGTTAAACAATCGCCGCGAGCGGTGCGATCGCAACGATCCGGTAAAGGACGTTGTGGCGAAATCGCCGGTTTTCGTAGCTAGCCATCCACGACAAACTTCCTGCCAAAGAAGCCAAAATCATTTGGCGTACACTGCAGGAACCTTGGCGGATCGCGTTCGTGACAAGGCTCGCTTGGGGAGCAGCAAAGTTGAACGCGGGCCAACCTGAATTCGGTTCAGGTCACCCATGGCGGAGGGTTCACTTCGCCTGTTCCGGAATCGTCTCGTACTCCGTCCAGGCAAACTTCTTCGAATCCGACGACCAGCCGCCGGTGTTGCCCGAGCCCTGTCCGCCGAAGAAGGTCCTCACCGCCGTCAATTCGGCGCCTTTTGCGCCCACGCCGTTTTCGAGGCGCAGCAGCTTGATCTTCATGCCATCCCCAATGTAGTTGTGGTCCGGGTGATCCATCGGGTAGGAGATGGTGTAGAGCCACCTGCCATCCGGAGAGATATGCGGAAACCAGTCCTGCGTGTCCCCACCGTTGGTGATCTTCTCGGCCAGTTTGTCGTCCGCCCCTGCGCCGCCAGCCGGCATGCGCCAACCATCCCATTTGCCTGAGCGGTTGGAACAGAAGTAAACCCACTTGCCATCGCCTGAGTATTCGGGGCCATCATCCAGTACTTTGTTTGTGGTCATCCGCAACTCGCTGCTTCCGTCCGCGTCGATGCGGTAGATGCCGGTACTATCTCCGACGGACTGGGCGTAGACGACGTACTTACTATCGGGCGACCACCCATGCAGCCAGCCCAGATGAACCTCGTGCGCTGCGCTCCCGTCCATATTCATGATGAGGAGCGGATTGTGAATATCCGCCGGAGTTCGAATCTTCGCCGGCAGCGGCAGCGTGACAACGGTGACGGCGATTTGCTTGCCGTCCCATGAGAGAGCATGATCGTT
>Ga0181524_10006010_pt1 | contig 10648 bp, 7 predicted proteins | sample PEATcosm2014_Bin_34_FD_119761 | JGI IMG/M metagenome (GOLD analysis project Ga0181524, IMG submission 119761) | Peatland microbial communities from MTU Mesocosm Facility, Houghton, MI, USA - PEATcosm2014_Bin05_60_metaG | ecosystem: Environmental > Terrestrial > Soil > Wetlands > Peat | place...
GGATGACTTCGGCTCGGTAAGCTTTGAATGTCGTGCCGAAATCGTGCAGCGGCGTGCCGGACAGTTTCGCCATTAACCAGTTGGCGACGCGGCTGGGCAGGCGGCGCGTGAGCCACGCATCCTTCCTGGCCACGCGCCAACCGCTGACGATATCGTAGCCTTTCGCCATTTCGGCAAGGAACTGGGGGATGTCTTCCGGGTCATGTTGAAGGTCCCCATCCATGGAGATGATGATGTCACCCTGGGCAAAGTCAAATCCGGCCTGGAGAGCTGGGGATTGCCCGAAATTTCTCCTCAGCCGAACGACGCACACCCGGTCATCCTTCTGGTAGATTTCATCCAGGATTTCGGCTGTCTGATCCCGGCTCCCGTCATCCACAAAGATGAGTTCGTAAGGCTGTCTTAATCGATTAAGCACGTCGGTGAGCCGTGCGTAGAGTGGCCGAACATTCTCCTGCTCATTGTACAGGGGCACGACAACAGAAACCGTTTGGCTTGAGTGAGGGTCCTTCATGGAAAAATTCGCCTTGCCACCTTTCAGCGCCTTGCGGCCGGCCCGGTTGTCGGGGTCATCACAATCGCCGGAGCTAATTCAGATTTAAGTCTTTCTCCTCGTTTGCTCCAGCGCTTTTCGAGGCCACAAGGTCGCCATAATTAACAAGCTGAACGCCGAGGTCTTTGGCCATGAGCTTGATTCCTGGCCGGGTCAGGGCTTGGTATTCCATCTCCCGTTGCTCCAGCAGACGCGTGGGCGTTTGCCTTAGCGCCTTATCCACAAAACCAGGGTGACACATCAATTCGCTCGTCCCGTCCGGAAGATGGCAGAGGATTTCGCGCAGGATCTCCTCATCCAGGAACCCGGTTAGCGTGAGGCCATAAAAATGCGAGGCGTATGCGACACCCGCTCGCCGGAGCTGGCGGCTCCATCCACGGGAGACAAGAGCAAGGGCACAACTGTTAAGAAGCTGTCGGAAGATAGTCGTCTTCGCATGGGGAAAACGTCCCAGCAAGCAACCCAGGGCAGACCAGCTCTCAGCGACACATCGAATCGCTGGGATGCCATAATGGCGGGCAAGCCTGACGGTCATCCTTCCAAGGACGGGCAAAGCGTGCACGTGCTTGTGACTATCCAGATGGGTCGGCACGATGCCGGCGGCCAGGACTTTTTCGATCTGGGCACGCAACTCTTTCTCGATATCGAGGGTACTCACTCGGCCCAAGACCATCGCTCGCCACAGGCGCCCGGGTTTTCTCGCCAAACACCCCTGGCCATTTACAAGGCTCGGAATGCTGGAAGCGGGAGCAACAGGTTTGCCTTCTGTAAGATTCAGATGGACCCCCACTCCTAAGCGCGGCGCTTGGCGCGACAAGGCCACTGCAGATTCGAAGGCTTCGCCGTTTGCCATCAGGCTTGTACTGCTGATCAAACCGTAAAAATGCCCATCGATGATCGCCTGGTTAACCTGTGCCGTCAAGCCGAAGTCATCCGCATTAACGATTAACCGCTTCATCTCCATTCGGGGGTCCTTGGACGGGGACCTGTCGAACTGCCTCCTCCTTGCGGAGTATCGCATATTGTGGCATCAAATGAATCCCCAGGCCAACCCAAACCAGAGTCCGGTAGTGGGTCAATTTGATGTAGGGGCGGCTTTACGCCGCCATTTGGCGAGATAAACTCGCCGCTACCGCATCAAATTGATCCGCTACTGAGAGTCCGGGGCTTCCGAACCAAGGCCAGGGAAAGGAGGGGTTCACGTCGGGTACAGGGCCAATCGCGCCGGCATAAGCCATGAAGAAACAGTGAAATAGATGGTGGAGGCGGGGGGAGTCGAACCCCCGTCCGAAGAGCCGAACGGTCAGGAGACTACATGCTTATCTCGTTCGCTTACTGCGTTCGCCAGCGGCCCTAAGGAACGGGCAATAACGAACCGCCAGCTAGCCTCAATTCCGCCGAAGCGGATCTCGCCCAAAATCCCGAAGCGCTGAACTTTGAGCCATCCCGCCAATCGACGCCTCTTTCCATCATGCGGGCCTGAAGGGGAGACGGCCACCTAATTAATTAGGCAGCATAGGCATACTGCGTGTTGGCAGTTGTCTTTGTCCCACGCCGATTTCGGGTGGTGTGGACCCCCGGCATGCCTCCTAAGCGCAAGAACTCCCGTCGAAACCGTGACGCCCCCGCACTTCTACTTCAGATTACGCTGCGGGGAGGCCCATGTCAAATGAAGCAGAAAGCAGAAGACAGAAAGCAGAAGTCAAAAGTCAAAAGGGAAAGGGCAAAGGTCAAATGGCTGAAAGCTGAGAACTGAAAGCGGAAAGCCTCGACTGAGACCTGGATCGTGGCACAAAGACGTTGCACCGATGAGGCGCCTTGTACCATAATGAAAAACCAGACTTTTGGACAACGCATCGGCAAGATCGTGGGTAAACAGTTCGACTATTTCCACGATGAGCTGGCGTGGACCCTGGCAGGTAACAACTCATCACTCCTCGGGTCGGATTATACTGGTCCTTCCGCGTGAGATTCCATTTCAAAATCCTCACTGAAGTCTGTTGGGCGCTGCTCGCCGTCCAAATTCTCGTTGCGGCGCGTCCAGCGGTTGAGCCTGTTCCCGCGCCCCTTCGCCAACTGGCGGCTGGCGCGGCGAAGCGAGCCGCTTGGCCACAGTTGCGCCGTTACGCGGAGTCCCAGAAAGCGCCTGAACTACGTGCTCTGGCCTACTTCGCTTTAGGTTACCGGGAATACGAGGCGGGTGAGTACCTCGAAGCTGTGCAGGACATGCGCGAGTCGGCAACGCCCCAGTTCTCCCTGGCTGATTACGCGACCTATTACTCCGCCGCCGCTGCTCTCAAGGCTAACAACCCAGTCCAAACGGCTGAGGCTGTTCGGGACTTCTCCTCCAATTTTCCTGCGAGTCCTTTGCGCTTACAGGCACTGGAGTTGCTCGCTGAGGCACTAATTGACTCCCAGAAGCCACAAGAGGCTGTTCAGATCCTGACGGGAGATCCCAGTGTTCGCCAGCACGCAACCCTTTCCCTCCAGTTGGCCAAGGCCTATGAGCAGTTTGGTGACCTCCCACAGGCTGCGCGCGCATTCCAGGAGATCTATTTTGCGTTTCCTGCGTCCTCCCAGGCGAAAGAGGCGGGCGAGGCTCTCGGGAATCTCCGTTCCCGCCTGGGCGCCGATTTCCCCCAACCCACGGAGGAAATCGAAACCGCCCGAGTGGAATTGCTTTTCAAAGCCTCCTTGTTTAAGGAAGCCCTTAAGGGCTACGAAGAGTTGCTCTCGTCCCGGCCGGCCAGCGCTCTTACGGATGTCTGGAAATTGGGCCGGGCGCGCTGCCTGTTCCGTTTGCGGCGTGACGGTGAGGTGGTGCAAGCGCTCTCTGTCAGCCTTGCCAGCCCTGCTATGAACGCGGAGCGGCTGGCGCTGTTGGTGGAGGTTTACGCCCGACAAGACAACTCGATGGCTGCCCTCCAGGCGGTTTCTCAGATTCAGGCTATTGATGCGCATTCTTCGTCGTACGAGTCGGCGCTTTATTCAGTAGCGAATCTCTTCTTCAGGCTGGGCGACTGGCAAAACGCCAGCCGCCAATACCAGACGCTGGTGGAGTCTTTCCCGCAAGGGAGCCAAACTCAAGATGCGCATTGGCGGTTGATCTGGTGTTATTACTTGTCTGGGGCCCACGACCAGGCTCGCCAAGCCTTTCGGGACTACTTAACGCATTACACTCGGCCGGCCCACACCCCTGCGGCGCTATATTGGCTGGGGAGGCTGGAGGAGGAGCATGGTGACATCAGGGATGCCCAAGCGCTTTATTCGCTCCTCCAGAATCGGTTCACGCACGGCTTTTACGCGGAGCAGGCGAACCTTCGTGAGCGGAAACTTCCCGCCGACCGCCCCGTTGAAGTGCCCTCGCCAAATTCAATCGCTTGGGAGGCGGCGCAAGAGATTCCTCCGCGTGCGCCCTCACCTATTCCTTCCTGCCCTTCGAATGCAACCGACGAGGCATTGCAGCCAGTGCTGGCGCTTCAGGCTCTGAGCTTGGATGGCCTGGCCGCGCAGTATCTTAAGGCGTCGCTCGCCGCGCAGCCGGCGCAGCCGGAGCTGCGTTTCTTTCTCAGCCGGCTCGAAGCGGGGCAGGGCAACGTGGCCGATGCGGTCTACGATGCAATTAAGATCGTGCCTGACTTCCCCTTTCACGAATTCTCGGAACTGCCGAGAGAAATGTGGAATCTCCTCTTTCCGCAAAGCTACTGGAAGCTCGTGCAGCGTCAAGCGCGCGCCAGCCAGCTCGACGCGTATCTGGTGATGGGCTTGATACGCCAAGAGTCGGCTTTCAATCCCCGTGCCACGTCGTCCGCCGACGCCCGTGGCTTGATGCAGGTGTTGCCGAGAACTGCCAGCCATAGCAATCGCCCATCCAGGATTCGTTCCACCGGCGCGCGGCTCTATAACCCCACCTATAACGTCCGGTTTGGTTGTTCCTATTTGCGAACTCTATTAAAGGAATTTGACGGCAAGCCGGAGATGGCGCTGGCTGCTTACAACGCCGGCGACTTTCGCGTCAAGGACTGGTTGAAGAGCAATTCCTTACGGGACTCCTCCGAGTTTCTCGAGGCTATCCCGATTCACGCCACGCGTGTCTACGTGGAGTCTGTCTTGCGTGACGCAGCCATTTACCGGCAATTGCTGACGGGATCGGCGAAGTTTGCGATGTGCCGCAAATAATTACGACTTTTAGATTCTGGTCCCCACATGCCCCGTTCACCCATCTCGCTCAAAGCCCAGCAGTTCACGGAATCGGTGATCCGCGAGATGACTCGGCTGGCCCTCGACTGCGGCGCCGTAAATTTGGCGCAGGGCTTTCCTGACTTTCCTGCCCCGGGCGAAGTGAAAGAAGCCGCTGTCAATGCCATCCGCGCCGACATCAACCAGTACGCCATTACCTGGGGAGCGCGGGAGTTCCGCCGCGCTATCGCGGAACGGTTCGCGCAAGATACGGGCCTGGCGATTGATCCCGAGTGGGAAATCACCGTTTGTTGCGGAGCCACCGAAGCGATGATTGCTTCCCTTCTGGCGGTTGTGAACCCGGGCGATGAGGTTGTCGTCTTCGAGCCGTTTTATGAGAATTACGGGCCGGATGCCATCATTTGCGGCGCTCAACCCCGTTTTGTTTCCTTGCACCCGCCGGACTGGAGCTTTGACCCGCAGGAGCTTGCGTCAGCCTTCAGCGAGCGAACTATTACCATCAATGGAATGTCGAAGACCTACGCTGTAACAGGTTGGCGGGTTGGTTACGCCATCGCGCCGCCGCAGGTCTCCGACGCCATCCGCAAGATGCACGATTTCCTGACCGTGGGCGCCGCTGCGCCCCTGCAAGAAGCCGGGGCCACCGCCTTACGCCTGCCGGAAGCGTATTATCGGAAGTTGGGCGAGGATTATGTGGCCAAACGCGACCGCCTGATGGCGGGACTTGAGCAGGCAGGTTTCCGTTGCTACAAACCTCACGGCGCCTACTACCTCATGACGGATATTTCCGGTTTTGGCTTTCCGAATGACGTGGAGTTCGCCCGCCACCTGGTGGAGGAGGTTGGCGTGGCCGTCGTTCCGGGGAGCAGTTTCTATCGCCATCCCTCTCGGGGCGCGCAACAAGTACGCTTTGCCTTCTGCAAGAGCGATGCGACGCTCTGCGAGGCTGCGCGCCGCCTTGAAAGGCTTGCAATCAACCCATCCCCCGGGAATAGGGAGGTGATGTGAAACCGCGATCCATAGTTCTCGAGCTTGCCATTTCCCTCATTATTTTATTCGCCGCTCGAGGTGTTTGCGGACCGGTCGCTTTCAACGCTGTCGTTCCAGACAGCATAGGGGTGAATATTCACTTCCTCAACCCGGAGCCCGGCGTGATGGAAATGCTTGCGGCTTCCGGAGTCCGCTGGGCCCGCATGGACTTCGCATGGGATGAGATCGAAAAGGCGCCCTCGCAGTATGACTTCAGCGCCTACGACAACCTGGTAACTGTCCTGGAGTCCTATAAGATCTCTCCTTATTTCATTTTTGATTATGCCAATAAACTCTATGACAATGGCATGTCACCTTACACGGAGGAAGGCCGCCAAGCCTTCGCGCGATGGGCATCCGCATCTGTCGAGCATTTTCAGGGGCGAGGGATCATCTGGGAAATGTACAACGAGCCCAACATTGGATTCTGGCGTCCGAAGCCAAATGTCCACGATTACATCGTGTTGGCTTTGGAGGTGGGAGAAGCAATTCGAACCGCGGCTCCCCGTGAAGTTTATGTTGGTCCGGCGGTCTCTCTTATTGACTTCGGCTTCCTGCAAGCGTGCTTTAAGGCGGGACTGTTGAATTACTGGTCGGCGGTTTCCGTGCACCCTTACCGGCAACGCGACCCAGAGAGCGCGGCGGAAGAATTCCGCCGACTCCACCGACTCATCGCCGCCTATGCAGCGAAAGGGGAGCAAGTTCCAATCATTGCGGGCGAATGGGGTTATTCATCGACGTGGAATTGGAAAGGTATGAATGAAGTGAAGCAAGGCAAGCTGCTGGCACGTGAATTCCTCAGCAATCTGGTCAGCGGCGTGCCTCTTACCATCTGGTATGACTGGCATGAGGATAGCGCCGACCCAAAAGACCCCGAGGCTCACTTCGGTGCAGTTCATTTCCCGTACCAGCCTGACTCCCATCCCGTGTATCGCCCCAAACCCGCCTATCTCGCGTTGAAAACCCTCACCAACGTTCTCGACGGATATCAATACTGCAAACGCCTCCCTGTCGGGAGCGCGGATGACTACGTCCTGTTGTTCACCAAGGAGAAAGACGTGCGCCTTGCGGCATGGACAACTTCTCCAACGGCGCAGGAGGTCTTCATTCCTGCGAGCCGAGGACGAGTTTCAATCACGGACCACCTGGGACAGAGTCTTAAACCCGCCGGGCACTATAAGGGAAAACTTGGGATTACGTTGACTGATGCCCCACAGTACCTGGCGCCCAAACGCCCCAACAAAATCCTCCAAAAAGCCGCCGGTGTCCGGTAACCGCTGTGTTCAGGCCCCTACAGGGGAATTTCGAAGTTCGCTTTGAATCCCGTGACCAGGTAGTTTATCAAGGCATCAAGCAGGTGGGTGGCATAGGGATCGGCCCCGTAGGTTGTGCCAAGAGAGAAGGTGCAGACCAGGAGCGTACCCTTCCCGCATTTTGCCTGCACAAGCACACCAACGTTCGAATGAATCCAGCCGTAGAACATCCCCGCCAGCACATCGGGGAAGTCCTTGGGAGCAATCCCCTGCACGACTGCAGAGGGAGTGACCGCCTGCGCCTCGAATCCCGTCAAGGGATCAAATCCAATAGAGGTGAACGGCGGCTGCATGTTGCGGACCCAGAAGAAATCACAAATCCAGTTTCCCTCGTAATCGCTGCCTGGGCGAGGAACAATCTCAATCCCCGGGGCCAGGGTCTGGCGGTCGCCGGCGAGCAGGATGACTCGGTCACCAGCCTGCAACTTCTTCTTGACCTCCGCGTCGAAAGTTGACGCAATCACCACGGGCAGCGCCTCCAACCCGACCGGCGCAGGGTAGTTGCGAGCCCGCATGGCATTGACCAGCCGCCGCAGCTTGCCCCCCGGGTCATAGAACGAAACCGGAGGCGGCAGCTCGGGTTGATGAGCTGGATAGAAGTACAGGGTCAGGGAATTCTCCGCAACGGTCTTCCCATTGGAGACCATATCCACCTTCAACTCGAATTTACTGGCGGCGGGCACCGACGGAACAGCGAATTCAATCTTGCCGACCGGCACCACCGAGGCGTCGGGTACGACGCTAGGGAGCGAGAGTGTTCCGGCCAGCGAGGTCCCATCGACTTTCCAGGCGAGGCTGCCGCCGTGCAGAGCTTCCTGACTGTAGTGAGAGAGCGAGACCATGACCGTTACCGTCTCACCGGGAGAGTAGTTCCGCTTCTCGGTGCGGAGCGCCACCGCGTCGTCGCGCTCGAGCTTGCCCAAGGGGCCGGCGAAAGCCTTGGGATTTCGCCACACATCCAGCAAGCCATTCGATTCCCAGTTTACGTCTGTGAACTCGGTGATGACGTAACCTTGGATTTCAGGATGTGACCGGATGGATTCGATCTCGTATTTCAGGGAGGCGTATTCGTGCCACTCCGTAGCATCCGTCAGAGCGTCGAGGGCAGGGAAGAGAACAGGGTATTGATAATCGGCGTACCTCTGCTCAATCCCTTCAGGTTTTGTAATCTCGCTGCCCCCACTATGACGGGAGAACCACCAGGGTTTGTCCTGGGGAATGCGAGGCAATCCCCAGTTGCCGAATTCGGAAAGCACGAGCGGCTCGTCGCCCTTGGGGGAGGCGTCACCATAAGGACTGAAGAGCCACCCCGGCCGTCGAGCCAGATCCTCGACGAAGCGGTCAAAGTTGGCGGCGTAGTCGGGGATGGCGGAATAGGTGTGGTAGTCGGCGATGTCCGTGTCCATATGAAAGTTGTCATAACATGCGCTGTTATCATCCACAAGCCAACCGGGTACGATCTTCTTGGCTTCCTGGTAGGCCTGCTTCAGCCACTGGCGGTCCGCGGCTTCCTTCAGGTTTATTCCCCAGCTCTCGTTGATGAGGCTGACGATGACCAGGCAGGGATGATTCCAGTCGCGCTCCGCCATACCGCGCAGCGTCTCCATGCCGCGGCGCTTGGAGTTGTCCGTGAGCTTGTCCCAATTGGGGATTTCGTACCACACGAGGATCCCGACTTCATCCGCTGCCTGGAGGTAACGCGGGTCCGGGGCCTTGATGTGGCAGCGCAGCAGATTCAGTCCCAAGGTTTTTGCCTTCTGCATTTCGTCCTTGAGGTAGTCGAGCGAGGGAGGAGTATAGATCGTCTCGGGATAAAAATCCTGGTCAAGCGCCCCGCGTAGATAAATCGGCTTGCCGTTCAGATAGAACTTTCCACCGCGCGTCTCGAAGGTGCGGAAACCGAAGGGATAGTCGCGGGAGTCGCCGGAGCTGAGGCTGGCCCGAAGCGTGTAAAGCGCCGGATCAGCAGGACTCCACACCCGTGGGCTGGCGATCTTTCCCGTGAACTCCGCATTCGCCAGTGGGCCGCTGAGCGCTCGGGATGCCTGCCAAACAACCTTGCCGGCGGAATCTCGGACTTCCACGGTGACGTTGGTTGGGCCGCCAGTTTGAGCTTCCGAGGACGTGCTCATAATGGGGACGGTGATCTTGAAGTCTCCATTCGCGGCCGCCAGGACGTGGACGATACCTAGGTGAACGCGCGGTCGAATCTGGATTTCAACGATCTGCCAGAGGCCGCTGGTCTGGACGTACCAACTCTGTTTTCCGTGGGGAATCTCCGCGTAGTTGATGCCCTCGACGACGTCGGGCTTCGCTCCCGGATCGACCACCCGCACCGCAATCTGATTTTCGCCCGCCCGGAGCAGGGAAGTGATGTCAAACTCGAAGGGGGTATAACCGCCTTCGTGCGTCCCAACCTTCTGTCCGTTGACGTAGACATCCGCAAGATAATCGACCGCTCCAAAACGCAACACGGCGACTTGGTCCGCTGAAGGAGACTGGACGTTTACGGAGCGCCAGTACCAGCCTACCCCGGCGTAGTCCCGCAGGTCCGCGAATTGGGACTGCCAGGAGGATGGGACTCGCGTCGGGCGCACGTTCTCCGCCGCCGAGAGTTTTTGGACATCCAAGGCTCCCCTGGGATCCGCCAGGAACTGCCAATCCCCGTCCAACGAAACCGTGGCGCAACGGGCTGGCGCGCAAAGAAAGTACGAACAGAGAACGCACAAGACGAGTGAGTATCGATGCATTGTGTTCACCATGCCACGGAAAGCTGTAAGTCTAAGCTGGCAACGAGTAGGAATGCAACATGGCAATGGCGGGATGTGCGTGAATTGGCAAGCCGGGTTTTGCTACCTCCTTGAGCGCAGCCTGTGCTAGGATGGCGTGGTTCGAGAGTTTGAATCTTGGTTCTAGCGGAAGACAGACGATGACCCTGAGTGTTTCGACACAGCCAACGGTTTACCATCTTGTTCCTCCTGAAACCCAAGTGGAGAAGAACGGCGCAGGTCCTGCCTACGAGCTTGGCGCGCTCGAGGGAAAGCCCGTCATGATCGTGCTGCGCGTTACGCAGATCATCGAACAGGAATCTCTGCATATCTCGATATGGGGCTCGCCTGACGGAAGAGATTGGGGCCAGCAAGCGCTGTTCTGGTATCCCCAGAGGTTCTACCAGGGAGTTGCGCCGGCGGCTCTGGATTTGCGGCAACTGCCCGGCATCAAGTTTCTCCAGGCCCGTTGGGAGGTCAACCGTTGGGGACGAGGTGACCCGCGGCCGCTGTTCAAGTTTGGGGTCGAGATTCAAGTGATATGAGGTCAAGAACACAACTGATAACCTCAACGCTTCTCCTTGGACTCTGCGTTTCTTCGGGACTGGCGCAGCAGCCGGTGAAAGACCAGACACCGACCAAGCAATCCGCCGGCGCCCAGGCGGGGTCTGTCCTTGACACGGTCACCATTCCTCCTCCCCAACCCGCCCAAACTTCCCAGCCTGTCAATGCCCCGGGATTCATGGAACCGGCCCAGGTGAAAGCCCTGGCGCACAAGATCTGGA
>Ga0181524_10006015_pt1 | contig 10647 bp, 8 predicted proteins | sample PEATcosm2014_Bin_34_FD_119761 | JGI IMG/M metagenome (GOLD analysis project Ga0181524, IMG submission 119761) | Peatland microbial communities from MTU Mesocosm Facility, Houghton, MI, USA - PEATcosm2014_Bin05_60_metaG | ecosystem: Environmental > Terrestrial > Soil > Wetlands > Peat | place...
CGGCGGCGTGCGATGTCATGCCGCCACGCGAGGTGAGAATGCCGGATGCGACCTCCATGCCGGCGATGTCTTCGGGGGTGGTTTCGCCGCGGACGAGGATGATGTCCTTGAAGGCGCCGGTGGCGCGGGCTTTGACGGCTTCCTCGGCGGTGAAGACGATCTGGCCGACGGCCGCGCCGGGCGATGCGGGAAGGCCGGTGGCGAGGACTTCGATCTTCTCGCCCTTCTCGACCAGGCGGGGGACGAGGAAGTCGTAGATCTGGTCTGGCTCGACGCGCAGGACGGCCTCTTCCTTGGTGATGAGGCCCTCCTTCACCATGTCGATGGCGACGCGGACGGCGGCCAGGCCGGTGCGCTTGCCGTTGCGGGTCTGCAGCATGTAGAGGCGGCCGTCCTGGATGGTGAACTCGAAGTCCTGCATGTCGCGGTAGTGCTGTTCCATGCGCTTGGTGCAGGTGTTCAACTGTTCGTAGACCTTGGGCATGGCGCGTTTCAGCTCGCTGATGGGCATGGGCGTGCGGATGCCGCTGACGACGTCCTCGCCCTGCGCGTTCATCAGATACTCGCCGAAGAAGGCGTGCTCGCCGGTGGCGGGGTTGCGGGTGAAGCCGACGCCAGTGCCGGAGGTGTCGCCCATGTTTCCGAAGACCATGCACTGCACGTTGACGGCGGTGCCCAGCCAGTCGTCGATGCGGTTGATGCGGCGATAGGTCTTGGCGCGCTCGCTGTTCCAACTGCGGAAGACGGCGTCGCGGGTGGCTACCAACTGCTCCAGCGGGTTCTGCGGGAAGTCCTTGCCGCTCTCCTTCTTGATGAGCTTCTTGTACTCGACGATGATCTCTTTGAGCGCCTTGGCGCTGAGCTGATAGTCCAGCTTGACGCGCTCTTTCGCTTTGGCGGCGTCGAAGATGTGTTCAAACTTCTTCTTGCTGATGTCGAGGACGACAGAGCCGAACATCTGAATGAGGCGGCGATAGGAGTCGTAGGCGAAACGGGGATCGCCGCTTCCGCGCGCGAGGCCCTCGACCGAGCGGTCGTTGAGGCCGAGATTGAGGATGGTGTCCATCATGCCGGGCATGGAGAACTTGGCGCCGGAGCGGACGGAGACCAGCAGGGGGTTCTCGGGCGCACCCAGCTCCTGTCCCTGCAGCTTCTCCAGGCGCTTGAGCGCGGCCAGCATCTCGACGTCGATCTGCGGGTTCAGTTTTCCGCGCATGTACTCGCGACAGGCCTCGGTCTGGATGGTGAATCCCGGCGGGACAGGCAGGCCGGCGTTGGTCATCTCGGCCAGGCCAGCGCCCTTGCCGCCCAGCACATCCTTCATGCTGCCATTGCCCTCGGCCTTGCCGCCGCCGAAGAAGTACGTGTACTTGGTTGGGGTCGAGGTTGCGCCTGCATCTTTTTTCACAAGCGGTTGTTCCATCACGCCTTGCTTCATCAGTAAATCCTCCATAGGGCAGGGTATTGCGAGGCGGACCTGGGAGAGGATGGCGGCAGGCAGACTCAGTCCTTGTGAACAACCGTTCATTCAACTGACTGAGTGCATGCGGCCCGTCCAATCATCCGGCCACCGTGCGGGGTTCCATGCGTCTAAGCTGCGTCTCGCGACAATTTATATTCCATTATTACACTCGACTAGCGAGGGCGGGTCTGTCTGTGCGCCGCGTCACATACATATTGTATTCAAAGGATTTCTGTTGCGTATCTTCGTGCATGAACTTTAATTCTGTGATAGGCGGACGTATTCGCTGATGGCGATGGAAAGGGCGGGGATTTTGTGGGAGAAAGGGGTGGGCGGATGTGCGGGTACGAGCGGTATCGGGGTCCTTCGACTCCGCCGCTCACAATGATGCCGTGAGCGGCTTCGCTCAGGATGACAGCTTCCAGATTGCTGGGCAGGGTCAGTGGCCGTAGTCTTCGGCGTGGCGAGGGACCTTGCCGCGGAAGAGCCAGTGGATGATGACGAAGTACATGGTGGCCAGCAGGATTCCAATCGTCCACCAGACCAGGCCGACGCGCAGCGTATGGGAGCCGGCCAGCGCCAGCGCGATGGTGATGTCCCGCCCGCCCGTGCCGACCGTTGGAAGCAGCACGGGGAAGAGTCCAACGACGGCGCCGACCATCATGGTGGCGAGGTAGGCCGAGGAGCCGAGAAACGCGGTGAATGAAGCGCGTCGCCGAGTGGCGCGGAAGACGAGCGCGAGGCTGGCCAGCACCGCGCAGGGAATTACAAACAGGATGGGGTGAGCGCGGTAGTTCTCCAACGAATGAGGACGCGCCAGCACGGTGAGCGGCAGGCCCGCAGCGGTGAGGGCCAGCAGCACGGCCCAGGCCTTCAAGGCGAAGGCGCGCGCGCGCTGTTCCAGTTCTCCCTCCGTCTTCAGGGCCAGATAGAGCGCTCCGTGAACGGAGAGTGCGACCAGGGCGAGGACTCCTCCGGTGACGGTGTACCAATCGAGGATTCCGGGATGCGGGCCTGGTTTCCAGTTGGTCCAGAGCGGGAGGAAGAAGTAGTTGTCCGCGCCGAGGGGGACGCCGCGAATGACGTTGGCCAGCGCCGCTCCATACAAGATGGCCAGCAGCACGCTGGAGAACGTGAAGACCGCGTCGAAGAAGGCCCTCCACAGCGGCTCGCCGGAGTGGCCGCGCAACTCAACGCTGAGGGCGCGCAGGATGAGCAGCCAGAGGACGATCATCAGAGGCAGATAGAAGCCGCTGAAGGCCGAGGCGTAGAGCAGGGGGAAGGCGAAGAAGAGCGTGCCTCCGGCGGCCAGCAGCCAGACCTCGTTGCCGTCCCAGAAGGGGCCGATGGAACGCATGGCTTGCTGGCGTTCCTCTTCGCTGCGGGCGACGAAGAGATAGACGATGCCGGCGCCGATGTCGAAGCCGTCGAGGACGACGTAGGCGACCAGCATGACGGCTACAATCCAGAACCAAAGAGTTCCCATCGAATCTCTCCTATGCAGTCTTGCTGCCGTTGACAGGGCCGTCCTGCGACACCGCCTGCGGCCCGTCCTGAATGAAGTTGTAGACCAGCACAATCCACAGGATGGAGAGCACCGCGTACATGCCGAGGAAGCCCAGGAGCGTAAACAGACTGCTGCCCGCGCCGACCAGCTTCGAGTAGCCCTCGGAGGTGCGGACGAGGCCGTAGACCAGCCAGGGTTGGCGGCCGATTTCGGCGGTCATCCAGCCGGCGGTGTTGGCGATGTACGGCAGCGGAAAGCTGAGCAGAATGGGCCAGAGAATCCAGCGCGAGGTGAAGAGCCTGCCGCGCCAGAGCATAAACGCGGCGACCGCCATCAGCGCCAGAAAGTACGTCCCCAGGCCCGCCATGATGTGGTAGCTGTAGAAGAGCAGAGGCAGCGCGGAGGGCCACTGGTCGCGGGGAATCTGGTTCAGGCCCTGCACTTCGGCGGCCGTGGTCCCATAGATCAGGAAGCTGAGGACCTTGTTGACGACGATGGGATTGTCGATCTTCTGCGCCTCGATGTCGGGCTGGCCCACGAGAACCAGCGGCGCGCCCTTCTCGGAGTTGAAGAGGCCCTCCATGCCCGCCACCGCGGCGGGCTGGTTCTTCGCCATGTACCTGCCGTGCAGGTCGCCGGTGGGAAAGATTTGCAGCACGCAGGAGAGGACCCCGGCGATGACGCCCAGCTTGAGGAAGGTGCGGCCGTACTTCTCGTCGCGGTGTTGCAGGACATAGAGCGCGCCGACCGACGCCATGACAAACGAGGCCGTCACCACCGATCCGCACATGTTGTGCGCGTACTGCAGCCAGGCCCAGGGATTCAGCATCAGGCCCCAGAAGCTGCTCACCTCGAAGACGCCGCCGGGCAGAATGCGATAGGCGACGGGATGCTGCATCCACGCATCGGTGACGATGATGAAGAAGCCGGAGATCCAGGAGCCGAGAAAGACGAGAAAGGCGGAGGTCCAGTGCATCCAGCGCGAGAGCCGCTTCTCGCCGAAGAGGAAGAGGCCGAGGAAGGCCGATTCGAGGAAGAAGGAGAAGATGCCCTCCATGGCCAGCGGCATTCCGATGACGCCGCCGGTGCGGCGCGAGAACTCAGCCCAGTTGGTGCCGAACTGGAACTCCATGGGGATTCCGGTGACCACGCCGAGCAGGAAATTGACGGCGAAGATCCTAGCCCAGAAGCGGGCCGCGACGTCGTACTTTGCGTCGTGCGTCTTCAGCGCCAGAGACTTCAGCACGACGATGAGCAGGGCCAGGCCCATGGTGAGCTGGGGGAAGAGATAGTGATAGGTGACGGTGAATGCGAAGTGGATTCGGTGGAGACTTAATGCGTCCATGGTGCTCCTCGTGGGGGCCCGGGTGTGCAATCCATTGTGGGGCTTGGCTTCGTCCGGCGCAATTCTTAATTGCGTGCGAGGAGGGAGTGCCGAAGCGCGCCGGGGACCCCGTCTGGGGCACCCGGCATCCGGCTCAGGTTCTACCACCAAGTATCAGACGGCCTCACCCCACCCAAGTTTATCCCGCCATGCTGGAGTAGCATTTCCACCACATCCTTGTGGTCCTTGATAGCCGCCCAGTGCATCGGCGTGGTGCCGTTTTGAGTCTTTGCATTGACGTCGGCCCCTCTTGCCAGCAGCAATTCTGCGATTTCCATGTGGCCATAAAAAGCCGCCGAGTGCAAAGGCGTATTGCCGTTGCGGGTTCTGGCATTGACGTTGGCCCCGCTTGTCAGCAGCAACTCAGCCACGTCTTCGCAGCCCTTTGTCGCCGCTGCATGCAAAGGCGTATTGCCGTTGTCGTCCTTGGCATTGACATCGGCGTGATTGGCTAGCAGCAACTCCACAACATCTTTGTGATCATTAAAAGTCGCCCAATGCAAAGGCGTCGAACCGTCGGCGGTCTTTGCATTGATGTTCGCTTTATTGGAGAGCAGAAACTCCGCCACATCCTTGTGGTCATTGGCTGCAGCCCAGTGCAAAGCCGTTGCACCGATCCTGTTCTTGCTGGACACCAGATTGGGATGGCCTTGGAGCAGCGCCTGGACTTTTGTCAGATCGCCCCTCGCGGCCGCGCCACGAAACTCGCTTCCCACATCATTGTTTCCCCTGTCTTTTCTGTGGCAGGACGTGGCGATACTGATGCAAGCCAGCGCGAACAGCGTTATGGCGACGCGGCGGGGAAGTAGCGAATGGCTGAGACGCTTAGACAAAGAACGCATATCTGTGGGTTCTCAGAATTACCACAAAGTATATGCGATTCAGCTAAGTTCAAAGCGCTCACCACGAAAAAGTTGGATTGGGTGAGTCCTACTCGATAGGATTACCAGGGCGCTTTCGGACACCGGCCTCAAGATGACACGCGGTTGCGGATACAATAAACCGAGGGCGCGCGGTCGCGTCCTGGAGCGCGGGACGGCCCACAGCGGGCCCTCCCGAACGCGGGCGAGTAGCTCAACTGGATAGAGCACCAGCCTTCTAAGCTGGTGGTTGTGGGTTCGATTCCCGCCTCGCCCACCAGATTAGGATTCGCGTGATGCTGCAAGGTCCTTTCGCCGGCACTGCGGCGTTTTGATCTTGAATGATTTGCCGTAGCCTAAGCCTCGCTGGAGGAAATACGCATGAGTGACCGACTTGACCTGACGCCGCTGGTCAACGCGCAGCGCCGCCTTGCGGAAGGGCTGCTTCGCTACCAGAAGGACATCAGCGACACACAGATCCGCGATGGACTGATTCAGCGCTTCGAGTTTACCTATGAGATCGCGCAGAAGATGCTGAAGCGCTATCTGGAATCGACCTCGGCGACGCCCGCTGAATATGACGCGATGCCCTTTGCCGATCTTATCCGCTCGGCCAACGAGAAGGGCCTGCTACGGGGCGACTGGAAGGCATGGAAGAGCTATCGCGAGATGCGCGGCAAGACCAGCTACACCTATGACGAAGAGGTGGCCCTGCAGGTGGTCTCCGGCATTCCGGAGTTTCTCGCCGAGGCGGAGTTTCTAATTGGGCAGATGCGGAGGCACAGCGCAGGATGACTTCCCACGCAGACCCGCCGACCGGACTTTTCGTCACCGCCGCAGAGTGGCAGATTGTGCAAGCGATTTTGCTGCGTCATGTGCCGGGACGCGAGGTCTGGGCCTTCGGGTCGCGTGTTGTGGCAAATGGCGGGAGCCGCGTCAAGAAGTTTTCCGATCTTGATTTGGCCGTGAAAGGCGGCCAGTCGCTGCCACTGAGTACACAGGCTGCGCTGGCGGAGGATTTCACGGAGTCCGACCTGCCATACAAGGTTGATATTGTCGACTGGGCGACGGCCTCAGAAAGGTTTCGCGCCATTATTGAATCCTCGCATGTGGTCCTCATTCCAGCCGGCTAAGACGACTGCCAGCGGCGGCGCGGGGCGAGTAGAATTGGTGCTATGAGCCTCTATTTCGCCGCCGGATCGCCCACCACCGAATTCACCCCCGCCGAGATTAAAGCAGCCCTCGCCAGCGCGTTCGACAAGCTGGGGCCGCGCAAAAAAGTGCTGGCTGTGCCGCCGGACTTCACCCGCATGCATGCCATGGCGGGCACGCTGACCGAGTACGCGTGGAACTACTACGGCGACGCGCTGACGGACGTTCTGCCCGCTCTGGGCACGCACAAGGCGATGACCGACCACGAGATCCAGACGATGTTCGGCCCCGTGCCGCGCGACCTGTTCCGGGTACACGACTGGCGCAACGACATTGTGACGCTGGGCGAGGTCCCCGGCGAGTTTGTGCGCGAGGTCAGCGAGGGCAAGCTGGACTTCGCGTGGCCGGCGCAGGTGAACAAGCTGCTGCGCGACGGAGGCCACGACCTGATCCTGTCTATCGGGCAGATCGTCCCGCACGAAGTGGTGGGCATGGCCGGCTTCAACAAGAATGTATTTATCGGCACGGGCGGGGTGATGGGCATCCATCGCAGCCACTTCCTGGGCGCGGTGTACGGCATGGAGCGCATGATGGGCCGCGCGGACACTCCGGTGCGGCGCGTGCTGAACTACTCCAGCGACCACTTTGGCCATCTGCTGCCGCAGATTGTCTACGTCCTGACCGTCGTCTCGAAGAACGCGGCGGGCAAGCTGGTGTTGAACGGACTGTTCATCGGCGACGATACGGAGTGCTTCGAGCGCGCGGCGGAGCTGAGCTTGAAGGTGAACTTCCTAATGATGGACCGCGAGATACACAAGGCTGTCGTCTACCTGGATCCGGAGGAGTTCAAGAGCACGTGGCTGGGCAACAAGAGCGTCTACCGCACGCGCATGGCTTTGGCCGACGACGCGGAGCTGATTGTGCTGGCGCCGGGGGTGCATGAGTTTGGCGAGGACCCGACGATCGACATGCTGATCCGCAAGTACGGCTACTGCGGCACGCCGGCCACGCTGGAGGCGGTGAAGAACGATGCGACGCTGGCGGGCAATCTTTCGGCGGCGGCGCACCTGATCCATGGGTCGAGCGAGGGGCGCTTCAAGATTCGCTACTGCCCGGGGCACCTGACGCGGGAGGAGATCGAGGGCGCGCACTTCGCGTACGGCGACCTGGCCGAGTACTCCGCAAAGTTCGATCCGGCGAAGCTGTCCGACGGATGGAACACGGTGGATGGCGAGGAGATCTTCTTCATCTCCAATCCCGGGCTCGGCCTGTGGTCGTACAAGGGGCGCTTCAAGGATTAGCCGGCCGCTCGGCGAATGCTTGATCCCGCTCAACTGACTTTCGCCTCGCTCAACTAAAGTTACGTCAGTTACCATCGCGGATTTGCCGCGCCTGCTCGCGCCACAGTATGCTGGGAGCGGTGCAGAATCGGTTGGAACCGCGGGCCGCAGAGTTTGAAACAGGGAGAAGGAATGAGCAACGTAGTAATAGAAACACTGGAACTACCGAAGTATTCCATTGGCGTGGGGGACCGTTTTGCCCACCAGGCGAAGGCGCAGCTTGCGGCGTGCATCAAGGCCTCCGGCGCGGGCGTGGAGGTCGTTCCGGTGTGGAACAAGTCGAACCGCGAGCACACCATCATTGGCACCGAGCCGGTGCAGACGCGCGAGGCGGCGGACGCGGCGGTGAAGGAGATGGGCTGGAAGAATCCGTATTTTTTGGACGCAGACCACATCAATCTGAAGACGGTGCAGCGCTTTCTGGATCCCTGCGACTTCTTTACCCTGGATGTGGCCGACATGATCGGCCAGCCGGCCAAGCCGGAGGACGTGGCAGCGTTCCTTGCGGCGCACTCGGAGCTGATCGGAACGGTGACGATTCCCGGGATTGCCGAGCCGTTCCATACAGACAAGGCCTTCGTCGAGGGAGTTGCCGACAAGTTTCTGGCGGCGGTGCAGAATGCGGGCGAGATCTATCAATTCCTGATCCAGAACAAGGGAACGGGCCGCTTCGTCCCAGAGATCTCGATGGACGAGACGGACCTGCCGCAGACTCCGGTGGAGTTGCTGATTATTCTGGCGGCGATCTCCGACCAGAAGATTCCCATCCAGACGATTGCGCCGAAGTTCACCGGCCGCTTCAACAAGGGCGTGGACTACGTGGGCGATGTGAAGCAGTTTGCCAAGGAGTTCGAAGAAGACCTGGCGGCGATTGCCTACGCGATCAAACGCTACGGGCTGCCGGCGAACCTCAAGCTGAGCGTGCATTCGGGGTCGGACAAGTTCTCCATCTACAAGGCGATCCACGACGGCGCGAAGAAGTTCAACGCGGGGGTTCACCTGAAGACGGCGGGGACGACGTGGCTAGAAGAGCTGATTGGGCTGGCCGAGGCGGGCGGCAACGGGCTGGCGATTGCGAAGGAGATCTACAGTGAGGCGCTGGAGCACAAAGACGAGCTGACCGCGCCCTACGCGACGGTGATCGACATCGACGAGAGCAAGCTGCCGACGGCGGAGGTGGTCAACGGATGGACCAGCCAGCAGTACACCTCGGCCCTGCGTCACGACCAGAAGAATCCGGCATACAACCCCAGCTTCCGGCAACTGCTTCACGTCGGCTTCAAGATCGCCGCCAAGATGGGGCCACGCTACCTGGACGCGCTGGAGGCCAATGAGGCGACGGTGGCGAAGAACGTGACCGCGAACCTGTGGGAACGCCACATCAAGCCGGTCTTCCTGGGGCAATAGGGTAAGGCTTAACTCCGATCGACACCGATAGGACCGATCAGGAACGATCAAAGGCGAAATGCGGGGATTCTTCCCCTTCGACTACGCTCAGGGTCAGAATGACAAGCAAATGGAATGACTGGCAATAGGGAATGACAAACAGTTCGGAAATGACAAACACAGAATATTAAGGAGAAGGTCATGAGTCTTGGTTTCACAATCCCCGAAAAGGGTTCGCTCGATCTACTTTCGCTTGGCGCGCTGGTCCACCGGCTCGATCCTGGGATCATCCCGTTTCGCAAGGCGACGAACTTTGCCATCCACGTCAGCGGCGGCGAGTTCAACGTTGCGGCCAATCTGTCGGACTGCTTTGGGCAGAAGACGGGGATCGCCAGCGCGATTGTTTCGTACCCCATCGGCGACCTGATCGCGGAGCGGGTGCGGGGGATGGGCGTGAAGCCGATCTTCAAGCGCTTTGCGCACGACGGCGTGCGCGGGCCGAACATGGCCACGGTGTTCAGCGACCAGGGATTTGGCGTGCGCGCTCCGATTGTCTTCTACAACCGCTGCAACGAGGCGGCGGCGCAACTGAAGCCGGGCGACTTCGACTGGAAGGCGATCTTCGGCGAGGGCGTGCGCTGGTTCCACTCCGGCGGAATCTTTTCGTCGCTCTCGGAGACGACTTCGGCGCTGGTGATTGAGGCGATGCAGGCGGCGCGGGCAGCGGGAGTGGTGACCTCGTTCGACCTGAACTACCGCGAAAAGCTGTGGAAGACGCAGGGCGGCCAGGAGCGCGCGCACAAGGTGCTGGGGCAGATTGTGGAGAACGCCGACGTGCTGATCGGCAATGAAGAGGACCTGCAGAAGGGACTCGGATTCGCCGGGCCGGAGGTCTCGACCAGCGCCAAGGCGGCCAGCTCCAAGCTCGATCCGGGCGCGTTCCTCGCCATGATCGAGCAGGTGGTTGCGCGCTTCCCCAAGACCAAGATTGTGGCCACCACGCTGCGCGAGGTGCACAACACCAACCACCACAGTTGGAGCGCGGTGGCATGGGTGAACGGCACGGCAGTGACCGCGCCGACGGCGGAGCTGAAGGTGCTGGACCGCGTCGGCGGCGGCGATGGATTCGCGTCGGGATTTATCTATGGGCTGCTGAACGGCAAGTCGCCGGAAGAGGCGGTCAAGCTGGGATGGGCGCACGGCGCGCTGATCACGACCTTCCCCGGCGACACCACCATGGCGACGCTGGACCAGGTGGTTGCGTTCGCCAGCGGCGGATCGGCGCGCATTCAGCGGTAGCAGACAGTTTTCGGACGGCGGCGTTGCACATTTCGGAACGCCGCCGCCGGGAACGGGCCGATTGCAACAGGCGTTATATGAAACAGGATTCGTTTCGCACGCAGTAAGGAAATGGAGAGATTATGAGCACGCAACAAAGTTCCTTCGATCTGGCAGAACTGACGAAGATGTACAACTTCAAAGGGAAGACAGTGGCCATTACCGGCGGCGCGGGAGTTCTGGGCAGCGACATTGTGTACGCACTGACCGGATGCGGC
>Ga0181524_10006016_pt1 | contig 10647 bp, 9 predicted proteins | sample PEATcosm2014_Bin_34_FD_119761 | JGI IMG/M metagenome (GOLD analysis project Ga0181524, IMG submission 119761) | Peatland microbial communities from MTU Mesocosm Facility, Houghton, MI, USA - PEATcosm2014_Bin05_60_metaG | ecosystem: Environmental > Terrestrial > Soil > Wetlands > Peat | place...
ATGAGACGCTCAGTATACACGCAACTGACGGCGCGAGATTACCCGGGGGAAGGGTAAAGGGTAAAGTTTAAAGGATAAAAGATGCATACCCCGTTTGATCCTCAATAGCGCCTTCGAAAGTCTCCACTCACCAGTCTCAAATCGCCAATCACCCGATGACCCGACGGCCCGTATCATATGGCTTTCTCCTTTCCTTTCATCAACATAATGGAGAGGCCGCTATAACTATCTTGTTTTCAGCAACATCATGGAGAGCCAAAAAACCGAAAATTTCTTCTCCGTGTGTTTTCAATAACATTCAGGCTTCGCTCGCCGATTTTTTGGGGGGAAATTTTTTCCCCTGATCCGAGCCAGCAATGATAGGCTAAATATTTTAGTTTCAAGAGGATAGATTTTTTCGAGTTTTTCGCAGTTCATTGCTAACCCCTTTTTTTTCCGATACATAATGGAGAGGCGCTCCCCTCCTTTTCATCCTGGGTGCCCACTTTCGATCTAACTATAAGCATTTTAACGAGATAGAACATTTAGACATATTGACGCTAAACGCTAACCCCCTTTTGTTTCTAATACATAGTGGAGAGGCGCGCCCCTTCGTTTTACTCCGGCTCCCGACCTTCAAGCGAACTCCCTGTATTTGAACGAGATAAGGTGTTTAGACATTTTGACGCAAAACACTAACCTCCTTTTGTTTCTAATACATAGTGGAGAGCCGCGGTTGTTGGCTTCCATCTGACGCTCATAGCGTTTAATCTTCAGCAGCAGCTTGGTGAGCCTGCGGACTTCCCGAAGGTTGCATCCTTCCACCTTTGTGACTTTGTGTCTTGGTGGTTTCTTTCCGGTCCGTGGGGGTAGAGCCACCACCACTAGGACGCCAAGACACCAACCAAGTCGGTCTCCTGTCCAAGCATGCCGGGTCGCACTCCGTCGGCCGTGACCAGCCATCCTCTCGGTATTTTGTCCTCTCGTGAGGGAGAATCTGAGAGGCGCATCGCACCGGCAGGACGCCAGTACTCATGATGAGCGTAGCCTATTCTCAGCCCAATGTCAAGAACTATTTTGAGCCTGCTTGCCCATCATCGTAGCCCCTCCGCTGGCGGGCGATGATGCGGAGCGGGCAGCGCAGAGAAAGGCTTGTGAAGCGGCCGGTAGCTTGACGGTGGTCGAGCTACAACAATTTTGCTTTGGACAAGGCAACGGTAACGGTGTGCCCCATCCAGATTGACGACGTGCAGTTGTTGCTGTGAGGTATCGGGCTGGAGAAAATCCCGCGGTCAGGATGGCGCTGACTGTATCTACCCGCCATGAAGCTCTGCATGGGGAAATTCGTGCCAACGATTCCGTAGTGCAAGATTCTTGCCCATAAGTAACTAACCTTTCCTTCGCTCATGATGTCTTCAACTGAAAGATTCTACTAGGGCTTGGATCGGGAAGTCTCCTCACAATGCAACAATTTGCAATGAAGCTGTAACATACAGCCATCGGCAGCCTGATGGACTGTCGAATCAAAACGCCAAGTGCTTGTTTCCAAATGGCTTAGCGGCTTTACCTCTCGTCGCGGTAATGGCGTGCAAATTGCTTGAAGCTTACTTGGTAGTCTGTGCTGAGCGCAAACTAATCGGCCATTAGCCAGTAGTGGGCGAACCCTATTGCGGTGCTTACCGAGTCGGACGCTGTCCAACCGCTGCTCTATAAGGAGGGGGCGTGGATCGGCTTTCCCAACCGCTGCTCGCTGGTTGTATTCGGCGAATCGGGACTTGGCGCGCCCCGCCCAATTGGTCGCGGAGCGACTGGTTGAAGCAAGTGCGATCACTTGCCGCCTCGACGGCCTGGGAGGCGGTTTCCCGCTACGACCCATCGCGCGGCGTTCCCCTGGATGCGTTCCTGCGCGTGTCCGTGATGGCAGCCGTCCGCACCCAGTATCGGCAGGAGTGGACTTACGCTCTGCGGTTCTTGCCACAAATCGACGGACCTGTGCGTGACCGGTCGAAAGATAGCTCGCTCCCTTCAGTTGAGCTTCACGAATCCCTCCGCGAAATCTTAGCCAAGCTGAGCCCGGCCGACCGTTGGGTTATGAGCCAATTCTTCTGGCAGGGAGCCACGGAAACTGAAGTCGCCCGTAATGTGGGCGTTAGCCAGCCAGCAATGAGTAAACGCAAGGCCCGTATTATCGAAAGCCTGCGCCGTTCTCTGAGCGCCTGAAAAAATATTTTGAAATGTGGTTATAAAAAGACCCACTCGCAGCATTGCTAATATGTAGGAGTTGTTCCGCAAGCGAGGAAGAAACCGATGAAACAATGCTTCCTCACGATTCTGCTATGGAACAGGCCGGAAGTTGCCGTGCCCCGGCTAATGGCGTAGGCCAGAAAAAGGAATGGCCCGGGATTATTTTGCCACTTTAGTGGCGCGTGGAGGTGTCATGATGCGTAAGTCCATGAAGTGCTATTGGGATGGGTTTCGTTGGGGAACGCCGGGCTTTGTCTTAGCTGTGGCCGTCCTTTTTCTAATCATGCCGGGAGGCGCAGCGGCGGATGACCTTACCCTAAGCGGTGCCTGTGGCTCAATCTCGGTCGCATCCGGTGTAAATTCCTTTAGCTTCAGTGGCACGACCGCGTCAGGACTCACGTGCGCTGGAACCGTGAGTCAAACCATCACGGCCACGTCGGATCTGATAAGTATAAGCCCTTTGACCGTTACCAACAACACTGGGGCCGCCATGTCTGCCATATCCGGCACCATAACCGTAAGCAACACGTACTCCTTCACCCCGCCGACCGGGCCCGGAATTGTGTCCGTCAACATGACCTTCGATATGTCCACAACGAATCCCGCCTATGCGCCCTTTGTTAGCGTCGAAGGGGAGGCCGAGGCGGATACCTTAGAGCCCGGCACGGCGTACGGTACATATGTTTACCCTATTGGTTTCGCAACACCGACCACAGGCAGCCTAGCCGATGCAACCCGAGGCAGCTTCTTTGGACAGCCCGGGACGCTAACCGGGATTATCACGATCAATGATTTGACTCACGGATCCACCATCACTTTTCCGGGATCGGCAGATTTCATGGACGCCGTGCCAGAGCCCAGTTCCTTGGCACTCCTCGTTACCGGCTTGCTGGCGACGGTGCTGGTGATGCGCAAACGGATCGCGGATTGAATTCGCCAAGCCGCTAGAACGCCACGCTGGCTACGGGCACACCACTGGCCATCCACCGGTTCCAGCGCCGGACGTATAGCCCAATGCGCCGCCGGATCTACTCCGGCGGCCCATCCTGCTCATAAAGCCGGACAAGACGTTCTCGAAATCCCTCTCATCCCGAAGGCGCAACGGCAGTCACGCCTTGCTTTGTGATCCAATATCCGTCCGCGCCAGCCCGCAGAGATGCACGCGATTGTCGAACCGGGCGGTTCGCGAACCGCCCCTACGAAAACGCGCGTGACTATTGACCGGGGCGGTTGACGAGCCGAGGCAGCATCTCATTTCCTTCTCGGGTAACGAGCTTCCACCAAGGTGCGTATGCCACCGCGCGCGGAGAACTCCCCTTTCACCATGACCCATTTCGGCTTGCAGGCGCGCGCCACGTCATCCAGGATGCGGTTCACGGCATTTTCATTGAAGATTCCGAGGTTGCGGAAAGCCACGATATAAGCCTTCAGGGACTTCAATTCCAGGCAGAGCTTGTCGGGCAGATAATGAATGGTGATGGTTCCAAAATCCGGCAGCCCCGTGCGCGGGCAGATGCAGGTGAATTCGGGGATGGTGATGGTGATCTCGTAACCGTGGTACTGGTTCTCCCAGGTTTCGATCGCGGGCAATTCGGCGTGAACCCCTCCGCGCGCGTGCTCGGTCGTGTATTCAGGTTTGTGAGTCTTTCGTGGCATGGTTTCCTCCCAGACCTTCAGAATAAACTGAAACGGTGCGGCTTTGCACCTGGCAATCCCATCCACGATCGAGATTCTGTGTTGTCGATTTGCCCTGGGGCCGCACCGTGCGGCATTCGCTAGGAACGAGGGGAGCCCGCCGCAAGCGCGGATTTATAACCTTCCTGAGCCGCTCGTGGGGCTGCCGGAACGGCGAACCTCCACAAAAGCCTTGACAAGCCGATATAACCAATCAAAAGCCATTACTGATAGCATCGGAGGCCTATTTTTATAATGCCATCTCATTCATAACCAATGGCTTGATAGATTAAGAAAATTTATGTTGACAACAACACGCTCAACATATATTCTAATCAGCGACTAATAGCGTGCGTCCAGCATCTATTAGTTCAGAGCAAGAGGGTTGAACTAGACGGGCAGTCGCCCGTTCGATTGAGGAGGGAGTGAGCATTATGGGCAAGATCATCGGAATTGACCTTGGAACCACGAATTCGGTTGTGGCGGTAATGGAGGGCGGTGAGCCCACCGTGATCACGAATCCCGAGGGCGGTCGCACGACCCCGTCGGTGGTGGGGTTTACGAAGACGGGAGAGCGGTTGGTCGGCCAGGTGGCGAAGCGGCAGTCGATCACCAATCCCGAGAATACCATTTATTCCATCAAGCGGTTTATGGGACGCCGCTTCAATGAAGTTCAGAGCGAAATCAAGACGGTGTCTTACAAGGTGGTCTCGGGCCCCAATGGCGACGTGCGCGTGGTAGCGCTGGGCAAGGAGTACTCGCCCCCGGAGATCTCCGCCATGATTTTACAGAAGATGAAAGAAGCGGCGGAGCAGCATCTAGGCGAAAAGGTTACCCAGGCGGTCATTACGGTGCCCGCTTACTTCAATGACGCGCAGCGCCAGGCCACCAAGGATGCGGGCAAGATCGCGGGCCTGGAGGTTTTGCGCATCGTGAATGAGCCCACGGCGGCGGCGCTGGCCTACGGGCTGGACAAGAAGAAAGACGAAACGATTGCCGTATACGACTTCGGCGGCGGCACCTTCGACATTTCCATCCTGGAAGTGGGTGAAGGCGTGGTGGAGGTGAAGTCCACCAACGGTGACACGCACTTGGGCGGCGACGACATCGACAAGCGCGTCATGGACTGGATCGTCGCGGAGTTTCAAAAGGACCAGGGCATTGACCTGGCGAAGGACCGCATGGCCCTGCAACGCTTGAGGGAAGCCGCGGAGAAGGCCAAGATGGAGCTCTCCACGGTGCTGGAAACTGAGATCAACCTGCCCTTCATCACCGCCGACGCTTCCGGTCCCAAGCACTTGGCCATGAAGCTGACGCGGGGACGCTTCGAGCAGATGTGCGAGGATATTTTCCAGCGCTCGGTGGGTCCGGTGAAGCAAGCGCTGAAGGATGCCAGCATGACTCCTGACAAGATTGATGAAGTCGTGTTGGTGGGCGGCTCCATCCGCATCCCACGCGTGCAACAGATCGTTAAGGAACTGTTCGGGGGCAAGGAACCTCACAAGGGCGTCAACCCGGATGAGGTCGTGGCGGTGGGCGCGGCCATTCAAGCGGGCGTTCTGGGCGGCGAGGTCAAGGACCTGCTGCTTCTCGACGTGACCCCTCTGACGCTGGGTGTGGAAACCTTGGGAGGCGTCATGACCGCGCTGATCCAGCGCAACACGACGATACCCACGCGCAAGGCCGAGACCTTCTCGACCGCCGCGGAGAATCAGACTTCCGTGGAAATTCACGTCCTTCAGGGCGAGCGGCCGATGGCGAAGGACAACCGCACCCTGGGCAAATTCCATCTGGTGGGTATCCCTCCCGCTCCGCGCGGAATTCCGCAGATTGAGGTGACCTTTGACATCGACGCCAACGGCATCCTGAACGTCTCCGCCAAGGACCTGGGGACGGGCAAGGAGCAGAAGATCACCATTACCTCTTCCAGCGGTCTCAACAAGGAAGAGGTGGAGCGGATGACCAAAGAAGGTGAACTCCACGCCGAGGAAGACAAACGGCGCAAAGAGGAAGTCGAGGTCAAGAACAAAGCCGATTCGATGGTGTACTCGGTCGAGAAGTTGCTCAAGGAGAATCGCGAGAAAATTTCTGACGCCGATGCCAAGACGATCGAAGCGGCGCTGGAAGAGGCGAAGAAGACCATCCAGGAAGGCGACTCGGGCAAGATCAGCGCGGCCGTCGAGAAGCTGACGACGGCTTCCCACAAGCTCGCCGAGGCCATGTACAAGCAGGCGGCCTCCGCGAAGGCGTCCTCGGACGCGGGTGCGGCGGGGGCGCAGCAAGGTCCCACCGACAGCGGCGCGCCGGGCAAGGCCAAAGGCGAAGGAGAAGTGATCGACGCGGAGGTTGTGGACTCCGACGACAAGAAGAAGAATTGAGCGTCGAAAGTTGAAGGAGTCTAAGAAGTCGAAGGAGTTGAAGAGTTTCCTTTTTCGACTCTTTATCTTCTTCAACTTTTCGACCTTGAAGAAAGTTGAAGGAGTCGAAGAAGTTGAAGAGTTTCCTTTTTCGACTTTTTTATCTTCTTCAACTTTTCGACTTTGGACTTTCCTATGGAACATCGCGCCCAAGTGCCCGTCGAATGCCCGGTTTGCAATTGGCGACACTTCTTAGAAGTGGAAGTCGATGATTGGGATTTGGCGGCAGGGCCGGAAATCCGCAAGCACCTGGAGGCCTGGATCGCCTCGCGCTGCCCCGATCACCTGGGGCCGATTTTGGTGATGAGCAAGAACTGAAGGGAAGTCGTCCGTTGTCCGTAGTCAGTTGTAAGAGGGCCGCGCGCGAGTCACGCTTTTGGCCTCTATAGCTTGGCAAGCCTAGCGACTGACAACGGACAACGGACTCACGTCTCCCAGGTTTTCCCCATGCCCACTGGCACGCAAAAAGACTATTACGCAGTCCTCGGCGTCAGCCGCAACGCCAAGCCGGAGGAGATCCGCAAGTCTTACCGCCATCTGGCGCGCAAGTTTCACCCGGACGTCAATCCCGGGAACAAAGGCGCCGAGGAGAAATTCAAGCAACTCTCGGAAGCCTACGAAATCCTGAGCGACGAGAAAAAGCGCAAGATTTACGACCAGTACGGATTCTATTCCGACAACCTCCCCCCTGGCGGTTACGGTCCCGGTCAGGGTCCGGCCGGCCCCGCGTATTCGCCCCCGCCCGGCGTGGACTTTTCCGGTTTTGATTTTTCCAACATGGACGATGGTGGCGCCGAAGCCGGAAGGCGCACGGGCGGGTTTGGCGGCGGCTTCCGCGATATCTTCTCCCAGATTTTTTCGCGGGGCGAACGCGAGGCCGCGAGCGAGGAGCCGGAAAGAGGTTCCGACATTGAATACCGGATGCATTTAGGTTTTTGGGATGCCATCCGGGGCGCGCAGGTGCGAATCACGGTGGGGCGTGAGGAAGCTTGCAGCGCCTGCCATGGGACCGGCACAATTCCCGGTCCGACCGTTACCTGCGGGGACTGCGGCGGTACGGGCAAGACCACGAAGCAGGTCGGCACGATGCGCTTTGAGATCACCTGCCCACTATGCGGGGGGAGCGGCAAGCAGCGCCGGCCCTGCCCCAAATGTCACGGCGCAGGCGCAATTCATACGCCCGAAACCTTGAACGTGAGGATTCCTCCCGGGGTTGACACCGGTTCGCGCGTGCGCGTTCCCGGAAAAGGCAATGCCGGAATTCAGGGCGGCCCGCCGGGCGATCTTTTCATCGTTACGGAAGTGCAGCCGCATCCGGTGTTTGAACGCAAGGGCGATAACTTTTACGTCAAGCTGCCCGTCACCATTACCGAGGCGGCGTTGGGCGCCAAGGTCGAGGTTCCCACCATCGACGGCTTGAGCACCATTAAGATTCCTCCCGGCACGCAAAGCGGGCAGAAGCTGCGCCTGCGCGGCAAGGGTGCGCCGTCGCTGCGGGATTCCTCGGGAGAACTTCGGGGCGACGAATTTGTGGAAGTGCAGGTAATGGTGCCGCGCGTTGCCGATGAGCGCACCAAGGAAATTCTGCGCGAACTCGCGCGCTTGAACCCCGACGATCCCAGGAAGGATTTGAAGGCAGCAGGCTCCAAGCCGTAGGCTTGGGCAATTACGAATTATGAATTACGAATTATGAAGGATGAAGTCTGAATTTTGAATTCCGAGTTTTGAATCTCGAATCTTGCATGTTGAATTCCGAATGGCCAAACGTGGCAGGAAAACTCGCGGCAAGGCTGGCTACATGATCTCGGCGGTGGCCGAGATGTACGACATCCATCCCCAGACGCTCCGCCTGTATGAGCGTGAGGGCCTGCTAATTCCGTCTCGCTCCAACGGCAACACGCGCCTTTATACGCAAGAGGATTTGGAGCAGCTTGAAACCATCCTGAATCTCACGCGCGACTTGGGTGTGAACTTGGCGGGGATCGATATCATTATGAATATGCGCCGGCGCATGCGCCAGATGCAGGAAGAAATGCAGGCCTTCGTCGACTACGTGCAGAAGGAATTTCTGGTGCGTTCGGAGCAGGACCGCGAGGGAATTCAGAATGCCCTGGTGCGCATTTCGCCGCTGCAAATGATTCGCACGCGGAAGTAGGTGTCAGGTTTCAGGTGCCAGGTGCTTGCGAATAGTGAATAGTGAATGGTAAAAAGCGGCTGCAATTCACTATTTACTATTCACAATTTACAATTCCCTGACACATGGCACCTGACACCTGGCACCTCGCACCCGGAGTAACCATGCCGCAAAAAGACTGCCCCCAGTGTGACGGAACGGGATGGAAACCGATCGAGGTAAATGGCATCCGGCGCGTCGCGCCGTGCGATTGCCAGAATCTTGAGCGCTCGGCCCTGCTGCTGAAGCAGGCGCGCATCCCACCGCGTTATGAGCACTGCGAGCTGGCGAATTTTGACGTCCGCAAGAGCATGGCCACCGGCCAGGAGAACCCCAGTTTGACGGTGGCGAAAATCTGCGCGCAACGTTTCGTGGAGGAGTATCCCACCGATTTTGGCCTGCTCTTTGTGGGGCCGACCGGGGTGGGGAAGACGCACCTGGCGGTGGCGGTGCTCCGCGAACTCATGCTGCGCAAAGGGGTGGAATGCCTCTTCTACGATTTTCACGAATTGCTGAAGACCATCCGTGACAGCTACAATCCCGGAACCCAGAGTACGGAGATGAGCGTCCTGCAACCGGTCCTGGACGCGGAGGTGCTTTTGCTCGATGAGTTGGCCGCCTCCAATCCCAGTGGCTGGGTGAAGGAGACCTTGCAGCATATTATCAATTCTCGCTATAACTACAAAAAGGTGACCCTCATTACTACGACCCTGCCCTTCGGAGAAACCTCCGGCCGGCGCGAGGGTCGCATGCCTTCCGGTGAAATCATCCCCGACGTGGAATTCACTCTGAACCAGTTGGGGGTCACGTTACGCTCGCGGCTCTACGAGATGTGCAAGCTTGTGGAGATGAGTTCCGACGACTACCGCAAGGCCATCAAACAAGCGGGCTACAAGTTCCGCGTGGAGTGAGGCGGGAGAGGGCTTCACTGCCGCACTCCAAAGCTTCGCGCCGTGTGCCAACAGGGAAGTGGCGAGAACTGCGGGCTACCGATCCAGCGACACCCAGACCTTCCGTGCGGCGGCCTCACCCAGGACCAAGGCTTTCTTACCCAGGCGCAGGCTGAGGGTGCCGTCATAATTTCGGTCCAGGACTTTGAGGTGAACGCCGGGCCGGATGCCCAGCCCATCGAAGTATTCCAACAATTTTCGATCCCGTTCGTGCATGCTATCAACCTTTACGCGCGCGCCGGGGGGGACTTCCCACAGGAGTTGCAAGCCCTGCTTCCGCAACCCCGGCGCGCTCTTATTGAGCTGGCTGCCATGGGGGCAGCGGCCGCTCGCGCCGAGCATGGCGATCAACCTTCGCTCCACGTCCTCGGAGATGGCGTGCTCCAGCCGCTCCGCCTCATCGTGAACTTTGTACCACTCGATTCCCAGCAATTCGTAGAGCATCCGCTCCACGAGATGGTGACGGATGCGCAATTTATCGGCGATCCCGCGGCCCGTGGTAGTCAAGGAGATTCGGCCCTTGCGGTCGACGGTTGCCAGCTTGTCGCGGCGCAGTCGACGTAACGCCCAGGCGACAGCGGGAGCGCTCACCTGAAGCCAGCGGGCAATGGTGGCGGCGATAACCGCGCCCTCTTCCGCCTCCGCCTCGGCAATGGCTTTCAAGTAGTCTTCTTTTGAGATCGTGAGTTTCATATTGAATCTACAACCCTGGCCCCCAAGGGGGCGGGTAGGGGCACGCCATGGCGTGCCCCTACAAGATACTGCCCGCCGCTCAGATCCTATCAGATTGGCGGGTTAAACCGATAGCGAAAATAATGCTTGACTATGGACAACGATCTGTAGTTAACTATGGTTAACTCATATAGGGTAGCTATGATACATAAACACAAAAAGTTCGGAAAATGCAAAGTCTCAATCGCCCCTGCGGGGACGAGCCGGAGCAACGGAATGGTGTACAGGGTTGCTCTCAGTCTTCTGATCGTTAGCGCGTGTGTTTTCTCCCCCGCAAGGATGCTGGCGCAGGGTGAAACCACCAGTGCCATTGTCGGACAAGTGGCCGATGAAACGCATGCGGCCATTCCGGGCGCCAGCGTGACCATCGTGAATGCCGAGACCGGTCTCGAACGTCGCGCGCGGACAGACAATGAGGGCCGCTTCAATTTTCCGCAACTGAGTCCGGGCACTTACTCCGTCAAACTGGAAGCCGAGG
>Ga0181524_10006017_pt1 | contig 10643 bp, 7 predicted proteins | sample PEATcosm2014_Bin_34_FD_119761 | JGI IMG/M metagenome (GOLD analysis project Ga0181524, IMG submission 119761) | Peatland microbial communities from MTU Mesocosm Facility, Houghton, MI, USA - PEATcosm2014_Bin05_60_metaG | ecosystem: Environmental > Terrestrial > Soil > Wetlands > Peat | place...
CTCTACGGAGCGCTGGTGCTGGCCGGACAACGGAAACCTTCATGACTTTTCCGCAAGGTTACAAGACCGGCCTCCTGCAGGCGATCGAGGCCATTGATCTGGCCAAAGTGAACCAGGCCATCGAATGGTTCCAGGACGCCCGCGCCGCCGGCCGGCACATCTTCGTGTGCGGCAACGGCGGCAGCGCCGCCATCGCCTCTCACTTCGCTTGCGACATGGTCAAAGGCGCGAGCTTCAACCGCCATTCGCGCTTCCGCATCATGGCTCTCACCGACCAGTTAGCCACGCTCACCGCCTACGCCAACGATGTCGGCTACGACGCGGTCTTCGTCGAGCAGCTCAAGAACTTCGCCCAGCCTGGCGATCTCTTCATGGGCATCAGCAGCTCCGGCAACTCGCCCAACGTCCTCCGCGCCATGGACTGCGCCAACCAACTCGGCTGCCGCACGCTCGCCCTCACCGGCCGCGATGGCGGCAAGCTCGGCCCTAAGGCCCAGCTCAACATCCAGGTGCCCGTGCCCCACATGGGCCGCATCGAAGATGCGCACATGATCGTCTGCCACATGATCGTCTATTACTTCATGGACGCCGAAAAGTAAGGGCGCAACCGCCGGCGGCAGTTCTGGTGGAGGTCAGAACCTCGGGAGGATAATAGGCCGTCGCGCCGTAAGGACGCAACCGCCGGTGGCAGTTCTGGTGGTGTCCCGGCCGGGATCATCGGGGGCGTGGGCCGTCAGGCTGTGGCGCTCAGAGGCGCCGAACGGGCCGCACCGCCCTGCCGCTTTCGGCGGATTGGTAGATCGCTTCCACCACTTCGAGCGCCCGCAGCCCATCCTCGCCGGTGATCGCCGGCGGCGTGCCGGCGCGGATCGCTCCGGCCAAGTCCTCGAGGAAATGGAGGGTGGAGGCGCCGGCGTAGCCAGGCTGCGGCGGTAACTCGAAATCAATTTCCCGGCCGTTGGCGGAGGCGAACCCGGGAGCATCGCTGCAGACGAACAGTTTCTGGTGGATGCCCTCGAACGACGGGCTCCAGGAAAGCACTCCGCGCGTGCCGCGGAGCGCCAGGTACAAATCCCGGCCCGATGGAAAGGAATCCGGCACGGTGTAACCGATATTCAGCGCCACAACGGTCCCGCGCGAGAACGTCAGCAGGGCGAAGGAATTGTCTTCGATATCGTATTGCTCGTTGACCTTGACGTTCTTGCCAAAGACTTCGACAACTTCGTCGGCCAGCAGCCAGCGATACAGGTCGATCCAGTGAACGCCAAGGTTGCACATGGGACCGCCGCCGCTGGCGCTCTTGATGAGCATCCATTCCGCGTGGCCTTGGATGTAGCGGTCGAGACGCCCGGCGGCGCAACGGCCCTCGCAGCCCACGATCCGGCCCAGTGCGCCGTCAGCCACGTACTGCTTCATGGCGAGCGCCACGGGGTGATAGCGCCACACATATGGCGACGACAGGACAACTCCGGCAGCTTGCGCGGCGCGGATGGCGCCAGCGAGGCTTTCGGAATCGGCCGCCATGGGCTTCTCTACCAGCACGTGGACACCGTGCGCGGCGCAGGCAATCGCGGCTTCGGGGCATTCGCGATGCGGGAGAAACAGGAACGCCAGGTCCAACCGCTCGGTCTCGAGCATGACGCGCCAGTCGCGATAGGGGCGGACTGGGAAATCGCGGGTGAACACGTCCAGCACCGCGGCGTCGGATTCGGCGGCAGCGACCACCTCCAACCCCTCGGCCGCCGCGAATACAGGCATGTAGCTGCGCGGGTGCAAATGGCGGAGCCCGATGAATCCGACCGACAAAGTTTGCATAGCGCCACCTTCCGTTACTGTCAGTTTAAGGCGGGGAGACCCCATGTTGTCACATCGGAGGCGGAAACGTGATATCTTTTGCGTTTTCGCAGTGATCCGCAAATTCCAGGGGAAATGACATGTCCACAGCGCCGTTCGACCGATCGCCGCTTCCCGACGCGGAAGATTCTTCGCGGCGCAAGGCGGTGATTCTTGCCGCCGGCAAGGATGCCCTCGACGCGGACGGCCGCTCCATCATGCTGAGCCCCCTCGGAGATCGCAGCGTTCTCGAATGCGTGCTCCACAACGCGCTGGAAGTGGTGGCGCCTCAAGACATCACGGTTGTGGTCGGCTACCGGCGGGAAGATGTTTGCGCCCGCCTGGGCCCCGGCTACCACTACGTCCAACAGGAAACCCAGTTGGGCACCGGGCATGCCGTGTTGCAGGCGCGCCGGGGTCTTGGGGATTTCGATGGCGACCTGCTCATACTTTACGGGGACACACCCCTGTTTCGCCCCGCCTCGATTCGCGGCCTGCTCAACCGGCACACCCTGAAAAAGGCGCACCTGACCCTGCTCACGGCGGTGCTGGACCGGCCGCTGCCGTATGGCCGGATCATCCGGAGCGCCGACGGCCGGATCATAGACATCATCGAAGATATCGAGGCATCGCCCGAGATCCGCGCGATCCGCGAATGCAACGTGGGGGCCTACGTGGTGAATGCATCGGTGATTTTCTCCGCCCTGGAAGGGCTTTCTCCTTCGCCCCGCGATGGCGACTACCGTCTCACCGACTGTGTTCACCAACTGATCCGAGCCGGGTTGCGCGTCGAAAGCTACCGGATCTACGATCCCGACGAAGTGCAGGGCATCAACAGCGCCGAAGATCTGACCCAGGCGGAGTTCGTCTTGCAGAAACGGCTGTTTCGTCCGCGCCGGCGGGAGGAGGAGAACCTGGTCACGTTCGGCACCGGCGGCTGGCGCGCCATCATCGGTGAAGGCTTCACCATGCACAACGTGCGCCGGTTGAGCCAGGCGCTGGCCAACGAGATCACGCGCCAGGGCACAGAAGATCGCGGCGTCATCATCGGCTATGACCGCCGTTTCCTCTCGCGGCAGGCCGCCGAGGCCTCGGCCGAGGTGTTCGGCGGCAACAACATCCAGACCGTTCTGCTGGACGAGGATGCTCCGACTCCGCTCATCACGTATGCCACGGCAGCCCGCGCGGCGGCCTACGGCCTGGTCTTTACCGCCAGCCACAACCCGCCGGAGTGGAACGGCCTCAAGGTCTTCCGCAGCGATGGGGCGCTCCTGCTGGACGATGAGACGCGACAGATCGAAGCGGAGACCAATGCGCTTACTTCGCGCGACGTGATCAAACTGGAATTGGACCTTGCACTCGATTCCGGCATCGTGAAGCGAGGCGACTTCACCAACGAATACGTGGACGCAGTGGAGGCGTTGATCGATCTCGAAACCATCCGCAATGCCGGCCTGAAGGTGATCGTCGACCCGATGTATGGCGTCGGCCAGCTTACCCTGGGTACCGTCCTGACGGAAGCCCGCTGCCGCGTGACCTTCATCCATGAACGCCACAATCCGCTGTTTGGCGGACGGTCGCCCGCGCCCAATCCGGAAGCCCTGCGGCTGCTCACCTCGACCATGCGCGACGACGGTTACGATCTCGGCCTGGCCATGGACGGAGACGCCGATCGCATTGCGATTGTGGATGAGCTCGGCGAGTACATCTCCATCAACGATGTTCTGCTGCTGCTTTACTGGTACCTGCATGAGATCCGCGGCGAGCATGGCGGCGTGGTGAGAAACCTGGCGACCAGCCATCTGCTGGATCGCCTGGCCCATCGCCTGGGCGAGGAGTGCTATGAGGTCCCCGTCGGCTTCAAGCATGTGGTCGCCAGCATGGTGGAGCACAACGCTGTTCTGGGAGGCGAATCCTCCGGAGGGCTGACGATTCGCGGCCACATTCTGGGCAAGGACGGGATCTTCGCTTCCGCCCTGGTGGTGGAAATGCGCGCCCGCACAGGCAAAAAGATCTCGCAGTTGCGGACGGTGGTTTACGATCTGACTGGCCGGCTATATGGCCTGGAAGAGACCTTCCCGGCCACGCCGGAGATGCGTATTGCCGTGCCGCGCAAGCTGCGGGATGCGCCGTCGACCCGCATCGGCGCTTACCCGGTTGTCCGAATCTCGCACATGGACGGAACCAAGCTGTATCTGGAAAACGACAACTGGGCGCTGCTACGGTTTTCCGGCACCGAGCCCGTGCTGCGGCTGGTGGTGGAGGCGGACTCTCAGGAGAAAGCACACGAGCTCATGGGGTGGCTCAAACAGTTCGTCTCGACTGGGGACTGACGCCAGGCGCGGCCCGTGCGTTTTGAGGTAACGCTTGCATAACATCGCAGAACTGGAAGACGCGCTCTCCCGTCCCCGGGAGGCCGACGTCGTATTCCTGCGCCGCCTGGAGGGCGACATCCTGATCCTAGGCGCCGGCGGCAAGGTGGGGCCATCTTTGGCGCGCCTGTGCCGGCGGGCGTCGGAGGCTGCCGGCACTCCCCGCCGCGTGATCGCTGTCTCGCGCCGGCCGGTGGCGGAGCCCGAAGTCGAGACCATCGCGTGCGATCTGCTGGACCGCGCCGCCGTGGCGCACCTGCCTCTGTGCCCCAACGTTCTCTACCTTGCCGGGCGCAAGTTCGGTTCCACCGGCAGCCCCGAGCTGACCTGGGCCATGAACACGGTGGCGCCCGTAATCGTCAGCGAGCGCTTCATCCAAAGCCGCATCGTCGTGTTCTCGACAGGGAATGTCTACCCCCTGCGCGAGGTCTCCACCGGAGGTTCGCGCGAAAGCGATCCGCCCGCGCCGGTGGGCGAGTACGCCCAGTCTTGCCTGGGCCGCGAACGCGTCTTCGAGTACTTCTCGCGGCAGCATGGCCTGCGCTGCCTGCTTTTCCGATTGAACTACGCCGTCGACCTGCGGTACGGCGTTCTGGTCGATATCGCGCGCAAGATCTTCGCGGGAGAGGCGGTCGATATCACGGTCCCCGCCTTCAACGTAATCTGGCAGCGCGATGTCAACTCTTACGCATTGCGGTCGCTGGAACACTGCGACTCACCGCCGCGCATTCTCAATATCACCGGGCCCGAAACCCTCACGGTGCGCGAGGCGGCACGGTTCTTCGCGCAGCGATTCGGCAAGCCCTGCGGTTTCACTGGAACCGAGGGGCGGGTTGCTCTGCTGAGCGATGCGTCGGCCAGCCACGCGCTGATGGGGCCGCCTTCGGTATCGGCTCTGGGCCTGGCGGAGATGGTGGCTCACTGGGTGGAGACTGGCGGCGCCAGCCTGAATAAACCCACACACTTCGAGGTAGCCGACGGCAAGTTCTAGCCGGATGCACCACGGGCGGAGGATTGCCACTACCGCTGTGGAGACCTGCCCACGGCCTGCATCAGCTCCCGGATGCCCGCGAAGATGATGTCCTCCACCTGGTCGCCTAGAGGGCCGGGAAGCGAGCCCATGAGGATAGCATCGCGGGCCTCGTAGCCTCCTTCTTTGAGGACCCGCAGCGATGGGATATAGCAGGGGCGGGCGTTGGAATAGCCGGCCACGATCATACCTTCCGCGCCGTACTCCTTCTTCACGCGCAGGCAGTAATCGACCACTACCTCGCCGTTCATGGTGAGCAGGGTCAGGTCCTTGCCGAACTGGATGGCCTGCATGGTATAGGGCAACCCCGGTAGAGGCGGCTGCCCGGATTCGTATTGCCGCAGCAAGCGCTCAGCATGAGTGCGTACCAGCGCCTCGGGGTCCTTGGCCTGCTTCTCGTACTGTTCCAAGGAAAATGGCGCGAAGGGCAGCTCGGTGGTGAGCATGGCGATCTTGAGCGGCCCGTGCACTGCTTTCATAGGTCCTTCCGCGACGCGCGCCACTTCAGTGGCCAACTCGTTGCCGTACTTCTCCACCAGTTCCACCTTGCGGCGCGGGTAGGCGTTCTGATCGCCGCCGCAGAGTTGCATGAACATGCCGGTGGCGCCGGGATGCGCCTTCTCCCAGGCGGCCTGGGCGATACCGGCGTAGTCCCCGCTGATCGCTAAGGACTCGTACGTCAGCACGGATGGATGGCAGGAAAGCCCGAACAACACTCCGCGCAGCTTACCACCCGGCCCGAATACCCGCAGCACGGGGACAGTCTGATCCACGGGCCCGTTGGGGTCCATGCCGAAAATCCAGTCTCCGTTGGGCGCGCGCTCGCGGCGGTTATGTGAAAACCCAACTTTGCCGGTGGCATAGGCGATCTCGGCAGGCTGGAGATCCGCCAAGGCGGCGGCGGCCGCCTCCGCCATCAAGTCGATCACCTGATTCCGGTACGCCTCGATGCGGTGCATCATTTCACGGCCCGTGTGCGCAGGCCAGTCGAGCATGGGGCCGGAGTGGGTATGGGACATGTTGATCACCAGGTGCGACCGGTCGATGTTGTGACGGTGGGTGACGCGGGCGGCCACCATGTCGATCATCGGCTGGGGCACGGTCACCAGGTCCACGGTGATGATGATCAGCTTCTGGCCGGTGGCATCCTGGAAGGCCAGGGCCTTGGTCCACAGATCGTTGGCGACGCTCTCGGCCGGTTTGGTGCGGTTCTCGAAACCAGCCATCAGGATGGGGATGGGCGGGGTGATCTGGCGCCGCCCGAATCCGGCCTCGAAATCGGCGCCCCACAGTGTTCCGGCGAGCAGCGGCGCAAGCAGCAGAGCAGGGGTTGCGGTCAGAAACGATCGCCCTAAGAGTGCGTGATTCATTCAGGCTCCTTTCGGTGTGGTGGCGTCAGACTTCGGTGGGCACCACGAAGGGCGCACGGTAGGCCCGCGTCAACAGGGCATTGGCCTCCGCGTCGCCTCCGAAACTCCAGGCTTTGGCATCCCACGCCAGCCGGCGCCGCAGACGGTAGCTGATATTGGCCAGATGGCACAAGGAGGCCGACTTCACGCCCTCATCCAAAGGCCCGTTGATCTTTCCGCGGTCGCGCGTGCGTACGGCATCGAGGAAGTTGGCGAAGTGCGGGGTGGTGTCGACCGCTTGGGCGGGGTCGATCTTCTCTTCGAACGCCAGTTTCTTCTCTTCGCCCTGGTAGATGCGGAAGCCGCTCTGATCCATGGCCATGCAGCCGTCGGAACCATAGAACAGGTTGCCGATCAGGATACCGTCCTCGGCCTCGGTGGGCAGTCCGCGAACCTCGAAGACGAGTTCGCAATCGCCGTAATCGTAGGTGGCCAACTGCGTGTTGGGCGTCTCCTGCTCGTCGTCATAGACGTACTTACCGCCGGTGGAGACGACGGCCGAAGGAAGATCCTTGCCCAGACCCCAGCGGGCGAAGTCCATTTCGTGGACGCCCTGGTTGCCGATGTCCCCATTGCCGGTTTCCCAGAACCAGTGCCAGTTGTACCTGTAGCGGTTCCAGGTGAACGGGCGCATGGGGGCAGGCCCCAGGAAGAGGTTCCAGTCGAGCCCCGCCGGCACGGGTTCGGCGGGCTTACGGCCGATAGAGAGGCGCCGCTTGTAGCACAGGCCCTTGGCCAGATAGACCTTGCCGATGGCGCCATTGTGCAAGTGCTGAATGGCGCGGTGGCGGTAAGGGATGCTGCGGCCTTGCGAGCCCACCTGCACCACGCGCTGATATTTGGCGGCGGCTTCCAGCATCTGGCGGCCTTCGAACACGTTGTGGCAGGCCGGCTTTTCCACGTAGACGTCCTTGCCTGCCTGACAGGCCCAGATGGTGCCGAGCGCGTGCCAATGGTTGGGCGTGGCCATACTGACGGCCTGGATGCCGCCGTCGTCGAACACGCGCCGCATGTCGCCGTACATTTTGGGCTTGCTGCCGGTCAGCTTTTCGACGAGGGCGGCACCGCGCTCCCGGGCCTCCTGGTTGATATCGCAAACGGCGGCGATGCGGGCCGAGGGAATCAGCGACAAGGACTTCATGTGGTCGTCGCCGCGGCCGCCGAGGCCAATTACCGCAACATGGATAGGGTCTTGCGCGCGCGCCATCCGCGATGCCGCCAGGACCGCGGCAGCGCCGCCCAGGAACTCTCGTCGTCGTATCATCCAACTCCTCATAGAACGGGCACCGGTGGAATCCGGATCAAATCGGTGATCGCGTGGGGATCTTCGGAGACGCGGGAAAGAGCGTAGACGGCGCCGTCCTGGCCCACGGCGATGGAATTCACGTAGTTTGGCCGCTGTCCATTGGCGAAGAAAATCGGGCCGTGATCGATATAGCGGCTGGTGGGGATGTGCCAGGTAATCAGGTGAAGGTCTTCGAGACCCTTCGATTCACCCTTGGCGGTGGATTCCTTGCCGCGCACGCGGCGGCCGTTCTGGTAAACCGGGCCGCCGGTCAGATAGTAGATCGTTTGGTTGTCCGGTCCCAAGGTGAAGCCCAAATAGCCGTAGCTGAACTGGTCGAACATGCCGCTGCGCTGCGAGGCCTCGGAGGTGATGCGGGCGAGCACTTCGACCTGTCCCGCGGCGGGAGCGAACCGGAACAGGTATCCGGAATTGCCGTGCACGCCGTAGATCGCCTTGCCGGGGGCATACCAGAACGTCTGCCGCCAGTTGTAGCCCATGTGGCCGGCACTGGAAGGGTCGTAAAGGCCGAAGTAGTCCTTCTTGAGATCGTCGGTGCGGACGGTGTCGATGGCTTCGGAATCGTAGTGGTATTGGTGGATCGCGCCATCGGAAGTGGAGAAGTACACCGCACCGTCGGCGGGGTCCACCGTCAGCGAGCGGCAGATGGTGCGGAAGGTGGGGCCCTTGCCGTTCTCCCCCTGTTCGGAGACCGGCCCGAGGTCTTTGAGTTCACCTTTGGGAATATCGTAACGGATGAAGCGGCCGGTGGGCCAGGTGAGGCCGTACAGGCGTTTGCGCCGGGTGTCCATGGCGAAGGCGATGATGCCCTCGTTATGCGGCGCGATGCCCAGGTTTTCGTACTTTCCGGTGGACATGTCGTAGGCCAGGAAGTGGCCGCCGGGGTACGGCTTCATCCCCACGGGTGGGATCCCCGGCTTCTCCATTCCATCGACGATGGAGTAGAAGCCGATGTGCGTGGCGAAGTACAGTTTGCCATCGGATTCCACAAAGCGCACGTGGCTCTTGCCCTGGGAGATCGCGTTCAGGCCCTTTTCGCCGCAGGCCTGGGTGAGGTCGCCAAGGTGTTTGACGGCCTTGCTGCCGGGGTCGTAGGAGTACATCTGCGCCGCGACGTCGGCCTTTTCACTGGAGAGCACGTAGTAAATGCGATCGTCGCTCGCGCAGGAGATGCCGTTGTAGGTGTCGTGCGCTTCGGAGAAGCCCGAGTTGACGATGTCCGCCTGCAATCGGGCGGGGGCGGCTTCGGTGACGGCGCCACGGTTGGCGCCGGTGCAGGCCGCCGATACCAGAACGGCGGCGAGCAGGGCCGCGGACAGAAACCCTCCGCGCAGGTTCATGCTTTCACCAATTCCGCGGCATGCGTCTGGATCTTGCGCACGGCTTCGGCGATCTGGTCCATGGCGCTGCGCGGCGCCAGCAGCATGGTTTGGGTGAACCAGACGGCCTCTTCGCAGAGGCGGTCGTTCACCGGGCAACGGGTGCGCTCCCGCCATTCCGCCAGAACCTTCTGGGGGAAGAGCCGCTGGTAGCCGCGGGAAGCGAGTACATTCTTGAGGAACGGCTGTGTGTTCAACGGCGTATAACCGCTGGCCGCCGGAATCCCCTCGGCCTCCAGCGCCTTCAGGAAGACGGATCGCGGAAGGTTGGCGAATCGCGTCTTGTCGTACCGGAACATATAAAGATGGTAGGCGTTGCGGGTGCAGCCGTCGTACATGCGAGCCGGCGCGATGCCCGGAATGTCCTTCAGCAACGAGGTCAGGTAAAGCGCGTTTTCGGTTCTGGTCCTGGCCTGGGCCTCGATGCGGGTCATCTGCGCCAGCAGCAGGGCGCCCTGAAATTCCGTCATGCGCAGGTTGGCTCCGCTGGAGTTGTAGGTGAAGCTGGTGCCGATGTACTTCAGCCCGCTGCCGTTGTTGTGGAAGGCATAGCAGCGCTCGCGGAGGTCTTCGTCGTTGGAGAGGATGGCGCCGCCCTCGCCGGAGTTCAGATTTTTGGACGCCTGGAAGCTGAAGCAACCCACCTGTCCGTAGGTGCCCACCTTACGCCCTTTCCACTCCGCCAAGTGGGCCTGGCAGGCATCTTCGATCAGGGGAATGCCGTGCTGGGCGGCGATGGGAAGCAGGGCGTCCAGATCGCAGGCGCTGCCGCCCAGGTGGACCGGCATGATGGCCCTGGTCTGCGGCGAAATGGCGGCTTCCACCTTGCGCGCATCCATCTGGAAGGTCTCCAGATCGGTGTCCACGAACACCGGAAGCGCGTGCTGGCGCAGCACCACGTTGATGGTGGCGACGAAGGTGTACGGCGGGACCACCACTTCGTCGCCGGGTTCGACTCCGAGCGCATTGAGGCTGGTGAACAGCGCGCTGGTTCCGTTGGCCGTGGCCAGGCAGAACCTGGCCCCGGTCAACTGCGCATAGGCCTGTTCGAACTTGCTTACCATCTGCCCGCTGCCGCGATACCATTTCCCGCTGTGCAGGGTATCGAGGAGCGCCCGTTCCTCGGTCTGATCGTAAACCGGCCAGCCGGGGAAATCGCCGGTGCAAGTTTTAGGGCCGCCGAGAATGGCCGGTTTGCCGCCGGCGCCCGCGGTGGTATCGGCTGCCAGGGCGGCAGCCGCCAGAGGGGCGCCCACCAGAAAGTTCCTGCGAGAGAAGGAGTGCTTCATTTGAATCCCGTTCCTTTCGCCAACC
>Ga0181524_10006018_pt1 | contig 10641 bp, 9 predicted proteins | sample PEATcosm2014_Bin_34_FD_119761 | JGI IMG/M metagenome (GOLD analysis project Ga0181524, IMG submission 119761) | Peatland microbial communities from MTU Mesocosm Facility, Houghton, MI, USA - PEATcosm2014_Bin05_60_metaG | ecosystem: Environmental > Terrestrial > Soil > Wetlands > Peat | place...
GCTGTCTTTGGGAATGCCCAGGCTGTACAAGCCGGCCCCAAGCGCGCTCAGACCGCCCACCACGACGGCGCCTTCCAGCGCCCCGACGATCCAGGCGACCAGCGGTCCTGCGATCACCAACGGCCCAATGCCGGGAATCAAAAAGAACGCCGAACCAAACAGCATTCCCCAAAGCCCGCCCCAGAAGGCTCCCATTTTCCCCCAATATTTCATGCGGTCGCCGACATTGTAGTAGCCGACCACGTGCTCATCGGTGTGATAGTCGCGTCCGACAATCGACAATTTCTTCATATCGAAACCGGATTGCTGTAGTTCCTTGATCGCCGCTTCGGCAGCCGTGTGCGACGGGTAGATCGCCACAATGGAATTATTCTTGGTCATCATACTTGTTCTTTCGTTTTTGCGCTTTTCTATTTCGCATAAGACAAATTAGGCTTTTGGGCTGACCCTCCGCTATAAGGTGTTTTACCCTGTCCAGACTTGGCGACTCCATCCCCCAACGCGGCTGGCCGGAAAGGAGGTGGGCAAAACCTGATGCAACCTGAGCAAGTCGAAGAACCCAGAAGCCTCCGGCGCTAAACGATGGTCACCTGGACGCTGCTCTCAATGATGCCCGCGTGGATGGCGTACCGGGTTAGTCCGGCGGTGTCGTGGATATCGAGCTTCTGCATTAGATGCTCGCGATGCTTTTCGACAGCCTTGATGCCGACGCCAAGTTCCGCCGCGGTTTCCTTGTTGGCCTTGCCCTCGGCGATCAGTTGAAGCACTTCCATCTCGCGCGAAGACAGGCGGTCGTTGCGCGGATTCGACCGTCCCACTCGATCCAAAGATTTTCGCAGGCATTCGGGAAGACGCTTTGCCATGAACGGGCCAAAAAAGACGTGCCCTTTGTTGACTTCCCGAATTCCCTCGGACAGAACGTGGGCGGAGGCTTGTTTAAGCAGAAATCCCACGGCGCCGGACCCCATTGCGTCTTTTATATAAGCATCATCACTGTGCGCCGAGAGAATGAGTATTCTGGCGCCGGGGACGGCTTTGAGAATCTGACGGGTGGCTTCCAAACCATTGAGCAGCGGCATCGCGATGTCCATGACGAGCACTGCGGGACGAAGCTTTTCAACCAGAGCGACAGCCCGTCGGCCGTCCTTCGCTTCGCCGACTACTTCAAGGTCGTCTTCCAGTTCCAGCAGTGCGCGAAAACCTTCACGAACGACCGCGTGGTCTTCGGTCAGCAGAACAGTGATTCGTTTCTTAGACATTCAAATGTTTCATGATCCCGATCCGCGCGCCGATGCAAGCTGACGCCACTCCAATCCCAATGCAATTATCCGGCGATTGCATCTATCTGTATATGGGTAAAACACCCCATAGCGCCTGTTGTGCTCTTTTGTGATGATCCCAGTTCAGCATGTGAAACGCATGAAAGCGGCTGAACTTCTGGAACGAACGGATTTTTGGGACGGGGTGGCCATAGCCCCGGTTGTATCGGGAAACACTTTGAACATCGCGGGGGTTTATCAAGATAGCGTGACCCGAGACTGGGCCATACAGTCTTGTCGCCAGGCGACGCAACTGGCTGGAGGGGAACGCGTCCAGAACACATGGCACAACACCCACTCCCTCGGCGATCCCGGGATTCTTCAGGACGCAGTTCGGGCCGCCGTCGTAGCCGATGTGATTGTGATTTCAGTCTATGCTGCGGAAGAGCTGCCGGTTGAACTTTACGTCTGGATTGAGGCGTGGTTGCCACGTCGGCTCTCACGGCGCGGCGCCCTCGCCGCATTGGTGGGCGTCGCGGAACCGCTGGATGCTCCATCTGTCCGCACGCTCGAATATCTGCAAGCCATGGCGCGCAAGGCCCAATTGGATTTTATCCCGCAGCAGCGCAAGCGGCCAGCCGCATCCCTCGCTTCTTCCATTGATCTGATCGCGGAACCAGCCAGCGCCACCGCGCAATCGCTCCCGGAACTCTATGGCCATCGCTACGATGCCTACCGCCATTGGGGATTGAACGAGTAAATGGACAAATTGGTGGCATGTCAAACGTGCGGGTTGGTGCATGGTGTGGACGAAGTCCCGAAGGACTCTGTCATCAAATGCGCCCGCTGCCATTTTCAAATTTTTCACCGCCGCGTCAACAGCCGCGCGCGCACGCTGGCCTTTTCGCTGGCCGCGTTGATTCTCTATTTTCCGTCGAACTTTTATCCCATTATCACTGCCGATTACCAGGGGCAACATGTTCAGACGACGATCTTGCAGGGAATCCGCTCGCTCTTCGAACGCCAGCAATACTTCATCGGGTCGCTCATGTTTTGCACGAGCATTTTGACGCCCGTATTGAAGATCGTCGGGCTGATTTTCATCTCGCTGACGCTCGATTGGACCTGTTGGAAAAGGACGCGCACATGGATTTTCAAAGTCATCCGCATTATTGATCCCTGGAACATGTTGGAGGTTTTCTTGCTCGCGATTTGCGTCTCCATGGTCGAACTGGGCGAAGTGGCCACGGTGCATCCGGGACGCGGTGTCTTTTCCTTCGCGGCCTGCGTCGTGCTGACCCTGCTGGCGACGCTCAGTTTTGATTCGCGCCTGCTCTGGGATTCGCCAGAAGAGAAAAAGCATTATGAATGAAGAAACGCATACGCTGCCAAAAGCAAAAATCGGCAAGAGCCGTTTCAATTGGTTCTTGTGGTTCATTCCGATGGCGGCCGCGCTGTTGTGCGCCTGGTATGTCTGCCAGGACATCGTTTTCGTCGGGCCAACCATAACGATTTATTTCGAAAATGCCGAAGGATTGCAGGAACAAACTTCCCTCGTGCAATATCGCGGAGTAAAAATCGGTGAAGTCGAAACCCTAAAACTCACCCCGGACAGGCAGCGAGTCGGCGTGAAAGTGCAACTCGACGCTTCCGCCGCGAACATCGCCCAGGAAGGCTCGGTTTTTTGGATCGTCCGACCCGAGCTCAAACTTGGCGCCGTGAGCGGACTGCGGACCATTGTTTTGGGAAATTACATCGCAGTCCAACCGGGCCATGGCGCCCGCACCAACATATTCCTCGGCGCGGAAACTGAGCCGATTGAACCCATCCAGGCCCTGGACATCCTGTTGCTCGCCGCAAAACTCGATTCCTTGCAGCCACAATCGCCGGTTTTTTATCGCGGCGTTCAAGTTGGCGAGGTGCTCGATTGCCGACTCAGCGACGACGCGCGCAAAGTTCTCATCGAGGCCCGCATTGATCAAGATTACGCTCCGCTGGTGCGGATGAATTCCAAATTTTGGAATGCCGGCGGCATTAATTTTCACCTCGGTTTGTTCAGCGGCGCGAAAATCACCGCCGAGTCCGCTCAAACCCTCATCAGCGGCGGCATCGCCTTTGCTACCCCTCCCGATTTTCAAAAGGTTGCGACCAATGGCACGGTGTTTAACCTGAATGAAAAATCGGACGCCGAATGGGAAAAATGGTCGCCCGCCATCCAACTTCAATTCGTGCCGAAGGCAACGCCAAGCAAGACCCCTTTGCCGAATTTGATTCCAAGTCAATAATAGCCGCCAGAAGCAAATGCATGCAAAGAAATGCGGGACTCGACGCCGTTTCCCGCAGGTAGTTCGCGGCCAAAGCTGTTCTCACCGATCTAACGCCAACGTCCCCGTTGACGATGAAAGCCGCCCCATCCGCGTGACCAGCCGCCATGAAACCACAATGCATGCGGATACGGCGGGAGAGACCAGTGTCCACCCACCCAAACCCATCCGCCGTTCCATACCCAATCGCCATCCACCCACGCATAGTCCGGCCCGGGAGTCGGGGGTGCGGTCTCAATAATAGGCGCCGGGGGCGGCGTTTGCACTGTGGCGGATGGCGTCGTTGGCTCGGGTACAGGCGTCGATCCAGCAACCGAACTGGGGGTGCTGATCAGGAAATCAATGACCTGTTCGCTGACGCCGGAGTTCTTCAAATCAATGATGGCGTTGGCGGTCAGATGATACACCGTGCGCGAGTTCCGAACTTGGGTGATAATGACATCGGAACTGAACCCGATCTTGGCCATGACCTTCACATCGGCCAGGGGCAACGGTTGCGCCGTCTGGACTCGATGACAAGTGTCCGGGGCCTCCTGGCATAGTTTGGCCATCTGATCACTGCTCAGAGCGGGTGGAGGAAGAGCGGTTTGACTGGGTGGCGGCTGGTAGGGAGGGGTGGATGGACTCGCACATCCTGCGACCAGGAGGCTCAACATGGCGGCCATTAAGGCCGGCGCGCCCATCCACTTCACGAACGCATTCTGAATCAAGTGCATAATTTGTTTTGTTAATATTTCCTTCGCTTTTTGCTTCTCTCATTCACGATGCTACTTGGCCACCAGTTCATCGAGCCAGTAACCCTTGCGATTGTAGTGACGATGCAGCGCATCCTCATAATCCCGAGTCAGCAGAAACTCCTCCGTGTATTCCGGGGACTGCTTGATCGTCTCGCGGGAAAGATTGACGAAGACTTTCGACTCGCCCCAACTGACACGCTCGATCCATTGCGGCGAAACCAACACCTTTTTTCCCGGCCACCAGTTCAGGGTGTTGATGAGAAGATAACGAATCGTCCAAGTGTCGTCGTCGATGATGAAATCCTCGACGTGACCAATCTCGCCGTCTGTCGCTTGGATGTGATAGCCGCTGACCTCGTGAGTGCTCCGCAAGTGGTGATTCCACGCTTTCTTGCCTTGGGTGGATTCCCTCCATTTTGCGCGGTCTCGCACGAGGTTGCGCTCATATCCCCAGGTATATGGGCCGGCCCAGTACATCGGCCATCCATAATACCCGTAATAATTCTCCTCAAATTGCCGGGAAACGGGCCTGTCGCTGTTCAAGGATGGACTATCCTCGATTTGCTTCTTGGTCAAATTAACTTCGATTTGGTCCTTGTATATGTCTGTATTTACAGCGACCAGCGCATAAGGCGAAATCAGCACCTGCCGGCCTGGGAGCCAGTTTCCTGTGTCGGCGACCAGATAGCGAATGGTCCAGTGCCGGTCATCAAAATAAAATTCTTTGACCCTCCCGATTTCCCCATCAAGGCTGTCCAATTTGTAACCCTTAACTGTTTTGGCTGTGTATAACATAATAATTCCTTCGTTCTCTGTTTTGCGTTTTCGTTTTCTTTTAAGGTCCATCCGACGGCGTTTTTAAGAAATTGATTGCACATGTGGTCGGCACGTATGCCAACGCTCAAATTTGTGCTGACGGAAGCGGCTTCGCTATGGGGTAAAACCCTGCCTTTTCGTTTTTTTCGTTGATTCAACTGCCAAGTCAGGCGGTCTGCTTGAGCGCGTCGCTCTTGGCTGCAATCACACAACATGGGATGTAACAATTTCGGAGCCGGCAAGGACATTTAGGTCAATCGTCGCCTGAACAGCCATGCGGCGCCGGAAAGGGTAACCAAGCCGATGATGGCCAGCGGCAAAAAGTCAGAGAGGAGTTGGGCGAAACCGGCGCCCTCCAGATAAACCCGTTTGGTGAGGTCGAGGGAGTAGAGCAGAGGATTGATGACCATGACGGATTGGAGGAAGGCCGGCATACTGTTGACAGGCGTTGTCAGGCCGGAAAGGAGGGCAAACGGCAATATGAGGACGAAAGCGAAGAGCATGGCCTGCTGCATGGTTGCCGCGATGGAGGAGACGAAAAGGCCGAGGCCGACTGCGGCCATCAGGAACAGCGTAAGGCCGGCATACAGAACAACAAAGGAACCGACGAAGGGAATGTGAAACCAGAACTGCGCGATCAGTAAAATAGTGGTCGCTTGAGCCAGGCCGATGGCCATGTTGGGAACGGCCTTTCCGATCATGATCTCGAATGGGCGAAACGGAGTGACGAGTAGTTGGTCGAATGTTCCCTGTTCGCGCTCGCGCGCCACGGACATGGCCGTGAGCATCAGCGTCCCCATCATCGTCAGCGTGCCAATCAGGCTCGGGACCATGCTCCAGCGCGAATCCAGGTTGGGATTATACCATGAGCGGGTGATCATTCGAACGGTCGGACCGGGCTGACCGTGGCTGGATCGCCACTCGGCGTTGAAATCTTCGACCACGCTCTCGACATAGCCCATAGCTGTGCCCGCGGTGTTGGAATTGCGGCCGTCGGCGGTTACCTGGACTTGTGCGGGTTTGCCGGCGAGCAGGCACCGTTCGAAATCTTGGTCGATTCGGATGACGAGAAGCGCGCGGCGGCTGTCGATCCAAGTGGAAATGTCCTGGACCCGCACGAGATCGGCCTGCCGCCGAAAGATGCCGGATCCGTCCAGGCGGGAGAGAAATGCAGCCGAGGCGGCACTATGGTCTTGGTCCATGACGGCATAGGGGACGGAGTTGAGGTCAAAGCTGGCGGCGTAACCAAAAATCAGGCACTGGAGCATGGGCGGCAGAAAGATGATAAAGCGGCTGCGGGGATCCTTGAGGACGGCGAGAAATTCCTTCTGGATCAATGCCAGGATGCGAAGAAGAGAGGAGCGCATGCTGTTGCCTCAGGAAAGCTGCTTCCGGGTGGCCATCCGGGTTAAGACCAACAACGTCGCGGCTATCGCCGCCAGAACCCCCAAGTTCGGCCAGACCACGCTTCCGACGTCGCCGGCAAGATACAGAGTTTGCATCAGCGTCACCGCGTATCGGGCCGGCATGGCGTAGGTGATTCCCTGAATGAAAACCGGCATACTGCGCAGGTCGTAGAGAAAACCCGAGAGCATCATCGCCGGCATCAGAGTGAGTGTCATAGCCAATTGGCTGGCCAGGAACTGGCTCTTGACCAGGGTGGACACGAGGAGCCCAATTCCCAAGGCGACCAGGAGGTATATCATCGAGGCGAGACAGAGCAGGACAAGGGAGCCGCGGAGAGGGACATGGAAAAGAAATTGGCCGGCCAGCAGGCAGAGCACGAAACCGAACATCCCTAATCCGAAGTAGGGGACAAGCTTGCTGATGAGAAACTCCCCCGGTCGCATGGGAGTGACGAAAAGAGCCTCGAGCGTTCCCCGTTCCCATTCCCGGGCAACAACCATGGCCGTGAGGAACGCGCCGATGATCGTCATCACCAGGACAATCAGCCCAGGGACCAGGAAATAATGGCTGTCGTTGTTTTCGTTGAACCAGATCCTGTCAACAGCAATTACCGGGCCGACGGACGCGGCCCCCTTTGATCCATCCTGCGCCGCGCTCCAGAGGGCGACCACCCCCTGAGCATAGCCTTGCATGATGCGCGCCTGGTTCGCATCCGAGCCATTGACCAGAATCTGGACTTCTGCCCCGCCCGAATGCCGGCGCCGGGCAAAATCGGACTGAATGCGCAGCACTCCATCCACTGTTCGATTGAGCATCTGCGTCTTCGCCTCGGCCATCGAGTGAACTGCCGTCACCCGGAAATACGGCGAAAGCCGGAAAGCGCCAATAAGTGCGGTGCTGTCTGCGGAGTCGTTTTCGTCAACCACGGCGACGGAAACGTGGTTGATATCGAGCGAAAGCCCGTAGCCGAAGAGTAAAATCATCAGCAACGGCACAACGCAGCCAATGGCGATGCTGCTCGGATCGCGAATGACCTGGCGCGTTTCCTTGAGTGTCAGGGCCCGGATTCGCCTCCATTTTGCTGACCATCCGTTCATGACGGTTTCTCCCCGGATTTGCCCGCCGGCTGGCCACGCGCCTTCAGGACAATGGCGATGAAGGCATCCTCCATCGTCGCTTCATGGCCTGCCTCGGCTTGTGCGTGGGCGCGGAGCTCCGCAGGGGTGCCTTGAGCCAGCACTTTCCCCCTGTCGAGAATGGCGGCCCGATCGCAATACTCGGCCTCCGCCATTAAATGGGTGGTCACGATCACCGTGACCCCGTTGGTGGCCAGCGTCGTGATGCGCTGCCAAAATTCGCGGCGGGCGAAGGGGTCGGCACCGCTGGTCGGTTCGTCCAGGAAAAGAATCTCGGGCCGATGAAGCAGGGCGGCCGCCATGGCCAGGCGTTGCTTGAATCCTCCCGGCAATTGCTCGCTGGGCAGGTGGACGAAGGGTTCGAGATTGAATTGGCTCATGGCCCACGCGATGCGCTCGCGTTTTTTGCCGCCGCCAAGGCCGTAGGCGCGCGCGAAAAAATCCAGGTTCTCACCGACCGTCAATTGCCCATAGAGAGAAAACTTTTGCGCCACGTAGCCCAGATGCTGCCGGGCCGAGGCGCTGGCCTGGCGCACATCGATTCCCGCAATCGTCAATGTGCCTCCCGAGGGGGGTAGGAGCCCGCAGAGCATGCGAAAGGTCGTGGTCTTACCTGCTCCGTTAGGTCCCAGCAGACCGAAAATCTCCCCTCGCTTCACACTGAAATTCACCTGGTCCACCGCCAGAAAATTCCCGAAACTCCGTTTGAGATCATGGACTTCAACCACAGTGCCGCCCCGGGCGCTATCGGCCGCAGGTTTTTCCGGGTGGCTCTGTTCGGCGCGGGTCGGATTGGCTTTGGCTCGTCCCGCCCCTTGCAAAAGCACCATGAATCCATCCTCGAACCGGACAGGCGTTGGTCGGGCTGCCACACCGGCGAACATGCGAGGCTCGGATCGGCCCGGTTTAGCATTGCTGACGAGACGGATTTGCCCGCCCTCTGGAACTGCATCGACAATGTCGGGCTCGTCCAGAAGCTGGGCCTGGAAATCCCGCGGTTTCATTCCTTCCGGCGGTTGCGAGAGAAAGGTGCGGCCCAACGCCAAACTGCTTACCTCCGTCGGCATCCCCTCTGCCAACTTTTTCCCCTCATTCAAGACCAGGACGCTTGCACACATGTCCGCTTCGTCAAGAAAACTGCTGCTGATTAAAACCGTCATACCGTCTTTGACCAGTCTGTGGATGATCTCCCACAACTCCCGGCGGGAGAGCGGATCGACCCCGACGGTCGGCTCGTCCAAGAGCAGCAATTCCGGGGAACGGACGAGGGTGCAGGCCAGGCCGAGCTTTTGTTTCATCCCGCCGGAAAGTTTTCCGGCCAGCCGTTTTTGAAATGGGTCCAAGCCGGTCATTTCCATCAGGCGGGTGTATTGTGTCCGCTTCTCTTCGGCCGTGACCCCGTGCAAGTCAGCGTAAAGGTCCATATTTTCCAGGACGGTCAGATCGTCATACAGTCCAAATTTCTGCGGCATATACGAAATCCGCGACTGGATCGCTTGCGGATCCTTGGTTGCGTCCATCCCCAGCACGTTGACAGTGCCGCCATCGGCCTTCATCAGCCCAGCCAAGAGGCGGATCAGAGTTGTCTTGCCAGCTCCGTCCGGTCCGATCAACGCGGCCAGTCCGCCGTGGCCGACGGAGAAAGAAATGTTGTCGAGCGCCAGCACCGTTTCTCCAGTTTCACGGCGAAAGGATTTGCGGACGCCATCCAAACACAGTGCAGGAGAGGCAGCGGGCGTTGTTCCAGTCTCGCGGTGAAAGGACTTGCCGACGCCATCCAAACAACGTCCGGGAGCAGCAGCGGGCGTTGTCATGGCGATGGAGCGGTTGAGGGCGCCTTTGCCGACGCCCGCGCCAGTGTCTCCCATCCACCGCCCAGCGCCTTGTAGAGGGCGATGAGATCGACCGAAACCGCCTGGTCGCTTACTGCCAATTGATCGTCGGATTGGTAGAGAGATCGCCGAACATCGAGAACATCGAGAAAATTAACGCGCCCTTCGGAGTAGAGAGAGTTGGCCATACCCAGCGAGCGCTGGTTTTGCACCACTTCGTCGGCGAGGGCCCCGTGGCGGTTCTGCTCCTGTGCATAGCTCACGAGGGCGTTCTCCGCCTCTTGCAGCGAAGTCAAGACGACTTTCTCGTATGTAGCCAACGCGGCCTCTTGGACGGCGGTCTGGGTCCGAACTTCCGCCCGCACCCGGCCGAAATCGAGCGCCCGCCATTGCAGGCTTGGTCCCAGCGACCAGAAAAGGCTGCCGGGCTTGAACGCTTGGGCCAGGGTGACACTTTCACTCCCCACGTCCCCAGTGAGGGAGAGTTTGGGAAACCAGTCCGATTTCGCCACTCCAATGCGGGCGGTCTCGGCCGCCAGTTGCCGTTCGGCTTGGCGAACGTCAGGACGGCGGCGGAGCAGATCGGACGGAAGCCCGATCGGAACTTCCGGCGGAGCCGGCGGCACCGGCATGGGAGGAGAAAGTTCGGCCACCAGCGCGCCCGGTTCTTGGCCGAGCAAGACCGCTATGCCATACATGGCCCAGCGCACGGCCGTTTCCAGTGGCGGAATCACCGCCCGCCGGCTCGCAAGCAACGCGGCCGACCGGGTGACTTCCAGTTCATTCGCGACCCCGCTTTGGAAGCGGGCACGCGTGAGTTCCAAAGCTTCCTCCTCCAGTTTGAGATCCTTGCGCGCGATTTCCAATCGGTGCTGGCCGCCGCGCAATTCGACATAATTCCTCGCCACCTCGGCCAGCAAGCTCAACATCGCGTCATTGCGAGCCTCCATTGTTCCTTGCCATTCCGCGGTGGCCGCTTGGAGTGCGCGGCGCTTGCCGCCGAAAAGGTCGATTTCCCACGAGGCGTCGAAGCCGGCTTGATAAACGTTGTATTCGAAGGGGAAGTTCGGCGGCAGCGGCAGTGCTCCAATGAGCGGCTGGTTCTCACTCTGCAGTTGTCTGGCATAAGC
>Ga0181524_10006020_pt1 | contig 10640 bp, 7 predicted proteins | sample PEATcosm2014_Bin_34_FD_119761 | JGI IMG/M metagenome (GOLD analysis project Ga0181524, IMG submission 119761) | Peatland microbial communities from MTU Mesocosm Facility, Houghton, MI, USA - PEATcosm2014_Bin05_60_metaG | ecosystem: Environmental > Terrestrial > Soil > Wetlands > Peat | place...
ATGCGCGGCTCAGAATACGCTGCATCCCGCCCAGCGCGAAATACTCCGAACCCTCGATGTCCATCAGAACGATATCGATTGGCGAATCCCCAAGAACTTCGTCCAGGGGATGGGCCTCGACCGGCACGATTTTCGGAGAGTCATAGAAGTATGCATAGGCCGGAATCATGGGCATTCGTTTCGAGCCACCTGAGTTTGTCCGGCTCAAGACGAACTGGATCTCTTCATTCTTATCGTTCGCCGCGATATTCAGCGCGCGAACATTATGGCATTCGTTAAGCAGCAAGTTCTCCTGCAGCAACTGGAACGTCCGCGGGTTCGCCTCGATGGCAATCAAGTTGCGGCAATGTTTCGAAGCGGGGACGGCTAGCGTCCCGACGTGTGTACCCACCATAAGCACGGTAGCCTGCTCTGTTATGACGGACAGCACTCGCTGGAGCTCGGCAGCGCCGTACTCCCCGTCGCGAGCCAGACGCCACCCCACCGACATGTCTTCGACATCCACCAGAAAAGCCCCATTGTCGCCCCGCACAAGAACGGCTTCGACGTGGTGGCCAATCAGGCGCCTGCGGGCGGCGGACATCACGTGTACCAGCGTGAGCTTCGAATGGTTGAGCAGCGTAGTCATTTTGCAGGGTTCTCCAAAAGGGGTCCGCGACGGCTCGGAACTCCCCTGTAAATCAGCGGCCCTCGACCATCATGGGTGACATATGCCAGGGTGACGATGGCGGGAACAAAGTAATATAGGCCATAGGTCGTGGCCGAGTTGAAATCACTTCGCAGCCAGGTCAGCAGGACAACGACAAAGCTGGCATACAACATGACACGGCCGAATTCGTTGGTCGCTCGTATCGCTCTATATGCGGCAGAACTGAGTGCGCCGGTTAGCGCGAACCCCAAAATGATTCCTGGCCAGGAAAAGTTCAAGTACCACTCTCCCCAAGCTCCCATCGCAGTCGTGAAGCCGCTGTCATAGTTCTCCGGGCTGACTTGCCGTGTAAACAGCCCGGAAGCGCTGAGCGGCTTCGAAGGCATCAAGGCGCGAGGAATGGGCTTGAAAATCACGGGCGTGAAAGTCGTGCCGAACTGATAAGGAAGTTCCGAAGGCGTCATGGAAATGACTTCGGAAAGGTTGGAGAGTTCCTGCAAATTCGCGACCACGTAGCGGAGAACGAGTTGGTCTTGCTCACCGGCAAGTTCGGCCAATTCGCCGGTCCCGACCAGGTTATTACTGGGAGAAATCCATTCCCGGTAAAAACCGGCGATTCCGAGATATACCAGCACTGACAAAGAAAGGATACCGACTTGGATGGCCCCGATCTTACTCCGCTTGTAGTGCCAGCTCAGCGTCAACATCATCACGCAAAACACGGTATACAACCTGGCCAAGAGAAACGCGGACAGTAGCGCCACAATGCAATAGAGGGCGGTCCAGACTGCTCGCCGGCCGGTGGAGAGCCAGACGCCGAACTGGACCAGCGCACCCACTTGCAGCAGCAGGCACATCCAAAGCAAATAGTAAAACCAGGCTGTCATCTCCTGCGGACCTTTGATGTCGGGATCGACCAAGAGGAAGTAAAAGAGGATCCTCCGAAAAAACGCATGGCCGCGAAACCGGCGATACCGAGAAGCAGCAACGCCAGACTGGCAACCTGGGCTCGTTCCATGTTCCAGCCGCGATCCAGCCAAGTCCTTCGCCGCACCGCGGACTTTCCCGGGCCGAATTTATAGCCTAGGGCAAACGAAACGAAGCCCAATGCGGAAGCCGACAGTGCTTTCCAGATGGCCACTTTGGACGGGTCGAACCAGGCGTCGTCCAACCACACGGCGAGCAGAGCGCGAACCGGATAGAAGATCACGAAAAGCGCGAAGGTCAAGTGCAAGGGCTCGAAGAGATCGAACTGTTTTTCGATCCGGCATAGCCGCGTCAAGGCTGTGGCCCCGATAATAATCAGGACCGAGTACCACACGATTCGTTCCGCGGGATTGCCCACTGGGTGCAAAGCTTCAAAAAAGAAAACCAGCAGTGCGAGGGGAATGAGCCAGACCCACCCCGGCAAGAACGGGTTTGCGGAAACCGTAGCGCGAGTCATTTCTCCATAGTCCCGGCGAGACGCGGTGGTTCAGACGCTTGATATCTCACTTGTGGAATCGGCAGGTTGCAGTCCCTTGGGGTTGGCCGGAGCCCAAATGGCATTGGCCAGTCGCAGCACGTGGGTGCGCTCCGATGGGCCGATGAGAAGGATGGTGCCGCTGTAGACCATGATCCCGAGCGCTATGCGGAGAATCCAGGAATGGCCTATGAGAACTATCACCGCTACCATCAACGCGCTGGCCAGGGCCGGCTTGAAAAGATACTGCGCCCAGTGAAGTTGTGAAACCCGCCGGAATTGAAACCAAAGACAAAGCGAGATCACTGCCGAACTCGTCAACCGCGCGAGCCCCGCCCCCATCAGACCCAGCTTCGGAATCAACGCCAGATTCAAAGCGACACTCAGGACTGCGCCCAGCCCCACCGCCTTCATATATTCTTTGGCGCCGTCGCAGGCCATCAAACCGTATCCCCAGTTGAGCCCGATCAGTTCGATGGCGACGGCCCAGATCAAGAGTTGGAATGCGATGGTGGCGGCACGGTACTCCGGCCCGTACAGACTGATCAGGATAGGTCCCGCCAGAACGGTTCCGCCTGCCGCCATCGGAATCGCCAGCAGGAGGGTGAACCGGAGAGAGGAACCAAGGAGCCAGGGCAGCCGCTCGCTGGCCTGCTGGTAGTAACGCGAAATGACCGGGAAGGTGGTCTCGAAGAACAGCCCTCCGACGGCCAGAACGAAAGCCACCGATTTGTAGGCGGCGCTGTACCAGCCCACGTACACGTCGCCCCGCAGGAAGCCTAATACCACCGTGTCGGTCAAGTAGTACACCTGCAAAAGCATGAACGCAAACCCCAGAGGCAGGGATTCGCGCATTGCCCTTCGGCAGAAAGCGAGATCGACTTCAGGCCGCAGAAATCCGTAGTCTCGCCGGAAAAGAGCCAATCCCAGGAGGGCCGCCAGGGCGGTAGAAAGGAAATAGAAAATGGGTATCCGCAGGGCCTGAGAGGGCTGCTTGACGCAAAATAAAATCAGGGCAAGATAGGGGATGGCCCGGACAATCTCGATCACGCCCACCACGTTCATTCGCTCCACGCCCTTGAATGCCCAGTCCATCAGCGCAGCGGTCGGGAACAAGGAGAAACCGAAGAGGACAATCAGGATCTTAAGTTGCCGGTCGAGAGTCACGAGATAAGTAAATACAAGCAGCAATAAGAAGGAAGCCAGCGTAAGGGCCATGCGCAGAGAGAGAATGCGGGTGACTTGGCCCTGAATCTGGCCGGGATGCCGCGCTACCTCGCGGGTGCCGAAGGTCATCAGGCCGAAGTGGGTCAGCAGCGTCGAATAGGTGAAGATCGCCAGCGCGAAATTGACTTGTCCAAAGGGCTGCACGCCCAATCGACGGGCAATGTAAACCAGCGCAACAAAGGTCAGGAGCCGGCTCGCAGCATACGAGGAAGCGAGAAACGAGTAGTTCTTGAACACGCGGACACTCGCATGGTTCACACTCGCCGGTTTCAGACTCGCATGCTTGCGAGCGCCGCTTGGTGGTTCCGGCAGGGCCGCGGTCATGATGCTTTCGGGAAAAAAGGTGCTGGGTGAAACGTCCGATTGTGAAGCGTTAGATCGTGAAGCGTTAGATCGTGAAACGTCGGATCGCCATTCGTCAGATCAGGGTAAAGTGAGGCAGGGGAACAATAAACCGCCCGCCGCCGAGCAAGTACTTCTTCTCACGGTCGCGGAATTCCTCAATGAAGTGCCAGGGCAAAACCAGGAAGTAATCCGGCTTGGCGGCCCGCGCCTGCTCTTCCGAAATGATGGGAATGCGGGTTCCGACCGTAACCTTCCCCCATTTGTCGGGATTGCGTTCGGAAGCCGCGGTAATCAGCCCGTGGTCCAGTCCAAAGTACTGCAGCATGACGTTTCCCTTGGTGGACGCGCCATAGATGGCCACTTTTTTGCCGCGCTGCACCTGCTCGCCGATGAACCCGGAGACGTCATCCTTGATTCGTTCCACCCAAGCGGCAAACTCGCGGTAAGTCGCGGCCTCGCCCAGACCCATCTTGGCTTCCCGGACGCGCAGCGCGTTCACCCGTTCCCTGGCCAGCCTGCGATACGCCGCGTCGCCGAAGCAAGTCTCATCGGCGCCGCGATTCCGGACAAAAACCCGAAAGCTTCCTCCATTGACGTCATTCAACTCGACATCCGAAACCGAAAAGTCGTGCAGCTTCAGCAAGTACTCGAGCGATTCCAGGGAGTAGTACTCCAGGTGTTCGTGACAGATATTGCCAAAATCGTGTTGTTTGAGCATGAGCGGTAGATAACTCATTTGCACCACCCACAGTCCATCCGGATCCATGATCTTCTTAATATCGGAAACGAATTTGTTGGGGTCTTCGAGGTCGTAGAACATCGCGATCGAAGTCACGATCTTGGGCCGCCGGCCTTTCAGGTCCGGATCCCGCTGAAAAGCGTCCGCCTCGAAGAAGCCGCTGATTACCTTGTCGGCGATCTTTCGCGAAAAGATCGCCAGATTTTCGGCAGGGTCGAAGCCGATTCTGTAGATGCCCGGTGTGAGGTACGAGGCCAGCAGAGTGCCATCGTTACACCCGACGTCGACGACCGCCTCTCCGGCTTTCAGGTTCAGCAGCCCCTCGGCCGTGTTGGCGATATCGGCGAGTGCGCTCCGCATCGTCTGGTTGGTGCCCGAACGATACCAATAACTCCGATACATCGCTTCGCCCGGGACCGTGTGCCGCAATTGCAACAGCCCGCACCGCCCGCAGAGCACCAGTTCGAGCGGAGCCTTGAGGCCATCGGGTTGTTCGGGAGAAAGAAAGTTCGAGATGTACTGTTCCCCCAGAGAAAGAATGGGGGTAAGTTGCCCCTCACAAACTCGGCAGGTATTCCGGATGGTCACGTGCGCACCCCTGGTTACGATGGATTTTCCTGAACTGTACTGTTCGCTGAATTGGTCCGAGAACTGGATGGGTTGGAGAGCGCGTGGCGAGCGTGAATTTCTCCCGATCGAATCGCCTCGAGATCGGCGTCCACCATCATGCGCACCAGATCCTGAAATCCAACCGCCGGTTTCCAACCCAGAACACGATGGGCTTTTGCCGGGTTCCCCGCGAGCAGCCCGGTCTCGGGTGGCCGGCAATCGGCGGCGTCTTCGAGCACAAAGTCCCGATAATCCAAACCTACATGCGCGAACGCCGCCGCGCAGAAATCGCGCACGGAATGGGTTTCCCCGGTGGCGATAATGTAGTCATCCGGCTGCGCCTGCTGCAGCATCAGCCACATCGCCCGCACATAGTCGCCCGCGAATCCCCAGTCACGCCGGGCGTCCAGCCGGCCCAAGTGAAGTTCCTTTTCCTCTCCCAGGCTGATCGCCGCCGCTGCCTGGCTGATTTTGCGGGTGACAAAATCAATTTTCCGCCGGGGGCTTTCGTGGTTGTAAAGAATGCTGGAACAGGCAAATAACCTCTCCTGCTCCCGGTAGGCGGCCGTGATCCAGTGGCCATAAGCCTTCGCGGCGCCGTATGGATTCCGGGGATGGAAGGCCGTCGTTTCGGTCTGCGGCGTTTCTGCCGTGTTTCCGAATACCTCGCTGCTGGACGCCTGGACAAAGCGTATGCGGGGATCGATTTTGCGGATGCCGCCGAGTATGCGCGCCACGGTCAGTCCGTTGAGATCTCCGGTCGCAACCGGCTGGGTCCAGAGATCGCGGCTCGAGGCGCGCGCGGCCAGGTTGTACACCTCGTCCGGTTTGTGCCGGCCGAGGAGATCCTCGATCCACTCCTGGCTCAGCAGATCGGTCTCGACGATTTCGATCCGGTCACGAATGTGCAAAATAAGCTGCTGGTCGGAAGTTCGATCCGGGGTTGTGCCCACCAGGCGGTATCCCTTCGCCAAAAGAAACTCGGCGAGGTAGGAGCCGTCTTGGCCATTGATTCCGGTTATGAGCGCGGCAGGCATTTCCAGCTTTAGGTGGGGACTTAGGGAAAGAAATTTCAGTCGCGGGCCGAGGCGCTGCGGGCCAAATGGCCACTTAGTTGGTCTTCCAGCAGTTGGGTATCGGAATCCACCATCAACCTTACTAAGTCATGAAACTTGACCTTGGGACGCCAACCTAAGATGCGCTCGGCTTTGCCGGCGTCGCCCTCAAGATGATCGACCTCGACCGGGCGGAAATATCTGGCATCGATTTCGACGTACTTTTCCCAGTCGAGACCGGCATAGGCAAAAGCGGTCTCCAGGAATTCGCGAACGCTATGGGTCTCGCCCGTGGCCACGACAAAGTCGTCCGCGCGGTCGAGTTGCATCATGCGCCACATGGCGTCGACATATTCCGGTGTGTAGCCCCAGTCGCGTTTGGCTTCGAGGTTGCCCATGTAGAGCTTCTCCTGCAGGCCGGCGCGAATCCGCGCCACTCCCCGGGTGATCTTGCGGCTCACGAAGGTCTCGCCTCGCCGCGGAGATTCGTGATTGAAAAGAATGCCGTTACAGGCGAAGAGATCGTAACTTTCCCGGTAATTTACGGTCATCCAATGGGCATAGAGCTTGGCGCAAGCATAAGGGCTGCTGGGGCGGAACGGGGTGGTCTCGCACTGTGGATATTCAGGCGTTGTGCCGAACATCTCGCTGCTGGAGGCTTGGTAGAACTTGGTCTTGAAGTTCACGACCCGTATTGCCTCCAAGAGACGGATGGTGCCGAGCGCGGTAACGTCGCCCGTGTATTCCGGGATCTCATAACTGACTCTGACATGGCTCTGAGCGCCCAAGTGATAGATTTCATCCGGTTGAATCTGGCAAAGGAGTTTGATCAGACTGGTCGAATCCGAGAGGTCGGCAAAGTGCAGGAACAGCCGCGCCTCACGTTCGTGCCAATCGGGCAGGATATTGTCGATGCGGGCGGTGTTGAAGCTGCTCGACCGCCGTTTGATGCCATGGACTTCGTAGCCCTTAGGGAGCAGCAACTCCGCCAGATAGGAACCATCTTGTCCTGTAATGCCGGTAATCAACGCTCGTTTCATCTGCGGCTACCGTCCTTTTCCTGTCACCTACACCAGTATTTATGACTTGACCCGGTTACAAGTCCGCCGGCATTTGGCTGTTCGTGCCGGGGTCTCCAGCTGCAGCCGGTTCATCCGCCGGATGAGCGCCGCTGCCATTCGGAGAAAACCACGGCAGCCGCGCCGCCGCCGTCCGGAAGACCTCCTGGGCGAAGACTTTTCGCGGATCGGCGGCATCCGCCTGCTCCCACCTCGCATTCGCCAATACCCAGAGCACGGCAAAAGCCATCACCATAGCCGTCCCGAAAAGGACGATCGTCAGGCGTGGCGGAAACGATTTCTTGGTCGGCACCACCGCGGCATCGAGCACCTTTACCGATGGAATCTCTTTGGCTTCTTCGACCTTCGCCAGTTCGTACTGCTCGGTCAGAAGCTCGTACACGGTCTCCTCGATCTTGGTCTGGCGGTACAGGTCGGCGTAGGTCACGCCGAGGATGGGCAGCTTGCGAATCGAGGGATAGAGCGCGTTGTCACTCTTGGCGTTGCCGGACATATCGCTGCCGCCCAGCTTGTCGAGCTGGCGGCGAAGCTCATTGACGCGCGCTTCGAGCGAGCGCACCCGCACGTTGTTTGAGGTGTACATCTGCTGCAGTCCGCTGAGCTCGGACTGGGCCGCGATGAGCTGCCCTTGGAGGTTCGCGGCCGCCTCCATCATGGCTTTGCCCTGCGCCGGAATATCGATGGCCGTGTTCTTGCTGGCAAAATCGCTGAATTTCCTGGCCGCCGCGTCCAGGTCGCCCTTGACGTCGTGCACCCGCTCCTCGAGGAAGATGCGTTCGCGGCGCGCCGACGAGGTGCTGACTTCCGCCACCAGCCGGTCGAGCTCGGTCACGTAGGCGCGGGCGATCACGGCCGCGCGTTGCGGGTCGTGATCGGTGACCGCGATGGTAATGATGCCGCTCTTGCGGTCCTCCGCAAGCGAGGTGTGCTGGGATAGCTTTTCGCGCGCGTCTTCCATCTTCGAAACCCGGTAGACGTGGCGCAGGTTGAATTGTTCGATGAGGCGGTCCTCGACCGTCTGGCTTCCCAGGATGCCGACGAAGAGCGCTCCCGAGTTCCTCACTCCCAGCAGATCGCCGGCAATTCCACTGAGGCCGGCTCCGCCGCCCGCACGTCCCGCCATGGCGGCCAGCAGCCCGGCGCCGGAACCCGACTGGCCCTCGGGTGGCATCAGCTTGGTCACCGATTCGTAGGAAGCGGGAATGAGGAACGCGAGGAGCGTGCTGGCCACGACCGCACAGATACCGGCGCGCAAGAGAAATCTCCGGTGTTCCCAGAGCAGCCGCAAATAAGCGAGCACATGCGATTGCGTATCTACCGGCTCCGGAAGCGTCGCTCTTTCGAGCATCGGGGCTTCGGGCGAGCCGCTATCTTCGACCGCGGACGGCAGCTCACGTGCCGCAACGCTGCCGGTTGCGCTCACGGCCGATCTCCCCGTTCCGCGCCGATCTCCGCGAAGCGCCTGCGCCCGCGCCGGCGGCGTTTGCCTTTCTCGAATTCGCGGACGATAAGCTGGCGGCTCTGGCTCAATGCGTGTTCCTCTTCCTTTTCTTTTGCGTTCCTTTTCATGCCGGTTCTCAGCGCATGCGCCCGGGCGCGAAACCGATCTCCAGCGAGGCGGTCGCGTTGTTTCTTACCCCCGAGAACAACAGCGGGAAATGGCCGATGCGCTCGAACTGCAAAAAGCTCCGGAAAAACACTCCGGAGCGGAGCGCCAACTCATGCGTTGCCCGGTAATCCTGCCACCGGCCGCCGCCCGGGATGAAGTCTGTATCCACTTCGCTGTTCTTGGCGGTGAATTCCAGCGTCTGGTGCGGCGAAATCCAATAGCGCGTCCAGGCCTGAATCGTCTTGCCTTCGCGCCCGACGGTATTGCCCACCAGGTTTCCGTTATTCGTGTAGCCGTCGCGGTAGCTCGCGTTCCAATAGTTCAGAAGACCGTGGGCATCGTCTCCCTTCCCCGGACAATCCGATGACGTCCACTCCGCGTGTAAATCCCATTTGTTCAGGAAGGGCAAGCGGACCACATAAATCCCCGGCCGGAGCACGGCCCGGGTCAGGTTTTGGAACGGGATCGGGTCATCGTCCGATTCCATTTCGCCGTAGAAGACGAAGCGGTCGTGCAAATGAGGCACATGCCATGTCCATTCGACGGAAGTATGCGAATCGCCGGGCACGCTTCCCTCTTTCGCATCCACGCGTCCGAAGTAGCTTTCGAAGAACAAGCGCGTGTTCAAGGGATCGTAGATGCCGCCTGTGGTTGTGGTGCGGGCATACGCAAATTCCAGCGACCGGAGCGGCTTCACGCTGATCTTTTGCCCGAAGATGAACGGGCGTCCTGAAATGGGGTGGCCTTTCTCGCGGCCCATGAACGTTTCCAGGCGTACGGGTCCCAGCGGCCGCAATAAGGACGGCAGTTCCACCGGCTGCGCCTGCGTGAGGCGCACCATATAAAAAGGATCCGCATTGTCGCTCAAAATGAGCGAGCCCCCCGGCCCCGGCCCCCACGAAAGGCTTTGCTTGCCAAACGACAGCTGCCAGCCGTCCACATTGAAGCCGAGGTAACTGTCCATCATTGCGACCCGGTTGATGGCGGCGAAAGGCTCGGCGGGACTTATCGGCACCAAGTCGCGCTCGGCAATCACTTCGCGCACCGCATCGCTCAGGGGAGGCGCATAGGGCGCATGTTGAAACTCACCGCTGAGATGGAGAAACACGCGCCCGGAAGTGAAGTCGGTGGAGAAGCCCGAGATGAAATTGGCGCCCCGGCGGAATGGCCGCCCGAAGTCGTAGGCGTACGTCTGGCCAAAGTGGTAGCCGTCCGTCAGTACGGCGCCGCTGGCGCTGGTCACGCGCATATAGGCCGATGGCAGTGCCGCCGCGCGGTTGGCGTCGCCCGTCTCGAGTTCCGCCTCGCGGTGAAACTCCTGCGACAGCGCCGCCAGCAGCGCTTGCGCCTGTTCGCTGGCTGCGGCCGAGTGCCCCGCGGAGACCTGCGCCAGATCGTCGTTCGCCTCCGAGTTCGCCACATCGATCGCCTGGGCGATCAGCCGCGCGCATTCGGTTCGCGCCCATGGTTTTGCTCCTTCGAACGCACCGTGGATATAGCCCAGCGCCTCCAGTCGCTCGACGGCCGGATACACCCAGCTATCGAGCGGCACATACGTCGAACCCATGCTTTCGACCGGCGTGTCCTGGTTAGTGCGAAAGATCTCGCGGAACGAAGGCCAGTCCGCTCCGCGCAGTTCGTCCCCGTGCAGTTCCGGCTTGGGTTGGCGCGAATAGATGTTTTGAGAAATCATGTAACCCGCCACACTCCCCACGAGCGCGTCCGATGGAAAGTGCTGGCTCGCTCTTACGCGGGAAAAGCTCACCAGCGCCGCCAGACCGTAGGCCGCGATCCTGGTGAGCGGCCCCGGATATTCATGCGCCATCACGCCAGCGATCGACCAGGCGGCCGCCGCATGCTCGGAGG
>Ga0181524_10006029_pt1 | contig 10626 bp, 15 predicted proteins | sample PEATcosm2014_Bin_34_FD_119761 | JGI IMG/M metagenome (GOLD analysis project Ga0181524, IMG submission 119761) | Peatland microbial communities from MTU Mesocosm Facility, Houghton, MI, USA - PEATcosm2014_Bin05_60_metaG | ecosystem: Environmental > Terrestrial > Soil > Wetlands > Peat | place...
AAAAATGTAACTGTCCTGGATGCGCTCAACTGGCCGGTTTTGAAGTGACCCCGACTGGCCGGTTTTGAGGTGACCCCCGAGGCGCAATCGACGGAATGGTCCGGCCCTTGGAAAGCCCAGGGATTGATTTGGTGCAAGCTCGGTATGGAGACCTCACCGAAACAATTGCCAAGGAGGAGGTAGATGTTTTCCTGACCGGACCTGCTGACGAGGATGCGAAGGCGGCCGCCCATCTATCGAATACTCGTGAGGCCTTTCTGAAAGTCGTTAAACTTTCCTTTATGCCTAAGCAGAAGTGGCGATTCAACGATGGCGCAGCCACATTCAATGCAGGTATTGCGGACAAGGATTTCCTGGGCAGACTGGAGGCCCGAAAAGAGGGATTCTACAGTGGCGACGTACTGCATGTGCTGTTGAGTTCGGCACAGGGAATCACGCCCACCGGCCACATTTCCGCAGAATACACCGTGGAAAAGGTCATACAGCACCTCGCGGCTCCTCAGCAGGAGTCGTTGTTTCCTAAGCAGACAGAAGGTCCGCCAGATCCCAAACTTTTGTCGTGATCCCCGCTTCCATCGCCTCGCACGCTTCGCAAGTCATTGGGCTGTCGGCCTTTAGTTCACTTTTCATAATTCAATAATACAGTTATCGCTAGTTGTGTTTCAAGAGAAAATATGGGTTTTCCAGCGGGAATTTCCGCTTTACTTTGAAGGAGTTACGGACTATAATGATACCGTGTGCGGACGGCGGGAGTCGAACCCGCAAGCGCCTGTCACAGCGCGCCGGCTTTAAAGGCCGGTGTGTTTGCTTTTCACCACGTCCGCATCTGAGAAGGCCCCGCCGTTGCTGCGTTTGGACCGCTGGAACAGCGGCGGGGTTTTCTGCGTTTGGACCGCAGAAACTCATGGGGCCTGGTGGCCCTCGAATCCTAGTTTACAAATTCATAAACACCTAATCCCCCGAACCTTTCCCGGTGGCCCCATCTGCCGAGATCTGCGGCTTCACATATGCATAGGTGTGGGGCGTGCCGCCCTTGCCTTTCTGGTATAGCCGGACTTCTTGTTTTTTCCTAACGAGGCTACGAAGCACGTCATTGACTGCGATTGGCGGATTGGATGCCGTAAACTGGTAAACCCCATCGGCCAACATGCCGTCAGTCAATTCATATGCGCTAAAGGGCTTCGCCTGCTTGCGTATGGCTTCCAATACAGCCTCTTTGAGCGCGCCGCGTACGAATTGCTGCTTTCCGGACTTGGTGGACTTCGGCGGCGTACGCCCAGGAGCCGGAGCACGGTCTACGATGACGCCCTCAAGGAGCGCGGCCATATCTGGATTGGATGCGATCTGCTTTATGGCTTCCAGCATCCGGATCTTCTCGTCGATCTTCTCCACGTCGATTTTCATTTCTAGTCCTGGCCTTCGCCTTAGTATATCCCATCCCTGAGAGGATGTCTAGAACTACTTTGGGACATCCACGGAGAAACCGCAGAGGTACTTAACCATAGGAAAAGTACTGAGGCTCAAAAAGAATCGGCGGGAGAAGCCGCTAATGGCCATCGAGCGGCAAGCGGACCCACTACCCGAAAACCGGCAAGGACAGCATTCGCGTCTACGCCAAAGACTACGGGTTAAAGGATAGCTGATCCTCGTTTCCACTCCCGTTGCTTATTTATCCTCGGGCTTCCTTCCGCGGCCTTCCGCCACCGTGGGTCTTCCGCGCCTTCGCCATCTGGCGGTAATGCTCCGCTCCGTGCCTCTGCGAGGTCGTGCTGCCACCCTTGTGCCCCAGGACGGCTGCCGGAGCCATACGCTGTTGTTTGAGCAGATCATTGGCCAGTGCCAAGGCGGCGCGCAGATTCTCGCGGCAACAGGCTGTGTGGTTCTGGGGAAGGCCTGGCGTGGTTCCGAGGATCAGGTCCGTATCGGCGATCAGATTCTTGAGGGCCAGCAGTGAAGCACGATCAGATGGCATACCTTCATCGTGCGGCGGGATCGGCGGTAAAGCAAGCGTTAGTTGTTTTTGCTTCAATGCACATTTCAGCCAGTACCCCCCAGCAGCCATAGCAGGCATACCCCTCGCGACGCGCCAGCGCCAGGCAGGTGGAGGAGTCCAGTCCTCCGCTCAACAGGCAAACCGCTTTCGGCATTCCGGTTTTAGTGTAATCTTTGCCGCCGAGGGTGCACAATGAAAGTATGCGCAGGGCAAAAAAGGTATACTCCTACCAGATCAACCTGATCCCGGATGGGCGAAGCGGGTACACCGTTCTCGTGCCGGCATTGCCGGGATGTATCTCTTTCGGGCGGACCGTCGAGCAGGCCACGTCTAGCGCGCGCGAGGCGATTGAGCTGCACTTCGAGGACCTTGCCGCCCACAAGGAGCCGATTCCGGTGGGGTTGCATTGTGGGGCAGGTTGGCCGTAAAGCAACCTGCGGGCCGAGTGGGGGCGCCCTCTGGGCCCGGCCCGCACGGCGGTAGCCAACCGCCGCACCGGATTCCATCCGGCCCCACATAGCCGGTATCATGGTCGTGCGCGTACCCTAAGTGCGAATCCGATTCCTCACTTCCACTCCGCTGGACATCCAGCGCGGCAGCGGCACCTACGTCGGGATTCACGTCCTGGCCAAGGCGCTCGAACGCCTGGGCCACGCCGTCCAGTTCTCTACGCCGCGCGTCCGGCTGCCGGTGTACACCTTCGAGCGCCTCTGGTTCAACCGGTGGCTGAGTCCTTCCCCGGACTTCGATCTTACCGTCGGCTTCGATATGGATGGCTATCGGATCGCTCGCAGCCCGTCGCACGTTGCCTCTCTGAAGGGGGTCATTGCCGACGAGGTCCGCTTCGAGTCCGGGCTGACGCGCCTTACTATGTCCGTGCAGGCGCGCTGCGAGCGCTTGCACGTGGAGCGCGCGGCCCGCGTCCTGGTGACCAGCCGCTACTCGGGCGAACGCGCGCGGGAGTTCTACGGTCTGCGCCAGTTCCCCGCCATCGTGCCTGAGTTGATCGATCTCGGCGAGTGGCGCCGCCTGCTCGAACTCCACCCGGTGCGTTCGTCGCGGTTCACGGTGCTGTTCGTCGGCCGGCTATACCGGCGCAAGCGCCTGGACGTGCTGTTGCGCGCCGCCGTGGCGCTCGGCGGCCGCATCCCCGGCCTCGAAATCCGGATCGCCGGCGACGGCCCATGTGCCCCGGCTCTGCACCGGCTGGCGCGCGATTTTGAGCTCGGCCGCACGGTGGTGTGGCTGGGCAACATTTCGCGCGCCCAGCTCCTGGCCGAGTACAACCGCGCGGATCTCTTCTGCCTGCCCAGCGTTCAGGAAGGCTTCGGCATCGTGCTGCTGGAAGCCATGGCGGCCGCCAAACCCATCGTCGCCTCCCGCGCCGCTGCCATTCCGGAGGTGGCGCCCGATGCACTGCTGGTCGAGCCCGGCAGCCCCGAAGCGCTGGCCGCCGCCATCGAAGTGCTCTATCGCGCCCCTGAGATCGGGGCCGCGCTCGGCGCCGCCGGCGCGCAGTGGGTGGAACAGTTCGACGCTCCGCGCGTAGCGCGCCGCTTTCTTCAGGCCGCGACCGGCGCCGCCTCAGGCCGCGCCGTCTGAAGGCTTGCTACAATTCCTCTGTGGCCCGCGTCCTGATGGTTTCCTCGGAGGCCGCGCCGCTCGCCAAAACGGGGGGCCTGGCCGACGTCGTCGGCTCTCTTCCGCCCGCTCTCCGCGCGTTGGGCGACGAAGCCGCGGTGGTGATTCCGCGCTACGCATCCATCGATCTCAAGAACGCGCGGCGCGTCTACGATCGCCTGGCCATACACTTTGGGCCGGCGCAGTTTGATATCTCCATCTACCAGGCCCCGGGGGAGTTTCCCCTCTACCTGGTGGATTGCCCGGAGCTCTTCGAACGCAAAGGGTTCTACGGCGAATCCGGCGTGGATTACCCGGATAACCATGTTCGCTTCGCCGTGCTGGCCCGCGCCGCGCTGGCCGTAGCCCGCTTCCTTTTCCGTACCGAAGTCTTCCACTGCCACGACTGGCAAGCCGGGCTGGTCCCCGCTTACCTGCGCACCACCTTCGCCTCCGATCCGACTTTCCTTGGCGTCCAGACGCTGTTCACCATCCACAACCTGGGTTATCAGGGCCTGTTCCCCAAGACGGCGCTGCCCGAGGTGGGGCTGGACGCCGGCGTCTACAGACCCGACGGCATGGAATTCTTCGGCCGCATCAGCTACATCAAGGCCGGCATCGAGTTCGCGGACGCGCTCAATACCGTCAGTCCCACCTATGCCCGCGAAATCCAGACGCCCGAGTACGGCTTCGGTCTGGACGGGGCGTTGCTCGCTCGCGCCCATGTGCTTACCGGCATCCTCAACGGCGCCGATTACGGCGAGTGGAATCCGGAGACCGATGCGCTCATTCCCGCCCGCTACTCCGCCGGCGATCTGAGCGGGAAACAGACTTGCAAGCGGCAACTGCTCGAGGAATTCGGCCTCCCTCCCGATGCCATCCAAGGCCCGCTCATCGGAATGGTTTCCCGGTTCACGCGGCAGAAGGGCGCCGATATTCTGGCCGAGGTGGCCGGCGAAATCGTCGCGGAGGGCGTGTGCCTCGTGGCCCTCGGAACCGGCGACCCGGAATACGAAGACTTCTTCCGGCAGATGGCCGCCGATCACCCCGCCAGCATCGCCGTGCGCATCGGCTTCGACAACGTGCTGGCTCACCGCATCGAAGCCGGCGCCGACCTGTTCCTGATGCCCAGCCGCTACGAACCCTGCGGATTGAATCAGATGTATAGCTTGCGATATGGAACGGTTCCGGTGGTTCGGGCCACCGGCGGCCTGGATGATACCATCGAAGAGGATACCGGGTTCAAGTTCGCGGAGTATTCCGGGGAGGCCCTCTTGGAGGCGGTCCGGTCCGCGGCCCGGGCGTTTGCGGACCAGGATGCCTGGCGCGCCATGATGCGGCGCGGGATGGCGCAAGACTTCTCCTGGAGGACTTCCGCCGCCCGCTATTCGGCGCTCTACCGGCAGTTGGTTGCCGGGGCCGGCGTGAATCCTTTGGCCGGAAAGTGATTCTAATCAATTGGGAGATGAAATGGCAGGTCAGAACACGTTAACCGTTACCGACGCTGGATTCGATCAGGAGGTTCTCCGGTCGGACGTGCCGGTTCTGGTGGATTTCTGGGCCGAGTGGTGCGGCCCTTGCCGGCAATTGGCGCCCACCATCGATGCCGTGGCCGGCGAGTATGCCGGAAAATTGAAGGTTTACAAGCTGGACGTGGATGCCAACGGCGCCACCGCCATGCGGTACAACGTCCGGGGCATCCCCACCTTGTTATTGTTCAAGGGTGGCAACGTGGTCGAGCAGCGCGTGGGAGCCATCGGGAAGTCCGAAGTGCAGAAGATGCTCGACCCGCACGTGTAGTCTTTCGTCCTGCTCTTCTATTGCCTTGCCGCGATCGGCACTCGGGACTGTGCTCCATTCCACTCCCGCTCCGCCCCCGCGCCCACGGCTTCCTGGCACCTCACGCAATACCGCGCCCAGGAAACCGCACGCAGCCGCTTGGGCGGGATCGGCTCTTCACAGGAAAGGCAGATGCCGTAGTCGCCCGAATCCAGCCGGTCGAGGGCTTCTTCGATCAGCCGGAGTTGCGCGTAGTCCAGAGTGTTCAGATGAAGCGACACGGATTCCTCGTTCAAGAACTGCGCCTGGTCGTCTTCGGCCACCCGGCCCATCCGCGCCAGCGTGTCGAACTTGGCGCCCAAACCCGACAGTACCTCCGCGCGTTTTTCCAGTAGCATCTCCCGGTATGTTGCCTTGCTATCGCGAACCAGCACGCTCCGTTTCATCGGCCCTCCTTCGGGACGCCGGATACCATATTGGTTCAAGAAAGGTAGCAAAATTCTCGGTTGAAAACAATGTTTATTTTCGATAGGGGACTGGCTTCGAATTTCGCCGCCTTTGCGAAATTCGCTGCCTGTCCCCGGTCTTGGGCTACCTGACCGAAAACGGGAAGTAGGGGGAGACCTCCGCCAGCATCTGCTGCTCGGCCGGCGTGAATTTGCTCCTGAACTCTTCACTCGCCATGCGGTCGCTCCGCTCGCTCTCCGACATGCGGTGCAATCTAACCAGTTCCGGGCGCAAGACTGCAATACGATCGTCGGGAAGATGGTTAAAGAGCTGGATCTGCTTGGTCAGAGCCGCCTGTTTCTCGGGCGGCAGGTTCGCGTACATATTGAGGATTCCGAGCTGCCGGCTCCTTTCCGCGGGCGGAAGCTTGTCGAAATTATCCAGCGCCTGACGCAGCCGCACCTGCTGCTGGGGCGGCAGTCTCTCCAGCATCTGTTCGCGCCGTTCGGGCGGCATGGCCATCATCCGCAGGACCGGGTTCCCGGGATTCAGAATCCGCCCGCCTCCGGCCTTGGGGATACCATTCCCCTGCTGCAAAGCGCTTTTAGGGGGCGCATTCGGACGCGCGGACACCGCGCGCGGCGGAGGCGCCGGGGCCGGCTTCGGCCCCTTTTGCCCCAACAGGCTGGAAACCATCGCCAGCCACAGAACTGCACCGACTTGGGGAGCGCGGCTCATCCGTCACATCTTCGAGTCGGCGGCATCGCCCCGCACGCGGTAGCTGAACTCTCCCAGCATGTGCATGGCGTCCAGAGCATGCTCCACCTGGTCGGGCTCGAAAGTATCCACTTGCGCGGACTGCGGCTGGACCGCGGGCGGAGCGCTGGCAGGATGCTGCAACAGCACGCCCGCCATGACTACCAGGCAGGCCGCCGCCACGATGGGCAACCCCTGGCGAACCAGCACGGGACGGAAAGGCCGCATCAGCAACTGCCACCACGAGACTTCCCGATCGATGCGCCGGTAGAGCCGCCGGTCGAAATCCAGCGTCACGGGCGCCGCTTCCCAGGCGTCCAGCGCTTCCCAAACCGCTCGCTGGCCGCTCGAGAACTCGCGGCAGGCCGGGCAGATTTCCATGTGTCGTTCGAGAATCGCGGTGCTTTCGGCGTCCAGCTTGCGGGTACAGTACGCCAGCAGCAACTCCGCGTTCTCGCGGGTCTCAATTGGGCACTTCATACCAACCTCTTCTTCCCTATGCCATATGGGCCAAACGGGCGCGCAACGTCTCATACGCCCGAAACAACAAAGACTTCACCGCGGATTCCGAGCATCTCAGCACTCTGGCGATCTGCGAGTATTCCATTTCCTCATACTTGTGCATCAGCACCGCCGCCCGCTGCTTCTCAGGCAGCGCCGCCACAGCCTGGCGAACCTCCTCCAGCCTGGCTTGGTACACCATCTTCTGCTCCACCGATGGCCGCCGGTCCGATACCTGCCGTGCCGGCAAGTCGGAGGAATCGTTATCCAACCGTTCCTGCAACCGCTCGTTCTTCCTGTCGCGAAGCGAATTCAATGCCAGATGCGTCGCGATCCGAAACAGCCACGTGGTGAATTTGGCTGTCGGCTCGTACGAACTCCGCGAACGGTACACCCGCAGAAAAACTTCCTGCGCCAGTTCCTCCGCCACCGCCTGGTTCTGGACCATTCTATAAAGGAAATGAACAACCGGCGAGCGGTGCCTCTCCAACAGGAGCCCAAAGCTCGCACCATCTCCCTCCTTAACGCGGAGCATTAGCTCAGCGTCGTAGTCCAGAGCCGCTGTGGCTCCTCCCATATCGGTCTTAACCCGTTCTGGCATCCCAGGTTGCGTTCCCCAGGGGAATAATTCGAGCTGCCTTACTCCCCCTTCAACGAGCGGTCCATCAGCCGCTGGATCGCCTCGCGCGGAGATATCCCAAACTGCAGCATCTGGAGCATCTGTTCGCAGATGGGCATTTCCACCGAGTGGCGCCTGGCGAGGTCTGATACTGCATTTGTAGTTTTCACTCCTTCGGCAACCATCTTCATGGAGCCGACAATCTCTTCCAACTTCCGGCCGTGGGCCAATTCGACTCCAACCATGCGGTTCCGGCTGAGATCGCCCGAGCAGGTCAATACCAGATCACCGAGTCCCGCAAGGCCGGCCAGCGTCTGTGCCGCACCTCCCATTTTCACCGCCAGCCTTGTGATTTCCGCCAGGCCGCGCGTGATCAGCGCCGCCATGGCGTTATGGCCAAGCCCTAAACCATGAACCACGCCGGCGCCGATGGCGACTACGTTCTTGACCGAGCCCCCAATTTCTACACCTATAGGATCTGAATTGGCGTACAACCGGAAAGTGGGGCCCGAGAAGGCCCCCTGGATCGTCTCCGCCAAGTTACCGTCGGTGGAAGCGACTACCAGGGCTGTAGGCTCAAACCTTGCCACCTCAACAGCAAAGGTCGGACCGGAGATTACCGCCACTCGGGCTGGCAGAACCTCTTGGATTAACTCCGACATTCGTAGAAGTGTGCCGTTCTCCAACCCCTTGGTGGCGCTCACGAACACCATGGATTCGTCCAGAAATGGGAGCATCTGCTGGTAGAGGCCGCGCACCAAGTGAGACGGTATAGCGCTGAGGACGATCTCCGCGCCATCCAGCGCGGCGGGAAGCTGATTGACGATCTCAACGTGACGGGGCAGCCGGCAACCCGGCAGGTAGACATCATTTTCGCGAGTCTCCCTCATGCGCGCGGCGAGGTCGGCTTCGTAGACCCACAGGCGGACGGTTGGGAACCGGGGCGCCAGGATGATCGCCAGGGCCGTGCCCCAGCTTCCACCTCCGATAATGGCAAGGTTCTTCACCTGGCCCCTGGCCTCCGGTCCCCGGCCCCTGCATTCACGGCTTGCGCGCTCCGAAACTAAAGACGTGCTCCTGCCCGGAGCGCAGTCTCTTGATATTACTACTATGTTTGTAGACTACAAACACACCGGCGATGATCGCGGCGACTATGGGTGGCAGCGGCGGATGCACAATCAGCCATATGGCCAGCGGCAAGGTGGCCGCCATTATGATCGAACCCATTGAAATGTATCGCGTCCAGGCCACCACTACCACAAACACCACCAGCACCGCGACAAGTGCTACTGGTGTAAGACATAGAAACGCGCCCACCCAACTGGCCACGGCCTTTCCGCCCTTGAACTTCAGAAAGACGGGGTAGGCGTGCCCCGCCATGACCGCCAGCGCGGCGGCGCTCATCCACAGCCAGTCATGCGCGGTGAGGCGGCCCGCCATCCACACCGCCAAGTACCCTTTGGCGATATCGAGCAGGAGCGTCGCGATGCCCGCGGCGCGTCCCGTGGTGCGCAGCACGTTCGTGGCGCCGATATTGCCGCTCCCCGCCGAGCGCACGTCGGCGCCGGTCTTCCATTTGACTAGAACATATCCGAACGGAATCGCGCCGAGGAGATACGCGGCGAGCAGAATCAGGATGGGTATCATCGCTTTGCGAGCGGAAACTCCGCGAGTTTAGTGTACACGGAACCGGACGGCCTCAAGGTGCTCTGGTAAAGAAAGAAGCTGGCCGCCTGGAACTGCCCGAAATCGAGCGAAGGCATCCCCGCAACGGCTTCGCGCAGCGGTTGGAGAGGCACCTTCTCCTTGATGCGCGCCAGCGTCAGGTGCGGGGAAAAGGCGCGTGTCTCACGGGCGACTCCCAGGGCCGCCGTGGCGCCGTCCGTATGATTTGCCAGCGCCTCGAGGCCGGGCGCGTCGATGCCGCACCAGAACACGCGCGGCGCGTGCGGATTGGGGAAAAACCCGACCTTGCGGATGGCGACGGCGATCGGCGGCTGAGATTCCAGCGCCGCCAGCGCGGCTTTCATCTCGCCAAGCCGTTCCCCGGGCCACTCGCCGATGAATTTCGTGGTGATATGGAGATTCGCCGGAAGGCTCCAGTGGATCCGCGCGGTGGGACGCAGCCGTTCGAGAAGCCGCTCCAGGTTGTGGACCACCTCGGCCGGCAGGTCCAGGCCAGTGAATAATCGCATGTGCCCCCTTCCCATTTTACCGGTGGATGAGGGAAGATGTTACCCGATGCGGTTCGGTCCCATCCTCCAGCGCAGTTTCTACCAGCGCCCGACCATCGAGGTGGCGCGCGCTCTTCTCGGCAAGGTGCTGGTGCATGGAGAAGCCGCGGGGATCGTTGTGGAAACCGAGGCATACCTGGGCGGCGACGATCTCGCCTCGCACTCCGCGCACGGCGTCACCAACCGCACGCGCGTCATTTTCGGCCCGCCGGGCCACGCTTACGTGTACCTCATCTACGGAATGTACGAGTGCCTCAACATCGTGGCCGAGCCGGCGGGCCAACCCGGGTGCGTGCTGGTGCGGGCTCTCGAGCCGGTGGCCGGAATCGAGATCATGCGCCAGCGGCGGCCGGCCGCCCGCAGGATGGAAGACCTGGCCTCCGGACCCGGCAAACTGACGCTCGCCCTGGGGATCACGCGAGCGCACAACGGCGCCGATATGACGCGCGGCCCGCTGGTGGTCCGCGAGCCCGCCGTCGCGCGGCCGTTTGAGATCGCGGTGACCCCGCGCATCGGAATCACCCATTGCGCCGGCCTGCCCCTTCGGTTCGTCATCCGCTACAGCTAACATGGAAGTTCATGTTCGATTGGAAGCAGGACCCTCATCGGCGCTACAACCCGCTCACTCGCGAATGGGTGCTGGTGTCTCCGCAGCGCACCTCCCGGCCCTGGCAGGG
>Ga0181524_10006033_pt1 | contig 10621 bp, 6 predicted proteins | sample PEATcosm2014_Bin_34_FD_119761 | JGI IMG/M metagenome (GOLD analysis project Ga0181524, IMG submission 119761) | Peatland microbial communities from MTU Mesocosm Facility, Houghton, MI, USA - PEATcosm2014_Bin05_60_metaG | ecosystem: Environmental > Terrestrial > Soil > Wetlands > Peat | place...
CTCACAATACAATCTTCAACCGGCCGTATGGTAGGGCAGGCAGGATGCCTGCCCCTGAAGTTTGGACATTTTGCACATCGCCCGCCTCGCCCATTGCGGAGGCCGCTCACGTCCGTTGCCCTCGGGCCAAAGACCTGGTTCATACCAGCCCAGGGCGTTGCCCTGGTATTATCTGGGGTTTGGACATTTTGCACGCCAACGGCGTGCGGGCATATCAGCCCAAGGCAACGCCCTGGGAAAACCGTCGCGTAATCCCAACCCGCCCTGCAAGGCCGGGAGTAGCTTCCCCGAACTGCGCCCTTGCAGGGCGCACGAGCGAGCGAGGCCGGCTTTCCCAGGATGCTACCCTGGGCTGATATGCTGCGCGCTTTCAGCGCGAGGCCCACGAAGATTCGGCGCGCGGCACGAATGTCCAAACATGTGATAGTGCTTGATTGCAGAAAGAAGCGATGCACGGTGCGTGTTATTGGCTGGGTGGCGGCGCCGGCGTGGGATGGGGCCGGCGAATTGCCGGTGATCGGTGAGGAAACCGTTCCACTGGCCCTGGGCCGCCGCTTCGCCCACGCACCCTTGGCTCTTGACGATCCTCCGCCATTATGATAGGTGTAGGCCATCGCTACGGGCAGGTGATGCCGGCCCAGTTCCGCCAACGCCCCGCCCGCGGTTTTGCTCAACGCTCAGTTGAATGAAATAGCACCATACACATTATGAAGCCATCGTTCCTTCTGTTGCGACGCGTCACGGCCCTCTCCGCATTATCTGCCGTTTGCTCCGCCGCCTCGGCTCAAAACATTAACTGGAGCCAGGCCGCTGCCCCAAATATCAAATGGTCCGACCCGCTGAACTGGACCGGCGGCGTCATGCCGGGCCCCACCAACACGGCAACTTTCGCCCAGGCCGGCACGTCCGCCTCCGGGACGGCTGGCGCGGACAACATCGTGGACGCCAGCATCCAGTTGCGCGGCTTGCTCTACCGGCAGACCAACAACCAATGGCACAACACCGTCATCAACCCAGGCGTGACGCTCACGCTTCTCGATACGAATACGACCATAATGCTGGACTCCGGAAGCCTGAGCGACCCGGCCGGCGGCCTCACACACTGTTACAATACCATCAGCGGCGCCGGCGGGACCCTGGCCGTCAACAACACCAACGCCGCGTCAATTATAAACGTCGAACAAGGCAGCGCCACCTACGCGGGAGCCGTCAATCAATGGGCCATTCTGGACATGTCGGGCCTGGATGTGTTCAATGCCACCGTCGGCCGTTTGTTCGTGGGAGTCGAGGGTGTCGGCGCGACCCCCGGGCAGGTTAACCTCTTCAACAACTCCCGTGCTACGGGGGTTCTGTGGCTGGCCAAAACCAACGTTATTAACCTCACCCAGGTCGGAAACACTCAGGGCGCCGGCAATGCCGCTGCCGCCGGGCCCGCGCTTGTCCTCCTGGACACTTACGAGAATTTTGACGACTTCAGCAGCTATATTTATTTGGGACAATCCAATGCCATCTCCGCTGACACGATAACCATCGGCAGGCACGAGGCCTATCACACCGCGGTTCTCGAGTTCAATCCCAATTTCACCGCCCTGACCCTTTACCTTCGCGGCGCCAGTTCCAATCGTGTGTCGGAGTTCATCGTCGCCGATAATACCATAAATGGCGGCACTGGGAATGCAGGCGTGGCTCCGGGCGCAGGCCTCGGCAACCCAACGCCTGCCCAAAATCCCGGAGCTGCCAGCGCCGGGTGCGCCGGCCTGGTGGACCTAAGCCAAGGCACTTCGGATATTAAGATAGACACCCTCTTCGTAGGCAAGGGCCACAATGCTGCCGGCGGCGGCTATACGGTGGCCGTCTTCAACATGGGGGCCGGCACTTTGGACGTAAACACCCTCCAACTCGGAGTCATGTCCGCCGCCTCCGGCACAACGCCCGTCCTCGGAACGCTCAACGTCAAATCCGGCAGCGTCCTGGTCAATTCCACCAACCTGGCCCTGGGGATCAAGCTCGGCACTTCAAAAAACGCCGTCGCCACGGGGTACTTGAGCCTCACCGACGGCGCCACCCTCAACGTGGCCGACGGCCTTTATGGCATTGTTGACAGCGGCCAATCTGCAAGCACCGTCACTCTCGCCAACGCCACCGTTACGGCCGCAAACATCGGTTCGGCGGCGGCGCCCATCGGCGCCATGACCCTCGGGGATTCCACGCTCAATGTGGCCGTGACCAGCCTGGGAGGGGCAGTCGTCGCGAACAATTTGACGACAGATAGCGCCACCAATGCCGTTATCATCAATGTCATTTCCATATCGCAGCTCGCGGGTGTGTCGCCCGTCATCACTCTGATTTCATCGGGCAATGCCATCGGCGGTAATGGCGTCGGAGACTTCAAGCTGGGCACTTTGCCTGCGGGTTACGTCGGAACTCTCCACACCACCGCCTCCTCGGTCCAACTGGCCCTCACACAAAGCCCCTACCTGCCCATCAACTGGACAGGCGCTGACCTGGCCAATTCTACCAACTGGTCTGATGGCCTCAATTGGTCAACGCGCGCCGAACCCGGCCCGGGCAACCCCGCTGTTTTCAACAACACCGGGGCCGTGGCCTCTCCTTCCAAAATCAACAACATCGTGGACGGCAACGTCACGGTCTTCGAGTTGACCTACGCCAACACCGGCGGGACTTATCAAAACACCTCGATTGCCAACAATGACACCTTGACCGTCACCCTGGGCGGCCTGACCGTTGGCAGTCCGGTGCTCGACCTAGGCAATACGACCTGCAATGCCACGGTCACGGGTGGCGGCGGCACGCTCACCCTCACCAACGGCAGCATTTACGTCGGCCTGGGCCACAGCGCCGCCTCCTCCACCGCAAAAGCCACTCTGGATATGTCCGGATTGGCCACCTTCAACGCCACCGTGCCCAACTTCCTCGTCGGGGTCGGTTCGGTGGGTCCGACCACCGTCCTTCAGCCCGTCGGCACCGTCTTTCTGGCCCAAACCAACACCATTGCCGCCTCCTCCGGAACCGGCGCCGGCGACTCTTCCCTGGTCGCTCTGGACGTCGGTGACGCCGGCGACGGAGAAACCGCCGCAGGTTACGGCAATAATATGCCCTCCGCCCTTTACCTGGGCCGGACCAACGCCATCCTTGCCGACTACATTTCCGTCGGCCGCCAATGGGCCAGCGGCGGCATGTTCTTCAATCCTGCTTTCACCAATGCCAATCCCATGGTTTATATCGGCGGCGCAAGCGCCGGCGCGGTCACCGGTTGGAATATTGGGGACGGAGTGGCCAACGCTTTAACCTCCGGCGCAGGCTCCGGCACCAATGATTTCACCGGCGGGACGGTCAATGCGTCTGTGGACACCCTGCAAATTGGCAGGGCCTCGCCCAACAGCTTAAACAGCGGGGCCCCGGTGACCGGCACCCTCACCTTTAATGCGGGGACCATCACCGCCAATATCGTCAACGTCAGCTATAACCCGACTAACTCCGACGGCAATGTATACAACTACGCCGTGGGAACGCTCAACGTCAACGGCACGGGCACATTAATAGTTAATGACACTCTCAACCTGGCCTTTGCCGGAGGCCCCGTGCTCGGCGCTCCCCTCGCCACACTCAACATCAACGGCGGTTCAGTCCTGGCGAACAATATCCTCCCCAGCACCCAACCCGCCACCTTGCCCGGCGCCAGTGGCGGCGGCGCCAGCATCATTAACATCAATGGCGGTTCCTTGACAGCCACCAATGGCCTTGGCACGGCCGCGGTTCCGCTGACCAGTTTGAACCTCGCCAACGCGACGATTGCCGTGGGCCCCCCGGCCTTCGCCCCCTCGTACATCTACGCCCAGACTCTCACCGCGTCCGGCACCAATACCATCAACCTGTTGTCCCTGCCGCCCATCGAGTCATATCCCGCGACCATAACCATCCTCCAGTCCGCTAGTCCCATCGTCGGCGGCGCCGGCAACTTCAGAATCGGCGCCCCAGGCTTTGTCGTCCAGCGCGTAACCGAAAGCGCGGATTCGATGTCCATCCTGGTTACGTTCACCAGCGGCCCGATTGTTCCCCGGGGAAACGTCTTTTGGAACGGCCCTGATGTCGCCAACGCCAGCATCAACTGGTCCGACGCCGCCAATTGGCTGTTGCCGCCCCTGCCGGCCGCGTATGACACGGCCTTTTTTGACAACACCGGCGAGTCCATCTCCACGACGGCAGGCGCGGACAACATCGTGGACGTCGACGTTACGGTGGGCGGGTTGTGGTACGCGGCGACCAACGGCAGCGCCTACGGCAACCAGGCCTACGCCCACAACACCCTTATCAATCCCGGCGTGACGCTGACGGTTTTCAATACGAATGTCACCATAATGCTCTGCTCCGGAACCGACACCGATACGGGCGGCTATGGAACCTGTTACAATACCATCAGCGGTCCCGGCGGGACCCTGGTCGTCAACAACACCAACGTTGGCTCATCAATTTACGTCTCGGAAGGCAGCAGCACTTACCAACCCGGACAGACCGACCTGTACGCCAGCCTGGACATGTCGGGCCTCGATACCTTCAATGCCACAGTCGGCCGTTTCCTGATTGGCATCCAGGGCAACGCCCCGGCCGCCGGACAGGCAACTTATGTCGACGCCGGCCGGCAGGATGGGATTGTGTCCCTGGCCAAAACCAACGTCATAAACCTAACCCAGGTGGGAAACATCCAGGGGACCGGCTATGCGGCCACCGCCGGGCCCGCGCTCGTCCTGAACGACGTCGCCGGGTTCGGCGACTACGGGGATTATCTGTATCTCGGACAAACCAATGCCATCTACGCGGACACGATAACCATCGGCAGGGAGCAATGCAGTCGCACGGCAGTTCTCGAGTTCAATCCCAATTTCACCCCGCCCTCACAGCTCTACCTTCGCGGCGCCAGTTCGACTCGCGTGTTGGAGTTCATTGTCGCCGATAACACACAGAATGGCGGCTATTGTAACGCGCCTCCGGGTTCAGGCATCGTTGTGCCTCCCGGAGGCTTTCAGGTTGCCAGCGCCGGCCTGGTGGATTTAAGCCAAGGCACTTCAGACATTATGGTGGACACCCTCATAGTGGGCAAAGGCTTTAATGGCGCCGGCGGCGGCTATTCTGCGGGAATCTTCAACATGGGGGCCGGCACTCTGGATGTAAACACCCTGCAACTCGGAGTCATGTCCTCCGCCGCCGGGAACACCCCCGTCACTGGAACGCTCACCGTCAACGCCGGCGGCGCCGTGGTGGTCAACAATCAGCTTGCCTTGGGGCAGGCCTTCGGCGGGGGCGTGTCCCCCTTCGCGTACGGCGCCTTGAATGTCGCCGGCACGGTGGCGGCCGGCGCCATCGTCAGCGGCGGGGCCAGTTCCATTGTCGTGACCAACGGCACCCTTGGTCTGACCTCCGTCGCTGGCTCGATCGGCACGGCGGCGGCGCCCATCGGCAGCATGACTCTGGGCAATTCGACGCTCAACCTGGCGGTTGGCGGACCGGGCGCGCCGCTGGTTACCAGCAACCTGACGATCACCGGGACCAGCGACATCATCAATGTGACCGAAATGCCCCTGATTGCCAGGGTTCCCGGCACAGTGACCCTCATCCAATCGCTCACCCCCATCAGTGGCGCCTATGACTTCGTTCTGGGCGCTCTTCCCACAGGTTACAGAGCGACCCTTCAGGAGAGCACTGACAGCACCGCAGTCCAACTGAAGGTCACTGCCGCTCCTCCTTTCCCCGCCACCGGCACGAGAATTACCGCTGTCAGCTTTCAAGGGGCAACGGGTAGTTTGGTCATCACCGGCACCAACGGCTTGCCCAACAGTGTCTATTATGTGTTGACCTCCACCAATGCAGCGCTCCCTTTCACCAACTGGACCGTGTTCGGCGTCAGTACCTTCGATGCCAAGGGCAATTTCAGCCTCAGCCTCCCCTACTCGCCCGGCGACCGCGAACGGTTCTACTCGATCGAATCTCAATGACAGCTATGGACCAATCTCTTAAGCCCCCTTATCTGACCAAGGACGGCCAGCGCGGCGATTTCCAGGTCTGGATCGTGGACGGCGCTTACATCCGAGGCCACATTGATGAGGAGTTCACCAACTTTGGCCAGCACTACCGCTATCCCTATATCCCGGACAAGGAATTCTGGCTGGACCAGGAGGCCGAGCACGACGAGCGCCGCTTCTTCATCGACCACCTGCTCGTTGAACATGAGCTGATGGCCAAGGGCGTTCCTTACGCCGATGCCTTGACCAAAGCCGACCAGGCGGAACGGAAGGAACGCCGCCGTGCCGGCGACCTGGCCAAAGTCACCCGCCATGGCCGGTCGCTGCCAGACCCTGCCACGGTCCAGGAACGGCTCTGGAAGAGGCTCGATAACGGCCTCAGCGTCTGGATCGTCAACGGACGGTTGGTGCGCAGCGCCTTCGACATTGACTTCACCGCCGGGGGGCACGACCACGTCTATGAGTTCGTGCCGGCCGCCACAGTCTGGATAGACGATGCCATCGAGGAGCGCGAGCGCGGCTTCGTCCTGCTGCATGAACTCCACGAACGCAACCAGATGGAGAAGGGCATGCCTTACATCAAGGCCCACGCCGAATCGAGCCGGCTGGAGTTCCACTGCCGCCACCATCCCGATGAACTCCACGATGCCCTCGCTGCCGAGGGCTGGGCGTAGAGATCACCTCATCCCAACTTCCACCCCGCCCGGTACTCGCGCTGGATGAATGGGGCGGCGGCGGGGCAGTTCCTGGCCTCCAGACGGACGCTGTCCCACTCGAGCTTCGCGCCCGCGCGGTAGGCGACGTTGCCCAAGTGGTTGGCAATGGTCAGCGGGCCGGAATAGAGGAAGTGGCACGTGGTCGGCTCGCCCGTCTTGCACGCGTAAAGCCATTCCTCATGATGGCCCCGCGATTTGGCGATGAACGGCTCCGGCGCTTTGAAATCCCTGAATTTCTCCTCCGGCAACAACACGTGCTTGCCATAGTCGGAGAGCAACATTCCCCCGTCGCCGACGAAGAGAACGCCGTCGCCCCATTGGGGGATGGCTCCCTCGACAAACTGTTTCGGTTTCATCACGCCTTGATGCCAATGCAGTGTCACGGGCGGTAAGCCGCCCCGTGGACCATAAGTGTAGATCGCATGCATCGAGGCCGGGGCCAGCTCGGGATGCGGCGGCGGCCCTTCCGCCTCGATGGTCAGGGGATGATCGAGCTTGAGCGCCCACCACGGCAGGTCGTTCCAGTGGCTGCCAAGGTCCGACATCGTGCCGTTGCCGAAATCCCACCAGCGGTACCACTTGGGGCCGGGCCAATACACTTGGTGGAACGGCCGGAACGGCGCGGGGCCGAGCCACAAATCCCAATCCAACCCCGCCGGCACCGGCGTGGAATCCGCAGGCCGTTCCCGGACCGTGACGATGTCCTGGTGCGCGCGGGCTTCCTCCTCGCTTTGCCGGCCCCACGCGCGCGAAACCCACACATGCACCTCGCGCACCGGGCCGATGGCCCCGCTCTGGATCAACTCGACCACCCGCCGATAATTGTCCGTCGCATGAATCTGCGTCCCCATCTGCGTCGCAACCTTGGCCTTGCGCGCCGCCCCAAGGATGACGCCCGCCTCCCAGACATCATGCGTGAGCGGCTTCTCGCAATAGACATGCTTGCCCAATTGCAGCGCCGGCAGCACCGCGAAGGCATGCGTGTGCTCGCACGTGCTCACCACCACGGCGTCAAAGTCCTTGGCGTGGTCAAACAAACGCCGGAAATCGCTGTACCGCTTCGCCTCGGGATACCGCTGCGCCGCCCGAAGCACCGGCGTCTCATGCACGTCGCACAAAGCCACGATATTCTCCGAGCCGACGCTGCCCAGGTTGGCCCCGCCTCGCCCGCCGACGCCGATAATGGCGATGTTCAGCTTCTCATTGGGACCTTGGCGCCCCCTGGCCGGACGGGCGTACCCCCCTATCCCGAGGGCCATCGCGCTGCCCGCCGCCACGCCTGCGCGGCGCAGAAATTGACGGCGGCTGAGCGGAGCTGGCTTGGTGGAAAAGATCGGATTCTTTGGCTTGTTCATGGCTCCCGATTACACCCGCAGCGTCAGTTAAACAAGCAGAATTGCGCGCCTTAGCGCTTCTGGCGGGCGGACTGTTTCGATCTGGATGTCGAAGCTCTTGCCGTCGTTGTGCGCCCTGGCGGCACCGATGCGGGTCCAGGCCTCCCGATCTGGCCAGCGCGCGCTCACCGCGGCCTGGCAGTCCACGTGCCGGAGATGGCGTCAGAATCGAGTGTTTATTATTCTCGCTACTTGGCGCGACCTGCTCACCGATTCCAGATCTCCAGCACAGAACACAGCGCCGTGGCAACTCTCTCCATATCGGGGGAATCCAGGACACCGAGCTGTGTCTCCAGGCGGTCCTTGCAGATGGTCATGATTTGCTCGCACTTGATAAAGCTGGCTTCTCGCAGTCCGTTCGCCGGAGATGGGTTAACCCGGATGTGCGTAGCAACAGGGTGGCCGTGGCGACTAACGGTCACGACGATGGTATTGGGATACCGGGGATTCGCGTTGGCGGCGTCCGTCTGGACGACCAGCGCGGGGCGTCTGCCCGTCTGTTCGGAGCCCCGCCCGGGAGACCAGTTAACCCACCAAAGTTGGCCTCGGCGCGGATTATGCGCGCTCATGAACGGCTATTTCTGCTTGAGCCTCAAGCGCGTAATCCACGTCACAGCCTTCCGCATCTCCACCGAGGAGAGTGAATTCATCGTAAAGTGGCTTGCTCAGACTCGCTTCGGAAATGAAGTGCCTGAGCACCTCCGCGCGCTGCTCAGGGGACAACGCCTTCATTTGTTCGATGATCTCAGTTGCGCTCATCTGCTTGATCTTAATGCCCCGCGGCCATCACGCAAAGGGATATTTATGGCCGAAAGAGAAAAAGGAGTTCGACCATAGCATGGTTCGTTTTGCGCCCTGAACCAGCATACTACCCATCGTCCCAGAAGCCGTTTCGGCGCAGAGGCAATACTGCGGGCCCGTCCGTTTCCGCCCGTTCGCCTGGATCTGCGGAATGTTAGAGATAAAAAGGGGTTCGACCATAGATTGGTTCATTTCCCAAAAACGAAGTGAACCAATCCATGGTCGAACCCCTTTCATCAGCGGCTCCAAGGGCGTCGGGAGTTTCGCCTGCGAACGGGCCACCACCGGATCATCTACGGCTTCGATCTCCAACGGAATGACCTGTACCTCGTCACCCTGGGGCATCGACGGGACGTCTATCGCCAATGAGTGGGAATCGGCTGAAGCCGCTTCGGCCTTCCTTCAGTCCGCCGCGCGCGTGAAACAAGTGGCCCGGTTTTCTCACACGCCTGGCCCAGCGTCGCCAAAAAACCGTTGCGGTCGGTTGTCCTCCAGAAGAGCTCCTCGCGCCGGTCGCCGCGGCTCATGACGCCTGTCCCGCCATAGCCTTGGCGAAGGCGGATGGTGCATCAAACCTGCGATTAATTTGTCCTTAGGTCTTCTCATGGTTTTGTTCATTGTCGTTAACTTACTACGGACGACAACGCTATACCGTGCGGAGACCCTTGTCTCATCTGCCCTTAATGTTCATCAACCCATGGATTGGTTCACTTCGTCATCGAACCTGTCGACTTAGAAATGCACTTATCTATGGGTTGACCCGATATTCGGGGTCAAGATTCAGGTCTTTGATGAAATTGTCGTAAATGCTTTTGACTTTGTTGGGCCATTCGTTGTCGTTCGGGTTGGACTCGCCATGGTGGAGCAGGATTCCCTTAATCACGCCATCTTTCTGCGCCAGCCTGACCAGGTCCACCAGATACTGGTAAGGGTTGCCACCGTACTTCTTGACGTAGCTCAGCATCCATGACGGCGCTGCCGCCACGTAGTTTGTGAATGTATCTTTTTGGAACAGCTCGATCTTGCAGCCGGGCACGGAAACCTTAATGACACCGACTCGGACATTCGCTGGCAGATTGGCCACCATCGTCCGGCCAAAGTAATCAACCAGGCAAATGCCGGTGCCTTGCGCAGTCAAGGGCGGCACGGCCTGATACCAATTGCCCTTCGTCCAGCCCCGACTGGGGGCATCGAAATCGGCCGTGACCACAAAGCGTTCATCCACTGTCCGGTCCATCTCCTCCATTCGCCCACCGCTTTCCATGTTGGACTGATCAAAGCAGAGACAAATATAGAAGCTTGGGTCTGGCGCGGCAGAAGAACCTGTGGGTAACAGAAGCAGCGTTGTTGCGACGGACAGTACAAGCTTCAGTGTTGCACGACACCATCGGTTCTGTTCGGCATGGGCTTTCATAAGGCGATTTATGATACTTGAGCGAGCCTGGGACAATTGAAGAACAAAGTCGATGGTTCACCATTGGCATCGGAGCCTGGCCAGGCGCTGGGTGCGCTGCGAAGTTCAACCGGGCGGAAGGATTACCTCGCGGCAAAACGCAACATCAAGAAGGGCATCCCTTCATAGGGCCATATTCATTTTCCGATGCAGTAAAGATACTCCACTCCACGCAGCAAGATACGACGGTCCGCGATCGCCGCTGATGCCCACATCGTC
>Ga0181524_10006044_pt1 | contig 10612 bp, 6 predicted proteins | sample PEATcosm2014_Bin_34_FD_119761 | JGI IMG/M metagenome (GOLD analysis project Ga0181524, IMG submission 119761) | Peatland microbial communities from MTU Mesocosm Facility, Houghton, MI, USA - PEATcosm2014_Bin05_60_metaG | ecosystem: Environmental > Terrestrial > Soil > Wetlands > Peat | place...
CCGTTGATGAACGTGCCGCGGTAATTGACGGTGACGGTGTCGTTGCTCTTGGGGATGGCGCCCGTGCCTTCGGTGACGACCTTGTATTGCATTTCCGCCGTCGTCCCATCCGGCAGCTTAACGTCGAGGGTCTTGACCCCGGGCTTGGTCTTGTTCTCGGCCAGGAAGGCTGCGCCTTCCTTCCGGTTCTTGTCCGCGGCCTGTTTCTGCATCTCTTCATGCTTGGCTCGGGCTTCCTGCTGATAGGCCATCATGGCCTCCCGCGCCTGCTGCTCCGTCAACTTCAGCTCGCGGCCCGCCAGCACGTCCTTCATCGCGCCGGCAAGTGTGTCCACATCCAGTTCGACGCCGCCGCCCTTGATGCTATTGCCGATGCTCATGCCGATGCTGTAGCTCATGTTCTGCTTCTGCTCGGCCGGGGAGAGCTTCGGCGCATTGGTCGCCGTATTTGTTGAGGCCGGCTTGTCCTGAGCCGCCGCGTTGACTTGCAGCAGAGCAATCCCGAACCCAACCGCCAAAACCATCTTTAATCCATTTTTCATAGTTCTTTGATATGAATCTTTGTTAAACGCAGTTCCATTTACAGCAATGCCGGCAAAAGTCGAGCAGGAAAATGTGTAAATAACTTTTGCCCTCGTGGCAATACCTGATTCAATCGCGCGCATGAAGATTCTGGTGATCGGCTCCGGCGGACGCGAGCACGCGCTGGTCTGGAAACTGGCCCAGTCGCCCCACGTCACCCGGATCTGGTGCGCGCCGGGCAATGCCGGCATCGCCCGGGAACGCCTCGCGAAAAACGGCGCGCCCGTCGAATGTGCCAACCTCGGCGCCGAAGACTTGCCGGGCCTCCGCGCTTTCGCGCAGGAGCGCCACGCCGACCTTACCGTCGTCGGGCCGGACAATCCGTTGGCGCTCGGCATTGTGGATTTGTGGCAGAAAGACGGACGGCGCATTTGGGGCCCGAACCAGAAAGCCGCGCAATTTGAAGCTTCCAAGGTCTTCTCGCAGCGCTTCATGGAGCAATACCGCATCCCGACCGCGCGCGCGGGCGCCTTCGCCGATTTCGCCTCCGCCTCGCGCTTCGCCGCCTCGCTCGGCGGACGTTGCGCCGTCAAGGCCGACGGCCTCGCGCTCGGCAAAGGCGTTTTAATCTGCCGCGACATGGCCCAAGCCGACCACGCCATCGAGGAAATGTTGGTCAAAAGGACCTTTGGCGGCGCGGGCGCTAACATTGTGATTCAAGAATTGCTGGAAGGCATGGAAATCTCCCTCCACGCGCTGTGCGATGGCAAGACGGCGAAGCTCTTCCCAGCGGCCCAGGACCACAAGCGCGCGCTGGACGGCGACCTCGGTCTGAACACCGGCGGCATGGGCGCCTATTCGCCCGCGCCGTTCCTGAGCGACGCTCAACTGGCCGCCATCGGCGAGAGCATTCTGAGTCCCTGGCTCCGCGGTTGCGCCGCCGAGGGCATTGATTTCCGTGGCATTCTCTATCCGGGCGTGATGCTGACCCAAGCCGGCCCGAAGGTGCTCGAGTTCAACGCCCGCTTCGGCGACCCGGAAACGCAGGTCTATCTGACACGGCTGGAAAACGACCTCGTTGAATTGCTGGCCGCGAGCACAGACGGAACCCTCGGGAAGATGAAATTGAAATGGAACCCGATGCCGTCGGTGTGCGTGGTGATGGCCTCAGCGGGCTATCCGGGCAGTTACGCCAAGGGCAAACCGATCCGGGGACTGGACGAAGCGGCCCGTTTGCCCAATACGAAAGTCTTTCATGCCGGCACCGCCAACGCCGGGGACCAAATCGTCACCAGCGGCGGCCGGGTGCTGGGCGTTACGGCCTGGGCGAAGGACTTGCGCAGCGCCCGCGATGCCGCCTACGCCGCTGTGGAAACCATCCGCTTCGAGGGCGCCCACTTCCGGCGCGATATCGGAAGCAAGGCGCTTCCTTGAAAGGGGCGGTAACGCTCATTGGAGCGCTTTGTTAGACCACATAGTCGTAATCACATCCCTCGTTCTTTGGCAAAGCGCATAAACTCCGACTCGATTTGCCGGATGAGCGCGGGCGGGGAAAAGAAATAAATGTCGGGAGCGTCGATGTCGTCCATGACGACCTGTATCTGAAACTTTGCATCTTTGCCTGCGTGACGAATCTGGAACTCAAGCGTCTGTTCTTGGTCATGCGCCAATGTCGCCACAATCTGGCCGACCTGCTCAATCTGCGCTGAACCGAATCCTGCCTCAATCAACGGCTGAATCCGCTCAAGGAATGGACGAACTGTATCCGAATCAAAATTGGTGGAAAAACCGCGCAGGCCGTTCGGTCGTGCTGGTGGCACATGGGCCTCATTGCTTACTTTCGAGAAGTCCATGTGGGGCCATCGTTTCCGACGCGCTATCTCTTCGCGATAACGCCGCCAAACACTCACGAAAAGAAAAGCCGCGAGAGCAACCAGGATACAGTAAATGATGATCTCTGAACGCGACATAACGGTGTATGTAGTCTAACAATGTTATTATCATCCGCTCCCTGCCCATCTGTCTGCCCGGGCGCCTGTTAGCCGGAGTTCCAGAAACGTTGTGCCTGCCATGAGCTTATGAAAGCCGGTGCGCGTATTCCCGTCAAGGACGGAATTGGTTGTGGACTGGGCGCGCAATCGGCTTTTCCTTTCCAGGGGACCCGGTATAGTAAAACCGTGAGCGACGAGACCCGGCCCAATCCTGACGCCCTGCTGGCGGCCATCCAGAAAGAGGATGCCCGCAAGAAGCGCGGCAAGCTGAAGGTCTTCTTCGGCATGGCCCCGGGCGTCGGCAAAACTTACGCCATGCTCGAAGCCGCCCGCCGGGAACTGGCCGCCGGACGCGATGTCGTCATCGGCTACGTCGAGACCCACAAGCGCAAGGAAACCGACGCGCTGGCCGAGGGCCTGCCGGTCATCCCGCGCCTCACCAGCGAGTATCGCGGCGTTCCGCTCACGGAGATGGACCTGGATGCCGTGCTGGCCCGCCGCCCCCAGCTTGCCCTGGTGGACGAGTTCGCCCATACCAATGCGCCCGGTTCGCGCCACCCCAAGCGCTATCAAGACGTGCTCGAGCTGCTGGACGCCGGCATTGATGTTTTTACCACCTTGAACGTTCAGCACGTCGAAAGCCGCGCTGAGGCCGTGCATCAGATTACCGGCGTCACGATTCGCGAGACGCTGCCCGACACCGCCCTGGACGGCGCGGACTTTGAACTGGTGGACCTGCCCCCCGAAGAACTGCGCGCCCGTCTCGCCGCGGGCAAGGTCTATCTGCCCGAATCCGCGCGCGCGGCGCAGGGACATTTCTTCCGTCCCGGCAACCTCTCGGCGTTGCGGGAACTCGCGTTGCGTTTCGCTGCCGAGCAGGTCGGACAGGATGTGCTTGCCTACCGGCAGGCCCAGGGCATCGCCGACCCCTGGAAATCCGGGCAGCGGTTGCTGGTCGCCGTGAGCGCCAGCCCCACCTCGGCGGCTCTGGTGCGCTGGACGCGCCGCCTCGCCGGCGAACTCCAGGCTCCCTGGCTGGCCGTCTATGTGGAACTGCCGCAACCGCTCAATCCCGACGAACAGGCGCGCCTCTCGCGCCACTTGGCCCTGGCCCGGGAACTGGGCGCGCAAGTCGTCACCACCACCGACGACGACGTGGCGCGCGGGCTGTTGCGGGTGGCGCGGGAACAGAACGCCACCCAGCTTGTCGTTGGCAAACCCGTGGGCTGGCGGGCGCTCGACCTCCTGCGCGGCGGCTCGCTGCTCAACCAGTTGATTCGCGAAAGCGGCCACATTGACATACACGCCGTGCGCGCCGAAAGGGAGGCGCCCCTGCTGCGACGCCTCGCCACACCGCGCTTCAACGCCGGTGTCGCGCGCGGGTACGGCGTGGCGCTCGGCTTCGTCGCCGGCGCTACCGGCCTGAACGCCATTCTCCAGCAGTGGCTGGGCTACCAATCGCTGGCGCTGATCTACCTGCTTAGTGTCGTTGTGCTGGCCATGTTCGTCGGGCGCGGCCCGACCCTGGCCGCGGCGACGCTGACCGCGCTACTGTGGAACTTCTTCTTTGTGCCGCCGATATTCACGTTTCGCATCACCGGCATCACCGACGTGATGCTCTTCTGCACCTATTTTGTGGTGGCGCTGGCGATGGGGCACCTGGCCGCTCGCCTGCGCGCGCAGCAAGCCGCAGAGCGCCGCCGCGAACAGCGCGCCACCGCGCTCTACCTGCTGACGCGCGAACTGGCCCAGGCTTCCGACTTCGCGGACCTCCTGGCGATTATCATCCGCGAGGTGGGCAAAGCCACCCAGGCCGAGCCGGCCCTCTCGTTGCCGGAGGAAACCCAAACCGCCCCCCTCACACCTTACTTCGCCAGCACCTGGGCCATGCCCGAAAAGGAACAAAGCGTCGCTTCCTGGGCTTTCCTCCATCGCCAGCCGGCTGGCCGCGGCACCGACACGCTGCCGTCCGCTGAGGGATTACATTTGCCGTTGTTGGCGGGCGACCGGGCGGTGGGCGTGCTCAGCTTGCGCTTCCGCGACCCCGCGCTGCTCCGCGCCGACCAGCGTGACCTGCTCGACGCCTTCGTCCGTCAAATCGCCCTCGTGCTCGACCGGCAGCGCCTGCGCGACGCCGAGCAACAGGCCAAGCTGGTCGCCGAATCCGAGCGCCTCAGCAAGACTCTCCTCAACTCCATCTCCCACGAAATCCGGACCCCCATCGCCGCGATTACCAGCGCCGCCAGCAGCTTGAGTGAGGCGCGGCATGGCGGAGCCGGGGACTTTGAGCAAACGATGGTCGGCGAAATCCAAGAGGCCGCTCGGCGGCTGAATCGCCTGGTCGGCAACTTGCTGAGCATGACGCGCCTGGAATCCGGGCACGTCAAAGCGAACCTCGATTGGTGCGATGTGGCGGACCTGGTCCAGGTGACGCTGAAGGACATCGGGAAAGACTTGGCGCAGCACAAGGTAACCGTCGGGATGGCCACAGGACTGCCGCTCGTCCGCATGGATTTCGTGCTGATGCAACAGGTCCTCACGAATCTGCTGTTGAACGCCGCCGTCCATACGCCCCCGGGCACGGCGGTGCAAGTCAACGCCGCCATCGAGGCGGACACGCTGGCATTGAGCGTAGCGGACAACGGCCCCGGTCTTCCGCCGGACGCGCTTCCACTTATCTTCGATAAGTTCTACCGCGCCCCGGCGGCGCCGGCGGGCGGCACCGGCCTTGGCCTGGCGATCGTCAAAGGATTCGTCGAAGCGCAAGGCGGGCAGGTCAAGGCCGAGAACCGCCCCAGCGGCGGAGCCGTCTTCACGGTCCGATTGCCCCTCGCTAAACCTCCCTCAGTCGCAGCGGAGGCGAGCGTATGAACGATACGAAAAGCATGCTGCACCTCGAGCTTCCTCCTCTCTTCCTTTCAACCATCAACTCTCCCTACCATCAACCTGCATGACCACCTCTCCCCTCAAATCCACGGCCCTGGTCATTGACGATGAGTTGCAGATACGGCGCCTGTTGCGCGTATGCCTGGAAGCGAATGGCTACCGCGTTTCCGAAGCCGCGACCGGCAAGGAAGGGATTGCCGAGGCCGCGCAACACCCGCCGGACGTGGTGATTCTCGATCTAGGTCTGCCGGATATGGAGGGAGTCGCCGTGCTCAAGCGGTTGCGCGAGTGGAGCCGCGTGCCGGTCGTCGTGCTGTCGGTGCGCGACCGCGAAGAGGACAAGATCGCCGCGCTCGACAACGGCGCGGATGATTACGTCACCAAACCTTTCAGCTCCGGCGAGTTGCTGGCGCGCCTGCGCGTCGCTCAACGTCATGCCGCGCCCTCATCGGAAACCACGGTCTTCCGCTCCGGCCAATTGGAGGTGGATTTGGCGGCCCGTGTCGTGAAGCTGAAGGGCAAAGAGGTAAAGCTGACCGCCACGGAGTATTCGCTCCTGCGCCTGTTCGTCCACCACGCCGGGAAAGTGCTCACGCACCACCAGATACTCCGCGAGGTCTGGGGGCCGAACTATGTCGAACAAACCCACTACCTGCGCGTTTATCTGGCGCACCTGCGCGAGAAACTGGAAGCGAACCCCGCGCAGCCTGACCTGCTGATCACTGAACCCGGCGTCGGCTATCGTCTGGTCAGCAAGGAGTAAGTCCCCGAAAGCCAAAGAGAACCACAGATGAACCCAGATTCATTTGTTCCTCCTAATCTTAATCCTAATCTTAATCTCCGCGCTGTGTCCATCCGTGGTTGCAGCTCAGCGTTTCACCGGTGCGGCCTTGCCGGTGGTTGCCGACGCCCGTGCTTTCCACTGCAGAATCTGCTTATCCGCCAGCAAACGAGCGCGAAGGGTTTCATAGGGAAGTTTCTGCACCGAGGACTTGCCGTCCAGGGCCAGCGCGCCTGCCGTGGCCGCGGATTGCCCCAGAATCATAAACACCGGCTCCATGCGAATCGACCCGTAGGCAATGTGCGTCGCGGAGAGGCAAATCGGGACCAGCAGGTTTTCGCACTCGCCGGCCTTCGGCACAATCGAGCGATACGAGATCGGGTAGGGCGGGAATCCTCCAACCTGCACGTCCCCCTCGTTTTCCACGTGGCCGCTTTTCACAACGCGCTGGCAGTTGTGCGAGTCCATCGTGTAGGCGGCCAGCCCCACGGCGTCTTCGGCTGTTTGCTGCCCGCGACAGTTGTGCTCGGTCATGACGTAGTCCGACACCATGCGGCGGGCCTCGCGCACGTAGAGTTGATGCGGCCAGTGGCCGGTGTCCATGAACTCATCCCTGGCCGGCCCCCACGTCCGCATCTCGGCGCGCAGGTTCTCCGGCACGCGCGGGCTGGTGGCGAGGAAATAGACGAAGCCGCGAATATAGTCCTCGTGCGCCTGCCAAATCTGCGCGCGCGTGGCATAGTCGGCCTCCGGGTAGGCGTAATTCGCGCCGATGAAATCGGTGGAGAAGCCGCCGTTGTTATTGATGTCGGTCTTGTGATTGGGCATCCAGATCGGGTCCCAGAAGGCTTTCAGTTCGGGCTTGTGTCCGGCGGCAACCAGCGCTTCGAGGTAGCGGGCGAGAAGTTCGTATTTGGCCGGATCATACTTCGCGGGTTTTCTGTGCGGCAGGCGGTTGGCCGGGTCCTGCGTATAGCAAAGGCGGAAGTTGTAAGCCTGGACGTGCGAGTCGCCCTCCCCGGGGGTGCCGCCATCACCGGACTGAATGAACGGCAACAACCCGCTGTCCGGGTCGCCGGGCTTCAGATAGGGATCGACCGCAACCGCGAATTCATGCTTGGGTGTTTCGGCCCGAATCCCGTTGAGCGTCTCGTTATAATTCGTATTCCCCTCGCGCCCGACGGTGTAGCTAACCCCCGCTTTGGCCATTAAGTCCCCTTCGTAGGTGGCATCAATGAACATCCGGGCGCGATAGACCTTGCCGTTCTCCATTGCGATCTCCCTGATGCGCCCGGCCTCTTTCTTCACGGAAGCCAGACGCTGCTGGAAATAGACGGCCACCTTGGCTTCGTTGAGCATCTGGAAGAAGATGTCTTCCGCCACGTGCGGCTCGAAGGTCCATAGGGTGGCCTCCGGGGAACTCAGCTCGCGGACCGTCGAGCGCCCGCCGCGCTTCGCGAAATACTCTTCGCGCTGCTCGAACCGCCACGCATTGTTGTCCGCATAATGCAGTGCGATGCGATGATAGAACTCGCGGGCGATGCCGCCGATGGCCGCCTTGTTGCCGATGTCCGTCGCGCCGAGTCCGCCGGAAGTCACCCCGCCCACGTGGCTGCCGAACTCGGCGATAACGGCGGTCCTGCCCATGCGCGCCGCCTGCACCGCTGCGGCCACCCCGCCCGCCGTGGCGCCATAGACGCACAGGTCGGCCTCGATGACCTCAGCAGCCTTGAGCGACACCAGCGGCGAAAAACAGAGCAGGGTAAGCAGGAGGTAAATTCGCATCGCTTCAAGCCCGGGGCCTTGCCGGGGACGCGCCCTCATTGGGCAGCCCGTTTCCACTCTTGCCCTCCCCGTTCGGACTTCGGACTTCGGACTTCGGATTTCGGACTTCGGCCCTCGCCCCTCCTCCATGTTTCTCTTTCAACGTCCTGAAGTCCCCTTCCTCGCAGCAGACCACGAAGGTCTCGGTCACCGATTTCAATTCCTCCCACCGCGCGCGAATCTCCTGCGACTCCTTTTGTGTGATTTGATTGTCGTGGGCCGCCGCGGCCACCACAGCCAGCAAATCCGCAAATTCCTGCACGATCTCATTGGTGGCGGGGATCAGGTAGTGCGGATGCGAACCGGTGATTTTGGGGTTCCGGATGAAGAACCCGCCGGCCCGCTGGCAAATCCATTGGACGAGGCGGGGGTCGTTGGTGGACCGGATGAGCGCGTCAATGCGGTCCAGGGGGTTGGTGCTGCCGCTGCCGGCGGCCGCATCGCCCGGCTCCGCCCACTTGTAGATCATCGAGAGCGAAAGCCCAAGGTCGGCCGACACCTGCTTGGGGCTGCACTTCTGGAAGACTTCGCGCAAAAGTTCATGTGATTGCATGGGGCAAGATTGAAAGAGCAACGCGCCGTTGGCAAGGCGGAAGAGTGCCGCCACGGCACCAGTGCGGGTCGCCGGCTTGAAACCCCTCAGGGCCAGTGACAAAGTACCGTAGGCGTCCCGCCTGCGGGTTCACCGGGCGTCCCCGCCCGGTGCTCCAAAACCACTGCTTTGTTAACGGCCCTCAAATCCCTGCTTGACAACCCTTGCACTCTGTGTATGTTATAGCCCGGTATTTTGGGACACTCCGCCGCCCGGCGGCTGGACCGCACTGGTGCCCCGCCTGGGGACCGCGCGGCAGAAAGAGAAGGACGAGAGGGCGAGCGCCCCCTGAACCTTTGGGTGCTTGGCCCGGGGCAGGGCGGGAGAAAGAAGGGGGGAGCTTCAAACAAGCTTGCAACAGGCTTGCAACTTCCTTCCAACTACTCTGCAACCACGGAAGCACTACTGTGGTGGTGCTCCGGTGCTGCTCTGGTGCCACCGGGGCAGCACACCGGCCAACTGCTCGATGCCGCCTGGCCCCGCTGGGGTCTCACACCGCCCACACCGTCTGCCCGGCGCGGACCTGCACCCTCTTTTGACGGTGTTGAACGCGAGTGGTTGCGGGGATTTGTTCTGGCTATCGGCGCGAGGGGAGCGCACTCTGGCTCCGTGAAAGTTGTCGAAGACGTTCTCGAGCGCGGCGCCAAGCAAGGCGTGAGCGCAGTTGACGCCGGAGTTTGAAGCACTAGCGCAATGATCGAGCGCCATTTCAACGTGCCGTTCGTGGCCGCGTTGGCTCTGCGGGAAAAGCAGATTCAGCAGAACTACCGGCCGGTCATCGCGGTCCACAAATGGTTCGCGCGGAGGCCGGGCACGCTATTTCGAGCGCTGATTCTGTCGGAGTTCTCGGGGCGGCCTGTGCCCGAGAACTACTACGAAGCCCATCATTTGCCCGACGTCCGGGTGTTTGATCCCTTCATGGGCGGTGGCACGACAATGATGGAGGCCAATCGTGTCGGCTGCTCGGTCACGGGCGCTGACATCAATCCGATGGCCTGGTGGATCGTCCGGCAAGAACTGCTGGACCTGGATGTGGAGGCTTACTTGAAGACGGCAACGCAGTTGCGGGCGCATCTGGAGGCCGAAATCGGCCACCTGTATCGCACGTCTTGCGACCGCTGCGGTAAACGCGACGCGCGCGTGAAGTATTTCCTTTGGGTGAAGACGGCTCATTGCGGCTCATGCGGCAGGAGCACAGACTTGTTTCCAAACTTCCTGCTCTCGGAAGACGTGCGGCATCCGGCAAACGTGTTCGTTTGCGGGCACTGCGGGGAGCTGTTCGAGACGGAAGACCGGAAGCAGCCCGGCCCTTGTCCGCATTGCCATCGGGCATTGCCGCTGGAGCATGTTGCTAGCCGTAACAAAACGAAGTGCCAGCACTGCGATAGCCCGGTGGCCTATCCGAACGGCGCAGTGCCAAAGCATCGGCTCTACGCGATCGAATACCACTGCGAGACATGCGGGGCGCAGTCAGGCGGTCGCACAGGGCGCCTGTTCAAGAACGTTGCAGCAGCAGACTTGGCGAGGTTCGAGGAAGCCGCCGAGCAGTTGCGGAAAATGCGTGAGAGGTTCATCCCGGACGACGCAATTCCCAAGGGCGATGAAACGGAACGCCTGCACCGATGGGGCTACCATCACTATCGTGAACTATTCAACGCGCGGCAGTTGCTCGGGCTGGAACTGAGTTGCCGGTGGATTGCCGCCGTGAAGGATGTGCGCATCCGCGAGGCGCTTGCCACTAATTTGTCAGACCTCCTTCGCTACCAGAACATGCTCTGTCGCTACGACACGATGGCGCTCAAGTCGCTTGATGTATTCTCAATGCATGGTTTCCCGGTGGGGCTAATTCAGTGCGAGTCGAACCTGCTCGGGATCATGGGCCGCAAGGGTACGCCGGTGGGCAGCGGGGGCTGGCTGAACATGGTGGAGAAGTTCGCCAAGGCGAAACGCTACTGTGCACAGCCTTTCGAAATCCGGCACGAAGGCTCGCGCAAGGTGGAAGTGCCAGTTAAGGGA
>Ga0181524_10006048_pt1 | contig 10603 bp, 10 predicted proteins | sample PEATcosm2014_Bin_34_FD_119761 | JGI IMG/M metagenome (GOLD analysis project Ga0181524, IMG submission 119761) | Peatland microbial communities from MTU Mesocosm Facility, Houghton, MI, USA - PEATcosm2014_Bin05_60_metaG | ecosystem: Environmental > Terrestrial > Soil > Wetlands > Peat | place...
ATGATGATAGCCAGCGTGAAACCGGGGGTCTTGCTCAAGGTGCGCACGGCGTAACGGACATCCTGCGACAGCTTCCCCATATAAAACCCCCTCACCGTGGGACTGGCAAAGGCCATTCGATTGAATGAACGATTGGACAGGCCGAGAAGTTCCAAGAAAAAACGCATCCGGGGAAGGTTTGAGATCTGCTCGCACGAACTGTAACCAAAGGCAAGGTTCGAGAGGCGGGGTTCAACTTCCTCCGCTGGAACTTGGGTCATCTGGCCTGGTCAAGGACGAAATGTGGAAAGTGACCTCCACTTCACGCTAAAGCCGTGGGGCAAAGTGGAAAACGCCACTGCGCGCAATTCGGCAGGGAAAATGCGATCCCATAATGCCCTGAACTCCTCGCTATGGAGCACTGCCTGCCGAGTCTTCACCTGGTTACGTTCGTCTGCGTTTTTGATCTCTAGCTTGCCGGCGAGTTCTTGGATTCACCGCAGGAAGCAAGTATTCGCCGCATCTGTGCGGAGAATAGACCCGGCAATCGCCGCGCGGTCCCATGGCGGGTTACTTCGGAGGATTGATCGTGAAAGAATCTCCCCCGCTTGCGTTAGAGGCTTTGGATTTCTCGCAGAACTGACACCGGAAGAACGAACGTTGGCCAGCGACCCTCATCAGCGGGAGCAGGCTTCGGCGGAAACGCTGCGTAGAGAGCTTGCCAGAGCATGAATTGGCAAGGGAGACTTCGCCATGCTCTTTAGGCTGCTGCGAAGCGGATGAGCTCGGCGCACAGACGGTCAAGGCTGGCAGGTGTATGACTTCCTTCCTTCAACAGGTCTAAGGACATATTGCCTCCTCTGTGTGAAACGCAACAAAAAAGAAAGCATCGCAGTGCAGAGTTTTCACACAGACTCCTGAGGGGAGAGGTTGGCACGCTCCGGCGCTTTGATCAGCCGGAGCGTGACGGGTGAGGAGTCACTTGCTCGGTTCGGCACCGCTCCCATTCGCCGAGCGATGCCCGCTGGTGGAGCAACGTCTTAGTGAGCGAGCTCAGAGATTAGCTCCAAGCTCTTTTCAACCGTCATACCGGCTGCTTCGGGCGCAAAGGGCGTAACCCAAACTTCATAGCCGCCTTGCGGGTAAGCCTCGGCAATGGGCATATAGCCCGTAAACCCGTTGGTGTAACCGCTGAACAAGGTGACCGGGAAGGGAGATCGGCGCTTGACCTCGGCCGCGATTTCGGCGAAGGGCTCGACGGGGATGCCCACCAGCGCAACCTTACCTAAGCGCATGGCCTGAAATTCGATATTCAGGCTCACACCGCTGCTTCGCTCTTCATGGATCCACATATCCAGCGTCGCCCTACGGACGGTGCGGTTTGCGGCGCGTACTTCTTCTTCCGGGGCTCCCGAGTCTCGTACTTCCGCCAGACGCCGCCGTAGTTGTGCAAGGTTTTCTATCTCCGCCGCGGTGGGCGGATCACGCCTCCAGATCGGCAGCGAGACGGTTCGGGAAAGGCACCGCACGGTTCCATCCGGCGTGCCTTCGGGCAGTCGTTCGACTCGCCCCATGGTCCACGAGGATTCCGCGGTCTTGCGGATCGTCAGCTTAGTTGGCTGAGTCTCAATGAACGCCGCGACTCGAGCCGCCTCGACCCCAATCTGGCGTCCGATCCAGCGTGCATCCGAGGGCTTCTGTGTGTAATCCCAGATCGTGCACTGATTGCCCGTCGCTCCTTGCAAGAACAAGCACGTGGTGTTCATCATGCTCTCCACGGTGCGCCGAACCGTGCCGGGATAGTCGGTCGAAATCAACCGATTTTCCCAGGCCAGGATGGTCGGGTGCGCGGAGGAATGAACGATAACCGCAATCGGTTCTCCGTTCAAATCATCGATGCGCACCACACCGACAGCGTGATCGGTAAACCCGTCAGGATTGGAGCCCAAGATCATACGGTCGGTCCACGGTTTTCGCCGGCACACATTGACCGCGCAACTGCCCATTGCTCCGGCCACACGCGCAGGCTTCATGGCACGTCGCGCGGCCCAGCAAGCACCTGCGACTCTATCCAAGAGGCTGTCCTTGTAGGGACGGATCATCTCTGCCCCGGCGTTGAACCAGGGCGGCTCCACGCTCGGACCCGAATGCGTGTGACTCGCCGACATACGGATGTGACTTGCCGGCACACCCGTAAGTTCCGAAATGCGCTTGCGGAAGGCCGCCAGTTCTTCGCCCTTGGGTGGATAAAGCAAATCCCACTCGACCAGCAGAATCTCCTCCTGGCCGTCTGAGGCCGCCAGCACTGTGCACCAAAGCGGCAGGTCAACTCCCTCGGCGCGCTCATGAACCTGGGCGCTCCAGTTTCCGTGAGCAATACCTATCGGCGGAGTAATATCGCACCGCGCCACGCCAACTCGAAGCTTTTCTCCTTCATCCATACAGCCTCCTGAGCTAAACGAGAATTTGGTATTTCGGCTTGCTGCTTGCACCCCGGAAACGTCCCGATGGATGATCCTTCGGTTTCCGCTCCACGTCCCAATGAACCCATGATGGCACCAGAGGAACTGGCGGAGGTGGCGGTCCTGATGGCCAGCCAGCCCGACCACATCAAGCTGCTGCAGGCCATCGTGCTGCCCGTGACGCAGAAGTACCTGGGTCGCGGCTCGAGGTGGCAGGACTCACGGCTGGGCCGCAGCCGGCTGCGCCTGCTGCCAACTCCCGCGGATAAACTCTACCGCTTGACGCACGCCCTCGAGGCCGTGCCCGCTGGCCTCCTCAATACTTATCCAGCCGTCGTAGCGCGCCGCGCGCAGACGCCGGAATATTGGCGCGAAAGGCACAACGCCGGTTCCGATCAGGACCGGCCGCAGCCCGCCACGCACTTGCGTGTCCGCCGCGTGGACACAAGCTACACGGTCGAGCACCGGCTCCAGGATGCTCAGCGGCTCGTCACCTGCCACCAGGGGATTGGCGGTGTCGTAAAGCACCTTAATCGACGTCTGGCGCAGGCGCGCCACGACCTCAAAAAATACCGCGCGCGACAGTGATACATCCGGGTATTGCCACACGCCGGGCTTGGCGTGATTTTCATAGATGAGTTGCACCTTGAGCTTTTTGGCAAGCTCGTCCGCCGGCAGAAAATATTCCAAGGTCCGGGAGATATTATCGGCATCCGTGGTGCCGGGATGCGCCTGGCCGGCCGTGATGCGCAGCATGCGCGCCTCAATCTCAGCGGCAAGATAAAGGTGCTCGGTGAATTCGGCATACTGCCGGGCACGCTCGCGGGCGTCCGGGTGCGTGAAGTCGGGATAGGTGTTGATCACCGCCACCGGTATGCCGGAGGCGCGCGTTTGCCGCAGCGTGGCCGCCACCGCGGCGCGCCGGTCGTCAAGAAAGAACAGCACGCTTAGGTCAATTCCGTCGAGGCCCAACTCCGCCCCATAGCTTATCCAGCGCTCCAGGGGCATCGCACCGGTACGGATTTCCCCGAACAGCGACACCGGCAAACAGCTTAATCTCATATTTCCATCCTAGTGCAAGTTTTCAATGCCCGGCCTGCGACCGCCTCTGCCGAACGAGCGGGAGAGAGAACACCGTGGCGAGTGACAGGATGAACGTACCTTGCGAGTTTATTCGGTCAACTCAATCCAGTAGATTTCATACAGGCCGAGCCTCATGCGCAGTGGCTGGCTTCTAAGCGCCGTCAGCTCGCCATTGCGTATCTGCTCGAGGTTGTTCAGGGGACTCTCGGCATTGAGCCGCACCACGCGCACGTTTCCTTTTTGCTCCGAGGTAAACTGCACGGCCACTTCGTACGGCTTCGCCGTGCCTTCCAATGGATAATTCCATACGAGCACGTTAGTCCACTGTCCTGCACGTGCCGCCAGTGCCTTGAGCTCAGAATTCGTGCCCGTGACTGCCAGTCGCTCTCCCTTCATAAGACTCAGGAGCTTTAAAGCATAATAAGCCGGACGCACTCGATTCTGGTTGTCATAGAGACCATCATATTGCGGCATTTCGTTCCACCAGTGGGTCATGAAAGCGACGCCGGGTCGAGACATGATGAACCTTGAAAACGTTGCCCCATCAACGAAATAGTCACGAATATGGTAATACGAGGAGCGACTGAGTCCCCTTTGGTAGAAGCCCAGGGTGGCCTCGAGCACGAAAGCAGGCTGGAAGCACGGATTCAAAATTGGGTTCTCGAGCGACATGTTCCACTCGTCGAGGATAGTCTCCACCCGGCTCAATTGCGGATACCTTTCCAGCTTGGCCTTCATGTAATCAATGCTCTTCCACAACTCTCTGGGGTCATTGGTATAAAAATGCCACGAGACAAAATCCAGCGGTACCTGGCCCTGGGCCGCAGAATCAATCAAGACGTCTGCAAGTGGGCTGCGGTAGGAGGCGAGTGATGGTCCGCCGACCTTTGCATGGGGATCAGCGCGGCGAATGGCGCTGGCGGTGTGCTGGTAATACGAAAGGTAATTTTGGGGCGTAAATTTGTAAGGGGCCCCGCCTGATTCACCAATGTCACCCTCAGCCCCAACCTCCCAGTATTGAATTCCAAACTTGCGATCTTGATTGCAGTGTTTGATCAACTGACCAACCAACTCTTCCCATTCGGCATAATCGGTGGGCTCGACGATTTTGTCGTCGATCTGCAGGTAAAGCACCCGGGGTTTGAAGCACAGACTCATAATGGGCTTGGCACCGGTGGCCAGGACAGCTTCGATCGCCCGGTCAAGCGTTTCCCAATGATACTGGTGGTGCGCAGGGTAAATGTCGAAGTATTCCTGCAAAAATAAGCGGATCGTCTGAGGGTGAAGCTGGGCGATCTGATCGACGCGATCGCTGATCATGGGCTGCTCACTCAACCCGCCCTGGGCCAGCGCATACCGCGTAAGATCGATCGGACCTAAGGTTTGGGAGGTGTCTACGACAAGCTGAATGGTTTCCGGGGCTGCCGTTGCTGCCGGTAAGCTTGGTCTGGGGAAGATAAACAGAAGGAGGATTGCCGCGCTACAACATATCGTTTTGTTCATAAGCCGGGCTTCAGTTTCGAGCGTGGTTCCTTCGCGGCGCCGCCTTGCAGGCTCACCCTCTGCTGCCTTCCGCCCGCGTGGGGGGGAGCAATTCAAGAGCTTCGCTCCGAATCATTCCGGGATCATAAAGTCGCGAATCTGAGCGGCCAGGTCCTGGCAGGCGCTGATGAATTGCCGCAAGGTGCGCCGGGTGGGCCCGAAAGAATCGAAATCGTCTACTGAGAGGCCATCCTCCTCGTACGCCCGCCGAAAGTCAGGGAATTTGCGCAGGAGTTCCTCCACGATTTTGGGATCGACCGGCTTATCGATGCGCGGCACTACCGCGACGTCGCTGGAATTGTAACGCAACTGCCACCTGTAGGGCGGCGAGATCACCACATTTCCGCCGATGAATTCGCTCCAATGCATGTGGTTGCGGAAGGCTGCGGAGAGCAAACGGGTACGGTACCCCCGCGCTTGGAACACCTGGTAGGTTTTCTTGAACACGGCCACGCCGGCCCACTCCAGGTAGCCCGGATCGGTGGTGATAGTTTCTTTCTCGGCCACGACCTTGAGCCAGTCATCCAGCCTTCCCACCATGATGGTGCACACCGGCCCCATGCGGGAAATGTCCGAGCCTTCCCTCTCGCGTCGTTGTAAGCCTCGTTCGAGGGCCTCACCCACGGCGACACATTGCGGCAGGGAGAAACAAACTGTGGCGTTGATGCTGACGCCGCGGTAGGTGGCTTCCTCAATGGCGGGGATGCCGGCGCGAGTCACGGGAATCTTTACGATCATGTTGGGGGCGAGCTCGCTGAAGCGCACCGCCTGTTTAACAATGGCGGCCGTGTTGCGATAGAAGTGAGGGTCGGTCTGGATGGAAAGGCGGCCGTCCTTCCCCTTGTGCTGCTCAAAGATCGGCAGGAGAAGTTTCGCCGCCTGAGTGGACATTTCCTCGACGAGTTTCCAGCCGATTTGCTCCTCGGTGGCAGTGGGCATCTCGCGCATGAGTTGCGGGATTCGCTCCTTCCACAAGGAGATTTCCTTCTTCAGCACTTCCACCACGATGACGGGATTGCAGGTGGCGCCCACCGCGCCGTGCTGGATGGAATAGGTCAACTCCGAAACCGACGGCGAATCATTCCACAGGCAGGTCGGTGTGGTTTGGGTCATCTCATGCAGAGGACTCTTGTAGGCCGTTAGTCCACGCACAATTCTGTTTGCGCCTCCTGCGCTTTGCGGATTTTCGGCGGCGATCCTCAACCGAAGTCAAGGCCTTCGTTCGGGTGAAAGGTGGGACCGAACTATCGGCACACGAAGTACCAGCCGGAATTAACTTTTTGGCTCTCGCCAGTGGAAAGTATACCTTCATTTGCGTCCAACGGAGCTCAATTTTTTGTTCAATCGGTATCATCGGCTTCGAACTGCCCATCCAGAAGTCCTGCAAACCCCTTCTCGCCGCTTCTGGAACCGGATTTGTCAGACACCACGCCCTTCGCTGTCTTTCCTGGGATCGATTTCTTGGGTGCCTCGCCACAACCGGCAGCTCTATCCTGTGGGGATCGTGAGAGCCGCCATTCGTTGCACCCTTGCTCCAAACAGTCGCCGGGTTAGATGGCTCCTTTCCATCCGCGAACCGCGCGTGCGATTTCTTCGGCAAACGTCCTGCGGTCGAGCTTGTCCTCATCGCGCTTGGTGATCGGTCGATCCGCAGAAAAGAGATGTGCCTCGGAGGACGTGTCTTTGTTGGTCATGGGCAACTCTCCTCAAATCACAACGCGCTCAACCACGTCGAGCGAAATGTCGACCTGCGGCCAGCCGTGGAGCTTGCTCGCGCGGGGCGATTGATGAGCGCCCATCGTTTGCGGCCTCTCGATTATATCCCGTTTTCGGGGTTCAGCGGTGATCCCGGCGGCGTAGAACGTGTGGCAGCATCTGGCGACCATCAGGGCGCGCAGAGATAGTGTCGCGTTGTCTGCGAATGCTCGCAAGCCAATGAGCGGCGATGCACGCAGGCGCAATACGGGGCTAGATCGCCGTAGAACTCCCTGCCGATTGAGAATCCCGCAACGCCCTCGCCGATCAGGATTTCCTCGTGGCCGTCTGCGGCCGCCAGCACTGTGCACCAGAGCGGCAAGTCAACACCCTCGGCACGCTCATGAACCTGCGCGCTCCAGTTGCCGTGAGCAATCCCGATGGGAGGAGTAATATCGCACCGCGCTAGGCCAACTCGAAGTTCTGCTCGCTCGTCCATATCGCCCTCTTTACAATGCCACTCTCGCCGGTCGGACGCCGCCCCTCTTCAGGCGGCTGCCGTATGAGCGTTGCGGCTCACCTCGTCCAGGGCGTCTACCAGGCTCTTCTCGATCAACTCGCACATCTCATCCAGGTCCGACTCCTCGGCAATCAGCGCCGGCGCCACGGCAAACCACGTCGGATCGATGCGCAGGATCAAACCGTTCTTCAGTGCCGTCCGCTTCAGAGTCATTCCAAGCTCCGGATAGGGCGTCATGCTGGCCGTATCCTTCACCAGTTCGACGCCTAGCAGGACTCCCTTGCCACGAACTTCACGCACCACGCCGTACTTCTTCAACTGTTCGAGCTTCTTCACCAGATACTCACCGAGCCGTCTGGCTTTTTTATCAAGCTGCTTCTCCACGATCTCGTCCGTGACCGCTATGCCGACCGCGCAGGCCAGGGGGTTGCCGGCAAAAGTGTGGCCGTGCGCAAACGCCACATTCTCTTCCGCCGTCCCGAAGAAGGCGTCGGCCATGTCCTCCCGGGCGATCATGGCAGCCAGCGGAATCACGCCGGCGGACAGGCCCTTGCCGCAGCAAATGATGTCCGGCGTCACTCCGTACGTCTGCGCTGCGAACATGGAACCAGTCTTGCCATACCCGGTGATAATTTCATCGAAAATCAGCAGGACGTTGTGACGAGTGCAAACATCGCGGAGGATTCGATAGTACTCAACCGTAGGCGTAATGATGCCGCCAGTGTTGCCCACAGGCTCCATGATGACTCCCGCGATCGTCTCCGGATCCTCGTAGACAATCACGTCTTCGACACTCTGAGCCGCGAAGCGGTTGCACTCTTCCCAGGATGCAAAGCGGTCACGATAGAAATTCGGGGCAAACACCTTCAGGTAGCCGGGCATCTGCGGCTCGAATTTGCTCTTTCGTGCTCCGCTTCCGCTGGCCGACATCGCCCCGGCCGTGCCGCCGTGATAGCTCAAGTAGCGGCTGATGAACTTGTATTTCCCCGGGTGGCCTGTCTGCTTGAAGTATTGCCGCGCAAACTTCATGGCGGATTCAGTGGCCTCCGAACCACCGCTGAAAGACTTGATGAACTTCAGATTACCTGGAGTGACGCTACCCAGCTTCTCAACAAAATCCAACGTCACATCAGCGATGCCGTGCAGCGGCGGGGCAAACGTCATCACCTCCATCTGCCGGCGCAGAGCATCGAGGACGCGCGGATGGCCGTGCCCCAGTGTGGCCACGAATACCCCGCCGATCGCGTCAAAGTAACGGCGCCCTTCCGTGTCCCAATAATAAAGACCCTGGGCCTTGTGCAGGACCAGAGGATTGCGAAGGAACTCGGACATCTGCGTGTAATCAAGAAATGTCCGCTTCAGCAACTGTTCCTGTCGAGCATCGATAGTCATGAATCCTCCAACTAACGGTCCCGATTTCGCGGCTGGAAGGCCGAACCTTCCAACCGGACCGTGACAAGTAGGTCAAATTGCAAAGCGCAAAACGCAGAAGTCAAAGCTACACTTCCTCGTAAATCGGAGGTTGCTGAGTAGCAATAATACAAGGAGCAGAGGCAGACATGCCAGGGAAGCCGGAGGGCGCCAGCAGCTTACACTTGCGCTTGCGCCGCACTCTTCAGCGTCTTCCCGGCCAAGGACTCCACCGAGGCGGCAAGAATGTTAACGACTTCATCAACCTGTTCCCTGGTTATAATCAAGGGCGGCGCCAGCAAAATCATATCGCCGCTGTCGCCATGCACGCAACCGGTGCAGGAATAAGTCACCAGACCGCGCTGGAAGGCTTCCACTTGCAGCCTGCCGCTCATTTTCATTTCGGGGGGAAAAGGAGTCTTGGCGGCTTTGTCCTGCACTATTTCAAAACCCAGCATCAAGCCTTTTCCGCGCACATCGCCGATAAGCGGCAGCGGCAGCAGCCTCTCGCGCAGTTGCTGGAGGAAGTATTCGCCCACGCGCGCGCTGTTGTCGATCAGATGGTTCTTGAGGAGGTAATCGATCACCGCAAGCGCGCCCGCGCTGGAGACGGCGTTTGCGCCCAGCGTGTGGCCTGCACGGAAGGGAGAGTTATTGGCGATCAGCGGCTCCCAAACGCGGTTGTGCGCAATGATCGCCGCCAAAGGAGTATAGCCTGAGGTCATGCCTTTGGCCGTGGCGATGATGTCAGGCGTTACTCCCCAGTGCTCGATTCCGAATGCTGTCCCGGTTCGTCCCCATCCGGTCATCACTTCATCGGCAATGAACAGCACGTCGTACTTGTCGCAAATCTCGCGGATCTTTTGGAAATACCCCTTGGGGCCGGGAACAGCTCCCAAGGCAGCTCCCACTACAGGCTCGGCGATGAACGCGGCCACGTTCTCCGGTCCATATTGCAAAATCGCGGTCTCGAGCGCTTGCGCGCATTTCAAACCGCATCCGGGTAGCGCGCTGTCAAAAGGGCAGCGGTAGCAATAAGCGGGGGGGATGTGCGGGCTGTCTACGAACATGGGCATGAAGATCCTGCGGCGCAAGGTGTGGCCGGAATAGCCTGCTGCTGAAATCGAATTGCCGTGGAACGCCTGCCAGCGGCTGATGATCAGGTATTTGGATACTTGACCTTTTTCCACGAAATGCTGCCGGGCAAGCCGCACCGCCTCATCGGTGGCGTCCGTGCCGGTGCATGAAAACCAGACCTTGGCATTGCCACGCATGCCGTCCGGAACTAATTCCACGACTCGCCGGCCCAATTCCAGGGTAGCGGTGTTGGTGAACAAATGCGTCGGATAAAAGGAAAACTTGCCGGATTGGCGGTACATAGCCTCAGGGACTTCCTTAACTCCGTGGCCGATGGTAACCACGACGGAAGAACCTCCGGTGGCGTCGATGTAGCGGCGGCCATCCGTGTCATACAGGTAGATTCCTTCCGCGCGTTCCATAAGGGGAAATTCCCACTGCCAATCGCGATGAACGGTATATTGATTTACGGCGCTCATTCCACTCATGATTGCACTCGTCCTTTATCCGCTGATTTCGACTTCCGAGTCTCTATCGCGCTCTGTTCAAACGCTGCACCTGAATCCGACACCGTAACGAAAAACACAGGACGTGTCAATAGAGATGTCCGAGGCAGAGGGTCAGAAGGAAGGCGGGGAACAGAGAAGTTTCAGCCAAATTGTCGCACTATGGTAGACAAGCAAGAGGGCGCGGTGTACATTAATTGGCTTTAGCAGAACCATCCAAAGAAGAACCTATGCACCGCCTGCATTGACGCGCGGTGAATCCATATTAAGAGTAGGAGAAGGCAATGGGAAAATTAGACGCCAAAGTAGCGGTGGTTACAGGCGCCTCG
>Ga0181524_10006050_pt1 | contig 10601 bp, 10 predicted proteins | sample PEATcosm2014_Bin_34_FD_119761 | JGI IMG/M metagenome (GOLD analysis project Ga0181524, IMG submission 119761) | Peatland microbial communities from MTU Mesocosm Facility, Houghton, MI, USA - PEATcosm2014_Bin05_60_metaG | ecosystem: Environmental > Terrestrial > Soil > Wetlands > Peat | place...
AACCCATACGAATTGTACGATGGTTTAGATGCTCAATTCAGAAATCGCTCGCTTGATCGACCATACGCTGCTGAAACCCGGCGCGACATATGGCCAAATCGTCAAACTCTGCGCCGAGGCCCGCGAGTACGGGTTCGCCAGTGTGTGCGTGAATCCATACTGGGTGCCGCTGGTGCGGAATGAGCTGGCCGGCAGCGCGGTCAAAGTGTGTACGGTGGTGGGGTTCCCGCTGGGCGCCACTTCCACCGAAGCCAAGGTTGCCGAGGCGGCGGCGGCGTTGCGCGCCGGGGCCCAGGAAATCGACATGGTGATCAACGTCGGCGCGCTCCGTTCCGGCGATCACCTGGCGGTCGAGCAGGACATCCGCGAGGTGGTCCAGGTGTCGCATCGGGCGGGCGCGATCGTAAAAGTGATTCTGGAGACCGCGCTGCTGGACGATCCGCAGAAGGTGGTGGCCTCGACGCTGGCCAAGCTGGCGGGCGCGGACTTCGTCAAGACTTCCACCGGTTTCAGCAAGGCCGGCGCCACGGCGCACGACGTGGCCCTGATGCGCAGCGTGGTGGGGCCCTCGATCGGAGTGAAAGCCGCCGGCGGCATTCGAACGCTGGCGGACCTGGAAGCCATGACGGCGGCGGGCGCGACGCGGATCGGGGCGAGCGCCAGCGTCAAGATTGTCGAGGCGACCGCTGCCTGATCCGGCGAGTCCGAAAGCGCGGGCACGGGCCGGGCCGCCCGCGCGCCGGGCCGCCGCGCGCTTTCGCGAACGCAGCGAATTGCTGGACTTTCTGCTGGAGGTCTCGGCCGCGACCTCGCAGACCCTCGAACTCGACCGGCTCCTGGCCAACGTGGCGGAAATCGTCAAGACGGTTCTGCCGTACGATCTGTTCGCCATTCTGCTGTACCACGAAAAGCGGCGGGAGCTGCGCATCTGCTACGCGGTGGGGCATCGCGAAGAGGTGGTGCGCAACGTGGCCATCAGCCTGGGCGAAGGCATCACCGGCCTCGCGGCCGCGCGGCGCGAGCCGGTGCTGGTGGGCGACGTGCGCAACGACCCGCGCTATCTCAACGCCGTCGATGCCGTGCGCACCGAGCTCGCCGCTCCCATGATTGTCCGCAACCGGCTGGTGGGCGTCATCGACTTGCAGTCCACCCGCGTCAACGCCTATTCCGAATACGATCGGGCGCTGCTGCGGCTGATCGCGGGGCGCGTGGCCGTGGCCATCGACAACGCGCGCCTCTATCTGCGCGTCGAGCGGAACAACCGCACCCTGAAGACGCTGGCCAATATCTCGCGCGAGTTTTCCTCGATTCTCGATCTGAACGAGCTGCTCGGCAAGATCGCCAGCACCGTGCGCGAGCTGATTAATTATGACGCCTTCAGCATCCTGCTCACCGATCGCGAAGCCAAGGCGCTGCGCCACCTGTTCAGCATCCGCTACGACCAGCGCGTGAACACGGATAACGTCCCGCTCGGCAAGGGAATCACCGGCGCCGCCGCCAGCTCGCGCCAGCCGGTGCGCGTGCACGATACCGCCAAAGATCCGCGCTACATCGCTTCTCATCCCGATATCCGCTCCGAAGTGGCCGTGCCGTTGCTGCTGCAGGACCGCGTGGTGGGAGTGATGGACCTGGAGAGCGACCGCGTCGGCTACTTCACCGACGATCACGTGCGCACGCTGGCGCTGCTGGCGCCGCAGGTGGCTTCGAGCGTCGAAAACGCGCGCCTGTACCAGGAGCTGGCCACCCGCGAGCGCCGCATGGAGGAAGACCTGGAGGCCGCCCGCGAGTTGCAGCGCGTGCTGCTGCCCGACGCCGCGCCCGAAATTGAAGGCCTCGACGCGATGGTGCGCCTGCGCCCGGCGCGCGGCATTTCCGGCGACATCTACGATATCTTCGAGCTCAATGACGGCAAGACCGTGATCGCGTTCGGCGACGTCAGCGGCAAAGGCGCCGCGGCCGCGCTCTATGGTGGTCTGTTGAACGGCCTGTTGCGCACGCTGGCGCCGCGCCGGCGCCACCCCGCGGAGCTGCTCAAGGCCCTCAACGACGCCTTAGGCGAACGGAAGGTGGAGGCGCGCTATGCCACCCTGCTGGTGCTCCTCTGGGACCCGGCGGCCGGCCACATGACGATGGCCAATGCAGGCGCGTTGCCGCCCATGATCTGCCGCGGCGGCGACATTCTGAATCTGCGTGTCGAGGGTGTTCCGCTCGGTCTGCTCGACAAGCGCGAATACGAGGAAGTGGTGTTTCATGCCATGCCCGGCGACGCCGTGGTGCTCTACTCCGACGGCATCACCGACAATCTGAACGCCGGCGGCAACGAGTACGGCAAGGGCCGCCTGGCGCAGATCCTGCGCGCCCACTGCGCCGGTTCCGCCGCCGACCTGGTGAGCGCGATTTTTCGCGACCAGGACAGATTCTCCTCGATCGCCTTCGACGACCAGACCGTCTTCGCCATCAAGGTCGGCGCCGGACATGCCCCGCGCACGGCGGAGATGATGGAGAAATGATCTGCGCCACCAGCGAGCCGCCTCCATATCAGACCCGGTTTTCCGGCGGCGAACATCAAGGTATTTCCGGCACAACTGCCGGAAAGGGCGGGCGGTTCGAGCCTAGCTCGGCTGCGTCAGGTACCGCCTGAGCCGGGGCCTCCGCGAGTCCTTTCACGCCGGTTCCGGCGGGCGCCACTGGCGGCCTGCCTGCAACCGGCGCAGTTGCCAGTCGGCCGCAACAAGCAGATCGACCAGCAGGCGCTCATCGATGGCCACCGGCTGCCAGCGCCGGTAGTATTGCGCGGTGAGGGCAGCCAGGCCGGCCGAGCGCTCCGCGCGAGACACCGTGCCGCAGGATGGAATGCCGGCGGGCAACATTAAGGCGAGTTGCCCCTGGCATCGGCCGCCGCCCGGGGTCATGCCGTCTCGCCGCTGCTTGGTAATGGAAAGAAGCGTGGCCATAGAGTCGACTCGATGTTAACGGGCGGACGACCCGCTCCAACCGGCCACTCGCTGTTAACTGCCACGCAACAAAAGAAATAAGACTCCACTGTCCTTTGTGACCGGGCAAACGAGGCTGGCGCGCGTGCCCTATTTTGCTTCGACGATGTAGGTCGGCACAATGCCGGCTGCGGTAGTGAAGCCGGACTTGGGCGTGGAAAGCCAACTGGAACAGCCTTGCACTTTGCCCAGGTACGCGTGCGGATGCACGTCCACCTGCATTTCGCGGAATTCGAGGTGTCCGTAAGTCAGCAGCGGGAACACCGAGCGCACCGGGTCCACCCGCTCCTGCACCACGTACGGGCTGCGCGCGGCCTGCTGGAGCGCGCGGTCCCACGCGGCGCCGTCCATCTCCCATCCGAAGTAGCTGTGCTGGTCGCTCGAATCGTCGTTGGGTTTGAGCGCCAGCCGCTCGCGGTTCTGGGTGATGAACTCCATCAGGTCGACGGTCTGCTCTCCGTGCGTGGTCTTGCCTTGCGCCACCAGACGGGTCCACGGCACATGCTCGCGGATAGCCTTGCGCTCCACGGCGGGGAACTTGGGCGTCAGAGATTCATCCGTCAGCAGGCCGAACATCGCCTTCTTGTGCGCCAGCTCCGAGCGAAAACTATTGACCACGCACACCGCCCGATCGCGATAGGCCCGCACCAGCGGGTGCGACAGATCGAAGCGCAGGAGGAATTCCTGGACGCCCAGGCGGCGATAGACCAGGTTAATCTCAAACGAGCCCCGGCGCAGCACGCCATTGCGGTACTCCAGTTGTTCCGGCGAAACGATTTCCGCCTGGTAGCCCTCCTGCCGGAAGGCGTCGCGGAACAACTCGAACTCGCTGCGGCCGGAATGATAAGGCGGGCGGAACTCCACCACCGCGATGTTGGGCTTCTTATTGCCGCCGAACTGCTTGTAGGATTTGAGCAGCGCTTGCAGCAGGTGCTTGCGGCTGGCCACTTTGCTGAGTGAGTATTTCTTGCGAAATTCCTTCATCGGCGGTATGTCGTAGAACAACTCCGCCAGGCGGTCGGCGTAGCCCGCGCCGGTGGGTGAATCGGCGTTGTACTTCACGAAATGCAAACGGCCGTTCACCAGGTGGGTATCCAGACGGGCGGCTACTTCAAAGCTCTGATAGCCGGGATCGATGGCGGCCAGCATTTTCTCGGCCGGCAGCAGCTCCAGACGCGCCAGCAGGGCTGGGTCCTGCAGCACCATCTGCTCCATGCGGTCGATGGCCGCGATCAGCGCTTCGCCGGTCTTGACGAGCGACTCGTACTGGCGCCGCGAAATGAAACTCGGCCGCAGGAACGGGCAGACCAGGCGGCCGCCGGCCGATAGCCCGGCCTCCTCCATTTGCGCATGGAGTTCTTCCGCCCAGCCCAGATCCCGGTGTACACCGTTCTCCAGGAGCTTGTTGTACCTGACTACCGCTTCATTCAACTGAGACATGCTTGACTTACGAAACTCGCGTGACCTTAAGAATGCGCGCAGCAAGCCAGTACGAAACCGCCATACACGGCCCTGCAAGCACGGCTCCAGATTGAGGCGTTTGCCGAGCCGCGACGTCAATGACCGGTTGCCCAATCGATCACGATACGCAGCCTGCTAACTACAAGTATCCCACACGAATCCCGAAAAACCTAGGATTCAGCCAGCTTCAGATAAGATAACCCTATCTCTTACAGTGTGTTAGAGGATTTTTCGGACTTCCGGCGAGATACACGCAAAAGTGGTGTACACAGGTGTCAGGGACGGCAGGTTGAAACCGGCCCCTCCGCGAAGCTCGCCCTGCCCCGGTGGCCAGCGTGACGCCGTCCAGCACCAGGCGCAAGCCGCGCTGCGCGGTGACATTATCCAGTTCGATCAATGGGATGGAAGGCACCCGGCCATTGTAGAGGGGATATTGTAAACGGGACGCCGACGCGTGTTACTCTCTAATGGAAAAACCCTGTTTGAGGCCTGATATGTCCCATCTATCCATACGCGATCTCGATCTGAACGGTAAGAAGGTATTCATTCGCGTGGACTTCAACGTCCCGCTGGTCAAGAACGAAAAGGGCGAGATGGAAATCTCGAGCGACAAGCGCATCAAGGCGTCGCTACCCACCATTCAATACGCGCTCGATCATGGAGCCGGCGTCATTCTGGCTTCGCACCTGGGCCGGCCCAAGGGCAAACCGAATCCGGAAATGAGCTTGCGCCCGGTGGCGGCGCGCCTGCAGGAAATGCTCGGCCGGCCGGTGAAGATGGCGCCCGATTGCGTCGGCCCTGCAGTGGAAGCGATGTTGCCAGCGCCCGGCGAAGTGCTGCTACTCGAGAACCTGCGCTATCACGCCGAGGAAGAAAAGAACGATCCGGAATTCTCGAAGAAACTGGCCGCCCTGTGCGACGTTTACGTTAACGACGCGTTCGGCAGCGCGCACCGCGCCCACGCGTCCACCGAAGGCATGGTCCGGTTCGTTTCCGCCGCCGCGGCGGGACTGTTGATGGAACAGGAGCTGAAGTACCTGGGAATGGCGACCACCAATCCGCCGCGCCCGTGCGTGGCCATCCTGGGCGGAGCCAAAGTGTCGGACAAGATTGAGGTCATCGAAAATCTGGGCAAGATCGTCGACCAGTTGCTGATCGGCGGCGCCATGGCGTACACGTTTCTCAAGGCGCAAGGCCTTCCCACCGGCAAGTCGCTGGTGGAAGAAGACAAAGTGGCGCTGGCCGGGAAACTGCTCGCCGAACTGGGAAGCAAGCTGATGCTGCCGGTGGATCACGTGGTAGTGTCCGAAATCGCCGCCGGCGCCGCCCACGAAGCAGTCGAGACGATCCCCGCTGACAAGATCGGCGTCGATATCGGCCCCCAGACCATCGAGAAGTTTTCGCAGGTGATCGCCTCCGCCAAAACCGTGATCTGGAACGGCCCCATGGGCATCTTCGAAAAGCCGCCGTTCGACACTGGAACTGTCGCGCTGGCCAAAGCCGTGGCCGCTTCCTCCGCTACTTCGGTGGTGGGCGGCGGCGATTCGGAAAAAGCCATCAAAGCCGCCGGCGTCGCCGGCAAGATCAGCCACATTTCCACCGGCGGCGGCGCTTCGCTCGAATTCCTGGCCGGCATCAAACTGCCCGGCGTGGCCGCGTTGGAACGGTAGGCGGACTTCGGGCCGGGGTCAGGCTTCGAGATGGGTGTGATGCGGCAAAGTGCGGTGATCCATCGCTAGCTAGCCAATGGGCTGTCATCGGCCCAACTGTGCAAAACCTGCTCCAAGCCCGCCGGCGGGAACATGTTCCCGCTACGCCGCCCGTCGACGTTGCACTGGGTACAAAGAACGGTGCTCGCCGTCAAGGGTTCAATGTCCTAAATCTGCACTTTTAGGATACAGCCCACAAAAGTCCTGAAACTCCGAATTAGTGTAGACTCAATGCATGGGTTCATTTCATCGGAGCGGCGGTTACTCGATTTTCATTCCCGAGATTGACGCCGAGCATAGGACTCTGTTTCGGCTGGTTGACGAACTGGCGACGGCTCTGGACTCGCGCGCGCACGGGGTGCGCGGCGAGCTGCTGGAGTCGCTCGTTTCCCACATGCAAGATCATTTCGCGCACGAAGAGCGCTTGATGCGGGCGAGCCGTTATGACGCCTTGGCGTGGCATAAGGGGCAGCACGATGGCGCGCGCCGGCAGGCGAGGCGGTTTATCAAGCGCATCGAGGAAGGCGACCGGGAGGCTGGAGCCGAATTGCTCCAGTACCTGGCGGGCTGGCTGCAGGGTCACATCCCGGTGACCGACCGGATGATGGCCGCCTATCTGCGCAACTTCGAACGCCGCCGGGCGGCGTAGCACAAGTGGCGCAGGCCCCCGGCCTGCGCTTCAATGCAACTTGGTGGCGACGAAAAAGGTTCGGCCTTCGCCCAATTGCCCGGCCATGCCCAAGTCGCCGGCATCGTAGCAGAGCAACTCGCCGAAGCCAGCCGCCTCGAGGGCGCTCGAGATCTCACCGGGCGAGTAGCAGCGCTCCTCGATCGTCACATCCGACCGTCGCCACGCGCCTTCGAGCAGGCGGAACATGGTGACGGTGATGCGAGCGATGCGGGAGTGGGAGTCGAAGGCGGCTCCGGTGATGGTGAGCAGGTGGTCGTCGCGCACCAGCGCGAAGGATTCGCCCCAGCGTGTCTGGTAGGCTTCCTCGAGGAGCATGTCGAAGGCTAGCAGGCCCCCCGGGCGGAGGGCGGCGGCGATGTTGCGGAACGCGGCCTCGAGCGCCGCCGGCTCCAGGAGGTGGTTGAGCGAGTCGAACGAGGAAACGGCGGCGTCGAAGGCGCCGGGCAGGCGGAAGGAAGCGGCATCGGCCTGGATAAACTCCGCCGCGGGCGCGTTGGCGCGGGCGTAGACCAGCGTTTCCGGCGAAACGTCGAGGCCGGTGACACGGTAGCCGCGCGCGGCGAGCAGAGCCGCCAGATATCCGGTGCCGCAGCACACATCCAGAATGCGCGCGCCCGGCGGCAGGCGGTCGAGCCAAATGCGCTCCAGGATAGGGAAGGCCGCCGAGTGAAACTCCTCGCCCCAGTAGCGGTTGTAGAACCAGGCGAAATCGTCGTAGCAGGCCACAATCCCCGAACCTCCTTCAGCATGGCATACTGAAAGATCAATGCGAATCTCACCGTGGATTGCTTTGTTCGCGGCCGGCGCGGTTGCGCTGTCCGGGTGCTCCTCGTCGAGCGAGCCCAAGAAAGACCAGCCGGCAGCGGATACGTCGGCGTCACAACCCGCGCCGCAACAGGAAGCCCCCGCGCCGCAAAAACAGGAAGCACCGGCTTCGTTTCAGGTGCACGCTCCCGCCACGTTTAACGTGACCTTCGACACTACCAAGGGCCCGGTGGTAGTGGAGGTCCATCGCGATTGGGCGCCCATCGGCGCCGATCATTTTTACGAGTTGGTGAAGTCCGGCTACTTCGATGGCTGCCGTTTCTTCCGCGTGGTGCCGAGCTTCGTCGTGCAATTCGGCATCGCGGCCGATCCCGCGGCGACACGCAAATGGAAGGAACCCGCCCTGGTCGACGACCCGGTGCTGCGGCACAACGTGCGCGGCACGCTGGTCTACGCCACGGCGGGGCCGAACACGCGCACCACGCAGTTGTTCATCAACCTCGTGGACAACTCGCGGCTCGACGCCGACGGCTTCGCGCCGTTTGGAACGGTGACTTCGGGAATGGACGCGGTCGATGCGATTTACCCCGGCTATGGCGAAGCGCCCCAACAGCCGCTCATCGAAAGCCAGGGCAACGCGTACCTCCAGCCGCAGTTCCCCAAGCTGGACTACATCCGCAAGGCGACCATTCAGTGATATAGTAGTCGGTGCCCCGATCAGAAGGGGACCAGGAAGTTACTAATACAGGGTCAAATTAGAACGACGCGGCCCGGCGGCGGCAAACGCTTCCGCCGGGTTTTTTGTTTCTGCGCGGGCCGGCCGGATCAACCGCCGGCAACTTTCCGCCGGTAACCCACCTTCTCGAGTTCTTCTTTGGCCACTTCGGCGGTGTTCGCGTGAATCGTCACAGTGTCTTCCACGCTCTGCGCGTAACCGCCGGCGAGCACGATGGCGACCGGAACTCCCTGCTCCAGCGCGGAGCGGATCACCAGCCGGTCGCGTTCGCGCAGGCCGTCGAAACTCAGCGAGAGGCCGCCTAACTCGTCCCCGAAATACGGGTCGGCCCCCGCGACGTAGAGGATCAGCTCGGGCTGAAACATCTTCAAAGCCGCGCGATACCCGCTGCCCAGGCGGTTCAGGTATTCGTCGTCGGCCACGCCATCGGCCAGGTGGATGTCGAGGCTGGAGGGCGGCTTTTGCGCGGGATAGTTGTTGTACTGGTGAATCGAGAGCGTAAATACCGAGGCATCGCCGGCGAAGATGGCCGCGGTTCCGTTGCCGTGATGCACGTCGCAATCGACCACCATGGCGCGCCCGATGAGCCCATCGCGCTGGACGCGCCGCACAGCGACGGCGATATCGTTGATGGCGCAGAAGCCTTCGCCATGATCCGGACAGGCATGGTGAAAACCACCGCCCAGGTTGTAGCCGATGCCGTCTTCGAGGGCCAGCCGCGCCGCCAGCATGGAGCCGCCGGCGGCCAGCCAGAAGCCTTCCACCAGGTAGCGCGAATAGGGAACCTCCAGTTGCAGAATTTCCTGGTAGCTGAGCGTGCCGTTCGAGAGCTTCTCGATCCAGGCGCGGTCGTGCGCCAGCAGCAAGTCGTCGTCGGCGGCCGGCTGCGGAGCGACGAAGTCCTCTTTCACCGCAAACCGCGTCCACAGCATGCGGTCGTGCAGCCACTTGAATTTTTTCGAAGGGAAGACGTGTTCGCCGAAGTGCAAGTCGTAGCGTTCGTGATAGACCAGACGGAACGGCAGCATGGCCGCCTCCCTACCCGTCACTCTCCGATTGCAGAGCCGTCACCACGGCCACGTTGAAAATATCTTCCGCCGAGCAGCCTCGCGAAAGGTCGTTGGCAGGCTTTGCGAGCCCTTGCAGAAAGGGCCCAATGGCCATTGCCCCGCCGAGCCGCTCCACCAGCTTGTAGCCGATATTGGCCGCCTCCAGATTGGGAAACACCAGCGTATTGGCCCGTCCGGCCACCGGCGAGCCGGGCGCCTTGGAGCGGCCGACGGCTTCGGAGACCGCCGCATCGGCTTGCAGTTCGCCATCCACGTTCAGGTCCGGCGCGCGCGCCTTGGTGATGCACAGCGCTTCGACAACCTTGTCGACCGCCTCGCCCTTCCCGCTTCCCTTGGTGGAGAAGCTCAGCAGCGCCACTCGAGGCTCCGTATTCAGCAGCACGCGCGTGGTTTCCGCCGTGGCGATGGCGATATCGGCCAACTGCCCCGCGTCCGGATCGATCACCACCGCGCAATCGGCGAAGGCCATCAGCCCGTTGTGGCCGAGCGACCGGTCCTGCAGCGCCATGATGAAGACGCTCGACACCAGCCGCGCCCGCGCATGCGGCCCCACCGCGTGCAGAGCCGCCCGCACGGTTTCGGCGGTACTGTTGGCAGCGCCGCCCACGCTGCCATCGGCGTCTCCCGCGGCGACCATCAGAGACGCGAAGTAAAGCGGACGCCGGGCGATTTCGGCCGCTTCCACCTGCGTGATGCCCTTGGCGCGCCGCCGCTCATAATAGATGGCGGCATACCGCGCGACCGCGGGCGAGGCCGCCGGATCGACGAATTCGACGCCTGCCGGCGCCTTGCCAGGCTTGGCGCCGATGAGCACCGGCCGCACCACGCCTTCGCGCGCCAGCCGCGTTGCAGCTTCCAGAACCCGCGGGTCGCCGCCCTCGGGAAACGCAATCGTCTTTTTCAATCTGCGGGCGCGCTCGATGAGCCCCGCCATGAACACCCGCGCCGATTCAGGCACCGTCATCAAGTCTAGAGTCTAACAGGTGGCAACGGGCAAGCTAAAACATGCCCCGCCAACACTGCGTGGGCCCTAGGTGGGGAATGCTTTAGCTTGCCCTATGATGGTACCCAGCATGGCGTTTATTCTGCTGTTGCCGGCGACGTTCGCGGCACTTTGGTGGGCGGCGGCCGCGGACGACGGCTGGCGTGACCGGTTCCTGCGCGCGGCGGTCGCAT
>Ga0181524_10006051_pt1 | contig 10599 bp, 16 predicted proteins | sample PEATcosm2014_Bin_34_FD_119761 | JGI IMG/M metagenome (GOLD analysis project Ga0181524, IMG submission 119761) | Peatland microbial communities from MTU Mesocosm Facility, Houghton, MI, USA - PEATcosm2014_Bin05_60_metaG | ecosystem: Environmental > Terrestrial > Soil > Wetlands > Peat | place...
CACGACATCGCGTTCGCTGCGGTGTTCGGACAGTGGGATAAAGACGTAACGCTCTGGGGAAAAGTTCCCGTGCGCGCTTGCGGCGCTTTGCTGCGCGACCTGGAAGACAAGCTGAGCAAGAAGAGTAAGAGCGAGTCGGAAGAAGAAGACAAGCGTGTCGATGACTCCGATGTCGTCGATAGCAAGCCGATGGCTGCGCACGCGTTGCGGGCTGTGCTTGGCGCGTTCCTCAAGGGCCGCGTGCTGCCGAAGGCGCTGAAAGGCGGTAAGTACAAGTTCCCGACGCAGCAAGACAGCGACCGCGCGTTCAAGGCAATGTACGCGCTCGCGAACACTGTGCCAGCGTCAGAGTTCGAGTTGCAATGGTCGGGCGTGGTGATTGCGATCTACCGTGTCAATCAAATCATGCAGAAAGGCTAGACCATGCGGAAGGAGTAACACATGATGTTTTTTCTCGGAGCGTTGTTCGTCGTTCTCATCATCGGCATTCTAATGCTTGTCGGCGCGCTCGGCGCGGCCAAGGTTGACGTCAAACTGGCGCACAAGGAACTCGCTGAGTGTCAGCTTGTCCTGGGGCGCTACGCTCTGCTTGAGCAGCAGCGGCAGAAGATGAAGGAAGACATCAACGTCAGTTTCACCGAAGAGCAAATTACGACGCTCGCGGGTCGCATCAGCACTCGCGTGAAGACGATTCTCGACAACGAACAGCAGATGGCGTTGAACAAACTGTCGTGAGCATTGATGTCGAAGCCGTGAAGGTAAAATACCTGGCGCAGTGGCATCACTGTGCGCGGCGAACCATTACTGCGGTTGATGGGGTGCTGCGCTGCGATTGCGGCTCGACGTTTCCGTGGACGCAGGCGCTCGGCGAGGATGTCGCCCTGGCGCTAGAGTTTGAATGGCTGTCACCGAACGCGGAAAGTTCCCGTACGGTAACATCTGAGCAGCCAAGGCTGTTCGGATAGTGGAAAGGGTAACATTTATGAACTGGGGATTTTACATTGGCGTATTTAGCGTGTTTCAATGCGCGGCCTGCTCTATCGGCTACGCTTTTGCACGAGACTGGCGACATTCTCTGTACTTCGCATTCGCCGGTGCGATCACAGTGACTGTAATCTGGCCGTAACACTTTTTGGCAACAGAGGGTAGTGATGAGCGACAAGCGGCTTGCTGTGATTCGAACCGTGTGCAATGTAATCACTACGATTGCGTCACTCGCTGGTCTCACGCTGCTCATTTACATCAATCGGGGTGCGTTATGAGCATGTTCTATTCGAAAAGCGGATTAGCCTTGACAGAGCGCTTTGAAGGAGTTAAGCTAGTAGCGTACCCAGATCAGCACGGTACCTGGACGATTGCGTACGGGCACACCGCAGGCGTCTACGAAGGCATGACGTGCACGGCAGACCAGGCCGAGCAGTGGCTCATTGAAGACACCGCTTGGGCCGAAGCGACCGTGAACAAGTACGTCACCCGCCAGGTGACGCAGGGTGAGTTCGACGCGATGGTTGACTTCACCTTTAACTTGGGCACTGGTAACTTCCAGCACAGCACGCTGCTGCAAATGGTTGACCAAGGCAATTTCGCTGCCGCTGCCGACGAGTTCGCGCGGTGGGATAAATGCGGTGGGCAGGTTGTCGCTGGTTTGTTGCGTCGGCGGATAGCCGAAGAACAAGAGTTTAACTCGTGATTCACACCGAAGACAAAGGGCCGTGCGGCGATTGCGGGCACTCGTTTGATTCGCACGCGCCTGATGTGAGTTTTCCGAACGTGCAGCGATGCTTTCACGGCGCGGCTACTGGCGACGGTTGTCGCTACGAGTATTCAGAGCGATGCAAGAACTACGTGCCGCCGCAAAAGGGCTAAAGCCTGTCACACTTTTTGGTGATTATGGCCCACGCCAACGGGCGCGTAATCTGGTGTAAGGTGAGCACGGGCGTCACTCCGACGTTTCAGGTTTTACGCGCCCGCCCCCTTTCAAGGGCGGGCCGGGGGATAGGGCTATGAAGACAGACGTACTTGTCCACGTCGAGTTCAAAGACGGTCGGGCACCAGCAGACGAAAAACTACAAGCGGAAGTTCCGCCAGGCGCAGAGCGTCAGATTTGCGTTCAGGTGCTCGCGGGCTTCAATGCCACAGGCGGGCTGATGCGGTTTCTCGAAGAGGGGGAGATAGGCGTTGTCTTCGTTCCGATGGACGAGATTAAGTCAATCAAGATTTCCGTGCCGCCGATTGTCAGCAGCGCCAGCCTGGGCGACCTGACCGCTGTGGCGAACCGCGCGAAGATGCTCGATGCTGTTGCGGCCCGTGTCAAGTTATGATGTGGCCCGCGTACATCGCCTGGCGAGTCATCGACCATGCAGGCAGTATCAGTTCGATTTGCGGCCTGGTGCTGTGCATTCACATCTACGTGCGCGAACTGAAGATGGCGCGGGATGTTCGGAATCTGAAGCGGGAAGAAGAGCAATGGCACGAATGGAGGAAGTGATGCAGTGGCTTGCTGAAGCGTGTGAGTGGTACGGATGTCTGATGCACCTTGTGATGTTGTCTATGGACGGCGGCTGTCGGCGCTGTGTGAGAACGGGCAGAGCGATCAGGAGTTAAAAATGATTCGAGTGATTGCACGGCCCACCGATTGGAACGGTTTCATTCGGCGCGCGAAGAAAGCCTTTCCGACAGAGCACTGCGAAGCGCTCTGGGGCGACGTAACGGTTGACGGCTTCCGAATCACGAAGTTCTCCATGATGAAGACGAACGCGGTCGAAGACGGGGAGACGACCGTCGATTATGATGACGCCGAACTGCATCGACAGATGCACCTAGCGACGGTCGCGGGCGTGAAGTTCATCGGCACGGTGCACACGCACCCTGATAAGGATTTCGACACGGCGGCGAGCGCGATAGATCATCACTTGGGTTCGAGCGACGGCGAGCGCATTATGGGCGTCGTCGTGCTCTACAAGAACGACAAGAACAAGTTTGTTGTGAAAACCGACTGGTGGATTCCGCAGCCCAGAATCGCCTTCGAATTGACGGAGTAGATCATGAAACAGAAATTTGATGCAGCCATAGACTCGATTGACAAAGCGTTCTCGGTGGCATATAAGTACGAACTGCACGCATTCGTGCTGCTCATCTGTGGCGCGCTGCTCGTGCTGCGCGGTGTGAAAGAAGAAGGCTTCGCCGTGATGGGTGCGGCGCTGACCATCTTCAAGGGTAAGTTCGGCGACAGCAACAGCAGCGGGAGCTAACATGGCAATCCACATTTACCAAAAAGCGGCGTAAAGCCCCTGCCTTCAGGCATGGGGATATAAGCCGTGCTCTTGCTGTTGCTTTTGTTCTTGACATTAGACTAGTGCTTATGATATAGTTTAATCATGGCACTAGAAGGCTACAAATCGAACAACAACGATCAGAATTCTCGACGCCTTGGGATACATGGAGTCGTTAAACGACTGCGGACAAGATGTTAGTCTGGCGAAAGCCAGCAACGCTGGTTGAAACAGTTAAGGGCGACGTGAGTCGCCTAGAATCCCCCGCCTTTAGGCGTGGGGAGTATCAATAAATCAGGCATAGGGGCTGGACAAGCCATGCGGAAGTTCTTGGAAGTGCTCGCACTTGTAGCAAAAAACATCCTTCTCTGGTCGGCAATCGCCTATATTGCTTTTGCGATTGTCGTCGTTTACGTTATCCCGAATAAACCCGAAGCGCACACCCTGCGCCCAGCCGTAGCACCGAAAGTCTCGGCACAGCAAAGCACAGCGCACATGCTCGGCTTTGACACAAGAAAATACTGCACAGGCACAGCGATTGGGCCACACGCGCTTCTGACGGCTAACCACTGTGATCCGAAAGATGAGGCAGTATCCGTGTACATTGACTGGTCAACGGAGACGCACAAGATTATAAGCAGCGCATCTGATGGTCGCGATCATCTCATCCTTCTCATTGATGGCTCTCCCTTGACGAACATCGAGAAGGTTGCGGTCACTACTGCGAAAATAGGCGAGCATGTTACGATTTACGGCGTCGGCGGTGGAGCATATCCGCCTGTTGTGAAGCAAGGAGTAATCACTGACTGTCAAGACCCAAGCGACGCTGACCACGACGCGGGTGTGTGGTGTTCGAGCCTTCACTCGATTCCTGGCGACAGCGGCTCTGTTGTCTATAACGACAAAGGGCAGGTAGTCGGCATCGTCACGTATAAAGATAATGCGACAGAGCCGTCAGGTACTATCGGCTTCGCGCTTAACTTCACCGAAAAACAGTGGGCTGATGCTGCTGCGTTCGACGGGAAACACGCGCCGAAGCCTGCTGCTGTTGGCGTCACTCTGAAAATCAAGTCGTCGTTTGTAAAGTAGGCATCGTATGGCGGTCGAAGACAACTTCGAAACATCATCGTGGACTTGTCCGAAGTGCGGCGAAGTGGTAAGTGGTTTCACAGGCCCAGCAACTCGCCGCCTCGCTTTAGATAATCACGAGTACTGGAAACACGAACGGCCTGAGCGTCAGGCCTCGCAATGGGTGGCGAAACCGCCCGTGACAATATTTGACGAGTTCTTCTATGAGGGCAAACACCTGTCGAGAGAAGATGATAGCTTTCTTGAAAACATACACGCGGCCTGGAAATTATCGCTTGACAAGTCAAACTATACTAACGTAGAATAGTACTTGAGGTACACACCATGAGCACACCCGCTATTTCTACGCCTGCAGCCGCGCCCGTCGTGACGCCGCTTTCCTGGCTGCAAAAACACGAACGAATCGTTATCGCCGCAATGGTTATCGCTCTGGGCGCTTGGCTGGTGCAGCGTCATTACAATGTCGCTGCGCAAGACGCCACAACCCGCGCTACCATCGCCGAAGCGAAGGCCGCAACCGCTGACAGCACCGCCGCGCAGAGCGCCGCAACGCTACAGCAAGCAATCGCGGCAGTGCAGGCGAACAACGCCACGCTTGTCGCTCAGAATCAAGCACTCGCACAACTCGTCGCCAGCCGACAGACCGCTGTCGTTGTGCAGCAGCACACCGATAGCACACTCTCGCAATCAGCACTCTCGACGAAAATAGCCGCGCTCGCTAGCGCGCCACCCGCTGAAGTCACCTTCGACGATACGAACATTCGCCTGGGCCGCAACGCTGCCGTGGATGTAGTGCAGACTCTCGAACTCGTGCAGCCGCTTCAAGCAAGCCTGGCTGACGAGACGACCATCGCAAAGAATACGCAAACCGAACTCGACGGCGCGAACAAGATCATTGCCGACCAAGGCACCGATATTGTAAACTTGAGCACGGCGCGCACGGCTGATGCCGCCGCGTGCCAAGCTGAACTGAAGCAAGAGAAGGCCGACGCTAAAAAGAACAACATCAAATGGTTTAGGCGCGGCGTGTATGTCGGATTTGTCGGCGGGTTCATCGTCGGCGAGAAAGTCGGAAAGTTTTTAGGGTTGTAAGAGGCAACTGGGCTAATCGCAGGTTTTGAAAGGCAAAAATGAAGCACACGCGCACGGATGAACAACTCATGTCCGCTGCCCAGAAATGGGTGACGGAAAAATTGGGCGGCAACTGGCCCAGCAACGCTGACCTTGCAAAACATCTTCACGTGCGCTGTACGGCGGGCGCTCGCATAAAAAAGTTAATACAAGGCGGCAGTGCCACGTTCTACGAAGCATCGACTGTGCCGCCAGTAGCAGCGCCCGGTGAGAAACCGACGCTGACGGAGACGAGCGAAGTCACTGGCGACAAGTGGGTGCTCACTCTTCCGAAGACGAACATTCACACGCTCGAAGAACTCATCGAGTACTGCAAGATTGACCTGAATATCTGGCGCGTCGATAGGTTCGTCGCGAACAAGTGGGAGATGGGCTACAAGAACGAAGACGACAAGGCCCGCTCACTGCCGCTCTTCCAGATCAAAGCCTGGCTCGTCAAGAAGCCGACCGACGCGGCGGGCGTCATCATCGCCGATGAAGGCGCGTACATCGCAGAGATTGCACGGCTGCGGTCACGCATCGAGAAGCAATCGCAGGAGACGCGCGCTGAAAAACGCGTCAGCAAGCATCTCGCTCTGAACCACATGGGCGCGGATGAGTTCCTGAACAAGATTCACGACTTCATGCAGAAGATGGGCGACATCTCTCTGCCGTACGTCAAGCTGGAAGCGCACGCGCCGCTGCTCGTTCCGCCCGTGCGAAGTGGGCACACCGAAGACGCGGTGTTTCTGCTGAGTGATACGCACTTCGGCGACCGCAGCAAGCGCGAAGATACGGCGGGCTTCCCTGAGTTCAATCTGCCAATCAGCGGCAACCGTTTCGGTTACGTCATCGGTAAAGAGAAACAGGTGCTCGCGCTTCACCGCGCCATGTACCCGATAAAAACGCTCTATATCTGGTTGGGTGGCGACATCGGTAACGGTATCCTTCACGACTCTCCGAACAGCAACGAACTGTTCACGCCCGCGCAGGTGCATTTCTCCTATCACATGGTGAAGTTTGCAATCGAAGACCTGCTCACGTTGTGCGAACCTGACGCCCAGGGCAATCGCGTTGTCGAGGACATCAAGCTGCTCTTTACGGTCGGCAATCACATGCGGATGGACGAGCACATGCCGCACAAGTTCCAGGCGCAGCGGACGCTCGACTGGCTAATTTATCAGTTCGTCATCGAACGCTTCAAAGGCAACCCGCACATTTCAATCAAGACGGAGATGGCACCGTACATCTTCGAAACGATTCGTGGGCACCGTCACCTGTTTTGCCACGGCATGCAAGTCGGGTATCGCAACAATCCTGATGCGCAGTGCAAGAGCATGGGTAGTTTCATCGACCGCGTTCGCGCACTGTTCGATTCTCCTGAGTGGCGTCGTCAGAATCAACTGATGGGCGAGACATTCGCGAAAATCTGCATCGGCGACATTCACGTGCCTGTGTCATTTCCGCGCCTGCTTTCGAACGGCTCACTCAACGGCCAGAACGAACTCGGCGTGAACTGGGTAATGGAGCCTATCCCTGCGGGCCAGCAAATCTTCGGCGTGTCGGATAAGCACCTTGAAACCTGGCGGTACTTTTTGGATTGCACGGACGTGCAGGACAAGCCAGAAGACAGAAACAGCTATGGAGACTTTGCAAGAAACTACGCAGCCGACCTTGGACGGTAAAGCGTAACGCTTTGGTAGTATTGAGATGGGAACGGCGGGTGCTCAGACGACGCGGACAACGCATAATCGGCTGAGAGAAACATCCGCCTGACCCTCTCAGGGGGAAAGGCGATCATGCACTACATTAGTTGGCTCATTTGTGCTACAGTGCTCTATACGCTAGCCTGCGTTAGCGGCTCAATCTTCGTTCACTGGCTTGCCATGAAGACGGGGAAGGGCAAGAACGCGGGCACCGCGAACAAGAAGTACGCGCAGATTCCCGTCGAAGATTGGGAACAGTTTCAGAAAAACGTCATTACAGCTACGCAGATAAGTGCTGAGACTTTGAAGGTCGTGAATACTCTTCCGACAAAGGAAGAGTTCGAGCACACAAAGGCGCTCGCTCTTCAGGCGTACGACATCACGGTCGGAATCATTCCTGACTCTGGCATCAAGGCTCACAACTTCGACGGCGTAGCCGTCATCACAGGACTAGACCAGCAGAAAGGCTAACCGTGTCCGACAACAAGAAGGTAATCGACTTGGCAATCGCCAATCTCGAAAAGGTGCACGGCGCACGATGCGTCATGCGTTTGGGCAAAGCGCGCGCCATGCGGGTCGCGGTAATCCCTACAGGAGTTCTCAGCTTCGACGTTGCCCTGGGCGTCGGCGGGTTCCCGCGCGGGCGCGTCATCGAGATTTTCGGGCCAGAGTCTGGCGGCAAGACAACACTAGCACTGCAAGTCATCGCGCAGGCGCAGCTTGCTGGCGGTGACGCTGCCTTCGTTGACGCAGAGCACGCGCTTGATCCGAAGTACGCGACGGCGCTCGGCGTGAATATTGATGACCTTCTCGTGTCGCAGCCTGACTACGGTGAGCAGGCGCTCGAAATTACCGAAGCGCTCGTTCGCACGAATGCGCTCGATGTTATCGTGGTCGATTCCGTGGCGGCGCTGGTTCCGAAGGCGGAACTCGACGGTGAGTTCGGCGACTCGAACATGGGCTTGCAAGCGCGGCTGATGTCACAGGCCATGCGGAAACTGACGGGCTGCGTCTCGAAGTCGAAGACGTGCTTAATCTTTATCAACCAGTTGCGTGAAAAAATCGGCGTCATGTTCGGCAACCCTGAAGTGACGACGGGCGGTCGGGCACTGAAGTTCTACTCGTCCATTCGCGTCGATGTTCGTAAAGGCGCTATCATCAAAGACGGTGACATGGTTATCGGCTCGATGAACAAGTTCAAAGTCGTGAAGAACAAAGTCGCGGCACCGTTCAAAGAAGCCGAAGTTCAACTGATGTATGGGCGCGGGTATTCGCAGATGCACGACCTGTTGAAACTTGCGTCGGAACTTGCTATAATCGAAAAATCGGGCTCATGGTACGCGTACAAGGACGAGCGCATCGGGCAGGGCGTTGAGAATGCCGTCGCTTTTCTGACAGAGAACCCAGAAGTTGCCCAAAAACTTTATACTGAAACGCGGCTGAGACTTATGCCGCCAGAAGAAGGCGGAGAGAAAAAGTGAACGTCAGCGAGAACCGTTTGGAATCGCACCCCTTGAGCAAGCGAGACAATCCGAAGAAGCTCATGGGCGACAAGAAAGTGCCCATGAACGAAATTCCACCTGTTGCAGCGGCGCACATTTCGTGTGCGTTTCTTGACGGCGCTCTGAAGTACGGTTTCCGAAACTGGCGCAAAGACCCGATTGAAGTGCAGACGTACATCGCGGCTGCCATGCGACATTTGGAAGCGTGGGCTGAAGGAGAAGAGTGCGCTCCAGATAGCGGACTTCATCATCTGGCGCACGCGGGCGCTTGCATCTGTATCCTGCTTGACGCGCAGGCGAACGACGTACTCATTGACAACCGTGTGCCGGGCGCGTTCGCAAAAGTTCTTGAACAACTTAAGCCGTGGGTAGTAGCACGGCGAAAGAAAGCAGAGGAAGACCGTGAGAAACTTGCATCCAGTAATGCAGCAGGCTCTGAAGAGAACAAGCGCTGACCGCTTCGCAGCGGTCGCTGAAGCGAAGCCAACGGGCGACGGTCGGATAGTGCTTGACGCTGTTGTTCAAGAACTCGGCAATATGGTCGGCTTTCGAGCGGTTCCGTTCCTGGCGTTCGAGCCGCTGAAGGAAGACCTGATCGCACGTGCGGAGATGGGCGAGAAGAAGTACGGCACTAAACTACGCATTCGTAACGGTCGTAAAGCAGCCGTGGACTGCTATCAAGAAGTGCTTGATGGCGTGATGTATGCCATGCAAGCAAGACTCGAGGGCGACCACAAAGTCGGTAGGCATTTCGAAGCGCTCGTGCAAATCGCCGCGCAGATTGCGGCGGAACTGAACGTCCGATAGAAGGAGATAAAACCTTGGCTTGCATAGGAATTGACCTTGATGACGTGCTCGCCGACTTTATAGGGCGGTTCGCGTCTATAGCGTACAAGAAGTATCAGAAGCCCGCGCCCGGCACGAAACCATGCGACTGGGAGTGGTCAAATTTCGGGTTGACAAAAGACGAGCTGGCCGACGTGTGGAACGTCATTCACATGACGAACAACTTTTGGGAAAGCCTAAATGTTGAAGAAGGCGTGAACCTTGGTATGGTTCAGGCCGTGGATGCGCTGCACACTGTTTATTTTCCGACGGCACGTGCTCATGTATTAGGCAACCCTGTAGGAAAACAGTCGGCGAAGTGGCTGTACAAACACTTTGACATTCGCTTTCCGACAGTTCTTGTCAGCAACGAGAAAAGCCCGATGGCGCGAGCGCTGAAGTACGATTATTTCATTGACGACCGCCCGAAGAACTGCTTGGATATACAAGCCGCTCTTCCCGACTGTCGGGTGTTCCTGAAGAACTCCAGCCATAACCAAGCCTTCGCGGCGCCTGACGGTATCGTCCGCGTGTCAGGTTTCAACGAGTTCGCTGAACTGGTTCTTGGCAAAGGATGATGAAAAACACAACACTAACGGAGAGCACCCAGCGAGAAGCGGCTATAGTTCAAGTCCATACTAAGCCGCAAAAAGCCTATGACATCGGGTGCCGGCTCGCGCTGGCTGTTCTCCTGTTGGTGTCTCCTGCCTTCGGACTACAGCATCATGCAAGAAACTCCTCAAAAAGGGGTGTTTCGTCGCACAAAGTATACCAGGAAAAAATTACACTGTTCCCGACCGCAGGTTCCCTGCTGGCTCAGAACCAGGAAGTCACAAGGCTAGGGCTATCCCGCGTCGCTAATAGGGCTATGCTGGCCGAACTCGCTGCGAATGGCACTCTGACACCTATATTGCCGTCGAGCGCTCTGAAGGTCTCTATTGCGCAGGAAAGGGCATATCTACGTCCCTGGGCTGACGAGCAGTTGAACTCCATCGCCGAAACCTTCTATGCGGCTTGGGGGAAGCCCCTGACGGTCGATTCGGCAATCAGGCCACTTGACCTTCAAAAACGGCTCTGGCGATCTAAGCGGGTGCC
>Ga0181524_10006056_pt1 | contig 10596 bp, 10 predicted proteins | sample PEATcosm2014_Bin_34_FD_119761 | JGI IMG/M metagenome (GOLD analysis project Ga0181524, IMG submission 119761) | Peatland microbial communities from MTU Mesocosm Facility, Houghton, MI, USA - PEATcosm2014_Bin05_60_metaG | ecosystem: Environmental > Terrestrial > Soil > Wetlands > Peat | place...
GCGTGGAAACCAAGCCGATTCCCGCAGCCAGGCCGTCGAGTCCGTCCACCAGGTTGAACGCGTTGGTACACGCGACCAACCAGACAATGGTGATAAGAAAACTCCACCAGCCTAGCGTGGGCTGCCCGGCCACGGTCACTACCCGCGCGCCGGCCCAATACGCCAGGGCGGCCGCGACCGTTTCCGCCACCAGCTTTTGCCAGGGCTTGAGGTTTACGAAATCGTCGATCAATCCGGTGGTGAAAACAACCAGAATCGCCGGCAGCAACCGCGCCACCAGCGAGAGGCTGCTGTCCGCCCGCAACGCCGGCGCAAAACAGGAGGCCAACAGGTAAGAAATAATTACCGCGATCCCTCCTACCCGGGGGATGGGATGCGCGTGGGTCTTACGGCTGGAGTCGGGCAGATCGACGAGTTCGAAAACGCGGAAGATATCGCGGATGATGGGCGTCAGGATCAGCGAGAAGACAAAAGCCCGCACTCCCAGCCAGATCAGACTACCCATGAAGCCACGGATTCATCCGCCTCCAGTGCGTCAAACCCCGACCGCATCTACTTTCACGTCCGGCGCCCCCAGGGCCCCAAAGTTCGCCCTGATCCGCTGGACATCGGCGTGCAGCAAGGAATATTGCACATCGAGCAGTGCCAGCACGCCAACGGGAGTACGTTCTACTGCCAGCACCTCAGCCAGGAGCATCCGATCCGGAGCCTCCAGTTTGATAGCGGCCCCGACGGGCAGCGCATCTTTGCATACCACCGTAACTTGCTTCCCATCCACCCTCTGCACCAGCGCGTCAAAGCCGGGTCCAGACGGTGGCAGCACCACCATGCGCAATGTCGTATCGACGAGTGCCGACTCCAAATCCACCGCCGCGTCTCCCGATTCCGCAATCACGAGGCCGGAGAGGTCCTCTGTCCGTCCCTCCCGTTGCCTGAGCAAAATTATATCATACCCAAGAGATCTGATAATGTTCTTCCAAGGCTCGCGGGCCCGGCGCCGTACTGCTCTGGCAGCTTCAGGATGATCCGGGAGCCGTGGAAGCTGGGGACTTCCGCTGCAACTTGGTTTCTGGCTGTAGTCACCAGCGCGACCACCCCGCGGCGCTTATGGGCAGCGCTTCCGGCGGCAGGCTCGTTCCAGCCGTGGCGTCCCGGCGGCCGAGGATATTGCCGGCGGCCAGCAGGCCGGACATCATGGCATGGTCCATGTTGTTGTAAGAATGGGTGCCGTTCCGCCCGGCAAGCTGCAGATTGGGAACCACGCTCAGAAACCGCCGCAATTCGTGGAGCGCCGCCACGTAGTTGCCGGCATAGACCGGGTAGGCTTCCGGCTCCCGGATCACGGTGCCGTCCAGGATCCCGCCGGCCACGCCGAAACCGAGTTGAGCCAGTTCGCGCGCCGCCAGGCGGATCAACTCGCCGTCGTCCTGCGTCCACAGATCGTCGCCCTCGGAACAGAAGTACTCGACGCCCAGGCACGTCGTTCCGGCAAGCGGTGACATTTCCGGGCTCCAGTTGCTGAAGTTCTGTACGCGGGCGACGCGCAGCGCGGGGTCATGCACGTAGATCCAGTTGTCCGGAAACAGGTCGCACCCGCGGACCGTCAGGATGACTGTCAGGAACCCGCGATACAAGAACTGCGCCGCCGCCCGCGCCACCTCTTGGGACGGCGCTGGGGCCAGGCAGCGCGCCAGATCTCGCAGCGGCATGGTGCTGATGAAGTGGTCCGCGCGCCAGGTCTGCCCGCCTGCTTCCACCGCCATGACGCCTCCTGTCTCCCAGGCGATCTGCGTGACTGGGGCGCCCAACCGGACCTCGCCGCCCATCCGTTCGATCTCACTCCGCATTCGCAACCAGAGCATGCCCGGCCCGCGGCGTGGATAATGAAATTCCCGGATCAAGGTTCGCGCGGCGCTGCGGCCCGGCAGGATCGCGTTGCCCACTGCCGCCGGCAGCGACAGCCCCTGGATGCGCTGGGCGGCCCACTGCGCGCCAATCTCGCGGCAAGGCATGCCCCAGACCTTCTCCGTGTACGTCCGGAAGAAGTTCTCGAACAGCCGGCGGCCGAAGCGGTTTGTGACCCAGGCTTCGAAGTCCTCTTCCGGCAAGACCGGCCACAGCCGGGACCGCGCATAGCTGAGGGCGCACCGCGCGGACTCCCAAAAACCCAGCCCCCGGATGACGTCGCGCGCCTCCAATGGGTAGTGAAAGAAGCTCGATCGATAGTAGATCCTCGACATGCGCCGCCGGCTCAGCAGATCCGCTCCCAGAAGGTCCCGCCAAATCCGCTCCACATCCGGGATTTGCGTGAAGAAGCGGTGCCCGCCTATGTCAAACAAGCTGCCGCGAAACGCAACCGTGCGGGCCAGCCCGCCCACGGTGGATCTCCCCTCGAGAACCGTGACCGGCGTGTTCGCGCGCGTGAGTTCGTAAGCGGCGCTGAGGCCGGCCGGACCGGCGCCGATGACAATGGCTGATTTCGGCTGGGGCTGGGTCGTCAAGGGCACGTCGGCGTATCGGGTTGAATTTCCGCGCATCCGTCCTTCGGGCGCCGGCGTCTGTCCCGCCAGCGCAGCCCGTAGAGCGCTGCCACGGCCGCAAACGCCAGTGTGCTGTAGAGGTAGTAGGCCCACTGAAGTGGCGCCGCGGCGGCCGCAAATCCCCAACCTCTCTTGCGGGCCAGGAAATGGAAAAAGCGCCGATTCAACAGGATGGTCCCCAGCAGCGGAAGGCCTGCCCACGCCAAGGGCAGACCGGCGGCGGCGCACGCCGGCGCCAGCACCACCGCGGCTAGAACCAGCGCCGCGCTGGCGCGCTGCGCCAGCCTGAGGTTCAGGTCGTTCGGCAGGCTTCCCGATCCCAGGATCAGCAGCGTCCAGGGCAGCGCCCGGTCGAAGATGTCGGATCGCAGCAGCGAGCTGAGCTGGTAATGCTTGAGGTGTTTGACCTGCAATCCCGGATCGAGCACGATCCGCCGTCCAAGTTGCCGCAGGCGGTAACCGAGCTCGATGTCCTCGATGCACGGGCGCGTGTAAGATTCGTCGAAACCGCCCGCCTCCAGGAAGACTTCGCGCCGGATGGCGCCGCAACCCGCCCAGAAAGTCGCCGCCTCCTCCCGCCCCTGCTGGTGCACGAAGTGATGCAGCAGGTTCTTGTACTGCGAAACGAATCCGGCGCTGGCCGGCTCGTCGTCGTAGGATCCGAAAAGCGCGTCCAGGCGCGGATACAGTTCGAATCGGCGCCGAATGCGGGCCATGGTGTCGGCGCGCACGCACACGTCGGAATCGACGAAGACCAACAGATCTCCCGAAGCATGTGCGGCCCCGAGGTTCCGGGCCGCCGCGGGTCCCCGGGCCCCAAGTGTCCGCAGCACCACCGCACCGGCCGCTTCCGCCAGCGCCGCCGAGTCGTCCGAGGAGTTGTCATCCACCACGATGCACTCCACGGGGCACGTCGAGGCGCGCAAGGATTCCAGGCAGCGGGAAAGAAATGGCGCGCTGTTATGAACCGGTATGACGACCGAGACCCTGAGGATTCCGTTGGCGGGCTGCAAGAAGCACTAGTGTAGCGCAATGAATCGTCAGCAGCGGAGCTGCCGCGCTCACACAAACTCCACCGCCACCCGCTCGCAGAACCGGTCGGAGGACGCCAGCAGCCGGTATCTCCGCCGGAAGGCGCTCGTGAAATCTCGGAAGGCTCGGAACTCGTGCACCGTGGAGAATTCGTCGAAGATCACCGTCGTCCCACGGACCAGCAGGTGGTTCAACGTGACCAGCAAATACAGAGTCGACGTGTAAAGGTCGGCGTCGCAGTTGATCACCAGCCGGTGCGCCGGCGTGTAGCCCTTCAGGAACCCCGGCAACGTCTCCTGAAAAATCCCCTTGATGAATGTCACTCTCGCGTCGCCCAGCTCCGGCGGCTTGCCTCCCGTTTCCCAGGTGCCCGCCGGAATCGCCCCCGTGAAGAATTGCCATTCTTCCGGCAGGCCCTCAAACGTGTCGAAGCCGAAGAAGCGGGAATCCGGGTGGCGGTTCAGCTCGCTCCAGAACCGGATGGCATCCCCCCGATAGACCCCGAACTCCAGGTAATCCACCGGACCGCCGCCGATGATCTCGCGGTCGATGTGCCGGTACAGATCGTAGCGCGAATCGAAATGTGCCGGAAACGAGTTGGCTTTCAGCCACTGGCCCAGTTCCAGGAACAGGTTCAGAATCTCCACCCGGCTGGAAGGCGGCAAACCCGACGTCGCGAAACGCTCTTTCAACCGCTTCTTGATCTCGCCGCGCACTCTGTGCTCCTCCCCACGAATCCTTCAGAAAACCACGCCACGCCGTTCCGCGATCGCCGCGATCAGGCCGAGATACCGGCTCACGTGAGCTTCCATGCTCCAGTTTCGCCGCGCGGCCGTGTAGCACCTCTGCCCCTGCGCGTCGCGGAAAGATGGATCGCCGCACATCCGGTCCATGGCCGCGACCATTTCTTCTTCTGTGTCGTAGACTACGCCTCCACCCATCTCTTCCACCATCTCGCGCATCCCACCCAGGTTCCGCGCGATCACCGGAGTTTTGTGCGCCGCCGCCTCAATCGCCACCAGCGGTGAGATCTCGGGGAACACCGACGGCACCATCACGGCGATGGCGTTGCGGTACAGAGGGCCCAACCGTTGGTACGGCGTCTGGCCCAGAAAACGGATGTTGTCGCAACCTTCCGCCATGCGCCGCAAACGTCCTTCCTGACTCCCCGTGCCCGCGATCCAAAGCTGGGCTTTTGCATAGCGGCGGAACAGCGGAATCAGTGTCTGCACGCCCTTCAGCTTTTCCAGCCGCCCGGCGTACAAAAAATACCACGGATCTCCGGGCTTGTCCATCGCCTCCGCCGATGCCCCATCCTCCTCGGGCGGCGCAAAGGACCGCAGCCGGTGAAACGGCAAGTCCAGTCCCTCTCGCCGGTGGATGGCCTCCGTGAACGCGGTCAACCCCAGAAACGCATCCACGTGTTTCACCGCCCGCTTCAGCATTCCCGTGTAGCGCCACAATTGCGGTGGCCGCTTGTGAATCAGGCTGCAAGCCACGCAATCCCTCCGGCTGCACGGCTCGCGCTGGAACCGGAAGAGCATGTGCGTGGGACAAATCAACCAATATTCGTGCGGCGTGTAGAGCTTGATGGCGCTGCCGTATTCCAGCACCTTCGGACCGCCCACCAGGGAGACGTTGTGGTAATGGATCACGTCGAATCCAGCCGCCAGAATCTTGCGAATCGCGTTGCCCTCGACGAGCGGTATCCCCGTCGCGAACGTGCTCAACGGAGCCAGCGGCCCCCACCGGCTCTTCAGGCTGTGGACCACGACGTCCGCCTGTTGCTCGCCAGCGCCGCGCGGCTGCCGGCCCCCCAACACCCGGAAGGAATCGACGCAGTGAATCACTTCCACGTGGTGCCCGCGCCGCGCCAGCTCCTTCGACAGCCGCTCCACAAACACCGCGTCGCCGCCGAAATGATACGGCGGGTAGAACGTCGTGATCATGCAGAAGCGCAGCGGGCGTGGGAGGGTCGTCATTCGGCCAGAACCATCAGCGAGAATCCGTCCAGCATTCGCGCCACCCATGCGGGACTCACCTGCAAGCAGGCGCGCTTCAGCCGCTTCAGCACCGCCCGGCCCGGCCCCAGTGCGTCCATCGAGATCGGCGCAAACGTGAGGAAGGAGTCCACCGTTCGGTACCCTGCATCGCGCAGCGTTGCCAGCGCCGTCTCCTGCGTGAAGTAATGCAAATGGCCGTACGCCTCCCGCGCGCGCAGAATCGGCCGGCTCCGCAACAGCACCGATTGCACCGAGAGGTTCAGCGGCACACGAAAAATCGTGCGCGCTCCCTTCCCCCGCAGCTCTTTCAGAAAGCCGATGTAGTCCTCCACGTGCTCCAGGACGTCGATGGCCAGCACCAGGTCGAAGCGGGCATCCGCTTGCGGCAGGCTGCCCGCAAGGAAATGCAGGTTCCCGCTTTCCTTGGGCCGGCACAGCGCCAGCGCCTGCTCGGAAATGTCGTACCCCGTGCACTGCGCCGATCCGAACTCCCGCGCCAGCAGAGCCAGGATGCCCCCCGAACCGCAGCCCACTTCGCAGATCGTCGCCGGGCGGATCCCGTGTTTGGCCAGCAACGCCAGAATATCTTTCGCCTTGTACGGTGCGTCCTCCTCGTGCCACATCGGGTTCTTCCGGCCGTACGTGCCGTCGCGATACATGCCCGCTGGCCCGCGGTTCATTCCCCGGCGCTCCCTTTCCGCCACGTCATTCCCGCGCGCAACCTCACCTCCCGCAACCACGACATCGGGCTCACATCCAGGTTGAGCGTGTAGCGGCAACTGCACCCCGGGCAGTCCTTCGCCAGCGCCTTGCGCACCAGTTCCAGGTATCGCTCCGCGCGCAGCGCCTCCGCCACCTCTCCCGTCCGCACGTTCCCCGCGATCTCCATGGAACAGCACGGCCGCACGTCGCCGTTAGGCCGCACGCACACCTTCCACAGACTCTGGAAACAGGCGGTCTTCTTCTGATGCCGGTCTTCGAAGTATTTGCCGATCCAGTCCAGGTGGTCCAGCCGGGGCATCAGGCGCGGATACTCCACGCGCTTCTGTTTCAGCCACGCCACCAGCTCCGCCAGCGCCCGCTTCTCTTCGCCGTTCAGTTCGTACTGCTCGCGCGAAAAATCCGTGGCAAAAAAGTCGTGCGTGAAATTGATGAGGTTGAAAAAGACGGTGAGATTGTTGGCCAGGGCGAACCGTACCACGTCGCGCACCGCCGGGATGGTTCGCTTCATGATGGTCGTCGTGATGCCCAGGCGAATCGGCCCGCCGCCGTTCCGCAGCAGATCCAGCGCGCGCAGGACTTTCCCCGAGGCATCCTGGATCCCGCGGATCCGGCCGAAGTCTTCGGTCAGCGTGTCCAGGGAAAGGTGCACCGATGCGATGCCCGATGCGGCCAGCGCCCGAGCCGTTTCTTCCGTCACCGTGAAGCCGTTGATGGTGAGATGGCTGCGGAGCCCGAGCTCGCCGGCATAGCGGATCAGCTCGAAGATGTCTTCTCTCAGGAACACGTCGCCGCCCACCAGGTAGATGATCCTCACGCCCGCTTCCCGCAGCCGGAAGATCACGTCCTTGGCCATCTCGGTCGGCATCTCGTCGTCGGCCTCCTGCCGCCACTGGGTACAGGTCCGGCACCGTCCGGAACAGCGCGTGGTCACCCAGAAATTCGCATAGAGCGGGCGGATCCCCATATGCGAAAGCATCCCGGGTGCCATGCGCGCCAGGTTCGACCGCAGGATCTCTCCCGCGATCCGCGCTCTCGAAACTTCCCGCTGCCCGGCCCGATGCCCAAGGTCGTAGACCTTGCGTTTCACCGCATCCACGGCGCCCGCGTCCAGGCGGCGCAGGATCGCCGGCGCGTCGAGTTCCCGGATGTTCCCCAGCGAGCCTTTGAAGTTGTAATCTCTCCAGTCGAACGTTACCGCGCCGTCAATCGACACGCACACGTACTTCACCCGCAGCCTCCCCACAGCCGAGAACCAGAACCGGACGAGGCCGCGCTCGTACATCCGGCCTTCCCTCTTCCACGGGTGAACGTTCCGTCCAACCTCCATGGTCACGTTGGGTTTGTGGCCAATCGCCGCCTCCAACCCCGCGGTTTCGCCGGAAAACAGAACGATGTGGATATGGTCGAACTCCCCGCTGCGTTCCAGAAGCTGGTCCAGGTTGCGCCGCGCGCGTTCCCCGTGGTCCGCATGGGTGTGCCTGCGATACTCCTCCGCCTTCGCGTAGAACAGCGAGAACCAGATGTTGCGCAGCCCCGCTTTCCGCAGGCTCTCGAGCCTCGCCGCGTCCAGCAGCACCCCGTTGGTGCACAACCACAGCTCCACGTTCGGAAACGCCGCCAGGCTCTTCAGGTATTCATCCAGATCCGGGTACAGCAGCGGCTCGCCCACCAGGTGGGGGTAGACCACGAACTTCTGTTGGGGGCTCGACGCGATCAGATCCAACACCCGCCGCCGCACTTCCGGATGAATCGTGCCTCGCCTCTCAACCCTCTGAATGGCGCAGAAATCGCACTCGTTCATGCACGCGGTGGTCACCTCGGTGTACAGCACAATCTCTCCCGGCTTCGATCCGGGCATGGCCTCCAACGTCCGCGCCACGTCAGCCCACCCCCAGCCAGCGCGCCACGCCCGCCACTTGCGTCTCCATCTCCGCGCCCACCCGCAGATCCGCCGCCACCGAGACCACGATGGCAACTGCCAGTGCCCGCCTGCCCAGTCCGGCGCTGCCCGCCAGCACCAGCGCGAAAATCGGAGCGAACGCACGGCTATATCCGTACGGGTCGATCCAGAATTTCGGGTTGGTCATCGACAGCAGCAGGGCTGCGTACAATGCGAGAGCGATTCCCACCGCCCTCGGCCATACCCGTATGCGCACCATTCCGATGGTCGCCGCGGCCATCGTCGCCGCCAGGGCCAGCGAGTCCAGCAGCCGCACCATCCTCTCCACCGGCGCCCCCAGCAGCGGATATCGCGGCGGATCCATCGCGCGCACCAGAACTCCCAATTCGAGCTGTGGGATCCAGTGCGGAATCGCGACCTGGCCGGCCGGCAGCGCCGCGTACAGGTATCCGTACCACGCCAATGCCGGCAGCACCGCCGTCGCGCGGCCGAACGCTTTGCGGAAATCGCGCTGTGCCAGCGCCGCGGCCACACTCGCCACAGCCAGCGCCAGGCCGGTCTCCCGCACCAGGCCGGCGGCCGCCAGAATGAACCACAGTCCGCGCTCGCGCCCGGTCGAAAGTTGCCACACGAAGCCCACCGTGAGGGCTGCCAGGGCCACATCCACGGTCATCGAGTCCATAGCCACCAGCGTCGCCGGCACGGCCAGAAACAACAGCCCCAGCGCGGTGTGCCGTCCCTCCCGCTCCATGATGCGGCCCAACCAGTAAGTGCCCAGCCAGACGAATCCGCCCACTACCAGCACATAGGCGAAATCGATCGCGCCCTGCCGGCCCCCGGCCAGCACCCAGGCTGTCAGCGGCACTAGAATGCGCCGGGAGCGCAACAGCGCATCGTCGAAATAGGCGGCCGTCCCCTGTTGCAGGAACGGGTCGTGTGCCAGGTAGCGATAGAATTGCCCGTCATAGCCTTGCGGATCGCGATTGCGAAACGTGCTCGCGGCGAGGCGTTCCGGCGCCCGCATGGCGCCCCCTGTGCGGAACAGGCCTGTCCAGTTGCCGCCGTAGTTGGCATGCACAGTCAGAGCCTGCCACCCCAGCACGGCGCTCATGGCGGCTAATGCCCACGTTCCGGCCCGCTGATGACCGATGTCCAGCACACCCGCATTGTAACGGGTTGCCCGCCGCCATCGGCATTTGCCTTATTGCCTCTCCAGTACAGCCACTGCCTCCACCTGCTTGCCCGTCGCGTCCGTGCCCGAATAGCTCCCCGTCAGGGTCTTGCCGTCGGCGGAGATGGTAGCCGTCTCGGAGGTCACAACCTTTCCCGCCTTCTTGACCGCACCCTTGAGCGTGTGGCTGTCTACGCGTTGGTAGGCAACCGCGTCGGCGAACGGCGTGCCCGTGACGGGGTAATCCTTTCCGTCAAATCGGGCGTTCACGGTTACCGTGAGACGCCGCCCCTTTTCGTCCACCACCTCTTCCCGAATCCGAATGCTCCGGCTGCCGGCTTTGATGCGGACGGTCTGGCTCCGTGGGAGCGGCGGGGGCAGCTTCGACTTGGCCAGGTTCAGCTTCCAGGCGCCGGAGAAGGGGTCTCCGGCGGCGAACAGACAGAACGACACCGTGCACAGGACTGCCAGCGTTCTTTTCCCGATCATTTCTACCTCTCCTTGGTTGACCCCGCGAATCATAGTACCAGTTTTCCACAGGTACTCCTGGGACTATCTTCCGGCTATAGACCGCTCGACGACCAGGCAGCGGCCGTCGCGCAATCGCCCGCCGCACAAGGGCTTCCGTGGATTCCTGCCGCGGCCGTGCGACGGTGTCGAAAGTGATCCGGGCAGGTTTTGGTACAGCGTTGGTACGGCAGGGACTAGTATTGAGACCCGCCCTGCTGCACCATAGTTTTGCGAGCGGAAATTATGACCATCAGATACGCAGACGGAAAAGCGGTTGAAGGCATCACCCTTCGGCGCACGGCCAACATCATGCGGGTCGCCGTAAAAGGTCGCGACGACGCCGCCGAGTTCATCAACGTGCATGGCGCCTGGATTTCGGAAGACTGCGAGCCCGTGACCATGGAATACGGCCCGCGGCGGAAGCCCCCCACCACCCTGTCGGAGGCTGATTGCCTCTGCTCCCGCTCACTGGCAGCCGTGCTCATCGATCTGCTGTTGACCAATAGCGCGGAAGAGGAATGGGCGGCGCACACCGCTCCGCAGCGTCCGCAACTCGTCCTCGTCCCCGCGAGAACGGTGTAGGCCAAGGCCGGTCACCACTCCGGGTTCTCGAATCCCAGGCGCCATCCCAGCTTGCCGGAATCGAACCAGGAAATCTCGATGCCGAACCAGCGCGTCTGCGACGCGGCGTGGTAACGGCCCGGGCGGTTGGCCCCC
>Ga0181524_10006058_pt1 | contig 10595 bp, 9 predicted proteins | sample PEATcosm2014_Bin_34_FD_119761 | JGI IMG/M metagenome (GOLD analysis project Ga0181524, IMG submission 119761) | Peatland microbial communities from MTU Mesocosm Facility, Houghton, MI, USA - PEATcosm2014_Bin05_60_metaG | ecosystem: Environmental > Terrestrial > Soil > Wetlands > Peat | place...
CGCATCGCGGGACCGCGGTCATCGATGTGATCAGCCCCTGCGTCACCTTCAACGACCACGAGGGCAGCACCAAGAGCTACGCCTACGTCAAGGACCACGACGCCCCGGTCAACACCCCCGACTACATCGCCCCGCTGGAGGAGATCACGGTCGACTACGAGCCGGGGAGCGTCCAGGCGGTCGAGCTGCACGACGGCTCCCACATCCTGCTCCGCAAGATCGACGCCGACCACGACGCCCGGGACCCGATCGCCGCCATGCGCCTCCTCTTCGAGGCCCGCCACAGCGGGGAGATCGTCACCGGGCTGCTGTACGTGAATCCCGACGCCGACGACCTCTGCACCCGTGAAACGCTCCCCGCGACGCCGCTGGCAGAGGTGCCGATCGAGGCGCTGCGGCCGTCGCGCGAGCAGTGGGACGCGCTGATGGCGGGGCTGGCGTAGCCGTCCAGCGGCATCCTCGGGCGGGTGCACGGCGAATGCCGGGAGGCACAACCGGACGTCGAGCTCCCCGAGGCGCCCCAGGAGCGAGAGCCCTTCCATGATCGACAGTGGCCAGAACGGGCGCCGACGGAGCCCCCGCTCGCCCAGCGCAGCCGGCGATTGGGAGGTGCCCGTCGCCCCCCTCCGTGCCGGCGACGGGCGGCGGAGAGGGTGGATCGAGGCGCGGACGGCGCCCCGGACCGCCCTCGACATGGCCGGCTCGGCCGCCGATCCGCCCTGGCGCCGTCCGTACGGGGTCGCAGTCGCCTGGGGCATCCTCTGGCGGTACGCGGTGCTCGGCGCGGTGGTGCTCGCCATGGTGGTCGGGCCGCGCCCCCCGCTGGCGGCGCCCCTGGCGATCGTCGCGGGCGGGGTCCTGCTCGGGCTCTGGGCCCGGCGTCCGTGGCCGGCCGCCCTCTGGCGGGCCGCCATGCTGGGCTGGGCGGCGGCGGTGACGGCGGGCTGGATCGTATTCCCGATCGTCCTGGCCAGCGGCCTCGCCGTGCTCACGCTGGAGCCATGGCTGCTCGCCCGAGGCCGGGGCCGGTCCCGCGGCCGTCAGCGGCCCGCCGCACCCGCCGCGGCCTCCACCTCCCCGACCCTGGCCGGGATTGCGCCGGCAGCGGAGTGGCCGCGGGCTGGGCGTCGCCGCTGAGCGGCCCGAGGGCGATGCTTCCGGGAGCCAGTCGGCGAGGATCGCCGCTCAGGCCGGCGCCCGGCTCCGCCGGCCCACCCCGAGGGCCGAGCCCGCATCCCTGATCCAGGCCAGGAGCAGACCCGGAGCCCCGCGCACCGTCTCGCCGACGGCGGGGAGCAGGCACAGCCCCCGCGCGTGGGCGACCACCAGCAACTGGAGAACGAAGGCGGCGACGGTCACCCAGAGGTAGACCGGGGCGAGCAGCGTGAACAGCGGGGCCGCTTGCCCATGGACGGTCACCCCGGTGTCGAGGACGTACTCGGCGAGCTCGGCGGGGCCGGCCAGGAGCACCCAGATCAACACCGCCACGGCGGCCGCCCGGCGCAGCCAGACGTCCCCCACCCCGGCTTCGCGGAACCAGCAGAAGAGGCCGATGAGGGGGATCAGCAGGAAGAGGAAGTAGGGGCGCTCGGTGAGCGGGCTCACCAGCATGATGGCCTCGATCGCCAGGCCCACCTCGAGCAGCGAGAGGCTGTCGCGCCGAAGCGGGCGGGTGGAGAGCACCGAAACCGTCAGCCCGACGACGATCAGGGCCACCGCGATCCAGAGCACGGTCTCCACCGAGGGGGCGACGGCGAGCGGCCGGGCCGCCGGGTTGAGCGTGAAGAGGCGGGCCAGCACCCCCTTGGGCGCCTCGTTGTGGAGGAAGGGGAGGTACTGGTCCGACCAGAAGCTCCAGGCGGTCCAGAAGTCGGTCCAGGCCCGCTGGCCGAGGAGGAGGAAGGGGGCGAGCCCGAGGACGACCGCGGAGGCGGCGGCGGAGAGCCCGAAGCGGAAGTCGCGCCGCCAGAGCAGGAAGACGGCGAGCAGGAGCAGCTCGGGCTTGACGGCGCATCCCGCCCCGAGCAGGAGGCCGCCCAGCCCACCCCGCCCCGCCGACCGCGCCCAGAGGGCCGCGCAGACCAGGGCCATGACCAGCAGGTCGCTCTGGCCCAGGTCCCACTCTCGGTGGACCGGCAGGGTCACCGCGGCTGCCGCGGTCAGGAGAACCACCATGGTGGGCCGGGGCACCAGTCCGGCGGCCCGAAGCGCCGCGTAGACGGAGAGGACCAGGAATGCGACGTTGAGCAGGTCCCAGGTGGTGAGCGCGCCGTAATGGGGCAGGAGGGTCAGCGGCACCATCAGGTAGGCGAAGAAGGGCGCGTACACGTACGCCTGGGTGGTCCAGTACGAGCCGTTGCCGGCCGGGGTGTAGGTGTTGATGAAGCTGATCGCCCCGAGGTAGGGGTCCCGGCCGGCGCGGACGTCGAGCCCGGCCTGGTAAAAGGTGCGGAAATCGGCCCAGGAGAAGCGGGCCGCCCCGTACCGCATGACGTAGAGGGCGGCCCCGGCGATGACCAGCACCCCGAGGGGGATCGCCCAGCGGCGGAGGGGCGCGATCATCCCGGGGAGGCGGCGGTCGACCACGGCCAGGTCGAATCGGGCCGGGGGCGCGCCGGGCAGCACGGCGCCGCCGCCCGCCCCTGCTGTGGCCGCCGCCTCTCTGCTCACCGCGCGGATGATGGCACGCGCGACCGCCGGCCACGGGTCGGCGCGCCCACCGAGGCGGGCGCAGCGGCGGAATCAGCCCCCAGGTGTCAGCCGGCGCCGGAGGACGCCAGGACCGCGGCGACCATGCCGTCCTGCACCCAGACGATCTCCGTGCCCGACTGGTCGACCTCCCGGTAGCCCGCGGTCAGCACTGAGTTGATCTCCGGATAGGACTTCCGGGACGCACCCTCGGTGACCACGACCTCGGGGTCCAGCTCGGTGACCCTGCGCGCCACCGGCCCGTAGTTGCCGAGCAGCGCCTCGTCGTTGTAGATCGGTGGCGTCGGCAGCATGAGCTGGAGCTGGTTGTCGTCGTAGAGCCACGCGTCGTCCGACCAGACCACCGCCGAGCTGCCGTCCAGGCCGTGCGCGGTCAACCATGCCGAGACCGCGGCGTCCTCGGGGAAGCGATAGTCGAACTGGTCCTGGTAGGCCTCCAGCGACCTCGCGCCGGTCAGCAACGAGGCGGCGCCGCCGTAGTAGTAGAGGAGGTTGTGGCTGCTCCCGTCGATGATGTCGACCCAGTCCAGGCCGGCCCCGGACGCCCCCGCAGCGGCCAGCAGGGTGGCGGCGACGAGCCCGGCTCCGGCCAGCCGGCGCAGGCGGGCGGCGCCCACCGGTGAGCGGAGCGGGAGGCCGCTCAGAGCCAGCACCGCCGGGGCGATCGACGGCACCAGCCAATGAGCCCACGGCTGCCTCGCCAGCGCGGGGACCAGCAGGGCGGCCCCCGCCCAGACCCAGAGCCCCCAGCGCAGGTCGCGGTCCCGCCGGCAGAGCCAGGCCCCGACCACGAGCAGGGCAAGCACGCCGGCGGGGAGGAGCAGGTGGAGCAGCGTGTGGCCCGCGGCGTCACCCGAGTAGCGGTACTCGGTGAAGGGGATCCAGAAGCCGACCAGGGCATAGGCGACCTTCCCGGCCCCGGCGGTGACGATGGCGGGGATCAGCCAGGCGGCGGTGATGGCGACCACCGTGCCCGCGTACACCGTCACTCGCCGCCAGGTCGCCCGCCCCACGATCGCCAGGATCAGGCCGAAGGCGCAGGTCTCCGCCAGCGCCGTCTGCTGGTAGCCGATCGCGAGCGCCGCCAATGCCCCCACCCCGATCGGCCAGAGTGGCCAGCGGCGGCGGTCGGGCACCGTGACCCGGGTCAGCAGGATCGCCCCCGCCCAGGCCACTGGCGCAATGAGGAGGCTCTCGGGGATGAGCAGCTCGGCGTCGACGAGCGGCGTCCCGAGCAGCACCGCGACCACGAGCAGGGCGACCACGGTCCGGCGACGCCCGAGGAGGCGGTCGCCCAGGTAGGCGACGGCCAGCAGGGTCAGCAGCCCGGTGACGAAGGTGATGGTGTGAAGGGCGGCCTCACCGGTCCCGAAGAGCTGGATCACCACCGCCACCGTCCAGAGGTGGATGGGCGGCTTGTTGTTCCAGACCTGGCTGTAGAGGACCTTGCCCTCGAGGAGGGAGCGCGCGGTGGTGACGTAGCCCGCCTCGTCGGTGTACCAGTGCGGCTCGAGGAACGACGGGATCCGCAGCAGCGCGAAGAGCGCGATCGGCCCGGTCAGCCAGGACCCGCGTCGCAGCCGGAGGCCGAGCCGGAGATGGGCCGCCCCTCCTGGTCGGCCCCCCGCCGCCGCAGCCATCGCCGTCCTCCAGTCGCCACGGCCTCAGCGGCCTCTCACGTCCTACCGCCCCTGGCGGACCCCCCCAATCTATCCTCCCGCCCCAACCTTGCGCGGCCATTACCGGGTGGGCGTTGTGTCATCGTGCCACCCGTGGCCGTCGCGCCGGAGCATTCTCCGCCCTCCGCTGCCCCCCGGGCTCGCGCCGGCCCTCGCCGTCCCACCCTCGGAGGCCTGGTGGTGGGCGCGGCGCTGGTCGCGATCCTGGTGGTCATCTGCCGCCGGGTCGGCGACCCCGACTTCTGGTGGCACATGGAGACGGGGAGCTGGATCATCGATCACGGCAGCCTGCCCAGCCACGAGCTCTACACCTACACGGTGAGCGGCAACGCCTGGGCGGACCAGGAGTGGGGCAGTGAGGTGCTCGGCGATCTGATCTTCCGGGCCGGCGGCTTCCTCGCCTTCAGCCTCGTCTACACGGCCGTGACCTGGGTCGGGTTCTGGTTCATCTGGCGCCGGATCGGCATGGAGCGCGTCCCCGCCCTGATCGCGGCCGCCTGTCTGGTGGTGGCGGCGCTCGCCGGCGTCGAGGTCTGGGGCCCGCGGTCGCAGATGATCAGCTTTGCCCTGACCTGCCTGACCCTCTGCTGGGTCGAGGCCTACCTCCGGGACCGCAGCCGCATCGTCTACCTGATGCCCCTGGTGATGGTGTTCTGGACCAATCTCCACGGCGGTTTCGTCTACGGCCTGGCCGTGCTCGGGCTCGCCGCGGTCACCGAGACCGCGCTCTGGCTCCTCTCCCCGCAGGACGGCGCCCACCGCCGCCGGGCGCTCCGCCTCTGGCTGGTCCTGCTCGCTGGCGGGGTGGCCGGCCTCGTCAACCCGATCACGATCCACGCCTACCTGGCCGCGATCCTGGTGCAGACCAGCCGCGTGCAACAGAGCTTCATCGCCGAATGGCAGTCGCCGAACTTCCACGTCGCCGGGGAGCTGGGCGTCGAGCTGATGCTGCTGCTGGTGGTGGCGGCGATGGCGCTCCGCCGGCCCCGGCTGTGGGATGCGCTGCTGACCGTGGTCGGCGTCTACGCGGCGCTGTCGGCGGTGCGCAACGCGCCGATCGCGGCCGCGCTGCTGATGCCCATGGTGGCGTGGTCCGTCGGGAGCGCCTGGGAGCGGAGCCGGTGGCGGGACCGCTGCGCGGCGTGGGTGGCCCGCCGGGCCGGCGACCTGCTCATCATCGTCTCGGCGGGCGCTCTCATCGTCACCGTGGCCGCCGTCGGGTTTGCAGCCAACACCCTGAGCACCCAGACGGCGAGCACCGCCGCCAACTTCCCGGTGGGAGCGGCGGACTGGCTGGCGGCGCACAAAACGGTGGGGACCCGGATGTTCAACGCCTACGACTGGGGCGGCTATCTGATCTACCGCTTCTACGGGGACGCCAACCGCCGCGTCTTCATCTACGGTGAGGCGACCGAGGTGGGCAACCCGCTGCTCCAGCAGGTCAGCGACGTCGAGAACGCCGAGCCCGACTGGCAGACCATCCTCAGCGAGCACGGCGTCGACTACGTGGTGGAGCGCACCGACTCGGCGCTCAGCATGGCGCTCTCGGTCGACCCCGGGTGGCAGCGGGTCTACGACGACGGCTTTGCGGTCATCTTCGTCAAGCGGTAGGCCTCGTGCGAGGTGAGCCGCGCTGGCACGATGTCCGCGCCAGGGCAGGGCGGCGGGCGCCGGGGATCTCAACCCTCCGGGACCGGAGCGGGCGGATGGTCCGGCGAGGTGAGCGGGCCGGCCGGCGGCGGGGAGGGCGCGGGGAGGGCGCCGGCAGCCCCGCCCTCGCCCCCGCTCCCCTCCGCCTTCTCCGCCTCGCGCCGCTGCCGCTCCCGGCGGCTGAAGAACCAGCGCATCCCGACGCTGCTCCCCCCGAAGAGCACGAAGAGGAGCACCGCGGTGACCACGGGTGCGCTGCCCGGGTGGGCCGAGGTGGACTGGGGCCGCAGCTCCACCTCGACCAGCCCGAAGACGGCGATCCCGAAGGTCGCCGCCCAGGCTGCCCGGCTCCACGCCATCAGGGTGCCGCCGGAGAGGAACCGCAGCGGCAGCAGGCCGATCACGTTGCCGACCAGCCCGCCCACGAAGATGGATCCGAGCAGGTCGGCCGCCAGGACCACCGCAAAGGGGGCTCCCGGGACGGCGGCGGCGCGGCCGACCGGGACCCAGACCAGCCAGGCGACGACCGCCACGGTCAGGCCGGCGATGGCCGAGAGGGCGACCGCGTGCCCCTGCTCGTTCTTGGCCAGCGTCCCCTGGAAGGCGAGGCTGGCGATCACCCCATAGAGGTAGCCCGGCTCGAACGAGCTGAGCCTCGAGATCAGGACACAGGTGGCCGCAACCAGCAGTCCCGCGGGGAGGGCGTGGAAGCGCGCCTCCACAGGATGGTGGCGGAGCCGGCGGTAGACGGCGCCCACCGTGGCACCGACCGCGATGCCGATCAGGATCGACAGCACCACGGCGACGTAGGTGGCCACCGAGCGCAGGTTGAAGCCGAAGCCCCGATCGTTGAGGCTGCCCAGGGCGGCGCCCCCCAGGACGACGGCCGCGAAGGCGCCGATCCGGAGCAGCCCTCCCGCCTCGCGCTCGGCGTCACGGCGGAAGCGCCGCAGCCAACCGAGGCGCCGGAGGGTGATCTCGCGGATCTCGTCGTAGTTCTCCTCGAAGGTGCGGTTGAAGAGTTGGGAGGGGAAGGTGATGAAGAGGATCACCCCGAGGGTGATGGCGGCCCCGATCAGGGTGTGGACGGGTGACCCGAAGGCCTCGGCCGGGGTGACCAGGTTCGACGAGAACGACGAGACGTCCGGGTTCGATGCGGCGGTGACCGCTGCCCGGGCGACGGGTGGGGCGGCGCAGGCGAGGCTGGTCGAGGGCGGGAAGCTGGCGCCGACCGGAACCGCGAGCAGGCTGAGGTGTTCGGCGCCCGTGGACTGCCCGATACCGCCGGCGCAGACCCAGCCCTCGGGGCTCACCTCGGTTCCCGACACCACGGTGGCCCGCCAGGCGCCGGTCGCGTCCTGGGCGGCCTGCAGCACGGTCAGGGTGAGGACGTCGTGCTGCAGGTCGGCCGGCGGGGGCAGGGTGGTATGCCGGGACCGCCGTAGCCACTTCGTGGGGTCGTGCCCGAGTACGAGCTGCCGGCGTGGGTGAGCCCGGTCGAGGGGTACCAGACGAAATCCACGGAGTTGTCGAAGAGGGGCAGGATCCCGCCGCCAGAGGGGGCCAAGGTCGCCGTGCACTGGCCCGTTGCGCTGCACACCGTGGAGAGGCCGACGGTCTGGCGCGCGGTGGTGCCCACCTTCGGAAGTCCGGCCGGCACGGTCCCGGTGGGCGGCTCGACGGTCATCCTGAGCTGCCACGCGCCACTCAGGGTGGCGGCGGCGAGGTCGCCGCAATCGGCCGACGCCCCGACCGCGGTCGCGACCATGGAGATCCCCGCCGCCGCGATGGCGATCGGCAGGCGCAGCCGATGGACCGAGGAACTGCGCGGGCTCTCCACCGCTCTCCCCCTCGTCAGCGAGCCACCGCCGCTGCGGTGTGAGATGAGTATGCCATGCGCCCGAAGCGGGGGCCAGCGCGGTCGCGCCGGTTGGGGCGGGGCGAAGCCGGCGGGCGTGGCGCGTCATGACCGGCGCCCCGATCCCGGCGTAACCTCTGCAGCGGCGCGGCGGGGCCGGGCCGGGCAGCCCGCCACGGCCGGAGCGGGTGCCACCGCCGGTCCGGCCTGAGGAACCCGATCGTGTCCACCCCCTGGCCACCACCTCCGCCGGAGGGCGGCACTCCGGCGGCGCCCGGCCACGGGTTGCCCCCGTCGGGTTCTCCGCCCCCGCTCCCCTACGGCTTTCCCGCCCCGCCGGCTCAGCCCCCCTGGCCGGGACCTTATCCGCCCCCCTACCCGCCGTACCCCGTCTACGTCGCGGCGCCGCCCACCAATGGCCTGGCGATCGCCGCGCTGGTGCTCGGCATCCTCTGGCTGTGGTGGGTGGGGTCGATCCTGGCCGTGGTCTTCGGCCACATCGCCCTCGCCCAGATCCGCCAGAGGGGGCAGGGCGGCCACGGTATGGCCGTGGCCGGGCTCGTGCTCGGCTACATCGGCCTGGGCATCCTCGCCCTGGTGATCGTGCTGACGGTCGTCGTCGGCACCACCGTGCACTCGTCGACCATCGTCCTGCCGGCGGGTACCTAGCCGGTGCCGCCCCGCTACGCCTACCTCGGCCCCGAGGGCACCTTCGCGGAGACGGCGCTGCGCAGCCTCCCGGAGAGCCGGGACGCGGACCTCATCCCGGTGGAGACGGTCGCCGACGCCTTCGCGGCGGTCCGCGACGGCTCGGTGGAGGGCGCGGTGGTGCCCTTCGAGAACTCGGTGGAGGGTGCGGTCACCGGTACCCTCGACGAGTTCGCGACCGGGAGCCCGCTGCACATCGCACGCGAGATGCTGGTCCCGGTCCGGCTCTCGCTGCTGGCCCGGCCGGGCACCGACCTCGGAGCCATCCGGGTGGTCGCGTCCCACCCCCATGCCACCGCCCAGTGCCGGCACTGGTTGAGGGCTCATCTCCCCGAGGCCACCGTCCAGGCGTCCCCCTCCACCGCCGAGGCGGCCGCCGCCGTCGCCGAGGGGGCCGGCGCCACCGACGCCGCCATCGCCTCTCCGGCTGCCGGCACCCGCTACGGGCTGGCCGAGCTGGTCGCGGACATCGGGGACCACCGGCACGCGGTGACCCGCTTCGTCCTGGCCGTGGAGCCCAGGCCCCTTCCCCGGCCGACCGGGGCCGATCGGACGACGGTGGTCACCCTGATCGCCGACGACCACCCGGGAGCCCTCCTGGAGCTGCTGACCGAGTTCGCGGTGCGGGGGGTCAACCTCACCCGGATCGAGTCCCGCCCCACCGGCCACGGGCTGGGCCGGTACTGCTTCTCCATCGACTGCGAGGGTCACATCGAGGACGCCCGGGTGGGGGACGCCCTGGCAGCCCTGCACCGCTCCTGCGAGGAGGTCCGCTTCTGCGGCTCGTACCCGAGGGCGGACGGCGAGGCACCCCGCCCTCGCCCCGGGACCTCGGACGGTGACTTCCGGGCGGCCGCGGAGTGGCTGGACCAGGCCCGCCGGGGCGCCGGCTGAATCCTCCCGGCGGCTCGTCGGTTTGCGCTCCCGCGATGCGCTGTTACGGGGCTGTGGCCAAACCTCCCGGGTTCCCGCGAACCCCTGCGGGTTAGGCTGACCAGCATCGTCTAGTGCATTTGGACTATCCGGGGAGAAGGGCGGGAAAGGGAAGATCATGGACGCGCGCGGGCGACGTCGCAAGCGCACCCACATCCTCCGGGTGGCGCTGGTCCTCGTCGCGACCTTCGCCGGCTCCGCCCTGCTCGGCTTCGGAGGTCTGGCCGCCTGGCAGGACTACACCGAGAACGCCGGCAACAGCGTGGGCGCCGGGACCCTGGGCCACACCAACCAGGTGGGAACCCAGAGCTGCACCTCGGTCACCTCGACTACCCTGCTCAACCAGGCCGGCAACACCTGCGCCGCGATCATCAGCGTGAGCGGGGTCTCCCCCAGCTCGCCGAGCACCCTGGCCACCGGCACGGTCACGATCAGCAGCACGGGGGCGCTGAACAGCACCTTCACGATGCAGATGCCCGCGGCCGCGACCGGCACGCTCTGCGCCGACCTCCTGCTCACGGTCGTGGACCAGAGCAGCCTGACCGACTACCCGGCCACCGCTGTGACCACCCAGATGGGCGCCACCAGCCTCAAGGACAGCGCCGGCGCCGCCACCTGGCCGGGCACGTCGCCGGGCCCGGCCGGGAGCGACACGTACACCGTCACGATCACCAAGGGCGCCGGCTTCAACACCGACCCCGCCGATGCGGGGCAGAGCTGCAGCTTCGCCATCCTCTTCACCCAGCAGGCGGCCTGACCCGGGTCAGCCGATCGGATCCACCTCGGGAGTGCGCAGGGTCACCGCGACCACGACCAGGCCGATCCCGAGCAGCTCGAGCGGGCCGGGGACCTGGCGGAGAAGCACGAGCCCGGTGAGCGCGGCCGTGGCCGGCAGCAGGCTGAGCAGGAGGGCGAAGGTTCCCCGGGAGAGGCGGCGGAGCAGCACCTGGTCGAGCGCGTAGGGGAGGACGCTGGAGAGCAGCCCGACCGCCACCGCGAGCAGGACGACGGCGCCGTGGCCGGCGCTCTCCAGGGCGGGGGCGGCGGCCACCGGCGCG
>Ga0181524_10006059_pt1 | contig 10594 bp, 10 predicted proteins | sample PEATcosm2014_Bin_34_FD_119761 | JGI IMG/M metagenome (GOLD analysis project Ga0181524, IMG submission 119761) | Peatland microbial communities from MTU Mesocosm Facility, Houghton, MI, USA - PEATcosm2014_Bin05_60_metaG | ecosystem: Environmental > Terrestrial > Soil > Wetlands > Peat | place...
CGCCCCGGCGACAGGCCAAACACTGGAAGCAATGACCGCCGTGCCAGCCCACGCCTACCCTTTGTACGACCTGGCCATCGCTCACGTCTGAACCCAATTTGTCGATCGTTCCAACAAGCTCATGGCCCGGGATCTTTGGATACGTGAGACCGGGGAAATGCCCGGCTTGTACGATCGCGTCGCCGTGGCCGACGCCCTAACCTTGCACCCTGATCAGAACTTCCCCTTCTTTCGGCTCGGGAATTTCCCGTTCGACCAATTCAAAATCGCTTCCCGGCGCGCTCACTTGAATGGCTTTCATGGTTGGCATTGGATCCCTTGAATGTCCAAGAATGCTTACGCTTTGCAGCTTCAGTATACGCTCCGCATTGGCATGGGATATTTTTTCCAAACCTTATATCGGCGCTGGTGACACAACTCCTCAGGTTCGGTGGATCATTTGAAAGCGCACCCAGGCATAAAACCTCGCGCAGGCCATCAAGTGCCGCCACGGTGCCAGATCAGTTGGGATTGTTCCAGAGCTAAGCGCACCGTTTTGACGATCTCGACCACAACATTCGCAAAGTTGTGCCTAACTTCTCTTTGCCGGCAAAGGAAACCTTCACTACACCCTTCCTAACATTGACATTGCATCCGAGCCTAGCCGTCAGGCCATGGCGGGTTAGCCGCGTCCGGATATCCCTCATTGCCGGGTCTACTTTTTGATTGCAGCTACATAATGGAAATGGCTTCTGGGAGGGCCACCCGTTAAAATCGATCGAAACTGATCCACAACGCCATCGTCGATACCGATTGTACTTCTTGGAGGCGATTTCCCGTTTGGACAAAGCACCGGCAAAACGCAGGGAAAGGGGGGGCACGAATCGAGGTTTGTCAACCCCCCGCAGGCTTCCACCGAACGTCCTTGCTGGAGATATCAAATTCAGTGCAAATGGCGCCAAATAAGACTGGCGATGATGGGAATGGACAGAGCCACGAGCGAAGTGAGCATACAGAGGCGGCGCAGGTGTGGAGAGCCTTTCCTTACGATCAATCCAATAGCGAGCGTCAGGAGGCCGATGGGTACGTTCACAATCCACGCCGCCAGCACCCCCACCGCGGCCCACTCACCACTTGGCCCGGGGAAAGCGACCGAATACGCAGCAAAAACACCCCAGATCACTGCCAGACCGGCCAAGACGAGAGCACCAATTTGGAACCCGATGGCAACTTTCATATTCGGTAACCCTCTTTGACGGCAAGTGTAACCCACCGTACCGCCCCGCGAGAAATCGCGGGGTCTTGCTGCCTGCTACCCTCTGATCTTCTGGTCTCGCGACAGTTGGACTATACACCTCCTTACGCCCAGCAGCAGCCGAGTTGTCGCCGCGTGCGACCAAAGAAGATATCCTTTTGCCATGAAAAGGCATAAAGCGAGATTCACCGCTGCCATGAAGATGGCGGCTGCCTATGCTGAAAACTCGCTAGTTAGGCCGCTCGTTGCTCCAAAACGACATGAACCAGAATTTCCGTTTCCAGCTTTCGCACGACAGGTACGGTCAACGGAGTTGCTGTGGCAGGTGCACCTTCTGGTTTCTTGGTCGCCACTCTGCCCAACTATCCATCACGAGCGGACCCTGGATCGCCGCACTAAGGCGGCCCGCAGTCCTTTTCAGCCAAGTACCGGCCATAGGTGTCCAGTTGATCGAAGCCAGGCAATTGGACTCTCAGCACGTCCTTAGGGTGGTAGGAGGCGAACTGCGGCACATTAGTGTGTCTCTTCTGTCTGCATCAGTGCGAACCGCTTCGCAAAGGGAGAAACCGCATGAAAGCACAGTTACCAGGAATCCAGACGGCGAGCGAGCAACTTACTGCTGTGTGTACCGAGTTGGATCGACTGGCGAGGCGAATTGAGACAATTCGCAACGCCGTGTTGACTTCCGCGGCCGCCGCCGTTGTCGCCACACCTTCCTCCACGCGAACCACTTCGAGCCCTGCATCCATTACCGCCGCGGCACCTCCCGCCCGGAGCAGTCCGACTCACCAAATCGTGCGGAAAGTACTGCCACCTGTTCCTGGCCTAAGAACCAACCCGGAGCTGATTGCCAGGGTGAAAGCCGCCCTGATGCTGGAGACCAAGAAGGAGGCCAAGATTGTGGCGGGCGCCGTCGTCGGTGCCTTGGAGGACACTCTAATCGCCAATATCGGCCGAAACGGCTTCTCCCTCAAGTTGGGCAGCTTCGGCAAGTTGTCGATACGTCACCGGCTCGGCACGTATCGTAAAATCCCCCTCACGGGCGAGACTAGGATGACAAGCACGAAAAGGAAGGTGAAATTCGTGGCAATTGGTCGACTGCGCCAGCTTGAAAGAATTGAGAGTTCCCTTTGAAACGGCTACGTCGCCAACCCGATGCTGAACGAAGTTACAAGCACTTAGCGGAGTTAGCAGCCCCCGTGAGCACCTGTAAGTTGTTGATAGATCAATGAACTGCGGATTGACACGGTAGAGGTCCGGGGTTCGAGACCCATAACCTAACATACGTCAGCAACTTGTGCTTCTCGAATGGTTCGGGAGCTGACTTCCAGCAAGGATTAAGGCATTTGTCTTGACTGGCTGTTTCAGCCCGTGCGTCTGGGAACCTGAGTGCATTCAGTAAACCAGGGGGTACCGTTTGTGACCCGTCAAGATTCCAGGGACGATCCCTCCGAAACCGTCTGCAGCTCATTCAAGATGGCTGCGTGGTGCCGGCTCAGGTAGGTGTCATGTGCAACCCAACAACACCTCAAGCCCAAAGGAAGCTCGTCCCTCAACGAGCACAACTGCGTTTTCCAGCATCCTCCACTGTCCGGGAGGCAGTGTGGTCCTTCACACTGCCTCCGGGGTTGCCATACTCCACCTTGGCCAGCACCGTCCTCGGAAAACCGTCCGTCACCTTGGACAGCCTGACCAGGGGTGTCCTATCGCTCGTTTGAAGAACATCCTCGAAGTATTTCGTGGAACTCCACCTCTCCGGAAATCGCGAAGGTCATGCCTGGGACGCCCGCAGCGCCTGATCCAGGTCGGCAATGATGTCCTTCACATTTTCGATGCCCACCGACAAGCGGACGTACTCGGGAGTCACGCCGGTTTGTGCCTGTTCTTCGGGCGTTAGTTGGGAATGTGTGGTCGTGGCCGGGTGGATGATCAGCGATTTGGCATCACCGATGTTGGCCAGATGGCTGAAGAGCTTGACGCTGTTGATCAGCTTGGAGCCTGCCTCTTTGCCGCCCTTGATACCGAAACCCACAATCGCCCCCTGGCCGTCCGGCAGGTATTTCCTGGCGCTCGCGTAGTCGGGGTGGCTCGGAAGGCCCGGGTAGTTCACCCACTCCACCGCCGGATGCTTTTGCAGAAACTCGGCGACGGCGAGGGCATTTTGCGAGTGGCGTTCCAAGCGGAGGTGCAGCGTCTCCAATCCCAACAGCGTCAGGAACGATCCCCACGGACTCTGCGCGGCGCCCGTGTCGCGCAACCAGTGGGTGCGGATGTAGATGATGTAAGCGATATTGCCGATGGGCCGCAGCGCTTCTTCGAACACGATGCCGTGGTAGGCGGGGTCCGGGGCAGTGAATTCGGGCCACCGCTCAGGATCCTTGGCCCAGGGAAACTTGCCGCTGTCCACCACCGCGCCACCAATGTGTACGCCGTGACCGCCGATGAACTTCGTGGTGGAATACACCACGATGTCGAAACCGTGTTCGATGGGACGGAACAGCGCCGGCGTCAGGGCTGTGTTGTCGATGATCGTGGGCAGATGGTACTGGTGGGCGATGTCGGTAATTTTGCGGTAGTCTGGCACGTCGTTCTTGGGATTGCCCGGCGTCTCGATGTAAACGGCGCGAGTGTTCTTGTCTACCAGCTTGCCAATCTCCTCGGGCCGCTTCGGGTCGAAGAACCGCACCTCGATACCGAGCTTTGAGAACGTTTGGGTGAAAAGGGTCCATGTCCCGCCGTAAAGGCTGTTAGCAGAGACGAAGTTCTGTCCGGCGCGGACAATCGTCAGGAGAGATGCCGTGATTGCCGCTTGGCCGCTGGCAAATGCCAGGGCCGCCGCGCCGCCATCGAGCGCCGCCAGGCGCTTCTCCAGAACATCGGTGGTGGGGTTCATGAGGCGGGTATAGATGTTGCCGAACTCGCGCAGGCCGAAGAGATTCGCGGCGTGCTCGGTATCGCGAAACACGTAGCTCGTCGTCGAATAGATCGGGACGGCGCGTGCCGTGGTTGTGGGATCGGGTACCTGGCCGGCGTGTAGCGCCAGGGTCCCCAAGCTGTAGGTTGGTTCATTGTTTGACATTCTGTGTCTCCTTGTTCCAGATTTTGGATTTGTACGGCGTACTAATTAAATAATTCTCGGCTGGGTGGCGCACATTCCCGGGTTCCCGGGAGTCTGCTGCTCGCACTTCCTCGTGTTACCGGCTCGCTACTCCTTGCTCCATCCAAAGCTTAAACCCACCGAATCCTGGTGCATGCTGAGGTTGGCATTGCCACCGCCCGCCCCGGGGGGAATGGAAGACTCTCCGTAGACGGTCTCCCCAAATGCATGGACGTAAGCGGCGTTAATCTCCTTGCCGCCGCGGAGCTTCCAGGTGGCGCCGGCGGTAAAGTGGCTTTGCACGACGGCGGGTGCAAGGAGATTGAAAAACGTCTGGGTGTTGTCAAAAGGCACGCTGGAATGATTGTATCCCGCGCGCACGGTCAGTTTGGGGTTCAATCGGACGTTGACGCCCAATTTAGGGCTTGTGGTGTCGTGCCAACCAAACCCGGGGCCGTTATTTGAGCCCAGAAGCGCCTGGTTCGAGCCGGAGTTGGCAATCGACTTCACGTCTCCGTACAGGGTTCGCTCCAAATCGAAGAGCACCGTCACGTTCCGATGGGGCGTCAGCGCGACTCCCCCGGCGAAGTTGGCGGGAATATCAAATCCCCCTTGTTCGGCAAAAAGGCCGCGGTATTTGCCGAAATTGCTAGCATAGGTTTTGGTCTGAAAGGTTGCACCCAGACTGACACCTCGGTGCACCTCTCCGATCCATCCCACGCGTACTCCTGCCCCAAAGGAAGAGTCGTATCCATTGTTGGTGACGTGCGCAGGATCAATCGAATAGGCGGGGGAGGCGAAATTCTGCAATCCCTCCGCCTTGAACCTCTGGTAGGCGATGTTCACCGAGACGCCGAACGCGTTTCGCGAGTTCAACTTGTACGCGAGGGTGGGGGCGGCGAAAAGTTGCTGGAGATCCACACCGGCCGGCGTGTTGCCCAGCAGCGGGATGGGGGTGAGGTAGGTGGTGTTCATGCCGCCATTGCCAAACAGCGACACGCCAAGAGACAGGTTGGGCTTCAGCAGGCGGTTGTAACCCAACTCGGGAATGAAGAAATTCGTTTTGCCGCTGGCATCGTAGGTGCCGTTCACGTTGGGATAACCCGGTGGCAAGACATTGCCGGTAATCTCACCGCTGCGGATGGGCCGGAAGAAACTTACGCCGAAGTCGAAGCGCGTTCCAACCAGGACCATCCCTGCCGGATTTGTGGCGGCCGCAAGACTGTCAGCCGGCTGCGCAACTCCGGCGCCGCCCTGGCCCTGCTGGGTAACGCCATAGCCAGTTTGGAAATATCCATCGGTTCCGAGCGCCGAGCTGCTGAAAAGCAATCCCATCCCTGCCAGAAGCAAGAGACGATTGATACGAGTCTGCATGTGTGTAACTCTCCTTGATCGAATGCATGTTGTGTCCTGAGTTAAGCCCAAAGAATCCATCCGCAACCCGGAAGGCAAAAAGCAATCAGGTAAAGATGATCTGCGCCCCCGCTGACTTTGCGTAGAACTCTCCCACGGTGATGATGTCGTCCACCACAGGTGTGAAGTCCTGTTTCTTAAGATGGAACATATCCACCGATGCCTTACATGCGTAGATCTCTCCTCCTGCATCGTGGATCATTTGAAGGAACTCGCGAACCGGCGGGATATCCAGTTTTTGCATCTCTTTCTTCATCATGAAGGTGGCGAAAGCTGACATGCCCGGAAGCGCTCCCAGGAGGGTGGGAATATGCATCCCGGGATTTCCAACGGTCGCTACCTTAAGGTGATCCAGGCGCTTGTCCGTGAGGGCGTCCAATCCGAAAAACGTAAAGAACAGCGAAGCCTCGATGCCCTCCATCCTGGCGCCATTCGCCATGATGAGTCCCGGATACACACCTTCCAGCGACCCGCGCGAAACGATGATCGATACTCTCTCAACGGGCTGTAGGATCTTTCCTTCTGCCATGGATATATGTCCTTTCCTCTAAACGCAACTTTTCGGCTTGGGCACGCCTGCAATCTTGGCCGCTTTTTTGGCCGGCCCGTTGGGGAACAGCCGGTATAGAGCCTTGGTATCAATGCCACTTTCTTTCGTCAGGCGGCGGAGGGAGGGCGGGGCACCTTCGCGCTCATGAACTTTCCGCATGTACCGGATGGCGGTCCAGTGATCATCCGTAAGCTCGCCGATGCCCTCCCGCAGGGCGATTTCGCGGGCGAGTTCCTCGTTCCAGTCCCCGAAGATCAAAAGATGGCCATCTTTGTCGATGGCCAGTGTCTTTCCCAGAATTTCAACTGTTCCCACAATGTCCTCCAAGATTTCATGACCGCGATTCATGGCGCTGATCTTATGCAGGCTCGACCATCCCCCATCCGCGGCTATCCGCGCAGGAGTGGTGTTGGGAATTCTGCATCCTGTTGCTCCTTGCAATCCCGGCACAAGCGCGTCCACGGCACAGCATTCAGACGCGCGGCGGGAATCGGTTGCTCGCAACTCTCGCACAATCCGAATGTTCCCCGATCAAGCCGTCCCATGGCCGCTTCAACCGCCCTGAGCAGCCGGCTGTGGTTCTGCCGCAGACGAGCTTGCAGGGCTGTTTCCAGCGCATGGACTGACTGGTCCAGGGAATCAGCAAAACGGCCACTGGCGTGGCCACCGATGCCCCCATCCAATAAAAGTGCGCTCCTTAGCTCGTCACGTTTTTCCAGCAAGAGCCCTTTGTGAATAGTCAGTTGTTTCTCTGTCATGACCTGTTCCCGTTTCAGGCAGCTTATGCCTCCGGTTTGCACTCCCATAATTTGGAGGCGCGGGGCGGAATCGAACCGCCGATGGGAGCTTTGCAGGCTCCTGCCTTACCACTTGGCGACCGCGCCTAACTTCCTCTCCAAGGCGACCCCGGGCCGGCTGGACCACGGGCGAATAAACCAGGTCGGAGGCCCAGGGCACGCCCGCATCTCAACAACCCCAACTAGAGGCCATAAGAGATGCCGAGGGCAAATTGATGCCGAGCTTGCACGTTAACCCCGGGCATGATTTCTCCCGCAGCCTGGGCAACTCCGAAGTCGACATTAAACTTCTTCTCCGCCAGCGGGATGATGCGGGCGGCATAGGTGATGGTGGTTGGAATAATCGCCCCTTGCAAGGACTGGACCTGGGGCGGTTCCTGGAGAAGTTCTGACCCAAGAATGATGCGGCTTCCCGAGGGACCCTTAAGGACAAACGCTGCCGCGCCAAATGCTCTTCCCCGATAGGCGGAAGCATTGCCGGCAAGGCCGAGAATTGAGGCGTTGGTTACTTTGTAGCCTGCGCTCAAGACAATCGGCAGCTTCTTGGTTTGAGTGATGGTTTTTGTGGCCACCACGTAGAAGTCAGCATTGTTTGTGCGATGGCCGTCAATCCAACCGCCCACGTTATAGACCTGCGTCCGGGCCACGAAGCCGATGGAGATGGCCGGAACCCATTTCTGCTTGGCAAAGTTCTCCGAAAGGAAATTCACCTTGCCATGGAACACGTTGAAGCCGTTGCCCCATAAGTTGCTGAGGCCTGCGGTGCTTCCCTGTGAATGGAAATCGCGGGTGTAGCCGAATTCGGTGCGGGCCAGAGCGCCCACCGTGACCGACGCCTGATAGAAACCCCCGAGGACGTCTCCGCCGCCCAGATAGTGGAACGCGATGATCGGTTTGCCAAATCCATCTTTGCTGGAGGCGGCCGTGTAGGCGAGCGGGGTGACGAAGACGCCCGTTTGCCCTTCCCAGTTCAGGCTCTGAGCTGATGCGGGGCGCACATCTGCCACCATGACCAGCGGCAAGGCGAGCGCCGCATATTGAATTACTGTAAGGCTCCGTGACGTAAATCGTTGTGAATGATGCGTGTTGCCTTTCAATGGAAATGCGTAAGACATGTAAGAATCTCCTTGGATGTTGGGATATATCCCGAACCTGCGCCCCCGGCCGGCAAAGGGCCGTGCGGACACACGTCAGGGGGCACTGCAACTGCTGCCGAGCGTATGAAAGGGATTGCTATTCCGCGGGATCAACAACAACAGACAGTGTTGCGAGTGGCTTGGAGAAGCCCTTGGATGTGAGTCAAGTCAAAGGGAGGAGTGCAGTAGTCCACGGCGCCGGAATCAAGCGCGTCAAGGATTTCCGGACTGTTGACATGAGAATTCACAGCCACCGTGGGAAGCTGTGGTTCGGCCCTTCTCACTGCTTCAAGAAGGGATGTCCCGGGATTGTCCCCGGTCCAGACAAAAGCCAGATTCGGAGCGGCTTCCCGAATTAGATTGAGGCTTCGGAGAATTGGGAAGAGCGGAGGGATATGCAAGATTACTCCGCGCTTGGACACGATTTGACTCAGGCTTTCGGCGATGTCTGCCGGAAGCCCCATCAGTACGACTCGCAGATTTTGTTCACCTTTTGGTAGCATTACTTTCCCCTTTGGATTTTTCATTCCCCCGACGCAAGGAGGGAGCGAGTGATGCCGCGCATGGGGCGTGTCCATTCGCGGCTTTAAAGCAACACCCGGGTTAAGCCACCCCGACAGTTCGGGGCTCAGCCCGCCGGGCGTCTTCCCTCAGAGTTGCAAGAGCCGGTCAGCGGCCACCACCATTCCCAGAGTGAACAGGGCGATGACAATCTCTCCGATCGCGCCCACCGCGAACGGGCCCCATCCCTGTTTGCGCATTTCGCTGAAGTTGGTCCGCAAACCGACTCCGGCAAAGGTCAGCAAAAATGCCCAGCGCGAAAGGTTGGCCAACGCCGTAAGCTGGGCCTTGTCAAAGAAGTGGTAAGTGGCGAGCCCGGAAATAAGCAGAAAGCCCAGGACGAACTTGGGGAATTTCTGCCACAGGAACGCACTTTTTTTACCCACCGCCTGCGCCTGTCCGCGCTTGGCCCAGTACCAGGCGTAACCGAGCACGACGAACCCGATCATGGCGTTGCGCGTGGTCTTGGCCAGGACCGCGAGTTTGCCGGCGGCATCGGAATAAAGAGCCCCAGCTGCCGTGGCCTCGGCCGTGTTGTCAACCGCGAGGCCCGCCCAAAGACCGTAAGCCCGGTCGCTCAGGTGGAGAGCATGTCCGATCAGCGGAAAAGTGAACAAGGACAACGCTCCGAGGGCCAGGATGGCCGCGATGGCAAACGACGTGTCCTGCTCGTCGGCGTCAATGGCGCCTTCCGTTGCGATGATGGCGGAGACGCCGCACACGGCCGAGCCCACGGAAAGCAAGGATGTCAGCTTGGGACGGAGCCGGAAGACGCGGCCGAGGAAGGTCATGAAGCTGATGGCCACGGCCAGTTCCAGAGCCACCAGGGCAAGACTGACGCCTCCCAATTTAAGAACGTCTCCGAGAATAAACCGTGAGCCCAGCAGCACAATCCCCGCCTTGAGCCAGAATTCATACGTCGATACACCCTGGCGGAAGATCTTCGGTACGCCCACCGTGTTGGAGACCAGCAAGCCAATCAAGATGGCCCACAACACATATTCGATGTTGGGCACCGTCAAATGATGAGCCTTCGCGTACGTTGCCAGGGATTTCTCGATCACCTTCCCTCCGTACCCGATGACAGCGAGCAACAGAACTCCCGGCACGAGTTGAAGGATCTGCCAAGCAGGGTTGACGGGTCGAACTTGAGGTAAGACAGTCGCGTCTGCCATGAATTTTCTCCTGTAAAATCCTTCTGTAACGACTACCAGGGCACGCTCGTGAGAATTCCCACGCGTACGAGAAGGGCCAGCACGAGTGCGGCGACCACGGCCCACTCGTCAAGCGATAGGCCCCACGGTCTTCCCTTAAGAGGGGCGTCCTTTGGTGAATTCATTTCATCCTCCTTGATTCCCAATCCCCGCCACTGGGGCCATCTGGGCATTTACCCAATTCCCTCGAAAAGAACCGAGGAAATATAGCGCTCGCCGGAATCCGGCAAGACGACCACAATGTTCTTGTCCGCAAAATCCGCTTCCTTGGCCAAGCGAACCGCCACGGCCACGGCCGCGCCGGAGGAGATGCCGCTGAGAATCCCTTCTTCTCTCGCCAAGCGCCGTGCGTATTTGATCGCCTCTTCATTTGTGACCTGTTCGATCCGGTCGACGAGCGAGAGGTCCAATACCTTGGGTACGAATCCCGCTCCAATCCCCTGAATCTTGTGAGGGGAGGGCTTCAGAGGTTGCTTCGAAGTATGCTGTGTCAAAATGGGGCTGGCCGAGGGTTCCACCGCCACGGAGAGAATCGCCTTCTTCTTCTGCAACTTGATGTAGCGGGAGACGCCGGTAATGGTGCCGCCCGTCC
>Ga0181524_10006063_pt1 | contig 10591 bp, 5 predicted proteins | sample PEATcosm2014_Bin_34_FD_119761 | JGI IMG/M metagenome (GOLD analysis project Ga0181524, IMG submission 119761) | Peatland microbial communities from MTU Mesocosm Facility, Houghton, MI, USA - PEATcosm2014_Bin05_60_metaG | ecosystem: Environmental > Terrestrial > Soil > Wetlands > Peat | place...
GAAAATGGCACCTCTCGTGTAAGCCCGACGCGCAAGCGAGGGAATCGTTTAGCTCCCTCGCTTGCGCTTCGGGCTTGGGTCATCTCGCCCGCGAGCAGTATAACAAAACGGCTCGCCACCTTCCAGTCGGCGCGGCGATTGCCGTCCGGAGTCGAGTCCCTCCGGCAGTCCTGATGCCGCCGACCCCTCCGCAGGGGCACCCGGGGCGCGATGTGCCTCCCGAAAGCGTGTGCGGCAAGGTTTTCTGGCCACCTTGATGTAGCCGGCACACGCCGTGTGCCGGATCCCGCACACGGCGTGTGCGGACTACATTGCCAGAAAACCTTGCCGCACACCCGAAAGCCGCACTCTCGCCATCGCCGTCGCCAAGAAGTAGAATGGCGAGGTCGGCGTGTGGCAGGAGCGATGCACTTTCGGAGGGCAACAACAATGAAACCATCTCACGGTTGGACGCGGCGGGGGTTTCTCAAGGCGGCAGGCGGCGGAGCGGCGGTCGCGGCCGGTTGGCCGGCGCTCGGGGCCGGCCCCGCGACCCCCGGCGGAGAATGGCGGATGCGCCTGGCCACGTCGTCGATCCAGTTCAAGCAGCTCTCGCTGCCACAGACCTGCGAGCAGATTGCCAAGCTGGGCTTCGAGGCCATCGACATCTGGGACGAGTTCGACGGCTGCCGGCACCTGGTCGAAGCCGAGAAGCTCGGCGGCGACGGGCTGAAGGAGCTCCTGGCCAAGCATAAACTGAAACTTTGCGGCTTCACGGTGTACCGGACGAGCTACGAGCGGTACGCCGAATTACTGGGCAAGGCGGGCGGCGGCGTGGCGGTGCGGGCGTGCGACTACGGGAAGTTCAAACCCGCGGAACGGCCGGGCCGGCTGAAGAAGTTCCTCGAGGGCCTCAAGCCGCAGATCGAGCTGGCGGAGAAGCACAACGCCTACCTGGCCGTCGAGAACCACGGCGACTCGCTGTTGGAGACGCCCGATTCGTTCAAGGCGTTCGTCGAGCTGAACCGGTCGCCGCGGGTCGGCATCGCACTGGCGCCGTACCATCTGCAAGCGATTTCCGCGTCGGTGCCGGACGTGATCCGCACCTGCGGCAAGCAACTGTTCTTCTTCTATTGCTGGCAGCACGCGGCGGACTTCCAGCAACTGCCCGGGGTCGGCCCCACGGACATGAGGCCGTGGCTCGAGGCGTTGGCCGACATCCGCTACCCGCGGTACGTGAACCCCTTCATGCACGGCCATCCCTCGACCGGGGAGATGACGGCCAACCTGGCGAAGTCGGTCGAGTATCTCGCAGCCCGGTACAAAGCGATCCATGCCCGGTAGGAGGATCGAGCCAGGGTACTCGAAGCATGCACAAGACAAGTCACGCAATTCTGCTGTTCGGCCTGGCGATCGGCCTGGCGACGTGCGGCCGTCCGCTGGTGGGCGACGATTGGCCCCAGTGGCGCGGCCCGACGCGCGACGGCGTGTGGAAGGAGACCGGCATCGTGGACCGGTTCGCCGGCCCGCAGCTTCCTGTCCGCTGGCGTGCCGGCATCGGCAGCGGCTATAGCGGCCCGACCGTGGCCGCGGGCCGCGTGTACGTCACCGACCGGCAGACCGATCCGCGTCAGGCGGAACGGGTCCGCTGCTTCGACTGGCAAACGGGCGGCAGCCTGTGGACCTTCACCTACGACTGCACGTACAAAGGCGTGGACTACACGGGGGGCCCGCGGGCCAGCGTCTCTATCGACGACGGCCGTGCTTACGCCTTGGGGACCATGGGGCATCTGCACTGTCTCGATGCCGCTTCGGGAAAACTGCTCTGGAAGAAGCTCCCGGGCGTGGACTACAAGCTCCGCGTGCCGATCTGGGGCATTGCCGCGGCGCCGCTGGTGGACGGCGAGTTGGTGGTTGTCCAGCTCGGCGCCGAGGGGGCGTGCCTGGTGGCCCTGGACAAGAAGACCGGCGCCCAGCGGTGGCGGGCCCTGGACGACCAGGCCTCCTATTCGGCCCCGATCATCATCCGGCAGGCCGGGCGACGAGTGCTCGTCTGCTGGACGGGCGACAACGTGGTCGGCCTGAATCCGGCCTCCGGCGAAGTCCTGTGGAAATACCCCTTCCCGACGGCGCGGATGGTCATCAACGTGCCCACCCCCGTCGTCTCGGGCGATCGACTTTTCCTGACGGGGTTCTTCGACGGTGCCCTGATGCTCGAACTGCGGCAGGACGAGCCGCGGGTCGAGAAAATCTGGCGGCGGCAGGGCACCAGCGAGCGGCACACCGACGCGCTGCACGCCATGATCAGCACGCCGATCATGGAAGGCGATTACGTCTACGGTGTGGACAGCTACGGCGAGCTGCGGTGCCTGGATGCGCGCACGGGGGACCGCCTGTGGGAAGACCTGACGGCGGTGCCCAAGGCACGCTGGGCCACCATCCACATGGTCCGTAACGGCCCGCGGACGTGGATGTTCAACGAGCGCGGCGAGCTGCTGATCGGCACGCTTTCCCCGCGGGGGTTTCACGAGATCAGCCGCGCGAAGCTGATCGAGCCGACGACCGGGCAGTTGGCACAGCGCGGGGGCGTTTGCTGGTCGCATCCCGCCTACGCCTACCGGCACGTCTTTGCCCGCAACGACCGGGAACTGGTGTGCGCCAGCCTGGCGGGCGAAGATCGCCCTTGACCTCGGTCGCTTCGAGGCAAGGCGAAGTCCAGTGGCATCGGCGGGGGGACATCCGTCACTTCCGCCGGCGGATGTACTTCTGGTCGTCGTTGCTCAGGGTCTCCAGCGGGACGCTGATGACGGCGCCGTCTTCCCGCTCGAGCTTGACCACGTTGTTGACCATGCCCCGGAACCTCGCGGAGACGTGGAATTTGCCGCTGGCGTCGGCCCAGGTGCGGGGCTGGAGGGCCTTGGCCTTGGCGGCCTCCTCGCGCTTTTTCTTCAGGGCCGCCAGCTCCTCGGCCTTCTGCCGGGCCTTTTCCTGCTTGAGCTTCGCCTGGTCTTCGTCGTCGCTGTCGGGGGCGGTGTTACCCGCGGCGGCCAGGGCTTTTTCCAGTTGCGGGCCGAGATCCGGACCGCGGGCGTTGCGCGTGATCACCTTGCCGTCGCGGCCCACCAGGATCATCTCCGGAATGCCCCGAATGCCGTAGTACGCGGCCATGCTGCGGGGCGAATCGGCGTCGCGGCAGATCGTCCAAGGCACCTCTTCCTTCTTGACGAACTCCGCCAGCTCCCGGCTGCCCATCTCGTCAAGGCTGATGCCGATGACCTCGAACCCCCGGCGTTGATACTTCTGGTAGTTGGCCTTGATGTTGGGGATTTCCGCCCGGCAGGGACCGCACCAGGTGGCCCAGAAATCCACCAGCACGACCTTGCCCCGGTACTTGTCCCAGTTGAGATCCTTGCCGCCGAGCGTTTTGCCCTCCAGTTGCATCGCGTTGCCGACGAGTTTCAGCCGGCGGGCGCAGGCCTGCATCTGCTGGACCGCACCGGCGAACTTCGGCTCGGCGGCCAGGAGCTTGGCCATGCTGTCGCAGGTCTCGGCGCCCAGCCGGTCGTCGCCCGTCCTCTCGGCGATCTCGGCGACGTACATCGCCAGCTCCGCGTCGGCGGGCTGGAGCGGCCCCGCCCCCAGCAACTTCTGCAACTCCTCGAGCTGCCGGCGAAATACGGCTTCGCCGCCGGCGTGCTCGATCCCGAGCACCAGGAGCCGCAGGCGGACGATGCGGGCCGCAGCCTTCTGACCGGCCCGCTTCAGTTTCTCCCCGAAGGCGGTCAGCTCCCGGGGGTCTTCGAGTACCGCCGCCTTCGCCTGCACGGCCAGCAACAACTGCTCGTCATTGGGTTTGGCAGCCAGGATCTTGTCGGCCGCCTTGAGGAGCGCCGCGCGGATCTTGCTTTGGGTCTCGGCGTCGTGCGGCCGCAGCTTCGTCAGCCCCTGGATGAACGCCACCAGGTCCTGGGGACCGCCCTCGGGCACGGCCAGGGGATCGGACTGCTTGCCGCCGGCCGGCAGCTCCGGTTCCGCAGCCCGGACCCGCGGTGCCCCAAACAGACCCAGCAGCACCATTGCCACTGCCGCACGTTGCCACGAGCGCGTCATGTTGGCACCCTTATCCGAGATTTGCCATTTGCACTCCGCTCGGAGAGGCCCCGAGCAGCCAGTCCTCCCATGCTAACACGGGGCCATGTGACCTTCAAGTTGGCGAGTCGATTACCCGTCCGCGGGGCGGCGGGGAACCTCGGGGCGCCGAACGCCAGTGCCCTCAAAACTTGCTCGGGTCCACCGGTTTGCCGTCGTGCCGGTTGAAGAGCCGGCGCAAGGTCTCCGCGTCGATCGTGGCGGAGATGAAGCGTACGGAGCCGTCGCAAAACGCGGCGTTGAAGCCGCCGGGCCGCAGGCCCAGGAGCCCCGCCAGCGGCTGCTTCTCGTCGTAGGGCAAGTCGTCCGGCTTCGCCCAGGGCACGGCCTTGGCGTCGTTGGCCTCGACGACCATGATCGTATAGGACAGTCCATCCGTGATGGCGGCCATCCCAATGCCGTCCTTGCCCGGGAATGCCGTGTCGTCGCCGCGGACGGTCAGGTAGTTGGTCTTGTTTGGTGCGGCGCGGCTGTTGGGACTGCGGTACATCGGGATGACCGTGTCGGACAGCTTCATGTTGTGCTCGCTGTCCCACGGCTCGTCCAAGTGGAACTGGTTATAAAGGGCGCCATACTCCATATAGGGCAGGATCGCCACACGCCAGCTCAACAGCGGCTTGCCGGTCTTCTTGTCGGCGATGTAGGCCGGCGGGAAGGTCCCGTTGGCGGACGCGTAATTCAGCAGCGCCAAGCCAATCTGCTTCAGGTTGTTCATCGACGAGGTGCGGCGGGCAGCCTCGCGGGCCGAGCCGACTGCCGGCAGCAAGAGACCCATGGCTATCGGCGCGGCCGACCCCAAACTGCTCCCGGGGATAGTTCCGCGACTGATCACCTCGATGCCCCCCTCCGTCCGCCGCACCACGGTGCTGCTGGGCCGGAGGTGCTTGTAGATCGTGGGGGCCGAGGGGATGATCGACACGTTCAGGCCGATCCCTTCCCGGGCCAGCTCGCCGCTGCCTGCCTGGAGGGCGATGCAGGCCATTGGATAGAGGTAGTCCAGGAGTTTTCGGCCGTCAAAGTACCACAGGCCGACGGGGGCCTCGCCCGGCCGGAGCAGCTCGGCCACGTCCGCCGCCGTCGCGAGCGACTTGAAATCCGCCCCGCGCGACAGATACGCCTTGATCTGCTGCGGGAAGACGGCCACGATCAGCTCCTTGGGGGTCAGGCACCAGGCCGGCGCGAAGGGAATGCCGTCGCCGCCCGAGAGGAAGTAAATGTCTTGCTCGGCGAAGCGGAGCTGCTCGATCCGCGGGCGGGGCCGGGGACGGAATTCGTATCGTGGTTGGATCACCGGCGATTCCTCCGCGGTCTCCTCCTCTTCGGCCGCCTTGGAGCGCGGGGCCTTCTTGAGGACGGATTTCTTGGCAACCGGCTTCTTGGGGACCGGTTTGTCGTCCTGTGCCATTGCCGCCTTGGCCGCGGCCAAGAGCTTGGCGTGGGCGGCCGAGAGTCGCTCGTAGTCCTTCACCCGGATCACGCCCGTCAGTCCCGTCAGGATCAGCCCGCCCTCGTCCGGCGAATTGTAGGCGCACCACACGTCGCCCAGCGAGGCGAGCACGTCCTGGCGGAGGTCCACTCCCAGTTGCGTCTCGACCTGCTTCAAGTTGGCGTTGAATTCCTGCGGGGCCTGCGGCTCGATCTTGCCGGCGATCCCCAGCGCGGTCTCCAAGACGCGGGCCGCATCTACGCGCGCGGCCACGGCGAAGTTCGCGTCGCGCGGGATGGGGGCGAGATCCGCGGCCGCCAGCGGCTTGCCGGCGGCGCCGCTGAAAACGCCCGCCGGTTCCCCCTCGATGCCCACGAGCATCCGCGTGACAATCCCTTCGCCATCCAGGCCGCTCACGGCCGAGAACGACGTGACGTTGCCCAGCCCCGCGGCGGCCATGGCGTCGAGGGCCTTGAGCCCGCCCAGCGGGCCGAACTGGGTAATGATCTTCTTCACGTTCACGTAAGTGACCGTCGAAAGCCGCTCCACCGGCAGTTGCTTCCGCAGCGCGGTGAGCCAGGCGGGCGGCGCGCCGGCGGCCCGCTGGCGAATGCCTTCCAGCGAGCCTTCGCCGACGCCGACCAACAGATAGTTGCCCTTCTTGCTCATGCCCCAGGTGATGGCCGGCATCCCCGGCCCGAGCTTGAGGCGCCAGCAGGACATGCCGCCGATCTCGACCTTCTCGGCGCCGCCGGGCAGAAGCGCCTGGTATTTCTCGAGCGCGGCCTGCAATTCCGCCGCGTCCTCGCCCACGCTGGCGATCAGGCCGCCTTGGACGTTCACGCCCCCGGGGTTGACGCTGACCGAGGAGACGAACGCCGCCACGGGCCGGGTCAGGAGCTTCTTGCCCCAGCGGATGGCGTCGCGGACCATCGCCTGCGCCTCCGGCGCGCCCTGCCCCTCCTCGACCTTGGCCACGATCACCCGCTCGATCTCGCTCAACAGGCGCTGGACCTCGGGCTCGGCCAGCAACTGCTCGGTCTGATTCGTGCTCTTGGCGTCCGGCGTGGCCATGCCCGACCAGCTTGCATAGACCAGGCACTCCTCCGGGGCGACGCGGGCCAGCAGCGGGTCTTCCGGCAACGGCGGCACCCCGAGGGGCAATCCTCCCCCCCCGCCCATCAGGAGCATCAAGAGGACTGGAAACATAGCGACCGTCCGTCCAATTACAAACGGGCTCATGGCATTTCTCCCCAAGAGAGCGAGGTAAGGGAAAAGGCGTGGAACTCCACCGCCGCCAGTATACTCACCCCGGCCGGCGCTGCAAGTCACCCCCAAGGCAGCCGGTACCGGGCACCCTCGGGCACCATGCGTAGCATGGTCGGCATGGTCGGTGTGCCGGCAAGTTTTCCTGGCGGCTGCATACCAACCCGAAGCGCCAGCGAGGGCCGGCGCCAACACCCTCGCTGGCGCTTCGGGTTGGTGTCTCGTTGGAAGCCCCGCCAGGCAAACTTGCCACACCCAGAACGCCTGATCCTTGACAGCCGGGCGAGCATCCACCAAAGTGGTGGGGGTGCGGGGCGATGGGGTGTCCCGGGAACCCAGGGTTGGCCGGGATCGAAGAAGGCGGCCCCCCGGTCCAAGCGGGGTTGGGGGGTCTGGCAGGTCACAACCTTGCAGTGTCCGCGATCTTCGTGAATGCTCGATTCACTTTTCCATAAGGAACATACCAGATGAAACCAGCGAAGCGCAGCGTTCTCCTGTCGGCGGCACGTCTGACGATTCTTGTCGCCGCAACCGCCGGCGGCGGCGAGGTTCCGGGCGCTTCCCGGGACGGCGGCGGCATGGCCGCGGGGCTCATCCCGGCGGAGCGGCTGGCAGACTGGAGGCCGGGGATCGCCGTGGGCGTGCCGGGCGGCATCCCCACGAACCGCACCCACATAGTCGATGTCACGAAAGCGCCTTACAACGCCGACAACAGCGGGGTGGCGGACGCGCAGCCGGCCATTCAAAAGGCCGTCAGCGATGCCAAGCCCAGCGACGTGGTCTATCTGCCGGCCGGGACGTACCGCATCCATCTGGCGATCTCGCTGGGCAGTAAGAGCGGGATCACGATTCGCGGTGCCGGGCCGGGCAAGACGGTGATCATGCCCTACCGCCAGAGTAGCGGCCTGGCGATTTCCCCCGCGGACGGCGGCGACTGGTGGTACCCGGACCGGCTGAAGCTGGACATCACGGGCAGTCCGAAAAAAGGCGACGCGGTGCTGGCGGTGGGCGATACGCGGCCGCTGGACGCCTATCCCAAGGGCGGCATCGGCCAGATCTGCCAACTCTCGCTCAAGAATGATCTGAAGCTGCCGGTGGTAACTCCCGGGCACTGGGAATACATGCGCAGACAGCTTTCGCGGATTGTGGCCAAGACGGCTACTACCGTCACGATCTCGCCGCAACTGCTGTATGACCTGCCCGCCGGACTGGCGCCCGTGCTGAGGCCCGGGGGACGCTACGCCGAGCTGGTGGGGATCGAGGACTTGACCGTGGACGGGACGAACTCGACGGCATCCGGCGGGCTGATCAGCATCAACGCGAGCTACGGCTGCTGGGTGAAGAACGTGACGATGCGGAAGGCGGAGCGATACATCTTCGGCATGGACGGCGCGCTGCGGTGCGAAGTGCGGCATTGCTACATCGGCCAGCGGAAGAGTGCCGCCGGGCCCAATGGAGGCGGGCTGCTGATGGGGGTGTGCTCCTCGTGTCTCATCGAGGACAACATAGTGGCCGAGACGTTCCCGGACATGGAAGTCGACAGTTCCAGCGGCAACGTCTTCGCCTACAACTTCTGCGACGACCGGGCGGTGCAGGGCGGGTTGCTGGGTTGCTCGATCAACAGCAATCACGGCGGGCACGGCAGTTTCAATCTTTACGAGGGGAACGTGGCCCCCAGGTTCCAGTGCGACGGCTATCATGGCAGCGCATCGCACGACACGGCCTTCCGGAATTGGTTTCACGGGACATCCACCGTGACGGACCAGTTCTGGATTTGCGTGAATCTCAACCGCTTCACGCGGTGCTACAACATCGTCGGCAACGTGCTGGGCCGCAAGGGGCACACGTGGTTGTACGAGGTTCAGGACGTCGGGTTCAGCTACCATAAGCACTTCATCTACTCCTTCGGCTTTCCCAACATGGGCAACGGCTGGTCCAACGGCAAGACGGCGCAGCCCAGCCGGGGGCGGTATTGGGCCGACTGGGAGAAGATGCTGGCCAGCACACCGGGGAAGGGCCCCGGGCCAAGCGGCTTCCAGGAGTGGGACCTGGACGTGAAGGCCACGACGCTGCTGGTGGGAAACTACAACTACCGGGACAACGGGGTGCCCGCGAGTGAATCGCTCGGCGGCGCCGCGCTGCCCAAGAGCCTGTACCTGACGGAGAAGCCCGCCTGGTTTGGGGACCTGCCCTGGCCGCCCTTCGGCCCGGACACCGATTTCCAGAGGAACAAGATCCCCGCGGAGGTGCGATTCGAGGCGATGAACGATGAAAGGCATTCGTCGTCCAGCCCGGGGCCGGCCCGATCGCTTCGACTGTGCCGGACGGCGGACGACGTGGCCAAGCCACCCGACGACGCGGAATCGAGAATCTCGAAGATCGTTGAAGCCGACGTCATCGCAACGCACGCCTATCAGGTCGGCATGGTCAAGGCCGGCAGGGCGGACGCGGCGGCATGGTCCGCTTGTGGGCTGTCGGCCGGCGAGCTGAGAACGCTGGTCGAGCATCAGCGAGCGCTGTTGGGCGAGAATCCGCAGGCGATTCAGGCATGGGTGCAAGGCGGCGGATCGCATTTCGATCCGGCCAAGGACCTGGAGGTCATTCTGAAGTCGCCGCTGCGGGCCGCGGCCGCCGGACTGCCGGTAAACGTCTACACCGAACGATTCAAGGCCCGGACCCGTGCCGATGCGCTGGGGTGCCGGGCGGTGGCCAGCCTGCTCCAGATGATGCTGGACGTGGATCGCGACGGCGACGTGCTGCAGCAGATGTACGCCCTGTACGTCGCCCTGGGCCTGCCCGTGCACACGGAGAAGCTCGGCATGCCGGAGAAGACCGACGAGGAATTCATGGCGGTTGCCAAGGAGCTTGCCCCGCAAATGTGCCGCTCGCCGGTCGATGCGAGTCCGGGAGCCTTGCGGATGATGTTCCGCAAGATGTGGAACTGGGGCCATCGCCATACCGGCCAGCGCGATCGACACGTCCTGGCCGGCGAACTCCTCGCGGGGCCGGACATCCGGGCGATCGCCGGCAAGCTCAAGGCCATGCCGGCCCAGAAGATCGCGGTGATCGGCCATTCGTTCACCATGGAGGTGAATTGGGCCTCGCCGTCGGCCTTCGTGCCTATCGCGAGCGACATGCTGCGGCGGACCAATCCGGCAATCGAGGTCCGGCAGTGGCAGGCCGGCGGCCTGAACCCGTCCCGGGCCGATTGCCGGCAGTTCTACCGCGAGGCCCTGGCATGGAAGCCGGATCGGGTGCTGTTGGTGCTGGCGAGCAAGGGCCCGCGGGACCTTGCGGCCCTGGACGAGATGGTCGGAACCTTCAGCAAGAATGGCGCGAAGGTCATGATGTTCGACACGCTCGGCGAGAACAACGCGGCCGTCGGCACGGACACGCAGACCGTCCGGGGCCTTTCCGCAAGATACGGCATGGCCGTGATCGAGATCGGCCCGCTGTTGGTGTCCTCGCCCCAGCGCGACAGTTTTGTGTGCCTTGACGGAATTCACATGACGGAGCCGTACCATCGCCTGATGGCCAAGGAGTGGCTGAAGTATTTGGCCGGAGCCCGCGAGGCGGAACAACACGCGGGAAAATGACCATTCCCCCGGAGCGCGGCGAGGCCGGGAACCGAAACCGGTCTTTGGTCTTGGGTCTTGGTGCCAAGACCTAAGACCCAAGACCTGAATCGTGTTCTGGCGCGGCGAAAGTTGCGCTAAGCAATACAGGAGACGAGCTGTGTCAAAGATGTTCCGATTCGCGCTGTTGCTGGGC